>Ga0075421_100009318_pt1 | contig 12098 bp, 8 predicted proteins | sample SoiMetdeltSBSDD5_FD_75292 | JGI IMG/M metagenome (GOLD analysis project Ga0075421, IMG submission 75292) | Bulk soil microbial communities from a Populus tree surrounding site in Tennessee, USA - Soil MetaG P. deltoides SBSDD5 | ecosystem: Environmental > Terrestrial > Soil > Tree plantation...
GCCGAGGCGCTTTTTGCGCTCGAGCGCGACCCCGACCTGCGTCGGCGGTTTGCGGCGGCCGGCTATCGGCGTGCGCTCGACCGCTTCTCGGTGGCCAGGATGGTCCGCGACACCGAGGGCGTCTACGCCGACGTGCTCGGCGTCGGCGCCGCGGCATGAGGACCACCCCGGACGCGCCAGCGCGGCCCCGCTGATGTGTGGCATCGCCGGCCGCCTGGCGTATCGTGGCGCGTCGCTGGACCACGAGCTGGCTGCGCTCGCCCGGATGGTGCAGCCGCTGCGGCATCGCGGCCCCGACGACGAGGGACTCTGGAGCGATGGCATCGCCAGCCTCGGCAGCCGACGGCTCGCCATCATCGATCTCTCCACGCGCGGCCGGCAGCCGATCGCCAACGAAGATGGGACCGTGCGGATCGTCATGAACGGCGAGATCTACAACTTCGAGGACCTCCGCGGGCGACTCAGCCACGCCGGCCACGCGTTCCGCTCGGACACCGACACGGAGACGGTGCTCCATCTCTACGAGGAGGAGGGCGTCGATTGCCTCGCGCATCTGCGCGGAATGTTCGCCCTGGCCATCTGGGATGCGCCGCGCCGGCGGCTGTTCGTCGCGCGCGACCGGCTGGGCAAGAAACCGCTCTGGTATCACACCGATCACGAGGCGTTACTGTTCGCGTCGGAGCCGAAGGCGCTGCTTCAGGACGACGCCGTGCGCGCCGAGGTGGACCCCGTGGCCATCCACCATTACCTGACGTACGGGTACGTTCCCAGTCCGCTGTCGGCGTTCCGCTCGCTGCGCAAGCTGCCGCCGGCACACTACCTGCTCGTCGAGGGCGGACAGGTCACCACCCACCGCTACTGGTCGCTGCGATACGCCACGAAGCGAACGGAGCGCGAAGACGCGCTCGGTGAGGAACTGCTCCATCGCCTCGGCGAAGCGGTGCGCCTGCGCCTCATCGCCGACGTGCCGGTGGGCGCGCTGCTCAGCGGTGGCGTCGACTCCAGCGTGGTGGTCGCGCTGATGCAGCGCTTCTCGTCGAAGCCGGTGCGCACGTTTTCGATCCGCTTCGAGGACGGCGCGTACGACGAGTCCCCGTATGCGCGCGACGTCGCCGCGCGGTTCGGCACCGAGCACCACGAGGCGGTGGTGAAGCCCGACGCCATCGCTCTCCTGCCGCGCCTGGTCTGGCACTACGACGAGCCGTTTGCCGACTCGTCGGCGCTGCCGTCGATGGCGCTGTCGACGATGGCCCGGGAATTCGTGACGGTGGCCCTCAGCGGCGACGGCGGCGACGAATCGTTCCTCGGGTACGACCGATATGCGGCGGCGGCCACCGCGCGCTGGTTCGACCTCGTTCCGGCACCCGCCCGTCGCGCGGCCGCTGCTCTCGCGCGGGCGCTTCCACCCGGGGAGACCAGGTCCGCGCGTGAACGCGGGCGTCGATTCGCGAGCGCGCTGGCGCTGTCGGCTCGCCGCCGCTACGGGGCGTGGATGTCCATCTTCGACGAGTCCGCGAAGCGCGCGCTCTACGCGGATGACTTCGCGGCCACGGTTGGCGACGTCGACTCGTGCGCGATTCTCGACGCCGCCTTCGCGGCCTCGGACGCGACGAGCTTCGCGGAGGCCGCCGCCCATGCCGACGTGCAGACGTACTTGCCCGACGACCTCCTCGTGAAGATGGACATCGCCAGCATGGCGGCGTCGCTCGAGGTGAGGTCGCCGTTCCTCGATCACGAGGTTGTCGAGTTCGCGGCGAGCCTGCCGCCGGGTCTGAAACTGCGGCGACGAACCCAGAAGTATCTGGTCAAGCGCGTGATGGCGGACGTGCTGCCACCCGAGATCCTGCATCGCCCGAAGATGGGCTTCGGCGTGCCGCTGGCTCGCTGGTTTCGCCACGATCTGCGGGAGATGGCCCATGACGTGCTCCTGGGAACGCGCGCCGCGCAGCGGGGATGGTTCCGCGCCGACGCGGTCCGCCGGATGCTCGACGATCACGCCGCTGGGCGCGCCTACCACCACGCGCGCCTCTGGGCCCTGCTGGTTCTCGAGCTCTGGCATCAGACGTTCATCGACGCCCGCCGCCCGCCGGCGGCGCCGCTCGACTGGTCGGCGCTCTGATGATGCCAGGCGCCGGCGAGCGGATCCGCGTGATGCGGATCATCGCGCGGCTCAACATCGGCGGGCCGGCGCTGCACGCCACGCTGCTCACCGAGCAACTCGATCCGCGGCGCTACCAGTCGATCCTGGTCACCGGCGTGGAGGAGGCCGGCGAAGGCAATTACCTCGCGCTCCATCACCGTCGCTCGCCCGAGGTCGTCGTCCTGCCTGCCCTCGGCCGCGAGATCGACGTCCGTCGGGACGTCACCACACTGCTGCAGCTGACCCGACTGATCCGCCGCGTGCGGCCGCACATCGTCCATACCCACACGGCCAAGGCCGGCGCCGTCGGTCGGGTGGCGGCATGGCTCGCGGGCGTTCCGGTGATCGTGCACACGTACCACGGCCATGTGCTCGATGGCTACTTCACGCCGCGGAAGACACGCGTGTTCGTGGCCATCGAGCGGTGGCTTGCCAGGCGCGCGGACTGCCTGCTGGCGGTGAGCGACACCGTGCGGCGCGAGCTGCTGGATCGCGGGATCGGAACGAGCGGACGTCTGCGTGTCGTTCCCCTCGGCCTCGACCTCGATCGTTTCGTCGCCGCCGACGCGGGCCGTGGTCACCTCCGGCGCGAGCTCGGCGTGAAGCCCGACACGCCGCTGACCGGGATCGTGGCGCGGCTGGTGCCGATCAAGGCGCACGAGACGTTCCTGGCCATGGCCGCGCTTCTGGCGGGACGCACCGAAGGTCATTTCGTCGTGGTCGGTGATGGCGAGCGGCGCGCCGAGCTCGAGCGGCTGGCACAGGACGCGGGGCTGAACGGCCGGATGCACTTTCTCGGCTGGCGCGCCGATCTCGAGCGGATCTACGCCGACCTCGATGTCGTCGTGCTCACGTCGCGGAACGAAGGCTCACCGGTCGCCCTCATCGAGGCCTTGGCTGCCGGCCGACCGGTGGTGGCGACGCGCGTCGGCGGTGTTCCCGACGTCGTTCACGACGGTGTGAGCGGTGTTCTTGTCGGCGCGGCAGACGTGGAGGGACTGGCTTCCGCAGTCGAGCAGCTGATGAGGGATCCGGCGCGCGGCCAGCGACTGGGCGAGGCGGGCCGTGAGCACGTACGGCAGGTCTATGGCGCCAAACGACTGCTGCGTGACATCGATGATCTCTACCAGGAGCTTCTGCTCCGACCCGTCCGGCGATGACCTCCGCCGCGTCATTCGCCCTTGTCGGCTTCGTGCTCGGTCTCGCCCTGACACTCGCCTCGGAGCGCGTCGCCCCGCGCGTCGGCCTCGTCGCACGTCCCACCGCGGACCGCTGGCATCGGACAACCGTGCCGATGATGGGCGGCGTCGCCATCGTGCTCGCCACGGTGATCCCGACGCTGGTGGCGGCAGCCGGCACCCGCAATCTGTTGATCCTGACCATGACCGCACTGGCGATGGCCGTGGTCGGCTTCGTGGACGACGTGCGGCGGCTGAACGCCCAGGCCAAGCTCCTCGCGCAGATCGTGCTGTCGGTGGTGCTGCTGCTGTTCGGCCTCGAGCTCCAGCTCACGGGCTACCGTCTCGTCGACGTCTTCATCACGCTGTTCTGGCTGGTGGGGATCACCAACGCCTTCAACCTGCTCGACAACATGGATGGCCTGGCGGCCACCATCGCCATTGTCGTCGGATCGTTCCGGTTCCTCTTCGCGTACTCGGACGGCGATACCGCCGGCATGCACATCACCGCCGCCTTCATCGGCGCCGTGGGGGGGTTCCTCGTCCGGAACTTTCCGCCGGCGAAGATCTTCATGGGCGACGCGGGCAGCCTCTTTCTCGGCTTCTTCCTGGGCGGACTGTCGCTGGTCAGCACCGATCGCGCGTATTCGCGCGGCGTGGCGGCCGTCCTCGTCATCCCGGTGCTTCTGCTCCTGATTCCGATCTTCGACACGGCCTTCGTCACCCTCACGCGACTGCTGGCCGGCCGGAGTCCGGCCGTCGGCGGCCGCGATCACACGTCGCACCGCCTCGTCGCCATCGGGTTGACCGAGCGCCGCGCGGTGCTGCTCTTCGCGACACTGTCGGCGGCGGCGGGTGGCGTCGCGCTGTTCTCGTACCGGGTGGGGCTGGCGCAGGCCGCGGTGCTGCTCGCTCTTCTGGTTATCGGTCTGGTGCTGCTCGGCATCCATCTGAGCCGGGTCCGGGTCGTCCACACGAGCGAGCCACGCGGGAGCGGGCCGGTGGTCCGCATCATCTCGGATTTCCAGTACAAGCGCCAGGTCATGACGCTGCTTCTCGACGTCTGCTTCATCGTGCTCGCCTACTACAGCGCCTACCTCACCCGCTTCGAGCACGAGTTCTCCCTGTACCTCCAGGAGCTCTACGGCTCGCTGCCGATCGTGCTCCTCGTCCAGGTCGTCACCCTCGCCGCGTTCGGTCTCTATCGCGGCGTGTGGCGCTACACGACGCTGTCCGACGCCATCCGGATCGTGAAGGCGGTCACGGTCGCGGTGCTCCTGTCGGTGGTCGTGCTCGTCTACACCCACCGGTTCGTCGGCTTTTCACGCACCGTATTCCTGCTGGACTGGCTCTTGCTCATCACGCTGGTGGCGGGCAGCCGCGTGTCGTTCCGAGTATTCGGCGAGCTGCTCCGGCCCCCCCAGCGGCCGTTCGCGGATCGCGTGCTCGTCTACGGGGCCGGCAGCGGGGGCGAGCTCATCGTCCGCGAGATCCTGAACAACGCGGCCCTGCAGCGCGTGCCGGTGGGTTTCATTGACGACGATCGGAACAAGCATCACACCCGGATCCACGGGCTTCCCGTCCTGGGCGGCTCTGAGCAGCTGGAGAGCATCGTCCGCGATCGGCGGGTAAACGAGGTCATCGTGTCGTCGACGACGATCCTGCCGGAGCGGCTCGAGACCATCGCACAGGTGTGCCGCCGCCTCGAAGTGGCCGTCCGACATGCGTCACTGAGGCTCGACTAACCTTGACTTCGCATTGGCTTCTCGCCCATCATGACGGCCGGGAGGACTGCGCTCTACGATGAAGGCATTGATCACCGGCGGGGCGGGTTTCATCGGTTCACATCTTGCCGAGTCGCTCATCGCACAGGGCCACGACGTGACGGTCATTGACGATCTTTCCACCGGCCAGGTGAAGAACCTGAGCGCGGTGGCCTCGTCGCCACGGCTGCGGACGCACTGGGCCTCCATTCTCGAGGAGGAACGGCTCCCCGAGTTCATCGACGAGGCGGACGTCGTCTACCACCTCGCCGCCGCCGTCGGTGTTCGGCTGATCCTCGAGCGTCCGGTGGAGACCATCGAGACGAACATCCTCGGCACCGACCGCGTGCTGCGCTGCGCGGCCAAGGGCGGCAAGCGCATCGTCATCGCGTCGACCTCCGAGGTCTACGGCAAGAACGAGAACGCGCCGTTCAAGGAAGACGACGACTGCGTCCTCGGCCCCACCGTCAAGAGCCGGTGGAGCTACGCGTGCTCGAAGGCCATCGACGAGTTCCTGGGCCTTGCGTACTTCCGGAGCGCCGGCGTGCCGGTGGTCATCGTGCGCTACTTCAACACCATCGGGCCGCGTCAGGTCGGTCGCTACGGCATGGTGGTGCCGCGCTTCGTGAGGCAGGCGCTCAAGGGTGAGCCGATCACGGTCTATGGCGACGGCGAGCAGTCGCGCAGCTTCACCGACGTCGCCGACACCGTGCGCGCCACCATGGCGCTGTCGATGAGCGCTGACGCCATCGGTGGCGTCTTCAACATCGGCAACGGGCACGAGATCACGGTGAACGAGCTGGCCGCGCGCGTGAAGCAGCTGACCGGCAGCGCCTCGCCGATCGTCCACGTGCCGTACGAGCAGGCCTACGAACAGGGCTTCGAGGACACGCGACGACGCGTCCCGGACATCTCGAAGCTGCGCGCCACCATCGGGTTCGCGCCGCAGTTCGACCTCGACTCATCGCTGCGGAAGGTGATCGCGTACTTTCAGTGAGGGGTGACCGGGAGGGCAGGGCGCGGGGCCCTGACCGTCCTCGTCACCGCAGTCGCCGGGTTCGTCGGCAGTCACCTCGTCGAGTACGCGCTGGCCATGGCCCACATCCTGCACGACCTAGGGCCGCTCGACTCGCGTACTGGCGGGAGCACGTCGCGCCTCCTCGAACGGGCTGAGGTATCATGTCTTCCCGGTTCGAGGACAACGAAGTGAGTGCCGTTCAGCCCCCTGTTCGAAGAGACCGTGCCACGCCGGTCGCCATCAGCGATGTCCGATACCGTGCTGCCGTATCGCCGCTCGTCATCGCGCGTGCCGGGCTGCTCCTGACACTGCTCGCGACCCCGCTGCCGTCGGGCACGCTCATGAACCTCGGGATTGCCGTGTCGCTCGCCGGCGCCGCCCTCCACGCGTGGAACGGCGGCCTCGGCGAGTGCCGGCTCCCGGCGGCCGTGTGGCTGGTCGTGGCATTCACCGGCGCCACCGTCGTCAGCACGCTCGGCGCCATCGATCCCTGGTGCGGCTTCACCGGCGCGGGCGACCTGCTGCGCGCCGTCGTCGCACGCGACGAGATTCCGCTCTGGTGCGGATTCCGTGGCCTGCTCGACGTCACCCGGAGTACGCTCGTCTTCGCTCTTGCCGTGACGCTGCTCGACTCGGAGCGCTTCCGGCGGATCTGGCTGACGGCGATCATCGCCGTGACATGTTTCGTGGCCCTTTCGGGACTGCTCGAGTACGCGCTCGGTCACCGGACGGGCGGCCTGTTGCTCCGCGATGCCGCGATGGGCCATTCCAATCAGACCGCCTCGTATCTCGTGATGGCGCTTCCGGTCTCAGCATCCGCGGTGATGTTCGGAGTCGTCTCCGGGGGCGGCCGACTGCTGGCCTCGGTGACCCTCGGCGTCGGTACGGTCGCCCTCGTGCTGACGCAGTCGGTCACCGCATGGGCGGTCGGGTTCATGATCGCCCTCGCTCTCGCGGCCCGGATCGACATCCGGCGAGCATTGGCGATTGCGTCCGCCGTGGCCGTGGTGGTCGCCATGATCGTGTTCGTCCTGAATCCGCCGTGGAAGATTTTCCTGGGGCCGTGGTTTGCGATCGCTTCGGGGTCGCGCCTGTCCTGGTGGGCCGGTGCGCTTCGCGTCATCGCCGACCGTCCGTGGTTCGGTGTCGGTCCGCGCAATTTCGTCCTGGTCGATGCCGCCACGTACGACTTCCAGACGACCTTCCACGCCCACAACCTCTACCTCAACATCGCGTCCGAGCACGGCCTCGTGGGCCTGGCGCTGCTCCTCACCGCCGTGGCCGTCATCGCGTGGCGTCTGCGGCAGACGCGCGCGGCCATCGTCGACGGCCTCGACCGCGCATGCTGGTGGGGCGCTGCCTGCGCGGTTCTCGCCTTCGTCGTTCTCGGCCTGGCCACCACGCCGTACCACAGCCGCCACGCCATCCTCTTATGGGCGATCGTCGGCTGCTTCTATACCCAGTTCCGTGGCTGCCCCGCGCGTATGCGTGGCGCATGAAAATCGCGGTCGTGCGCCGGCGGTGGCTCGCCGACGGCGGTGGTGAGCGCTTCGCCGCCGCGCTTGCGGGCGCGCTGGCAGCGCGTGAGCACGACGTCACCATCGTGTCCTCGGACTGGACGCCGTCCGGCGGGGCGGTCCGTTACGAGCGGGTCCCGACGATTCGCGGGCGCGGGCAGCTCCTGGAGCTGCTGAGCTTCACGGTCGGCGCCGCGCGGCGGCTGCGCGCGGGCGCCTATGACATCGTGCAGAGCCACGAGAAGCTGCTGTGGCAGGACGTCTACCGCGCGGGGGACGGCTGTCACCGTGAGTGGCTGTACCAGCGGCGCCGGCACAGCACCGGCTGGCGCCCGCGCGTGGCGCCGTGGACGCCATATCACCGTCTGGTGCTCGCCCTCGAGCGACAGGCGCTGGGGCGCCGGCGCTACCGGAAGATCGTGACCAACTCCGAGCGCGGACGGCGCGACCTCGAGCGGCACTACGCCGTGCCGGCGGGCGACGTGCGAATCGTGTACAACGGCGTCGATCTCGAGCGCTTCACGGTTGGGGGCCGCGAGTCGCTACGCGACGTCGTGCGCGGCCAGCTCGAGATCCCCGGTCACGTGCTGCTCCTCCTCTTCCTCGGCTCCGGCTTCGAGCGCAAGGGCCTCGCGTATCTGCTGCGGAGCCTGCGCGTGATACCCGACGACGTCTGGGTGCTGGCGGCCGGCCACGACCTCCACGCCGCGAGCTATCGCGCGCTGGCGGAGCGGCTCGGCGTCGCGCACCGCGTGCGGTTCGTCGGCGCGCTGGCCGAGCCGGAGCGGGGCTACGCGGCCGCCGACGCCTTCGTGCTGCCGACGATCTACGAGCCGTTCTCGAACGCTTGCCTCGAGGCGCTCGCCAGCGGGCTGCCCGTCGTGACCACGCGCGCGAACGGGGTCTCCGAGATCCTGACCGGCGGCTTGCGCGACCTCCTGCTGGAAGAGCCCGACGAGGCGGCGCTCGCGTCGCGCATCACGGGACTGCGCGACCGCGACCGGCGAGCGATGCTGGGACGCGAGGCGCGGCGGGCCGCGGAGCAGCGGCCGCTCGCACGGGTCATCGACGAATTCATCGCCGTCTACCGGGAGCTCGGAGCGGTAGGGGAATGTCGGCGGGCACCGGCGGCGAGTCGCTGAGAGGCCCGGACGCGCCGCTGCGCTCGCAGGCCGTCGTCGCCGCACGGTGGACCGGCGTCCAGCTGGTCCTCGGGCGGGCGGTCACCGTGGCCAGCACCATCCTGCTCGCGCGGGCGCTCCTGGCCGATGAGCTCGGCGTCATCGCGATCCTGACCGTCGCGCTCAACGCCGGCTTTCTCGTGCAGGAGTTCGGAACGGGATCCGCGCTGATCTACCGGCGGGAGGACGAGGCGGCCACGGCCGGGTTCGCGCTCGCTTTTCAGCTCGGAATCGGCCTCGTGCTGCTCGCGAGCTTCGTGGCGGCGGCGGCGCCGCTGGGCGCGTTCTTCCGCAGCTCCACCCTCGGCCCTGCGCTGTCGCTCGGCAGCACGGCGTTCCTCTTCGCGCCGTTCTCCGCGGTGCCGCTGGCCGGCCTCGAGAAGGCGCTCGACTATCGGCGCCGCGCGCTCGTGGAGTCGGCGCGGGCCATCGCCCAGGCGGCCACGACGATCGGGCTGGCGTTTCTCGGACTCGGCGTGTGGAGCTTCGTCTGGGGCGTCCTCGCCGGCCGCGTGCTCGGCGCCGTCGTGCTGAGCCGGGCGTGGCGGGGGTTTTCGTGGCGCTTCAGCCGGCGCATCGCGCGCGACACGCTCGGCTATGGCCGCTTCGCGTTCGGCGAGGTGATGCTGTGGTTCGTCAGCGTCAACGTCGACGACGTCCTGGTGGGCCGGCTGCTCGGCACGTCCGCGCTCGGGGTCTACAAGCTCGGCTTCTCCACGGTGGCGGCGCCCGCCAGCTCCGTGGGCGCCCTCACGCGGGTGGCCTTCCCGGCCTTCACGCGCATCCGCGACGATGTTCCCGCCCTACGGCGCGCGTTCCTGCGCGCGACCGAATACTGCGCGATGCTGGGCGTGCCGCTCTTCGCGCTCATCGGCGTCCTGGCAGCGCCCGGCGTGACCGTCGTGTACGGCGCGCGCTGGGCGGAGGCGGTGCCGGTGTTGCAAGTGCTGGCGCCGTACGGCATGCTCTGGGTCGCCGCGTTGCTGGTCTCCGACATCTTCAAGGCGGTGGGGCGCGTGCGCGTCCTGTTCTGGCTCAACGTCGTGCGCGTGGGATTGCTGGTCGGCGGTCTCCTGCTGGCGGTGCGCTTCGGTGTCGTCGGCGTCGCGGTGGCGGTCCTTGCGGTGGCCGTGGTCACGCGCGGAGTGCAGCTCTATCTGGTCTCCGGCGTTCTCGGGCTCGGCGGCCGCGACCATCTGGCGATCTTCGGGCCGACCCTGGCCGCCACGGCCGTGATGGCCATCGTCGTCGGCGCCAGTCGTGCCGCGCTCCCGGCGCTCTCGCCGCTCGGCGATGTCCTGCTGCACGGCGTCCTCGGCCTCGCCGTCTACGCCGCTGCTCTCCTCGCGCTCGCGCGCGTGCGCGCGCTCGAGGTCTTCGGTCTCGTGCGCGGCGCCGCGTTCGGCATCCGGCCGTGAGCCGGCGCATCGGCATGGTGGTCAACGAGCTGCGCGACGCCAAGCGCGTGGGCAGCGAGCGACGGTACACGGAGCTGATCCGCGGCCTGCGCGAGCGCGGCGACGCCATCGACCTCTTCGCGCATCGCTGGGATGACGGGGCCGCCGCCGGACTGCGCTGCCATCCCGTTGCCGCGCCGGGGCCGCCGAGCCTGCGGCCCCTGAGCTTCGCCCTCGGCGCGCTGCTGGCCGTGCGACGCTGGCGCGACCGCCTCGATCTCGTGCACAGCCATACGAAGAGCTTCGGTGACGACATCGTGTCGCCCGGTGGGAGCGCACACCGGGCGTACCTCGCGACGCTGCGCCGCGAGGACCGCGGCCTTCGCGGCCACGCGCGACCGTGGCTGCCGTTTCACCGCACGACCCTGGTCGTGGAGTCGCTGCAGCTGCGCGCCGCGCGGCGGATCGTCGTCAACTCCGAGTGGAGCCGCGGACAGCTGACCGCGGCCTATCCCCGGACGGCGCCACGCGTCGAGGTGGTCTACAACGGCGTCGACGCGCGCCACTTCGCGCCCACGGTGAGGGCCGCGCTCCGGAAGCCGACACGGGACGAGCTGGGCCTCGGCGACCGGGACGTCGTCTTCCTGTTCATCGGCGCCGGCGACCGTCGCAAGGGCTTGCACGAGCTGCTGGCGGCGTTCGGCGGCCTCACCGCCCCGGCCGCGCGGCTGCTCGTCGTCGGCCACCGCGACCGCAAGGAGACGGCGCGCGTCGACGCCAGGCTCGGCCGCACGAGGCTCGGGCCACGGGTGATCTTGCGGCCGTTCACGACCGATCCGCGGCCGTACTATGCGGCGGCCGACGTCTTCGTCCTGCCCACGTGGTTCGATCCCTTCTCCAACGCGACCCTGGAGGCGCTCGCGTGCGGATTGCCGGTGGTGACGACATCCAGCAACGGCGTTGCCGAGCTGATGACGTCGAGCCGCGAGGGGACGGTCGTGCGCGCCGGAGATGCCGACGGGCTGCGCACGGCGCTGACGGCGATGCTGGACGCCGATCGGCGTGCGATGTCCGAGGCGGCGCGGACACTGGCGGAGCGCATGACGTGGGCGCGGCACGTCGAGGCGATGTCCGCCATCTACGACGGGCTGCGCCGGTGACGCCGACGGTATCCGCGTGTGTCATCGCGCGCAACGAGGCCGACGAGCTGGCCGACTGCCTCGCCACGCTCAGGTGGGCGGACGAGCTCGTGGTGGTCGACGACGAGTCGACGGACGAGACGGTCAAGGTCGCCGAGCGCTTCACCCCGCGCGTGCTGGTGCGCGCGAAGAACGACGACTTCGCGGCGCAGCGCAACTTCGCGCTCGACACGGCGAGCGGCGACTGGGTGCTCTTCGTGGACGCCGACGAGCGGGTGAGCGAAGCCCTGCGTGACGAGATCCGTGGCGCCATCCTCGCGCACGACGTGGACGGCTACTTCGTCCGACGGCAGGACATCAACTTCGGCTACGCGTTTCGCTACGGCGAGAGCATGCGCGCGCCGATCTTGCGACTGGCGCGCCGCAAGGCCGGCCGCTTCCTGGGCCGCGTTCACGAGACGTGGGACGTGCGCGGCGCGACCCGAGTCCTACGGACACCGCTGCAGCACTACTCGCACGCCGACATCTCCGCGTTTCTCCGGAAGGTCGATTATCAGAGCTCGCTCGCCGCCGCCCGGCTGGCCGACGAGGGCCGGGGCGCCCGCGCGTGGGAGCTGGTCGTGTACCCGCTCGGAAATTTCGTGCGAAATTACGTGGTGCATCAGGGATTCCGCGACGGCGTGCCGGGGCTCATCTATGCGTCGCTCATGGCGCTCCATCCGTTTCTCGCGCGGGCCAAGCGCTGGGAGCGTCAGCAGCGGCCGT
>Ga0075421_100009321_pt1 | contig 12096 bp, 8 predicted proteins | sample SoiMetdeltSBSDD5_FD_75292 | JGI IMG/M metagenome (GOLD analysis project Ga0075421, IMG submission 75292) | Bulk soil microbial communities from a Populus tree surrounding site in Tennessee, USA - Soil MetaG P. deltoides SBSDD5 | ecosystem: Environmental > Terrestrial > Soil > Tree plantation...
CCGCCGCGACGTCCGCGCGCCCGACAAGCCAGAGCGCTTCGGCCTCGCAGTGAACATCTCCCCTCCCTTTGAGCGCCTCCTGCGCGCGGCTGACCGACTCCAGCCCCTCGCCGTCAAGGCCCTGGCAGATGCGCGCCAGCCCGACTTCGAGGCTCGCTTTGGCCTCGCCGATGACGTCGCCGATGCTGCGAAAATCTTCGCCCGCGCGCCGCGCCAGATCCACGGCCGCCTCGTAGCGCCCCTGGCCCACATGTGCCCAGCTCAGGCGGCACAGCAGCAAGGCGCGGGGCCGCACCTCGCCGGTCCCTTCCCGGTCCTCCAGCGCGCCTTCGAGCAGCGCCGTGCCCTCCGCGAAGTGGCCCTGCAGGACGCGCGCCCAGCCGAGCAGGCCGCGCGCCTCGGTCGCCAGCGGGCTGCCTTCGCCGACGCTCTCGAGGGCCTCGACGAGCGGCGCCGTCGTCGCGTAATGCCCGAGGGAGATCTGCCCCTCGCTGAGCTGGATCAACGCCAGGGCGACCCCCTCCGCGTCGCCCAGCCGCCGGTAGATCGCGAGCGCCTTCCCGGTCAGCCGATTCCCTTCTCGGTAAAGGCCCAGCGCCAGCCGCGTCCGCCCCTGACGCAGCAGCGCCAGGGCGACCGACCTCTGATCGTCGAGCGTGCGGGCGAACCCCGCGGCCGACGCGAGCGCCGCGTCTGATTCTTTGAAGCGGCCGACCGAGTAGTAGGTCTCGCCGAGCCCGAGCATGATGTCGAGCCGGGCCGCCGGCGGGAGCCCGGGGGGCTGCCGGCGCCCCAGCTCTTCCGCCGCCCGGCGCGCTCGCTCGATCGCCGTCACGGCCTCGCCCCAGTTCAAGCGGCTGCTCGCGGCCTGCCACGCGCGCAGGCTCCAGGCCAAAGTCTGAGGCACATCGCCCGCCGCCTCCTGGTGCGCGCCGATGGCAGCCGCGACCTGGTCGGCCTCGCCCGCGTAGACCCGTTCCATTGCCCCCGCCGCCCGCGCGTGCAAATCCTTGCGCTGACGCGCCGGCAGCCCGTCGTAGAGGACGCGCCGCAGGATGGTGTGGTAGAAGCGGTAATCCTCGCCCGCCCCGAGCCCGCGGTCCGCGAGCACGCCACGGTGCAGGGCCTCCTCGAGGAGGCTCTCGATCTCAACTTCCGCGCGCCCCGCCATGTGTGCCAGGGTCGCGACACGGAACTCATCGCCGAGCACGGCCGCCTCCTCGACGATCTCGCGCACCGGCGGCGAGAGCCGGTCGAGCTTGGTCTGCGCCGCCATGACGATGGTCTCCGGCAGGCGGAGGTCCTCGATCCCACGCCAGGTCCAGCGCGGCACCGGGGCGCCGCCGAACTGAATCGCCCCTTCGGCCACCAGCAGGCGGAGCATTTCGGTGAGGAAGTACGGGTTGCCGCCCGTGACGCAGTAGAGCCGGTGGAGGTCCGGCGGCGGCACCTCCGGGCACCGCAGGCGGCCGCCGAAGATGGCCTCAATCGCGGCGCCGCAGCCTTGCTCGTCGAGCGGCTTGAGCGAGAGGCTGCTATAGCTGCGGTAATCCGCCTGCCGCCGCAGCCACTCCTGCAGCGGGTGGTGCAGGTGTCGGGTGCCGCTCTGGCGGATGAGCGTGACGATCATGAGCGGCTCACCCTGGGTGGCGCGCATGAGGTGGCCGATCAGATCCCGGCTCGCCTCGTCGGCCCACTGGACGTCGTCGAGCACCATGACTATCGGGCGCTGGCGGCAGAGCCGGACGAAGCACTTGCCGAGCGGGGTGATCAAACGGAAGTGGTCGCCGGCCGCCGCCCCGCCCCGCGCCGCGAGGGCGCCCGTCGCGCCGCCCGATTCGACGACAAGCTCTTCGGGCAGGGTCACCCCGCAGCGCGCCTCGGCCGCCTGCCGCAGGTCGGACAACTGACCGCTCTCGAAGCGGCCACGCGCATCCATGCGCGCCAGGCCCAGCGCGATCCTTAAAAAGTTGAGGAAGACCTCGTGGGAGAAGCGGCGGCTGCCGCGGTAATCGAAGAAGCGCCCGTAGAGCCAGAGGGCGCCCTGCTCCCCGGCCCAGTTCCAGAAATGGCGCGCGAGCTGTGTCTTGCCGATCCCCGGCTCGCCGAGGATGAGGATCGGGCGCCCCCGCCCTTCGAGCGTCCGCCGGTACTCGGCGCACAGCGCCGAGAGCTCCGGCTCGCGCCCGACCAGCTGATCGTAGTCGGGGTCGGCGACCGAGGTCACCGCCGGGCGCTCCGGCGGCCGCCCGGCCTCGACGGGCGGGCTCCCGGCCGCCACCGGCGCGACGAAGCGATAGCCGCGCCCGTGAAACGTCTGAATAAAGCGCGCCTGGTCGGCCTCGTCGCCGAGCGCGCGCCGCGCCTGCGAAATCGCCTTCTTGAGGACCCCGTCGGTCGTGTAGACGTCGGGCCAGACGCTCTCGAGCAACTCCTCCTTCGAGACGACCCGGTCGTGGTTCTCGGCGAGGTAGCGCAGGACGCGCACCGCCTGCGGCTCGAGCGGCACGACCGTCTCCCCGCGGTAGAGCAGGTCGACGTCGGCGGTGATCCGGAAGGGAGCGAAATATAGCGCTTGATGAGGCGTTCGAGACATGGGTTGCCACGCGACTTTCCCGTCCGCGGCGCCATTCTACATCAAAGGTCGCGTGACCGCGACCGGCAGCCGCCGCCGCCGCGCCCGCCCGTCAATTGAAAAAACCGCGAGCATCGGGGACAATCAACCTCTTTATGGGAGTTGCCGGAGCCAAGATCGAGCGCATTCTCGTGCGCGGGACGAATTGGATCGGGGACGCCGTCATGAGCACGCCGGCGCTCGGCCGCCTGCGTTCCTCCTTCCCCACAGCCGAGATCATGCTGCTGGCTTCGCCGCGCACCGCCGGGCTCTTCGAGGCGGCCCCGTACCTCGACCGGCTCCTCGTCTACCGCCGCCGCGAGGAAGGCTGGCCCGCGTTCCTCCGCATGGCCCGGGCCCTCCGCCGTGAGCGCGCCGACCTCGCGATCCTCTTCCAGAACGCCTTCGAGGCGGGGCTGCTCGCCCGGCTCGGCGGGGTGCCCCTGCGTGTCGGGTACTCCGCTCAGGGGCGCGGCGCGCTGCTGACGCACGCGGTCGCGCAGGGGCCGCACCGGCGCGATCGCTTTCAGGCCTACGATTACCTCGACCTGGTCGCCACCGCCGAGCGCGCCTGTTTCGGGCGCGAGGTCGCGCCCCCCGCCGGCCGGCCCGTGCCGTCGCTCCTCGCCGGGGCCGATCAGACGCGCGCGGCCCGGGCCCGGCTCGCGAGTTCGGGTCTCGGCGCGCGCGGCCGGCCGCTCGTCGCGCTCAATGCGGGGGCGACCAACAGCCGCGCCAAGTGCTGGCCCGAGGAGCGCTTCGCCGCACTCGCCGACCGGCTGGTCGCCGAGTTGGGGGCCGAGGTGGTCCTCATCGGGGCCGCGGCCGAGCGCGAGAGCGCGGCGCGCGTGATCGCCGGGATGCGCGCCCCGGGCGCGGTCAATCTGGCGGGTGAGACGAGCGTCAGCGAGCTCGTCGGTCTCCTCGCCGGCTGCGACCTGTTGGTCAGCAACGACACCGGGCCGGCGCACATCGCGGCCGCGCTCGGCCGCCCGACGCTGACCCTCTTCGGGCCGACCAACGAGTTCGAAACCGCCCCCACCGGACCCCGCGCGACAATCTTGCGAGCCGACGGCATCGAATGCGCGCGTTGCATGCTGCGCGATTGCCCCATCGACCACCGCTGCATGACGCGCCTCGGGGCCGACGCGGTAGCAGCGCGGGCGATCAGTCTCGCGCAGAGCGCCGCGCTCCCCGCTCCACTATGAAGCGCGCCATCTTCATCGACCGCGACGGGACGCTCAACGAAGAGGCGGGCTACATCAACCACCTCTCGCGGTTCCGCCCGTTCGACTTCGCGGCCGAGGCCGTGGGGCTGATCAACCGGGCGGGGTGGCGCGCGATCCTGGTGACCAACCAGTCGGGGCTCGCCCGGGGTTATTTTACCGAGGAACTGCTCGCGCGGGTCCACGACCGCCTCGGCGCGACGCTCGCGCGCGGCGACGCGCGCCTCGACGCGATCTATTACTGCCCGCATCACCCGTCGGCCGGGTGCGACTGCCGCAAGCCGAATCCGGGCCTGCTCTCCCGTGCGGCGGCCGACTTCGGGCTGGATTTACGCCGGTGCTTCGTCGTCGGCGACCGCTACAAAGACGTCGAGCTCGCCCACCGCGCCGGGGCCTCCGGCGTCATGGTGCTCACCGGCTACGGGCGCGGCGAGTACGAGCACCAGCGCGCCGCCTGGCCCGCCCCTCCCGAGCACGTGGCCGAGAATTTATTGGACGCAGTTCGTTGGATCTTGAGCCCCGCAGGGTCTCGGGCGGCGACTTAACCCCATTGAATATTCTGATCATCAAGCTGGGGGCGATCGGCGACGTGGTCTGCACGCTACCCGCCCTCGCGGCGCTCAGGCGCGGGCTGCCGGGGAGCCGTATCGCCTGGGCCGTCGGGCGCGGCGGCGCGGCGCAAATCCTGCGCGACAACCCCTCGCTCGATGAACTGATCGAGCTCGACCTGCGCAGCTGGCGGCGAGACTTTGCCGGCGCCAGGGCAGCGGTCGCAGGGCTGCGCGCCGGCCGATTTGACGTCGCGCTCGACTTTCAAGGGCTCCTCAAGTCGGGCCTCATTGCCTGGCTCTCGGGCGCGCCGCGCCGCATCGGCTTCGCGCCCGGCGCCTTGCGCGAACCGGCGAGCGCGCTGATGCTCACCGAGCGCGTCGCGGCCGACGACCGCGCGCACGTCATCGGGAAGAACCTCCGGCTGGCGGCGCACCTGGGCTGCTGCGTCAACGGCGCCTACGAGTTCCCCGTCGGACTCGCGCCCGCCGACGAACGCTTCGCCGCCGAGCAACTGGCGCGCTTCGGCGGGGGCTTCGCGATCCTCAACCCGGGCGGCGGCTGGCCGACGAAATTGTGGCCGCCGGAGGCCTTTGCCGAGATCGCCGACCGGCTCTGGGAGGCCTACGGCCTCGGCTCCGCGATCACCTGGGGTCCGGGCGAAGAGCCGCTCGCGCAGCAGGTCGCGGCCGGGGCGCGAAGCGGGGCGGCCGTGCCGCTCGGCTCGACCCTCAAGCAGTTGTTCGCGCTCGCCCGCCGGGCGGCGCTCTTCGTCGGCGGCGACACGGGGCCGCTGCACCTCGCGGCGGCGGCCGGGACGCCGGTCGTCGGTATCTATGGGCCGAGCGCGTCGCTCCGCAACGGCCCCTTCTCGCCCGAGGACGTCGTCGTCGAGCGGCGGGACCTCGAATGCCGCGTCGATTGCTACCGGCGTCGGTGCGGCCACATCTCCTGCATGGACCTTCCGGTCGAATCCGTCTGGCAGGGCGTGATCCGCAGGATGAGGTCAAGCTCGAGCGCTGCCGGCGGCCGGACATGAGTAGATCGGCTCTCCAGCGCTGGCGCGTGCCGCTCGGCTTCGCGACTGCGGCACTCTTCGTCGCCTTTTCGCGGCCGTCGTGGCGCTCGCTCGCCGCCGGGGTGCCGCTCGCGGTCTGCGGGGCGGCGGTGCGCGCCTGGGCCTCGGGCCATCTGCGCAAGAACGCTGAACTGGCGACGGGCGGCCCCTACGCCCACACGCGCAATCCGCTCTACTTCGGGAGCTTCGTCATGGCCCTCGGGTGCGCAGTGGCCGGGGGCAGTGGTTGGCTCGGCCTGTTGCTCGTCGGCCTCTTCCTCGCCGTCTACGCGCCCGTCATGCGGGCCGAGGCGGCGCACGTCGCGCAGCTCTTCGGGGAGGACTACGGGCGCTACGCCGCCGAGGTCCCGCTCTTCGTGCCGCGCCTGACGCCCTACCGCGCGGGCGACGCCCGCGGCTTTGACCGCGGCCTCTACCTGCGCCACCGCGAGTACCGGGCGCTCGGCGGACTGGCGCTGATCCTCGGCATCCTCGCGCTCAAGGCCGCGAATCTCTTCGCTTTCTGATATGATAGGCCGGCTATGGGCAGATCCATCATCACCTGGCTGCTCGCCCTGTCAGTCACGGCCGGCGCCTGGCCGCAGCGCGAGCAGCGCGAGTTGCCACCGTTCCCGGCAGGCGAGAAGCTGGTCTATGAGGTGAAAATCTCGCGCTTCCCGATCTATGCCACGGTCGGCGAAGTGACCTTCGAGTACCTCGGCAGCCAGCCGGCACCCGTCATCCCGGGGCTGAGCGAGCCGCTCCCGGGCGCCGCTGATGACGTGCTCATTCACCTGCGCGCCGGCGCCGTCTCGAAGGGGTTGCTCACCGGCCTCTTCAACATCGACATCTTCAACCGGTACGAAACGCTCGTCGACGCGCGCGATTTCGCCGCGCGGGTGAGCTTTAAGGAGGCAAAGGAGAGCAAGCGTCACACCATCGAGACCTCGGTCTTCGACCGCTCCGCGCAGGCCGTGAGGTACACGCGGGCCGAGCCGGACAAGCCGGCCGCGCCGCCGCGCGAGAAGCTGCTCCCGCGCCTGGACGGCATGGCTGACGTCCTCTCGGCCTTCTACTTCGTGCGGCTGCAAAAACTGAAAGCCGGCCGGATGCTAAGCTTCCCCGTGAGCAACGAGGGAGAGAACTACCAGTTCGAGATCGTCATCCACAAGCCCGAGCGGCTCCAGACCGAGTGGGGGAAGGTCAAGGCGATCAAGCTCGAGCCGAAGGTCTTCGGGCCGGGGCAGATCTTTTCGCGGCCCGGCGAGATGTGGATGTGGGTGACCGACGACGAGGGGCATGTGCCGGTGAAGATGCTCGCCAAGACCGACGACGCCACGATCACGGTGACGCTCGTCCGGCAGGCGCAGAAGTGCCGCCGGGCGGCGAGCCTGAGGGGCTGATGAGCGACGACGCCCAGATCCTTGCCGAGAGCGACGGCGCAGTCGCGTACCTGACGCTCAACCGCCCGGACAAGCGTAACGCGCTCGGCGAGCGACTCATCGCCGAGCTCCGCGCCGCGCTCGCCGCGGCCGAGGCCGACGCCCGGACACGCGCCGTCGTCCTCCGCGGGGCGGGCCGGGATTTCTGCGCGGGGGCGGACCTGGCGCAGCTCGAAAAAATCTCGCGCGGCTCGGTCCTCGACAACCGCGAGGACGCAGCGCAGTTCGCCGCGCTGCTGCTCCAGATCCGCCGGCTCAAGAAGCCGGTGATCGCGGCGGTCCACGGCCGTGCGCTCGCCGGGGGCGCCGGGCTCGCCTCGGCCTGCGACCTGGTGATCGCCGCGCGCTCGGCCCAGTTCGCCTACACCGAGGTCCGGATCGGGTTCGTCCCGGCCATGGTCATGGCGGTCGCGCGGCGCAACCTGGGCGAGAAGCGTGCCTTCGAGGTCCTCGCCACCGCCAAGACCCTGACCGCCGAGGAGGCCGAGCGCATCGGTCTCATCAACCGCGTCTGCGACGACGCCGATTTCCCCGCCGCGGTCGCCGGGCTGGCCGCCGAGGTCGCCGGCCTCAGCCAGTCCGCCATCATGCTGACCAAATACCTCCTCTACCAGATTGACGCCATGGACTTCGAGCAGGCGCTCAGCGCCGGCGTCGACCTCAACGCCATCGCCCGCCTGACCCCGGACTGCCAGGAAGGGGTCAAAAAGTTTTTGAAGAAAGGTTGAACTAGCCATCAGCGGTCAGCTCTCAGCCGTCAGCCAGAGATGGAGCGCCGGTTTGGCCGATCGCTGAAAGCTGACTGCTGACCGCTGATAATTATGCAATCACCCGAAGTCGAGGTCCCAGTAGCCGCCCCGCGTAACTGGAAGACGATCATCACGCTCACCGGGGTCGCGCTCGGCATTTTCATGGGCGCGTTGGAGAACACGGTGGTCGGGACGGCGATGCCGACCGTCATCGCGACCTTGGGCGGGATCGAGATTTACAGCTGGGTCTTCGCTGTCTACATCCTCGCGGCGACCGTCATGACGCCGGTCTGGGGGAAGATGGCCGACCTCATCGGCCGCCGCCCGGCATTCTTCGGGGGCCTCGCGGTCTTCATCCTTGGGTCGGCGCTCTCGGGCGCGGCGCGGTCCATGCCGCAGCTGATCATCTTCCGCACGCTCCAGGGCTTGGGCGCGGCGGCGCTCTTCCCCGTCGGGATGACGATCGTCGCCGACCTGCTGACGCTCGAGAAGCGAGCCAAAGTCGTTGGGCTCTTCAGCGGGATGTGGGGGGTCGCGAGCATGTTCGGGCCGCTCGTCGGCGGGTACCTGACCGACTCGCCCTATTTCGGCTGGCGCTGGGTCTTCTACATCAACCTCCCGTTCGGGCTGGCGTCGGCGGCGATGGTCTGGGCGACCTACGCCGAGCGCTGGGAGAAGCGGGGCAAGATCTCCCTCGACTTCGCGGGCGCGCTCGTACTCTCGGCGCTGCTCACGCTGCTCTTGTTCGTCGTCGAGAAGGGCCCGGAGCAGGGCTCCCTGGTCGCAGCGCTCGAGGTCGCAGCCTGCGTCGGGCTACTCGCCCTTTTCATCCGGATCGAGCGCCGCAGCCCGGAGCCGCTCATCCCGCTGGACCTCTTTGACAACCGCATGGTCGCGACCTCGACGCTGCACGGCCTCTTCGGCGGCATGGCGCTGCTCGGCACCATGGCCTTCCTGCCGCTCTTCGTCCAGGCCGTCATGGGGACGAGCGCGACGGCGGCGGGCAGCATCCTGACACCGTTCATCCTCTCCTGGGTCTTCTGCTCGATCCTCGCCAGCCGGCTGCTGCTGCGCTTCGGCTACCGGCCGCTGGTGCTCGTCGGGATGGGGCTCATGATCGTCGGGAGTGCCCTCCTCGCCCAGGTCTCCACCGCGACGACTAAGGGGCAACTGATCATCGCCGTGATCGTGCTCGGGATGGGCGGCGGGCTGACCTTCGTCGTGCTGATGATCGCGGTGCAGCACGCGGTGGCGCGCGCGCAGCTGGGCGTCGCGACCTCGGCGCTGCAGTTCTCGCGGAGCATCGGCGCAGCCATCGGCACCGGTGCCATGGGGTCACTCATGACCTGGTGGCTCGGGCGGCGCCTGGCCACCGGGAACGAGGAGGTCCTCCGGCTGACCGGCGGTCACGCCGACATCTCGGCGATCGTCCTCGGCTCGAGCCGCGCCGCGCTCTCGCCCGAGGCCAGTGCGTTCCTACGCCAGGCCCTCGCCGGCTCGCTCCGGCTGGCTTTCGTCTTCGTTCTGGCCTCGACCCTCGCCGGCGCGGTCGTCGCCTTCTTCATACCCGCCGGCCGGGCACAGGACCTGGCGCACCCGGAGCACCGGTGACGACGCCGCCGAATCATGGAATAATTCACGCATGGCTATCCGGATGAAAGACATTGCGCGGGACCTCGGCGTCTCCATGGTGACCGTTTCCAAGGCGCTGCGCGACCATCCGGACATCAGCAAGGAGACTCGCGAACGGGTGCTCAGGCGGATGGAGGAGCTCGACTATCGGCCGAACCTCGCGGCCCGTGCCCTGGTCACGGGTAAGACTCACTTAATGGGGCTCGTCGTCCCGGACCTGGTACACTCCTTCTTCTCCCAAATAGCCAACGCCATCTCGAAAGTGATCGGGAAGGAGGGCTATAGCCTGATCATCTCGTCGTCGCAGGGCGACCCGGCACTCGAGCGACAGGAAATTGACCACCTGCTGGCCCGGAGCGCTGATTGCCTGTTGATCGCCTCGACCCAGAGCAGCCTCGAGAGCTTCCGCCGCATCGAGGCGCAGCAAACGCCCTACATCCTCGTGGACCGCAAGCTTCCGGGACTGTCAGCGAATTTTGTTGGCGTCGACGACGAGCAGGTTGGCTACCTGGCGACGGAGCACTTGATCGAGGCCGGTTGCCGGCGGATTGCCCACATCGGGGCGCCGTCTGTGAGCACCGCCCTGGGACGTTTGGAAGGCTACCGCCGGGCCCTCGCCGACTTCGGCATCCGGGTCCCGGCGGAGTATGTGATCACTCGGCCTCAGGGGGATCATGCGGGCGACGCCACCGGATACGAAGCGATGAAAAAGCTCTTGAGTCTCAGACCCCTTCCCGATGCCGCCTTCTGTCACAACGACCCGACGGCCCTCGGAGGGATGAAAGCCATCCTCGACGCCGGGCTGGGGATTCCGGAAGACATCGCGATCATCGGTTGCGGCAACGTCAAGTATTCTGATTGTCTGCGCGTGCCTCTCTCGACGATCGATCAGGACTGCGAAGCGATCGGCGAGCGCGCCGCCAGGCTCGCCCTCGGCCTGTTGGAACCCGCGCCCCCCCGCCAGCCCGAGATGATCCTGCTCGAGCCCCGGCTTGTCGTCCGCGACTCTACCCGCCGTGCGGCTTCTCGCAGGAACACGGATGAGACGGACGTCACGGATCGGCACGGATCGATCCGTGGTCATCCGTAACATCCGTCTCATCCGTGTTCCCTCATTCAGTTTCCCAATCTTAAGTCTTAGAACCGGTAGCGCAGACTGAACTGAATCTGCCTCGGGCTCGTCCGCTGGCTCGTGATCTTGCCGAAGTTGGCGTTGTTCATGGCGCCCGTCGGATCCCCGAAGTTGACCGTGTTCGGGACGTTGAAGAACTCGGTCTTGAACTCTATTGCATGGCTCTCCCAAATCGGGAATTTCTTCTCCAGGGCCATGTCAATGCCAATGATCCCGTCCGCGTTGGTAATGTAGGCGCCCGCGTTGCCAAACGTGTACTGCGCCGGCCGGACGAACGCCTTGGTGTTGAACCACTCATCCGGCGTTTTCGGGCCCGCGTTGGGGTCGCCCACCAGGTTGGGACGCTGGCTCGAACGGCCCGTGTTGGCGATATCCTGGCCGGTCGTGACCAAAATAGGCGGTCCCGACTCGAGCCGGGTGATGCCTTGTAGCGACCACCCGCCCAACAACAGGTCTGCCGCCTTGCCCCAGTCCGCCCCGAACCTCCGGCCTTTGCCGAACGGCAGCTCGTAGACGTAGGAAAAATTGAAGACGTGGTTAATGTCCCAACTTGACCGTGAGTAGTCCTGCCGGCGGTCGAACGGATTCTGAACCTTGACCTCGGCCAGCGACGACTGGCCGTCGAGTGATTTCTGCCACGTATAGTTGGTATTGATCAGCAGCCCGCCCGAGAAGCGCTTGAGCAATGACACCTGCAGACTGTTGTACGAGCCGTTGTACTGATTCGAGCCACCGTCGAGGTCGCCGAACTGCGGCAGCAGACGGCGCGGATCGATGGGCCCGGGACCGGGTGTGATCGCATTGTTGAAGGGCGAGTAGCCGATCTGCTTGCGGCTGCCTGAGCCAACGTAGCCAATTTCGACCGAGATGTCGTTCATGAGTTCGTGCTGGACGAAGAGGTTCCACTGCATCGCGTACGGTGAGCGGTTCTCGGGGTTCTGCGGCCAACCGCCGATCGCCGCCGTACTAGAGAAGCTTGGACCCGGATCGGTGATCGATAAATCCAGCGTTCCGCGGTTGGGACTGAAGACCTGCTGAATCGTAAAGGGCCAGAACTTCCGCAGGTCCTGCAGCTCCTGGACAAAGGTCGAGTTGTAGAAGATGCCGAAGCCGGAGCGGATGACGGTCTTCGAACCGAGCTTGTAGGCTAAACCGATGCGCGGAGCGAGGTCGTTGTAGTCGTTCTGGATCAGTGAGCGCCCGAAGCCAAAGGTCCGCGCCGGTTCGTTGCGCCTGCCGGTCACCGGATCCACCTCCGGGTTGGTGGTCGCCCACATCAAATCCCCGACGACTTTGCCGGACGAGTCCTGGTGAACCCACAAGTTGCCTAAACGGTCGGTGGAGTCGTACGGGCGGGTGCCTAACTGGTACATCAAGCCAACATTGACCGTCAGATTCCTGCTGACTCGCCAGTCATCAGATACGTAGCCGAGGAGAAAGTGTCCGATGCCGTCCGTGAGAGTGTTGCCCTGGCCGCGACGAATCTCGCTCGGGTAGCCCAGGATTGCATCAGCCATTGCGAAACCGGTGATCGTGCCGCTGAAGATAGCATCGCCGTTCATCGGATTCGCCGTGTTGGTGAAAAATTTGCGATATTGGTACTGGCCTCCAACCTTCAAGGAGTGCTTGCCCCGGATCATGGTCAGATTTCCCCGGCTTTGATAGATTCTGTCGACCATGACCTCGCCGGTGGCG
>Ga0075421_100009323_pt1 | contig 12093 bp, 8 predicted proteins | sample SoiMetdeltSBSDD5_FD_75292 | JGI IMG/M metagenome (GOLD analysis project Ga0075421, IMG submission 75292) | Bulk soil microbial communities from a Populus tree surrounding site in Tennessee, USA - Soil MetaG P. deltoides SBSDD5 | ecosystem: Environmental > Terrestrial > Soil > Tree plantation...
TGGCGGCGGCCGGCCTCGGTGATCGGCGCCGCCATCGTGCTCGCGTTCGTGGTGGCCGCCGTCGGGGCGCCGTGGATTGCTCCCAGCGATCCGCTCCGCACCGACTGGAGCAAGATCCGCAAGGCGCCGTCGTCGAGCCACCCGCTGGGGACCGACGATCTCGGGCGCGACACCCTCTCGCGCGTGATATGGGGCAGCCGCGTCTCCATGCAGGCCGGCGTCTTTTCGATTCTGCTCGCCATCGCCGTCGGCGTGCCGCTCGGGCTCGTGGCCGGCTATTACCAGGGGGTGACGGATCAGATCCTCATGCGGCTCACGGATGCCTGGCTCGCGTTTCCGTTCCTGATCCTCGCGATCGGGCTCGTGACCATCATGGGCGCGTCGCTGACCAATGCGACCATCGCCATCGGGCTCGGCGCCACCCCCACCTATATCCGCTTGACGCGCGGTCTCGTTCTTTCGGCCACCGCCGCCGACTACGTGCAGAGCGCGCGCGGACTCGGCGCCGGGGACGCGCGACTCATGACCCGCCACATTCTCCCGAACATCACGAGCGCGCTGCTGGTGCAGGCCACCGTCTCCATTCCGGTGGCCATCATCGCCGAGGCCGTGCTGTCGTTCCTCGGGCTCGGCGTCCAGCCGCCGACACCCAGCTGGGGGACGATGCTGAACACGGCGCAGCAGTTCCTCGACAGCGCGCCGTGGATGGCGTGGTGGCCGGGCATGGCGATCTTCCTGCTGGCGCTGTCGTTCAACCTCGCGGGCGACGGCCTGCGGGACCTGCTGGACCCCAAGGACTACTGACGCTCAGTAGCCGGTGCGGCGGCTGGCGTCGCGGTACACGCACCAGGGACAGAGGGGCGTGCCGCCCGGCGGCGCGGGCAATTCCAGCACCGACAGCGCCTCCGCGAGAAAGCCGTAGAACGCAGAGTCGTCACGCTCGACGGGCTCCCACGCCCACGCCCCTGACACGCCCGCGAGAGGATCCGGCGCCGGGCGCGGCTCGGAGACGAGCACCCCGAGCGCGCTCACCTTGCCGGCTCCGGCGCTCTCGAGGGCGTGCGCCCACGCGTGAAGTCGACGAGTCCGAGCGGCGGTGCGAGGCGCCGCCAGCGCCACATCGATCACGCCCAGCGTTCCGTCGTCGAGCGCCAGCAAGAGGTCCAGCACTCCCCGGATGTGACAGCGCAACCACTGATCGGGGACCTGGACGGACATCGGCTCCGACTGGACGGACCGGTGCGCGCGCACGAAAACGCCGGCCGGCATTCCGGCGTCGACCGTCTCCGTTCGACGATCACCAAGGCTGTCGATGAGCCGCCGCTCGAGACCGTCGGCGCTGGTCGTGGTCGCCGTCGGACGAGGAAAGCCCGTGCCGGCGGCCAGGTAGAAACACCGCCGGCACTCGTCCCAGAGCGCGCCGAGATCGTCCGGCGTGAGACTCCAGATGCGAGCGCTCATGCCTCGCTCAGATCATTGCGCGCGCGACGACTCGAACGACGCGCCCGTAGTGGGCGAGGTACGCGGCGATCAGCGAGCGCGAGTCGTAGCGGGAGCGGAGGCCGCCGGGCGGCGGGATCAGACCGGACAGAAGCATCCGGACAATGTCCGCATAGCGGTCGAGCATCAGCAGGCCGACGAGGTAGTCGAGCCGCGAGCCGTCGCCGGTCGTCCGCTGCAGCCGCTCGACCAGCCCCACGCGGAAGTCGCCCGGCCGCAGCCGGTTCAGGGCTGGCGTAGGGGCCGCCACGCCGAGGTGGTCGCCGACGGTGCGCAATGCAAAGTACACGGCGCCGGCCGAACCCCACCGGCGCGCCCGCGCGGTCACGGCGTCCCAATCGAGCGTCTCCCGGTGACGGCGCAGCACAAGGCCGAGATCCAGCTGCCACAGGGCGCCGGCGAGGGCGTGATGGATGGCGAAGCTCGCCGCCAGATAAATGAGGAGATCCTCCGCCGCCAGCGTCCGCGCGGTGGCGCCCCACGCCACGGCCGGCTCTGCGCGAGACCAGATCTCCTCGACCGCCAGCTCGCTGGCGCGGCCGGACGAGACGCACTCCCAGTGGAGATCGATCGGCAGGCGCGACGACCCGGACGGCGGCGCCAGGTACACCGCCGGCACCCGGTCGAGCGAGCGTCCCGGGCTGTCGAGCGTATAGCCCTCCTCCAGGAGGATGTCGAGCGCGCGCCGCCGATCCTGCCGGCGCACGAGCAGATCGAGATCGACGAACGGCCTGAGAGCGGCGTCGCGATAGTACTCGGCCGCGAGGGCGGGGCCGTTGAGGACGATGCTGTCGATGGACTCCCGTCCGAAGGCGGCGACGACGTCGCGCAGCTGCCCGGCCGCGCGGAGATGCTGGCCGTCGGCGCGCATCCACGTCGACCGCAGGCGCGCGAGCACTGGCGCGGGCGCGGCGCCACCGCGTAGCGCGACATAGAGGATGGACGCGAGCCGCTCATTCTCCGCCCGAGCGACGGTGGCGTCCCAGTCGAGCGCAGCGATGGCGCGCGTCGTGTATCCGACAGCCCGGCCCTCGAGGAAGGCTCGAGCCACGGCGATTAGCGGATCGCGTGTTGGGTCAGCCATATTTTGGCGCCGCGCGCCTGAATTATCCGACACAGGTCTGTGTCCACCGCCTTTTTTTCGCGCAGCCGAGCGGCGTCTTTGCCCGATCGGATGGCTCACACTGATAGATCCTGGCGCGTGACATTCTGTCTTTCGTGCACTTGGCCCGGGCGCGTTGCTATGATCCGGCTGCCATGGCCGTGGGGCGTCGCTGGTCTTTCGGTGAGACGTTCGTCTTCTGGTGGCTGCTCTTCCTCGTCATTCAACAGGCCCAGCGACTGACGCTCATGGTCGGCACGGCGCTGCGAGAACCACGACCGCCGGGCGTGCTCGCCAAAACGCTGGCGACCGGACTTCGAGCGGATCTCGTGGTGGCCGGGTTCGGCATCGTCGCCGCGCTGCTGATCGCCGGCCTGATCGGCTCCGTCGTCATCGTCATTCGCGCCATCCGGCGGGCGCCGCTCGCGACGTCACGCGCGTACAAGCGTCCCCTGGCCGCGAGCTCCGCGGTCCTCGCCCTCATGGCCTTCCTCGTTCTCACCGTGGACATGGGCTACTACCGCTACAGTCATAGCCGGCTCGACTTCGTCTTCCTGGAATATGTCAGCGACGTCCTGGACCAGCTCCGGCACGGCTCGACGGTCGGCGCCCAGGTCGGTCGGCAGACGACCGCCGAGGCGAGTGATCTCAACCGGTGGCTGCTGCCCGTCGCCGGATACCTGGCCCTCGAGGCGGGCGCCGTCGCCGGGTGGTGGTGGGCCTTCGCCCGACGCCTCCGCTCGCTCGGCGGGTGGTCCCGACGCCCGTCGTGGCTGCTCAGGGTGGCCGTCGCGCTCCTCGTGGTGGCCGGCGCCTGGGGTCTCCATCCCTCTGGCCCGGAGACGGTGCAGGCCGCCGCGGTGAGCGACTCCGCATACTACGTGCTCGCACAGAATCCGATCTGGAACTTCGGCATGACCCTTCAGGACGGTATTCGTGGGCGCCGGCCGCTGCCGCCGGCGATTGTCGCCGCCATGCCCGAGCGCCGCGCGTTCGCCATCGCGCAGAGCGTGGTCGCGCCCGGCGCGACGTTCCTCGATCCGCGCTACCCGCTCGTCCACGCCGGCGACGATGCGGCGCGGCCGCTGGCGCGGCGACCTAATGTCTTGCTGATCTTCGTGGAAGCGCTCGACCGGCGCTACCTGCACCGGACCGAAGGCGGCGTCCGCGTCACGCCGTTTCTCGACCGTCTCGCCGAGGACAGCGTCGCCTTCGACCATTTCTTCAGCAATGGCGTCCAGACATTTCACGGCTTGTTCGCCTCGATGTGCTCGGCCCTGCCCCGACACGGGGTGGCCGCCATCAGGGGCCGACATGCCAACGACTTTCTCTGCCTGCCCTCGCTGCTCCGTCGCGCCGGCTACCGGACCGAGATGGTCATCGGGCAGAACCGGGATCGCAATCATTCACGGCTGGGACTGTTCATGGCGCGCAACGGCCTCGATGAGCTCATCGACGAGAACGGGTTTCCTGCCGACGCACCGCGGATGGGACTCGGCATCACGGATGGAGCGCTGTTCGACCGGCTGCTGATCGAGGTTCGCCGACTCCGCGCCGAGAACCGGCCGTTCTTCCTGTCGGCGCTCACGACTGGCACGCATCACCCCTTCGCGGTGCCGGACGGTGTTCCCGACGTGGCCGCGCTGCGAGCGCAGCCCGACCGCTATCTGCCGGCACTCCGCTACGTCGACGCGGAGCTGGAGCGGTTCTTCACCCGCCTCCAGCGCGATGGGCTCCTGCGCGATACCGTCGTACTGATCCTGGGCGATCACGGACGCCACGAGGCCGACGACCCCAGCCGGTTCGAGCGCGGGCCCGGGCACTTCAAGTCTCCGTTGCTGTTGTGGATCGACCCCTCACTACGGCCCGCGTCGTATCGGCCGCGCCGCGTACCCGGGCTCGCGAGCCAACTGGATCTCGCGCCGACGATCCTGGGCCTGGCCGGCCTCGCGCCCCGCATCTCCTCGTTCGCCGGCCGCGACCTTTCCTGTGCGGTCGCCGACGATTGCCTGCCCGATCGATCCATCTACCTCAGCAACGTCTACGACAACGTCGTCGGCGTGGTCGAACGCGACGGCTTCTGGTTCTACGCTCCCGACACCCATGTCGTCGGGCACCTCCACCTCGACGAGCCCAGACCGGCGGAGCAGCTCCCCGCCAGCGATCCCCGCGTGGCGGCGCGGGTAGAGCGCATCCTCGGCCTCTACGTCGCCAGCGAAGTGCTCCTGGAGACCAATCGGCTCTGGTCGTGGAAGGAGTTTGGGCCGCGGCTCTAGGAGCGGGGAGGAACACTGGCTCCGCCAGTGGCGGCGAGTAACACTTTACCCGGTCATCGCCAAGCCATCTTGCGCGCCGGGGTGGCGCGGATACAATCGGGCCCGTATGGATTCATCCACCTCGGTCCCGCCTCTCGGCATCGACAACATCATCGTGGGCGGCGGCGAGATGGGTGCAAGGATGCGTGCGCTCGACTGGAGCGCCACGCTGGGTCCCGTCGAGCGCTGGCCGCAGAGTCTCCGCAGCGCCATCAGCATCCTGCTGCCGTCGCGCGCGCAGATCATCCTCTTCTGGGGGCCCGATTTCATCACGCTCTACAACGATGCCTATCGCCCGGTCTTCGGTGGGAAGCACCCGTGGGCGCTCGGGCGTCCGGCGCGTGAGTGCTGGAGCGAAATCCGGGACGTGCTCGGCCCGTTGCTCGAGGGCGTGGTGCGGACCGGTGAGCCGTTCTGGGCTCAGGACCATCCGTTCTTCATCGAGCGCCATGGCTACCGCGAAGAGACGTATTTCGACGTCTCCTATGACCCGGTACGCGTCGAGGACGGCAGCGTGGGCGGCGTCTTCTGCATCGTCAGCGAGACCACGGGGCGCGTGCTCGGCGAGCGTCGGCTGCGCACGCTCCGGGAGCTCGGCGTGCGGACGAGCGAGGCGACGACGGTCGTCGACGTGTGCCGTGAAGCGGCCAGCGCCCTCGCCATCGACGCTGCGGACATCACCTTCTCGCTCTCGTACTTGATCGAGGGCGACGGACGGCGCGCACGCCTCGCGGCCGCTGGCGGCGTCGATGCCACCGCGGCCTGGGGCGGGGGAACGCTCGACGTTCTGCCCGGCGATCCGCTGGCTGCGGTGATCGGCGACCGCCGGACGGTGGTGCTTCCCGCCGCGGCCTTCCTCACGACACTCGAGGCTCCGAGCACCCACGTCCTCGTGTCGCCGCTGACGTCGGCCGACCGGATGGCGGGATTTCTGGTCGTCGGCTTGAGTCGCGCGCAGCGGCTCGAAGGCCACTACCGCGACTTCCTGGATCTCGTGGCGGCGCGTGTGTCGGCGGCCATCGGACACGCGCAGGCGTACGAAGCCGAGCGCCGACGGACGGAGGCTCTCGCCGAGCTCGATCGCGCCAAGACCGCGTTCTTCAGCAACGTCAGCCACGAGTTCCGTACGCCCCTGACGCTCATGCTCGCGCCCCTGGAGGGGGCGCTGCGCTGGCCGGCGCTGCAAGACGATCAGCGGGAGACGCTGCGCCTGGTCGAGCGGAATGGGCTTCGCCTTCTGAAGCTCGTCAACACCTTGCTCGATTTCTCCCGGATCGAGGCGGGGCGCGCTCAGGCGACGTTCACCCCCACAGAGCTGGGCGAGACGACCGCGGAGCTCACCAGCGTCTTCCGGGCTGCCGTCGAGGCGGCCGGCCTGCGCCTCCACGTCGACTGCCCACCGTTGAAGGAGGCGATCTGGGTCGACCGCGAGATGTGGGAAAAGATCGTGCTGAACCTTCTCTCGAACGCCCTGAAGTTCACGTTCGAGGGCGAGATACGTGTCCGCCTCGTCGCCGGCGAAGACCGTGTGATGCTCCACGTCGAGGACACCGGCGTGGGCATTCCCGCGGCCGAGCTTCCGCACGTCTTCGAGCGATTTCATAGGGTGCGGGGCGCGCGCGCACGCAGCCACGAAGGCACCGGCATCGGCCTGGCCCTCGTCCGGGAGCTCCTCACATTGCACGGTGGGACGATCGCCGTAGAGAGCGAGGTCGATCGCGGGACGCGCTTCACGGTGACGCTGCCGCGCGGCACCGCCCACCTCGACCCCGACCGGCTCGCACCGGCGGCCCTGCACGGGGACACACGCGGCGTGGCGACAGGCGTGGCGACATCCTATGTCGCCGAAGCGGTGCGGTGGATCCCGGACGAGATCACGCTCGGCGACACGACCGATCCATCGGGTGACGGCGACATGGCGCGCATCCTGGTCGCCGACGACAATGCCGACATGCGCGAGTATCTGCGCCGGCTTCTCGCGGGGCGGTGGATCGTCGACGTCGTGCCCGACGGCGCGGTCGCGCTCCGGGCGCTGCGCGAGCGGCCGTACGACGTGCTGCTGACCGACGTCATGATGCCGGCGCTCGATGGCTTCGGCCTGGTGGCCGCCGTGCGCAACGATCAGACCCTGCGCACGCTGCCCGTCATCGTGCTCTCCGCCCGAGCCGGCGAGGAGTCGCGTGTCGCCGGCCTCGAGCACGGCGCGGATGACTATCTCGTGAAGCCGTTCAGTGCCCGGGAGCTGCTGGCACGCGTCAACGCGCAGCTGGCCCTGGCGGCCCGACGCCGCGAGACGACGGACGCGCTCCGCGCGACGAGCCGGCGCCTCGAGCACTCCGTGGACACCGAGCGGAGTCTCCGCACGGCCGCGGAGGCGGCCAACAGGGCGAAGGACGATTTCCTGGCGATGCTCGCCCACGAGCTCCGCAATCCGCTCGCCGTCATCGTCAACGGCATCGGCGTCCTGGAGCGCATGGACTCCGGCGCCGAGGAGCCCGCGCGCATCCGCGCACTGATCAAGCGGCAGGCCAATCACCTGGCCCGCCTGCTCGACGATCTGCTCGACGTGGCGCGTATCAGCCAGGGGAAGATCACGCTCCGGCGTGAGATCGTCGACCTTCGCGCCGTGGTCGATCTGGCCATCGACAGCGAGCGCCACCGGCTCAACGCCAAGCGCCAGCGCCTGCGCGTGGAAGCGGCGCCGGGGCCGACGCACGTGCACGGCGATCCCGCACGCTTGCAGCAGATCGTCAGCAACCTCCTGAACAACGCCTCCAAGTACACGGCGGCGGAGGGGGCCATCGCCGTCGAGCTGACCTCGGAGGCGGGGCACGCAACGCTGACCGTACGCGACAACGGTGCCGGCATTCCAGCGGACAAGCTCGCCTCGATCTTCGACCTGTTCTTTCAGCTCGAGACGCCGCTGGCGCGCTCCGAGGGAGGTCTCGGTATCGGCCTCACGCTCGTCCACCGTCTGGTCGACCAGCACGGCGGCACCGTCACCGCCGCCAGCCCCGGCGTCGGCCGGGGCAGCACCTTCGTCGTGACGCTCCCACTGGCCCAGGCCCCTCGGGAGTCCGCGACCGCCGCCGCGCCGGCAGCGCACGTTCCGTGTCATGTCCTGCTGATCGAGGACAACGACGACGCCCGTGAGGCGCTTCGGGCCGGCCTCGAGCTGGCAGGGCATCGGGTCACGGTGGCGGCCGACGGCGCGTCGGGCATTGATCGCGCGATGACCGTGCAGCCGGACGTCGCCGTCGTCGATGTCGGCCTGCCGGGAGTGGACGGCTATGACGTTGCGCGCAGGCTCCGCGAAAAGTTTGGACGCGACATCGTGCTGGTAGCGCTGACCGGCTATAGCCAGCCCGAGGACCGCCGGCGCGCGCTCGACGCCGGCTTCGACGTCCACCTGCCCAAGCCGGCCGGTGTCGACGACCTCGCGCGCGTGCTCAACCGACCTGCCGACTAGCTCGACTCGGGAGATCCGGAGTCGCGCTCGGCACGAAGCGTGGCGGGCACGTCGCGATGTCGACCTCGCTGTCGTCGGGTGGTTCCTGCTGGGAAGTCTCCCCGGGGTGATTCTCGGTACGGTAGTATTCACGACTAGTGCCCCGACGTTCCTCACGCGGCTCTTTGGTGTCGTCCTCGTGGGAGCGGTCGTCTGGCGCCGCATCGAACCGCGGCCGCGCGCTCATTTTGCGAAGCCCTGGTTCGTCGCCCTCGGTGGCGCTTTTGGCCTGCTCTCCGGCGTGAGCGTGGCGGTCTCGGGCGTGCTCTTTCTCGTGCGCGGGTGACCCATGGTGCGCGACAGACCCTTCACTGGCCGGCGTCTCTTCCGGCTCGGGTTGCCCGTGACCATCCTGATCCTCATCGCCGCGCACAGCCCGTCGGTCGCCCAGCGGGTCCCGCGACTCACGTTTCCCGTCGTCGCCGCCGTTGGGGCCGCACTGATCGTCTTTTCGTTCGTGCGCTCCGTGGCCCGATTGGTCGCCGCTCCTGGCGCGGACAGACGGCGCCGCGTGCTTCCCCTGGCCTTCAGTTTCGTGGCTCTCGTCTTCCTCGTTATCTTCCCGGCGGTGCACGTCGTCCGCGCAATCAGTCCGCCGGCCGACCGAGCGCCACGGATCCATACGGGCTTCGGCGACTGGTTGGGCTCTGAAGGCTATCCGCGGCTGAGTTCGCATCGCGGCATCGACGTCGCGGGCTCGATGGGCGCCGACGTGCTGGCGGCGGCCGACGGCCGCGTCAGCGTGGCGCGTGACAACCAGGACTTGTGCGGGTTGATCGTCGTCATCGACCATGCTCACGAGGGTCTCCGGACGGTCTATTGCCACTTCTCGGACATCGCCGTTCGGATGGGCGACAGTGTCAAGCGCGGTCAGCGAATCGGCGCCCTCGGCACATCGGGCCAGCGCGCGTGGCCCGGCTTCCAGCACGTTCACCTGGAGCTGCAGCGTGGACGCGACGTCAATGCCATCGAAGACCCGCTGCCGCGCGTCGTCGGATGCTTCGATCCGGCCAGGGAGTACCCGGCCGATCGCCTGGTGCTCACGTACCCGGTGAGGTGCTGAGAATCTCGGGCTCGTTCGGGAGGCCGCCTGGCATGGCGCGGTTTGCGAGGCGGCTCGCCGTGGCATGGTTCCTGATCCTCATTCCGGTCGAAGCGTTTGCCGTACGCCCTCTGGACACGGAGGACACGGGAACGCTCGAGCCGGGTCGCATCGAGCTCGAGCTGAGCGGGGACTACGCCGACGCGGCGCGTGAGACCGTCGGCGCCTTCACTGGCGTCCTTGCCGCCGGCGTCTGGCGGCGCCTCGAGCTGAAGCTCGGATCGTCCTATCTCTTCATCGCGCCGAATGGCGGGCCGGCCGCCGAGGGCATGGGCGACAGTGCGGTACGGCTGAAATACCGGCTCGTCGACGAGACCAGGGTCATCCCGGCGGTGCTGTCTGCATGGACGGTGCGGTTGCCCACCGGCGACGAGCCGCGGGGGCTCGGCGAGCATGGCGTGGACCTGGGTGTCCTCATGGCCGTCAGCAAGACGTTCGCTCCGATCACGCTGACGTGGAACGGCGGCTACACCTTCGCCACCGCCGACCGACGGCGCGACGTGTGGACTCTGGCCGGGTCCCTCGAGTATCGCCTCACGGACCGCTGGTGGGCGGTCGGCGAGCTCGTCAGCGCTCTCAGCGCGGAGCGCCGGCCGCACGAGGCCGTCGCTCGCGTGGGGGCAATGTACGCGGTGTCCAGACGGCTGCGGCTCGACGCGGCTGTCGCGACCGGACTGACCCCGAGGAGCCCTGACGTTCTCGTGACGTTGGGTCTGACCCTGGTCCTTCGCTGAGGCCCGGCGACCCCTGGTGCCTCACCGGGGATCGGGCGAGTGTGCTCCGCGCCCGTTCCTGGCGAGCGCGCTGATCACCGGCGCCACGAAGGCGAGCACCGCCGCGCTGAGCATGATGGCGGCCGGGACGGACGCCACGAGCCCGCGCACGTCGCCCCGCGCGATCGTGAGCGCCTGCACCAGCGAGCGCTCGAGCAGCGGGCCGAGCACCAGCCCCAGCACAAGCGGCGCCGGGTTGTAGCCGAGGCCGCGCATTGCCCAGCCCACGATGCCGGCTCCTACCATCACCCACACGTCGAAGACGTTGTTGTTGTCGGAGTACGCGGCGACGGCGCAGAGCACGAGCACACCGGGCATGAGATAGCGCGCCGGGATGGTGGCGACGCGGGCAAAGAGACCGACGAGGGGCAGATTCAGCAGCAGCAGCATCACGTTGCCGACGTAAAAGCTGCCAATCACGCCCCAGAAGACCTGTGGGTTATCGCGCAGCAAGAACGGCCCCGGGGTGACGTTCATGAGCAGCATGCCGCTCAGCAGCACCGCCGTGGACGGCGTGAACGGCAGGCCCAGGGCGAGCAACGGGATCATGCCACCGCCAACCGCGGCATTGTTCGCCGCTTCCGGACCGGCCACCCCTTCGATGGCGCCCGTGCCCAGCTCATGCCGATAGCGCGAGACCTTCTGCTCGACGCCGTAGGAGACAAAGGAGGCGATGGTCGCGGCCGGGCCGGGAATGAGGCCCACCAGAAATCCGAGCACCGACCCTCGCAGCATCGGCGCCACCGAGCGCCGCAGCTCCTCGCGGTTCGGGTAGAGCTCCCGCAGTCGCACGCCGGCCACGGCCAAGGTGGACGCCGGATCCGCCATCGAGCTCAGGACTTCGGCGACGCCGAACAACCCGGCCGTTACCGCAATGAAGCTGAGACCGGCTTGGGCGCCCCCCACATCGAACGTGAATCGCACGCTGCCGCCAAGAGGATCCATGCCGACGGTGGAGAGCATCACGCCGGCCACGACCATGCCAAGCGATTTTGCGCGCGAGCCGCCGGTGAGGTTGGCCAGCAGCGCCACGCCGAGTAGCGCGAAGGCAAAGTATTCGGCGGGACCGAAGGCAAGCGCGGCGCGGGCGACCGACGGCGCCAGGAGCTGGAGGGCGATCACGCTGAACGTTCCCGCCACGAACGACGCGATCGCCGCCACCGCGAGGGCGGCCCCCGCGCGGCCGCGCCGCGCAAGCCGATATCCATCGATGGTGGTCACGACACTGGCGGCCTCGCCGGGCACGTTGACCAGGATCGACGTCGTCGAGCCACCGTACATGGAGCCGTAGTAGATACCGGCCAGCATGATCAGCCCCGCGGTGGGTCCGAGCTTGATCGTGAGCGGCAGCACGAGGGCCATGGCGCCGGCCGGTCCCAGACCCGGCAGCACGCCGACCACGGTGCCGAGCACCGCTCCGGTGAAGCAGGCCGCGAGATTGGCCGGGGTGAGCGCGACGAAGAGATCCGTCACGGCAACGGCACGCCGAGCCAGGTGACGAACACGATCCGGCTCGCGAGCGTGATGCCGAGGGCCAGCAGGGCCGGCCGCCACCAGCCCGTCGCCCCCATCAGGCGCGAGGCCACGAGCACGAGTGCGAACGAGGTCACCACGAACCCGAGCCGCGGCAGGGCGATCACATAGAGGAGGAGCACGACCGACAGGATCAGCGGCGCGCGCCGCGACCCCGGACCGGGATCCACCCGCCCGCCAGCCACCTGCTCAGCGCGGGCGGCCGTGGCGAGCTGCCAGAGAGCGATGACGAACAGCGCGCCGCCAATGAGAAGAGGAAA
>Ga0075421_100009325_pt1 | contig 12093 bp, 15 predicted proteins | sample SoiMetdeltSBSDD5_FD_75292 | JGI IMG/M metagenome (GOLD analysis project Ga0075421, IMG submission 75292) | Bulk soil microbial communities from a Populus tree surrounding site in Tennessee, USA - Soil MetaG P. deltoides SBSDD5 | ecosystem: Environmental > Terrestrial > Soil > Tree plantation...
AGCAGCCCACTGAAATTCCACGGTCGCCACAATGAACACGACCATCCATCGCCGTTCATTTCTCCGAAGCTCACTCGCACTAAGCGCGACGTTCGCCCTCGCTCCGCTTGGTGGAACTCAAATCTCCGCCGCCGAGAAGAAGACATTGTTCAAAATCTCGCTCGCCGAATGGTCGCTTAACAAAGCGATCTTCGGCAAGAAACTCGACCATCTGGATTTTCCGAAAGCAGCGAAGCAGGACTATGGCATCGACGCCGTCGAGCTGGTCAATCAGTTCTTCATGGACAAGGCGAGGGACCAGAAATACCTGGCCGAGTTCAAGAAACGCGCCGACAGCGAGGGCGTGCAAATCCTGCTCATCATGTGCGACGACGAGGGCGAACTCGGCGCCCCGGACGAAAAGGCCAGACTCAAAGCCGTTGAGAATCATTACAAGTGGGCGGAGGCCGCCAAATTCTTCGGCTGCCATTCCATTCGGGTAAACGCCTACTCCAAAGGAACACCCGACGAACAGCGCGAGCGCGTGGCCGATGGAATCCTTCGCCTGGGTCAATTCGGCGCCAAGCTGGGCCTCAACGTCATTGTCGAAAACCATGGCGGCCTCTCCTCCCACGGCGACTGGCTGGCTTCCGTGATGAAAAAGGTCGGTCTGCCAAACGTTGGGACGTTGCCCGATTTCGGCAACTTCGAAGACTACGACCGCTACAAAGCCGTCGCCGAGATGATGCCGTTTGCCAAAGCCGTCAGCGCCAAGTCGCACGACTTCGACGCGCAAGGCAACTGCGTCGAAACGGATTACCGTCGCATGCTGAAGATCGTGCTGGACGCAGGTTATCGGGGCTACTTCGGAATCGAATACGAAGGCGACAAAATCAGCGAACCCGAAGGGATTCGTCTGACAAAGAAGTTGCTGGAAAAAGTCCGGGACGAACTGTCCTCAGGGCACAAAGATTGACGGAGCCGGGCCTATTCCATCTCGGTAACCCGCACCCGCTTTCGCTCGCGGCAGATTTCGACGCATTTGCGGAGTTCCTCGCGGAGTTCTTTCACTCGTCTGATCGCGGAGATCGTCAGCACCGGCGTCGAGGTATCGTTCGTCGTGATGACAAGGTGGCCAAGGCCGAGTGTCCGGAGGATGAACGGTTCGACGACGCTGATGTCGTTGACACGGTACAGCTCCAACTCGTCCGTACGCCGCGTAAAGATTCCCTGAGACATTCGGATCCTCTCCGTAGTCACTTCGAAGGCGCGGCATTTCAATTCGAGCCATTTCCAGGCCGCGATGCCGACGGGGATCGGCAAGAGAAGCAGAAAAGCCCACCAGAAAACGACGCTCAAGACGATGAGCAGGAGAGCGACGAGACCGCATCCCCCGAAGACGTCCGCGTTCAAAACCTGTGAAGGGGAACCGTGAAAGATGGTTTTTTCGTCATTCATCAAACGGCCTGGTTGAATTATTCTTTCGCACTCAAGACGTTGAGGCACTGACAGGTTGGGACTTTGACTTCTCTCCCATTTCAAGTCAAACCATCCCAACAGGAGAAAATGGCTTGCGTCAAAGACGGTGACGGAACTAGTTTAGGCCTTGCTCATGGATCGCGGGGTGGAGCAGCCCGGTAGCTCGTCAGGCTCATAACCTGAAGGCCGCAGGTTCAAATCCTGCCCCCGCAACCAATTTCAGCCTGCTGATTCAAATCAGCAGGCTTTTGTATGTCGGGAGAACAACTCTACTGCGATTATGTTCTTCAGAATTCCCCAGGAGATGTACGACATGCACTGCGGCGGGCAGGGCAGTTGGGCCGGGGCATGGGAAAAATGTCGTTCACGATAATCAGAAACCTTGAACATCTGTCCTAGCTATCCAGCACTCTGCAAGCTGACTTGAACGCAACCCACAATCGCCGACGTTTTCTGGAGGCCACAGCGAAAGCGGTCGCCGGAGTGAGCTTGACCGGCTGGAATACCGCCCTCCGTGCCGCACCCGGTCAGCCGCTGATTGGCGACGGTGGCTTCACCGTGATCGACACCCACACTCACTTTTACGACCCGACTCGCGCCGAAGGCGTGCCGTGGCCGCCACGCGAAGATAAACTGCTCTACCGACCGGTGCTGCCCAAAGACTACCGCGCTAAACAGGTACCCCGGCCCGTAACGGGTACGGTCGTCGTGGAAGCCAGCCCGTGGCTGGAAGACAACCAGTGGGTGCTCGACCTCGCAGAGCACGAACCGTTCATCGCCGGTTTCGTGGGCAACCTGCCGGTTGGGACGAAGGCATTTGGCGGGCACCTGAAACGGTTTGCCGCCAACAGACTCTTTCGCGGCATTCGCATCGGCAACCGCAAACTCGAAGGCGCATTGGAAACTGCGGCCTTCTTCAGCGACCTCAAACTATTGGCGGAACACGATCTTTCACTGGACCTGTTGGGCGGGCGCGAGATTCTTCCGTTGGCGGATCGGCTTGCGAAAGAAGTCTCCGGCCTGCGGATCGTCATCGACCATCTGGCGGGCGTCACTGTGGACGGCAAAGAACCTCAGGCTGATTGGGTGAAACAGATGCGGGCGCTGGTGCGATTTCCACATGTCTATTGCAAGCTCTCCGGGCTGGTGGAAGGTACCGGTCGCACCGATGGTTCAGCGCCGCGGGATGTGGAGTTCTATCGGCCAGTGCTGGATGCAATGCAGGATATGTTCGGCCCGGAGCGCCTCATCTACGGGAGTAACTGGCCGGTGAGCGAACGGTTCGCGCCGTTGTCCACGGTTCAGGGAATCGTCGCAGGTTATTTCCGCAGCCACGGACGCCGTGCGGAGGAACAGGTCTTCGCACAGAACGCCAAGTCGGCGTACAAGTGGGTACAGCGGTAGAAACTCCTGCGATGAAACGCCGGACGCTCAAGCATCTTCGCCCCAAACGTCAGCCGGAGCACCACAATGTCTACATCGTGCTTCTCGATCCCGCCGTGGGCAAAATCCGAAAAGTGCGTGCCGAAAACCCCAAGCGCGATCCCAAGAAGCCCTGCGTGTACGTGGGAATGACCGGGCTGCTGCCGGAGGAACGCTTTGCCAATCACAAGGCAGGGATAAAAGACGCGCCGGTTGTGAACCGTTACGGCATCCGTTTGCTGCCGGAACTCTACGCGCACCTGAACCCGATGCCGTTCGAGGCGGCAGCGGAGATGGAAAAAGATGTGGCGGAGGATTTGCGCCGCGCCGGGTACACGGTAACAGGCGGGCATTGACCCTCGACAAAGGAGGGTCTGGGCAACGGCCAATGGACTAAGGAGACGGAGTGCTGAGTTACGGTAGAGAGAGAGCGGATGTCGTGATGTTCACCCGAACAGAATTTGCAGACCCTTGCGGCTCATCCAGACCGCTGCGAGCGTGAAAAGAATCACAAAACCCACTGCGTAACCAACTACGCCTTGCCGCCAACGCGGCGAGTTCCAGAGGGAGGGAGCAATCGCCAACGCTGGCAGAGGCCACACGCTGATTGTCGTCATCAGCACGAACAGCGCAAAGACGATCCATGACCAGAACCCGACGCCGCCTAGAAGCCAAAAATCCAGTTGGACCGTCAGAAAGAGCGGGAGCGCGTAGGCATAGACAAGGAATGCCATGACCAGATGGGAAATCTGGTTGGCGACGAGGATCGCAATGCACGGCAAAAGGACCAACGCGAGATAGAGGCTCAGGAGCAAACGTCTGGATGGTACGCTCCGTAAATTCATTTTGCTCGTTCCTCGACGTGACGCGGCCCGTCGTAAAGCCGCTCACCATCCACCGAAATCGTTAGAGGGTGCTGGTCGAGGTTTGCGTACGGCTCGGCTCCCGTACTCCGATGCCGAAACCGGTAATCGGCGCCGACGCCGCTGCCCGGCTCGTCAAGGTAATCCCAGTCCTCCGCCGTCCTGCCTGTAACTGAAGCGACAATCTCCACGACGGATGGCTCTGTGGCCTGCATGATGCGGCGTTTCATATCACATACGGTGGAACGCTTCAACGGCGAACCTTGCCATCCAAAATCGCCTCTGCTTCGATCTCCACTAGAATTTCCGGCGAGATCAGCCGTTTGACCTCCACCATGCTTGTGGCTGGCCTGATGTCCTTGAAGCACTCGCCGTGGGCGCGGCCAATCTGTTCCCAGTCATCCATGTTGACCACGTAGATGCGCGTCCGCACCACATCCTTGAGCGCCGCGCCAGCGCGCATCAGCGCGGACTCGATGTTCTTTAGAATCTGCACGGCCTGCTGGTACGGGTCGCCCACACCGACGATCTTCCCGTCAGCACCTGTCGCCGTCGTGCCGGAGACGTGGATCACGTTCCCTGCCCTGACTGCGCGTGAGTATCCGACGATTGGTTCCCATTTCGTCCCGGTGGAGATGAGTTGCCGTTTGGACATATCGGTCGGAGTATGACCGCGAGAGGACTGGCAGTCAAAGGAACGACGGGTCCGCAGCAAGTATTCAGGCGGTACCGAGCACGCCTGCCGACGATTCCAGAAGAGTTCCAAAAACTCCGTCCACGTGTAATGGCGCGGGCGTCTTCTCCGGTCGATGATCCGGCCATGATCGCTGAAATTCAGGTGGGCACGATGTCAACTCAGTACGCGGTGGGATGGTTCACTCTGGCACTCATCAACGCGGGACTTGCGCAGGGAAAGGGCCGGAGTGGTCTGGTGTGGTGGGCGCTGTCATTGCTCTTGGGGCCGTTCGCTACGCTCCTGATCGTATTGTTCGATCCCGTGAAGTCCAAGTAACCTTCTTCGAATTCTTCATTGAGCTCGCAGATGTTTGCTGGTGATGGCGCCTGTACCTCCACTGGCAGATCGTGACCGATCTTTCGGTCTTCAACGAACGGATCAATCAAACGCCACCACGAAAGAAGCCGGCAAAGACAAGAGCGCCCGAAGAAGAGGAAACCGAACTCGACTTGGCAAAACGAAGTGCGACGGGAGCCTCAGACGGGTAGCCGAACAACGACGTAGAGATCCCCTTTTGCCCCATCCAGCCCGGGCAGACCGCAACCCGGCAAACGCAATTTCTGCCCGTCACGAACACAGGGAGGAATGTTGACTCCCAGTCGACCAGTCAAGGTAGGGATGAAAACAGGCGTCCCCAACGCTGCCTGCCGGAACGATAGATGGACATCACAATGCAAGGATCCGCGTTCCACGCGAAAGACCGGATGCTGGCTCCAACGAATGAACAACTTCACGTCCCGCGCTTCTCCGTTGCCGTCAAGCTTCTCTCCAAATTCGGCCAACGACAAGCGCTGCCCCTCGGCCGCGCCCGCGGGAATTCGCACGCGATACCGCGCCGACTCGATCACGTGACCCTGGCCGTCGCATCCGTGGCACGCATGCCAGTCCTGCCGTCCGCTTCCACCGCAGTCCTCGCACGACACCGTCTGGCAAATCGAAACGACTCGCACCGCTCCGCGACCCACTTCCTCCAACGAGATGAAGACCTCCATATCCGACTCGTCGGCCGGTGGTTCGTTTCGTCCGGTGCCTGGCCCCGGCGTGGCGTGCGACCGAGATCGGTCGGCACGATGGCGCTCCAGTTTGCATATCCAATCAAAAAAGTCCGGAAAATCGCGACGCCGCTCGCGGCCGGTTTCCACGGGGTCCCACTCTTGCCTTTCCGTTTGGATGGGGTTGGAACGGTGGCTCCGGTGCGATTCGCCGCCCCGAAAGAAAGCGGGCCGGTGATTTCTATACTCCCTCCGCTTCTCGGAATCGCTCAACACCTCGTATGCGGCATTGATCTCCTTGAACCTCTCCTCTGCTTCCGGTTTGTTCTCGGCAACATCGGGGTGGAAGCGCCGTGCCAGGTTCCGAAAAGCTGTCCTGATTTCAGTATTGCCGGCCGTATCCGAGACGCCCAGAACCTCGTAGTAATCTCTGGAAATCGTGGAGCGCATAAGTGGTAACAACACTTGGACGGTGCGTTTCAACAGGCTTTATCGCCAAAGCCGCTCTTTCGGCATTCGCGGGATTTGGAACTGATAGCCATGCCGCGCTGTATGCAGAATGAATGCCGAAATGCTCATCTTCTCATCGATAAGACAGATCTGTGTCAGGGAACGACGCACGCGGCGAATACTCGGCGAATTCGGGGCTTGCAGGAGAGGAGGGAGATGTTGGAACTCGGACCGAAGGACAGGTGCCAGGCGGGTGAATCCTTTGCCGTCGCACTTACCGGCCGAGCCGCGCTTGTCTTCGCACAACCGTTGCAGGATGCTGAGCCGCGTGGACATAGCTGCGAACCTCAACGCAATTCAGGGCCGGATCGAGGCGGCATGCGTACGCGCCGGACGGAACCCGGACAGCGTGACCTTGCTGGCCGTCGCAAAGGGCCAACCACCCGACGCCGTGCGCACCGCTGCTGCCGCCGGTCTGAAGCTGATCGGGGAAAACCGCGTACAGGAAGCCAAAGCCAAATTGCCGTTGTGCCCTGGAAATCTCCACTGGCACATGATCGGCCATCTGCAGTCGAACAAGGCGCGCGACGCGACCGAACTGTTCGACATGATCCAAAGCGTCGATTCTCTTCACCTCGCGCGGGAGATCAACAAGTGGGCCGAGAGGTCGGCGAAGACGTTCCCCATTTTGCTGGAAGTCAACATCGCGGGTGAAGCGAGCAAGTTTGGCTACAAACCCGAAGCGTTGCGGGCAGAACTCGAACAAATCAACGCCCTGGCGCGAATTGAAATCCAGGGCCTGATGACCATTGCACCGTGGACGTCGGACCCGGAAAAGGTTCGGCCGGCGTTCCGTCAGTTGCGGGATCTGAAGACGAAGTGCGAAGGCGTTCTTGGCGCGCCGTTGCCGCATTTGAGCATGGGTATGAGCGGTGACTTCGAGGTCGCCGTTGAGGAAGGGGCGACCATCGTTCGCATCGGCAGCGCCTTGTTCGGTCCGCGCCCGCGAGCGAGGAAGGATTCACCGGCCGGGGCGGCCGGATAACTCGTCGGCGGTTTTGCGTATCATCCGCGTATTGAACTTCCTGGCCCGACTATTTAACCTCTTCACTTATGGACCTGACGGTCGATCAGTTCAAAGCGGAAATTGTCGAGGCGCTCAAGACGTACGAGAAATACATCATCTGCATCGACAAAACGCCGGAGGACTGCCAGGAATCACTGACCCGTCTGATGGAGAAGGCCATCAAAGCCTACAACAACCGCGGTCCGCACCTGCGCCACGGCATTGCTCTGGATAAACAGGTGACCATCATCCTGAGCCAAACCGATCACGACCGTCCGCTCTGCGGGATTTATTTCAACCTCCACTCCCCCTATCAAAAGAAGTCGGCCGCCAAAGCAGCGAAGTAGCCTCCCCCCCGGGTCGCAACGTCAATCTTCTCTGACTTCGTCGCCAATCTGCGCTTCGCCCGTAATAATGTCTCCGGCAATCGTGGTGTCGAGCGAAGGTCCGGTGACCTTGACTTCGCCTATCTTTTGACCGTTGCGATAAACATTCAACCGTTGCTCGAGCGCGGGCATTTTCCGGAGAGGAAAATCCATCACCACAAACCGCAACGTGGGATTCACCGAGGCTACTCTCCCCCCCGCTGAATCGTCGAGCAGCACCGCGCGCCTCTCTGATTGGGTCGTCTGATCTGGAGCCGAAGACTTGCCGCCCGCGGCTGGAGACGATTGGGTTTGCTGACCGGTCGTTCGCGCCGCACAGCCCGACGCAAGCGCCCCACCAAGCAAAGCGAACAAGACCAACCGCATGATGGCAGTTAAGGGGCTGCGCGTAAAATCGTCAACGGGGAACACTCCTTGAATCACTTGCCCGCCTTCTCGCGGATCGTCTTCCAACGCCTTTCCCAATTCAGCCAGCTTTCCTCCCAGGCTTCGCCCGGGAATTCCTTCTTTGCCTTCTCCCAAAGTTCCGCAAGCGCCTTGCGTTCACGCTCAAGGTCCACGGCCTCACCCCAACCCAGGTAAGCCTCCAGAAGCCGAAGCCGATTGTCCGGATAATGGCCGGCAATCTCGACGGCGCGTTGCAGATGACGGCGCGCCTTGCTCTTGCTGCCGATGCTTGCCGGCCAGCCGGGGGCGTCCAGATAGAGCGAACCCAGGTTGCGATCCGGACCGGCGTAATCAAACTTCTCGTCCAGTTCCCGCGCCGCTTTGAATTCCTTTTCCATCTCCGGAACGAGCTTTAGCGCGCCGAACGTCTTGGTCCGCGCCAATTGGCCCAGGTTCATTGCCAGATAATAATGTCCCGCCGCCGACTTCGGAACCTTCGCGACAACCTGCCGGCAAGCGGAGATGCCCTCGTTGGCGAGTTGCTCCCGCTGATCGTCGTCTCGGGAGAACTCAGCCCAGTCGAAACAGGCCCGTCCGAACTGCCACGTGGTTTCGACATCGTTTGTCTTACTCCGAACCTGCTTTCGCGCTTCGAGGTATTTCTGTTCCGCCCGCCTGGCGAATTTTGATTTGATCTCGTCGGCCGCGCCGGCGGCCAGACAAACGCCAATCACGGCCAGCAAAGCGGCAGGCCCGGCGGCCCTGGAATTATTTGTTGCCATCATGTTGACCCGATCTATACTGGCGAAGTGAGATCTAATTGGAAATTGCTGCGGTTGGCAATCATCCCTGTTGTTATTGTGGTTTTGGGGACTGGTTGCAGTGGCATCCGAACCGGGGGAAGTGTATCCCCGGCCACCTTCCTGCTGCCCGGCCTCGGGCAGGCTCAGCCCGCGCCAGCCCAGCCGACAGTTCCAGTTTCCCCTCCTGAAGCCGTTCAAACACTGGCTCAATCTCATTAAAATCCTATGCGATTCCCCCTCGCGCTGACGGCGAAGATCGCCGGTCACATCATTAAGCACAAACTGGCCCGCACCCCGAAATTTGCAATGGTGCTTCAGCTTGAGCCGTTGCACACGTGCAATTTGACGTGCACCGGCTGCGGGCGTATCCGCGAATACTCCACCAACCTCAAGGACATGATGTCCCTCGAGGACTGCCTCGCCGCGGCCAATGAATGCGACGCCCCGATGGTTTCCGTGTGCGGCGGTGAACCGCTGATTTATCCGAAGATCGAAGAGCTGGTCGTCGGCCTCCGCGAACAGGGCCGCATCATCTACGTCTGCACGAACGGCATGTTCATGCGAAAGAAGATGAAAGATTACATGGCCGCCCACTACGGGCCACGCATGGAGCTCAAAGTCGTGCAGTTGCTCAAAGACAAGCTGATTACCGACAAAGACGCCGAAGTCATCCGCAAGGCCGATGACAAAGCGCGCGCCAGGGTCACCATCAAACCGAGCCGGTGGATGTACTGGAACGTCCACGTGGACGGCCTCGAATACACGCACGACCTCATCGTCGAGCGCGAAGGTGTATTCAAGGAATGCATTGAAGCCATCAAGATGGCCAAGGTCCTCGGCTACCAGGTTGCGACCAACACGACGGTGTACAAGGAAACCGACGTAAAGGAACTCGAGGACATGTTCGCATTCCTCTCGTCGCTTGAGGTGGATGGCCACACCATTTCACCGGGCTATGATTACGACGCCGCCAAGAAGGACATGGTAAAGCGTCTCGGCAAAGATCCAAAGGACTTCTTCCTCACTCGCGATCTCACACGCAAGAAGTTCAAGAAGATCGAGGAATGGGGCGAGCGGTTCACCATCTTCGGCACGCCGGTTTATCAGGAATTCCTCGCCGGCAAGCGCGAGTTAACCTGCACGGCCTGGGCCATTCCCACGCGGAACATTCGCGGCTGGAAGGCGCCGTGTTACCTGATGACCGACGGCCACTACGCGGGCTACCACGAGATGCTGGAGAAGGTGGACTGGAACAAATACGGCGTGGTGAACGGAATCGCGCGCGATCCGCGTTGCGAGAATTGCTTGGTCCACTGCGGCTACGATCCCAGCGGCGCGCTGGGCACCAACTACCAGCGCGGCGATAACTGGAAGAATCTCAAGTACAACTTTTCCCCGAAACCGCAGCCTTATCGTCCCGGCGCGAAAGTTCAGGCCTTCAACGGCGTCTCCGTCGGCAAAGGCCACCTGGCTCCGGCAGAGGCCGCTCTACGAACGGCGGGCCTCAGCCAGGAAGGCGCCGATACTGAATTCTACGTCCGACAGATGCAAGCTTCGGGGCCGCTGGAGGCGAATAGCGACGCTAAATCCTCCAGTTGCAGCAGCGGCGACACTTCACAACGCGACGAGTTGCAGGGGAAAACCGGCAGCGCCAGGAAGAATTGAGTGAACGCGGAGTGAGCTGCCTGGCTCACAACCCGGTTTCCGGTCAATACCATGAGCGAGACGCTTTTCCTTTCTCCTCCTTCCTTTGACGGGTTCGACGGCGGTGCCGGCTCCCGTTATCAGGCGCGGCGCGAGATCACGAGCTTCTGGTATCCCACGTGGCTTGCACAACCGGCCGCGCTCGTCCCGAACGCGAGGCTCATGGACTGCCCGCCGCACAACATCGGCATCAATCGGTGTCTCCAGGAAGCCAAAGACTACGGCCACGTCATCATCCACACCAGCACACCGTCGTTGAAGAACGACAGCAAGGTTGCCGATGCCATCAAGGCCCAGCGCCCCGACACGAAGATCGGCTTCGTCGGCGCTCACGCGGCGGTGCTGCCCACCGAGACGCTCAAGGCGTCGCCCGCGATTGACTGGGTTGGCCGCAAGGAATTCGATTTCACCTGCAAGGAAGTTGCCGAAGGCCGCCCGCTCGATACTATCGCCGGCCTCTCCTATCGCGACAAAGAAGGCAGGATCAGGCACAACCCCGAACGCGAGATGATCCAAAACATGGATACGCTTCCATGGGTGGCGGACGTCTATAAACGCGACCTGAAGATCGAGAATTATTTCATCGGTTACCTGCTTCACCCCTACGTCAGCATGTACACCGGCCGCGGTTGCCCAGCCCAATGCACCTTTTGCCTCTGGCCGCAAACGATTGGCGGGCACAAGTATCGTGTTCGCTCCGCGCAAAACGTCGCCGACGAAATGGCCTACATGAAGAAGCTCTTTCCGCAGGTCAAAGAGTTCTTCTTCGACGACGATACGTTCACGGCAAACCTCCCGCGCGCCCGCGAAATCGCGAAGAAACTCTCCTCACTCGGTCTCACCTGGTCGTGTAATAGCCGCGCGAACCTCGATTACGACACCGTCAAGCAGTTCAAAGATTCCGGCCTGCGCCTGTTCCTCGTCGGTTACGAAAGTGGCAACGACGACATCCTCACGCGAATCAAGAAAGGCGTGACGATGGACGAGATGCGCCGCTTCACCAAAGCGTGCCATCAAGCCAGCGTGGTCATTCACGGCACCTTCATCCTCGGCCTACCGGTCGAAACGCAGCAATCCATCGAGAACACCATCCGCTTCGCGCAGGAGCTCGACGTCTTCAGTATCCAGGTCAGCCTCGCCGCGCCATATCCCGGCACCGAACTGTTTGAAATGGCCCGACAAAACGGCTGGTTCGTGAAGAAAGACAAAACGGACCTGGTGGAGGAGGACGGCTTTCAGCAAAGCGCGCTTGAATACCCGGGGCTGAGCAAAGATAAGATTTTCGAAGAAGTGGACCGTTTCTATCGCAGCTACTACCTGCGGCCGAAACCGATTCTGCGCATCATCAAAACCATGCTGGAGGACAAGGACGTTTGCGTCCGCCGCCTGCGCGAAGGCTACGAATTCTTCAAGAGCCTCCGACAACGCAAGGAAGATCTCGCTGCCTCCCAGGCCGCCGCAGCGTAAATCCACAGACCGAGGAAGGATAGAACAGAACGTTTTCGATGAATTGGCCGAGATGCTGTGGCGTTTTTCGGTGTTTGCATGTCACAACCAGGAGTTCTCGAACGAAACGCTGCGGTAATGTCACACGTTGCAGATCGGGCTTTTGTCCATAGAGTGTATCGGGGAGGAAATCAACCAGGCAGAGGAAGCTCGTTTGGGTTGCCCTACTGAATCTATCGGCAACGATGAGGTCGCCTGATTTGTTGATTCACCCTACTCGCTTTCGCCTGGCGTAAAGTTCCCACAAGACTTCCTCTACTTCGGCGTGGAGGGTTGGCGCCGGTGAGAGCCGCTACTTACTCCCGGCGTTTCGATCCAAT
>Ga0075421_100009326_pt1 | contig 12092 bp, 8 predicted proteins | sample SoiMetdeltSBSDD5_FD_75292 | JGI IMG/M metagenome (GOLD analysis project Ga0075421, IMG submission 75292) | Bulk soil microbial communities from a Populus tree surrounding site in Tennessee, USA - Soil MetaG P. deltoides SBSDD5 | ecosystem: Environmental > Terrestrial > Soil > Tree plantation...
ATTGGACGGACCTGAGCGCAAATATCACGGCCGCGGGCGCGAGCACATTGTGGACGGACGAAGCCGGGAGCAAATTCGCGGAGCGCTATTACACGGTGTATGTGACGGATTAGCCGCAACGCTGTTACCGCATTGTCACGAAAAACAGGTAGAGACCCCATAGATTCCAGTCATTCGCCGTTTTACGTTCTGAGTCAGCCGCCAGGCCTTTGGAGCAAGGGCTTCCCAGTGTAATTCGAGTTGGCACCATCGCGCATGGGAAGGCGGCCGCAACCAAAGCCAATGTGAAAACGGATATGGAAAGAATTTCATCACGAATTGCGGAACGTTGCTTCGGCCGAAGGACCGGGTTTGGTTTCCATCTGCGGGCATCTGAATATGCTTTCATCCGGATTACGGCGGCCGGAAGGTGTGGAACTCCTTGAAAGTCTTCCGGGTGATATTCAGAACATTTCCCATGCGAGACATAGGATATTGACCCCACGCGAAATGGGACGTTCACCCAATAGATACCTGAATATCATTGTCTTACTCTGCGACTAGGCCGCCGGGCATCCTGAGGCAGGTTCCCGGTGTGGATCCCAGCGCGGTTCAAAGCGGCTCCGGTCGTGTCTGGGACGGAGCCACTAAACTAAACTCAAGTCGATGTGAAAATGGAGATGGAAGTGACTTCCTCACCAAGTGCGGAGCCTTGTCCGGTTCGGAAAGAACCGGCCTGGTTCTGCATCCGTACGCATCTTAAACATGAACACATCGCCGCGGCCCATTTGCAGAAATTACCGGAGGTCGAAGTGTTCAATCCGCAACTTCGGCTTTTGCGCTCGACGCGGCGGGGCCGCCGATGGAGTACAGAATCTCTGTTTCCCAATTACCTGTTCGCCCGGTTCGTTTTGGAATCCATGCTGGAGAAGGTCAAATACACTCCGTCCGTCAAGGTGGTGCTGCGGTTCGGAGATCGGGTGCCGGAAATACCGGACGCCGTGATTGAGGACTTGCGCCAAGGCCTGGCCGAAATGGGTTCCCAGGTGTTAACCGACGCTCCGGTCGAGGGAGAGGAAGTGGAGGTCGCCACAGGGGCATTTGTCGGCACGAGGGCGCTGGTCGCGCGCGTGCTGCCGGGCAAACAACGAGTACGAATTCTCCTGGACGTAATGGGTCGCGCGGTGCCGGCCGACCTGAGTTTGGACTTCGTGCTATTCAACAAGCGGAATGGTACCCAACTCGCACTCCATCGGGCTGAATCGGTTTCCACCGACAAGCCTCAGCATCGGAACCTGGACTCACCGTCCGGAGAGTTGTCGATGGACAACCCCAACATGGCTCTGTTGGGAGATGTGAAGGCTCATGCTGGCACCTGCCGATGACCGGGTCTGTGTTCGGAGGCGGGCAAATTCTGTCGTGAATTCCCTTGAGCGTGAACGTAGCCATGCGCGGCTCTGCGCTCAGCGCCGGTTTATCAGCTCTCTGCATTCTCCTCGCTCCGCTCCGTATCCGAGGGAAAGACCTGTATGTTTCTCCCACTGGGACTCCTTTGGGTCCCGGCACGATGGCGCAACCGTACGACCTGGCCACGGCGCTGTCAGTCCGAGTGGGAGAACCCGGTGATACGTTCTGGTTAAGCGGCGGCAACTATGTGATCGGACACATCGACACGAAGCTCCAAGGGGCGCCCGGACAGCCGATCACGTTCCGGCAAATGCATGGAGAGCGGGCGCGCGTTGAGGGTTCGCTGACGTTCTTTGAAAGCGCAGGTTACGTGATCTTGAGGGACTTTGAATTGTACAGCTCGGACACGAACCGCCTGAGCGCCCAAACGGGCATGGGTTTATTTCCGACCGACATCAACCCCGTGATCGGCATCGCGTGCTATTCGCCCAATTTCAGTTTCATCAATCTGGTGGTTCACGATCATACACGGAGCGGAATCTACATCTCGGAAGCTTCGACGAATACACTGACATACGGGTGTGTGCTGTACAATAACGGGTGGGCTTCACCGGACAACGCGGAGGGACACAGTTTGTATGTTCAAAGCCACATCGGGACCCGGGACATAACGGACAACGTGGCGTTCAACGCCGCAGGAGTGAATTTTCACATCTATGAGAGCCGCAGCGGCGGGCAGTTGGCGGGAATTACCCTGGATGGCAACGTGGCCTTTCACGCAGGCGCGTTGCAGGCGGCGCGCCGCTATCCAGACTGGATTGTGGGCGTGGACGCGCCTGCGATCCACGCCGACAGAATTGTTCTGAAGAATAACATGGCTTATCTGCCCCCTGCCTCGGCCGCTCAGGATCACGTGCAGATCGGTCGCGAAGGAATCAATGGCAGCGTGGCGCTCCTCAACAATTACCTGCCACTGAGCCTGTTGATGAACAACTGGACCATCGCCGCGGTGTCCGGGAACCTGTTTGCGACGCAAACAGGCAATCCCATCGTCCAACTGAATCAAACGAAGGTATCGCTGGCGGCCGCCTGGGGGGACAATCTTTACTCGCGTCTGGAAACGGGCAGGGATTTCCAATTCAACTCGATTGATTACGGCTTTGCCGACTGGCAGCAGGTCACGGGGTATGACGGAAAGAGCACTCATACGGTTGGAAGTCTGGGCGGCACGAAGGTTTTTGTGAGGCCCAACCAGTATGAGGCGGGACGCGCACACATCATTGTGTATAACTGGGACAACCTGACCAACGTGGCCGTCGATGTCGGCTCGGCCCTGGTGCCAGGCATGGCTTATGAGGTGCGAAACGCTCAGGATTTCTTCGCTCCGCCGGTGTTGAGCGGCGTCTATGACGGGAATCCGTTGATTCTTCCGATGACAGGGCTGACGGTAGCCGCCCCCAACGGCCCGTTGCTCACCCCGCAGCCGACCGGGCCGACTTTCAACGTCTTTGTTCTTCTTCCCCGATTGATCCGGTTGCAGGCAAGCTCAGTGGAGGGTCAACCCCAGGTCTTCTGGCCGACGAACTCCGGCCATTGGATCCTCCAATTCACGGAGAGCTTGTCCCTCAACAGCGCCTGGACAGATGATACCAACATCCCTGTCGTCGTCGACGGTCGATATGCAATGACGAATCTTAATCCTCAAGGTACCCGGTTCTTCCGGTTGCGAGCCGTCCCGTAGGATCTGACCTTCCGACTGAGAAGCATCGAATCTGGAGAAACTGGTTCCGAGCAAGATTGCCAGCTTAGGGAACCGACCTGAACCCATGAGTGCGATCCAAAAGCGAGGACGTCACACCAAATCCTGCGAGCGTCGCAGGTTCCTGCTGGTCGTGATTGGGTGTGGTGGGATCCTCCGGGGAGACGCTGGCTACGCACAACGGCAGGATTCGCTCGCCGGCCAGGGTGCGGCGCAGGCTCTGAAAAGATCCATCGAAGCTGAACAGTACAACCTGCGTTGCGGACCAGTCCGACTAAAAACCGGCGCGAGCGTGGGCGTGAGTTACACGGATAACGTCTTTTACTCGCATGACCGGAAGGACGATCTCCTGATCAAACCGGAGATCACGCTGGGCGCTTTGTGGCCGATCACTGAGCTCAACAGCCTGAGACTTTCCCTGGGGCTGGCGTATGAGTGGTATCTGGAAAACCGGGCGCTCAACGGAGACGCCCCGCTCGTAAACCCCGGGTCGGAACTGGTGTTCAATCTCTTTGTCGGCGATTTCCGAATCCGGCTGCACGACCGTTTTTCATATCAGGAGAGCCTTTTTTTCAACAGCATCTCTGGCGAAAGTGTGCGCTTTTATAATTTCAATGATGTCGGGACGTTTTCCCGGATGAACAATCGTGCTGGCTTTCAGGTTGACTGGGACCTGAACAAGGTGGTGCTTTCAGTCGGCTATGATCATGAGAACTTCATTTCCACGACGAGCGCATTTGAGTACTTGGATCGCGCCTCCGAATGGCTCACCGCGAGCGCCGGTTTCGCTATCGGCGACAAAGCGCAAACCGGACTGGAAGCCCAGGCCAGCCTGCACAATTACGAACGGGAAACCATTCTCAACGACAACTGGCGAGCGCGAGGCGGACCGTTTGTGGAGGTCAATCCGCAGGAAAAAATCAGTTTGAGGGCAGGGGCCGGCTTCGATACCGCCCGATACGATGACGTCGCTCTCAGCAACAGCGACTATGAGAGCTACTATGTGTACGCGCGAGTCGGCCAGGAGACACGGCTCTTTTCGCATTCGCTCACAGCGGGTCGTGAGCACGCGCTTGGTGACAACGCGAACAACCTGAGGACGACATACGTGCGGTACTCGATCTCCTCACCGGTCGTCACGCATGTGGATTTGGGAGCAGATTTGTCTGTCAATTTCGCAGAAGAATTTGGTGGAACCTTCGAAGAAGAATTTACCTATTACGGCGCGGGTTTTCGTGTCGGATCCCAGTTTCACAAGTTTTGGCGTGCGGACCTGGGCTACGAGTTTCGCCTGAAGGAATCAAACCTGGCATCGAGGGATTTTCACAGAAACCGTGTGACTCTCGCTTTAACCTACAGTTTTTGAACTACGGCTTCTTCCAGACCATTGATGGCGAACCTGAGTCGGATTGGGCAACCGGGCGCGTACGGACTCCGAAGCAGGAGAATCTCTACTCTGTGACCAAACGATTTATCATTTTCATGGCGATCGTTGTCGCCTGGCATGGCGGTCCCGTTTGCGCCGCCGACACGAATAATCCCGTCGCGAAGGAGACGGCTACAACGATGGACTCGCTCGACGATCGCCGGAAGCTCGGTCCTGGAGACAGCGTCACGTATCGGGTGATCGAAGACCAGGATGAGCCTAGATCTCTGACGGTGACGGATTCGGGGGATCTGGAGGTGCCATACTACGGACTTGTTCGCGCCAGTGGGAAGACCAGCCGGCAGCTCGCCGGAGACGTAAAGACCTTGCTGGAACGGCAGCTTTATCACCAGGCGACGGTGATTATCGCGGTGGAGGTTGTGAATAAGACCCGGGTTGTCGGCAAGGTCTATGTGACCGGCCAGGTGCGCAACAGCGGGGGTTACGAAATCCCAGCGGGAGAGAACCTCACGGTTACCCGGGCGATATTGATCGCGGGAGGTTTCAGTGACTTTTCCGACAAAAAGAATGTGCGACTGGTCCGAAAGACCGCGGATGGAAAGAAGACTTTTGTCATCAACGTCCAGAGTATTTGGGAGAAGGGAGACCTGGAGAAGGACCAGGTGGTTCAGCCGGATGACTTGATTGTTGTACCCGCTCGCTTGGTGAACTATTGATTGGCGATGGAGGATGCGTATGAGCGAGGCGAAGAAACCCTATTCCGAACTGTCACGGCTTTTCCGCGACGGCGCCGCCTCGGCGATGAAGCCCGGCGATTCGCCGACGAACGGTTCACGGACGTCGATCAGGAGGGACGACGATAAACAGCTTGCCACTCCGGCCGTGGACTTGCTCCGGCCCGGGGATCGGTTCGTTTCGATCTCGAGGCTTTACGGCTCGCTGCACCGGTGGCAGCTCCTTTTTGTCAGATACTGGCGGATCGTTGCCTTGGTCGTGGTTGTGGTGGTTGTGCCGGTCGGGTTCCTGACTTTCGTTTCCACGCCTGCGTATGAGTCCAAAGCCCGCATGTGGCTGACCGGCAAGCTCGATCTTCGCGAGGGCCGACTCTACACCGAAGAGGTGATTGATTATCTGGGAACGCAGGCGGAATTGCTGCGCAGTCCGTTGGTTCAACGGCGCGCCCTGGCCAGGCTGGGCGCACCCATCCCCCCAAGCTCCGCTGCACCCAAAGGGGACAGCCCAATGCGCCTTGAAGTTACCAACCAGGAGAAAAACTCCGGAAACAGCCTGTCCGAATCCAATCGGATCGCAAGTGGCGGAGCGAATCCTCCGTTTCCCTACAAAGTGAAAGTTGTGGAAGCCCGCAAAAGCAGCATCCTTGAGCTGCGCGCCATCGGCCCTAAACCGGTCGCAACCCGAGACTTTCTGAATTATCTGATGGAAGAGTATCTGCGCTTCAAAAAAGAGTCTCGCGAGAAGACTTCAGATCGGACGATGACGTCGGTGGCGACCCAGGTGACAGAGTTGGCGAAAGAATTGGAGACGCAACAGGAGAAGTTGCACGCATTCCAGTCCTCCAACAATATCGTGTTCCTGCAGGAGCAAGGGAACAGCGCCGGGAACTATCTCGCCTTGCTGAACAAGCGACTTGCCGGCTTGCGAACCGAACTTAGATTGCTCCGCTCGCTCCAACCGGAACAGTGGGTCGAAACGAAAACGGGCCGCGAGGCCGCTCCCTCCATTGATTCGGTGGCGGACGAAGCAACTGCCAAAGAGATACTGGCGAGCCTGGCGGGACCACAGCTTGAATTGTTCAAGGCGAACCAGCAAATGCAGTTGCTCAATGCCAAGCGAGATGAACTTTCCCGTTTTCTGCGTCCGTTGCATCCCAAGATCATCAAGTTGAACGAGGAGATCAAGACTCAGGAAAAGGTCGCCCAAATTGTCCGGGACGAAGCGGTGAAACAAATGACTCATCGGCGACAGGCCATCGAACTGGAAATCCAAAACCTGGACGCGGAGTTTGTCGAATGGGACGCCAAAGCCATTCAGGCAAGCCGCAAGATGGCCGATTACGACCGGATTCGCCAGGATTTGCAGCGGCTTCAGAGCGCCTACGAAAAAATGCAGACGCTCATGCAAACGGTGGACGTTAGCAAGACGGTCGAGCAGGAAAACGTCGGAATTCTCGAGGCCGCGTCCCAAGCGGTGCCAACCCGGCGTATGCTCAGAAACGTGGCGATGGCAGTCGCTGCCTCTCTCCTCGTGGGTTTCGGACTGCTTTACGGCATCGGCCTGTTTCACGATGATTTTGCCTCGGTTGCGGAACTGGCCGGTCATCTTTCCGAAAAGGTCGTGGGTCAGATCCCTGCCGTCTCAATCCGCAAGCCCGAACACGGGCCGGGGATCGAAACTCTGGAAAAGCAGAGCTTCGAGTTCCAGGAGGCCTTCCGCAGCATCCGCTCTTGGTTCTTGGTCATGAACAATGGGGGACCCAAGGCACAAACGGTTCTGGTGGCCAGTTCCGTCCCGGAAGAGGGCAAATCAACAGTCGCTCTGTTCCTGGCTGCCACTCTGGCCAAAGGCAACTCGCGTGTGCTTCTGATTGACGCAGACATGCGACGGGCGACCCTGCATCAGTTCTTTGGTGTCGCCTCCTGTCCCGGTCTGGCCGAGATTCTTGACGGTCGGATTTCCTCCAAAGAGGCAATCGTCCCTACAGAATTGGAGAATCTGGCGCTGCTGCCAGCCGGCGAAGCCAATCGAAATCCTGGCGAACTGGCGCTGAGTTCCGAGTGGAGCCGTTTCCTGGCCGACGCCAGGCGGCGATATGACTATATTCTGGTGGACACACCCCCGCTGTTGGCAACCGAGGATGCGGCTACTCTGGCGCTCAAAGTGGATGGGGTTCTTTTCGTCGTTCGAGGGTCGTTCACGTCAGGCCGAATGGCGCGTCGAGCTTTGGATGTCTTACGGCAACGCCGCGTCCGTGTGCTCGGGTTGGTTTTCAATCGCGCTGCTTCTTCGCCTTACGAAGATCAAGGTTACCAGCGTTATTGCCAGGCTTATGGCTGGGAACCCAGGGAAACCAGATCTGCGGACGCGCTGGCGGGCAAGGCGTAATCACGACTGCGGAATAGTTTCAGTGTGAAGGTTTGACATGCGCTATGTGCAACTCGATTCTTTGCGTGGCCTGGCGGCCTGTGCCGTTGTGTTTTGCCATGCCACCAATGTTCTTCCGGGGGTTTACGACGATCCCAATCAATTGTGGTGGCTGACGCAGACACCGTTGGGGCTACTACGAGCGGGGCACGCGGCTGTGATCTTCTTCTTTGTTCTCAGCGGTTTTGTGCTGGCGTTGCCTTTCTTGAAGGGGCCTGTGTCCTATCCGTCCTTTTTAGCACGGCGCATTTGCCGCATCTGGATCCCTTACGCCACCGCCATGGTAGTGGCCGTGTGCTGCGCGATTTGCTTCTACCCCAGCGAAGTAACAGGCCTGAGTCGCTGGGCTAACCACTCACTCGCGTTACCGGACGCTTCGTTGATTGCGGATCATCTCCTGCTGGTGGGGACCTTCCCTAACGGCACGTACAATCCAGTTGTTTGGTCATTGGTGCATGAGATGCGCATTTCATTGATTTTCCCGGTTCTGGTACTTGTGCTGCGACTCGGGGCCTGGTGGCGGGTCCTGGGTGCTGCGGCGGCACTTTCGGTGGCCTCGCTGGTTGTCGAGCGGCTTCCATTCTGGGCCGGCTCGAACGATCTGCTCATGACGCTGCATTATGCAGGACTGTTTGTGCTCGGCATGGTTCTGGCGCGGGACATGCCAAAGATACAGGCGCGCTACGCTCGTATTCCGGTTTGGACAAAGGCATTGCTGTGGCTGTTTGCGTTCGTCTGCTACGGCCATCAGGCGTGGATATTCCCGGGCTCCAGGCTACAGCACGTTCCACTCTATCGGGACGGTTTGATCGCGGTGGGGGTATCCCTCTTTATTATCTTTGCGCTTTCGCCATCGCGGTTCTCTGCCTGGTTGCAAGGGAAGCACTTCGTTTTCCTGGGGCAAATATCCTACAGTGTGTATCTTTTTCATGCGGTGATCCTCCTGTCGCTGGTGCACTTATTTTTTGGAAGAGTGCCCCTGGGTCTGCTCTGGATTGCAACTGTTCTGTTGACCATCGGCATTGCAACGCTCGCCTACCACGTAATAGAAGTTCCCTCGATTCGGCTGGGCAGAGTTTTTCGTTTTGGGCAGGAATTGCCGAACACTCAACCCGTCAGACGTTCGACCAGTGGGGAACGAACCAGTGAGAGCTTCTGATGAGTGCTGAAGCAGCAGCCACAATACCGGCAATTGGCCCGATTCAATCTCCACGATAAGGCTTGCGATGGAATCGGCGGCATCGGCGGGAACTATTCAAACGGTTGCGCCTTCGCTCAAACGCGGCCGTTTCAGCGTCAATCTCGCGACCAATCTTGGCCACCTTGGTCTGAGCATTATCGTGGGCGTTTGGTACGTCCCGTATCTGGTCCGGCATCTGGGACCCGCGGCGTACGGTTTGATTCCGCTGGCATCGGCCATCACCTCGTACATGGCGTTAATTACACTCGGACTGAATGCCGCCGTCGGTCGTTCACTGACGATTGCGCTGGAACACGGGGACCATGACCAGGCAAACCGGATTTTTAACACGTCACTCTGGGGGAGCCTGGCGCTCTGCGCCGGGCTGTTGATTCCAACCGGACTCGGATTGGTATTTCTCGAATCCATTGTGCGAGTTCCGGCGGGTTTCCAGACCGAAGCGCGGTGGCTGTTTGCGGGGATTGCCGCAGCGTTCCTTTTAAATGAAATCAAAACTCCTTTCGATATCTCATGGTACTGCCGCAACCGTTTCGACCTCCGCAACCTGGTCGCCACGGGTGAAGTCCTGACCCGGTCCGGACTGGTGGTGCTGCTGTTCTATGCGGTATCAGCGCGCGTTCATTATGTTGGCGTCGCGATCTTGTGTGGGACGATGGTTTCAGCGTTGGGTGCTGTCTGGTTGTGGCGACGGCTGACCCCCATGCTGCGGATTGCGTGGCGGGATTTTGATTGGGGCGTGCTCAAAAACCTGGCATCCACCGGCGGCTGGGTGATCGTCAATCAACTGGGCGCGATCCTGTATCTAGGGATTGATCTGCTGGTGGCCAATCGCCTGTTCGGCGCGGAGCTGGCCGGTAAATACGCTGCGGTGCTGGCGCTGCCGATGCTGATCCGCACGCTGGGCGCGACCATTGGGGCCGTGTTTTCACCCACGGCGGTTTATTACTACGCGCGCAAGGATATCGACGGACTGGTCACCTACATGCGCCGCGCGGTGAAATGCCTGGGCTTGATGCTGGCCCTGCCCATCGGGTTGATGTGCGGCTTTTCCGAACCGCTGCTTCGTTTGTGGCTCGGCCCGGAGTTTGGCGAATTGAGTCCGCTGCTTTTCCTGATGGCCTCGCACCTTTGCATCAACATGGCCATCAACCCGCTGCTCGGGCTGCAAATCACCACCGACCGCATGAAGGTGCCGGGGACGCTCACGCTCATCATGGGCGTTGCCAATCTGGGACTGGCGCTTCTTTTCGCCGGATCGATGCAGTGGGGTCTTTATGGTATTGCGGCGGCGGGCGCGATCATCATGACCTTGAAACATGTGTTGTTCACGCCGCTCTACGCCGCGCACGTTTTGGGCAAGCCCTGGTTCACATTCCTCCGGGAGATGACACCCATCACGCTCGTGACCGCCGCCACGATCATGCTCGGTCGTGCCGTAGCCGGGGTTTGGGCGATTGGCGGTTGGGGAGATTTGATCCTCGTCGGGCTGGGACTTTCGGTTCTGTGTTGTGCCGGCGTTTACGGTCTCGTCCTGAGTCAGGCAGAGCGCCAATTGTTGAGGAGCGTCCTGCGGAAGGATGCGGCCTGAACAACCCAACATTGGTTCGGCCTGCAACAAATCTCACGAAAAAGGAAATTCGATGTACATCTGCAAGTCGCGTTTTCTCACTCGAGGAGAAGTTTGGTACGATGACGAACCGGGTGATACCCGTTCGGTGGACTGGATACTCTATCAACAGCGCTCGCGTCCGGTGCCCGGTGCCAGGTGGAGATATTTCCATAACTACTTTGTTGATTTAACTCAACGCACCGAGCAACTGACGGAGCAATTGAACAAGGATACGGCCTACAAAATCCGGCGTGCGCGTGACCGCGACCGGATTATTTGTGAATGTTGTGATCCACGCGATCCCGCGGTCCTGGACCGTTTCGAGGAAATGTACAATCCATTTGCGGCAACGAAAGGATTGAGTCGTCTGGACCGGGCGCAGACGGATAGCATGGCAGCCGCAGGCGCTTTGGATCTGTCGGTAGCCAGGGATTCGAACGGCAACCCGTTGGTTTACCATGCGAATTATCGCGATCACCGCCGGGCTACTCAAATGCGGTCGCCTTCGCTCTACTGGAAGCTTCCCGGCAGCGCGGCGCGGAACCTGATTGGCCGGGCCAACCGCTATCTGATCTGGCATGACATGCTGCGCTACAAGGAACAGGGTTTGGCGTGCTTTGACTTCGGCGGTTGGTATGGTGGAACGGCCGATCAGGCGCTCCTCAAAATCAACGAGTTCAAAAAAGGATTCGGCGGGCAGGTTATGCGCGAATATGTCTGCGAGCAAATCCTCACGCTCAAAGGCTGGGTGGTGCTCAACAGTGCCAGACTGCTCAAGCGCGTAAGATTCCTTCCCTCTGCTCCAAGGACGCCAGTGGCGCAATCGACCCCGGCAGAGACTCCGGATCCCGTGGCAGCTGCATCGGCTTGAAGCTTCTTCCAACGATTTCAGGGATGAGGAACACGCAATATCTCCTCCGGTTTGATGACATCTGCCCGACTATGAACTGGCGGGTGTGGGCGGAGATCGAATCTGTTCTGGTCCAGCGCCAGATCAAGCCGCTTCTGGCGGTGGTGCCGGACAACCGCGATCCCGATTTGCAAGTCGACCGTCCGGCTGAGGATTTTTGGGACCGCGTGCGCACGTGGCAGGACCGCGGCTGGACGATCGCGCTCCACGGTTTTCAGCATCGCTACGTCACCCGGAATGCAGGTATCGTCGCCCTCAGGAAGAAGAGCGAATTCGCCGGTCTCTTGCCTGAGGTGCAGCGGGATAAGCTTGTGCGCGGAGTGGAAATCTTCCGGCGAGAAGGTATTACGCCCCGCGTCTGGATCGCGCCTGGCAACACGTTCGACACCACCACGGTTGCCCTGCTCCCCGAAGTGGGAATTCGCATCATTTGCGACGGCTATTTCCGCTTTCCGTATGTCTGTCCCCTTACCGGGTCCCTCTCCCCATCGAATGGAGAGAAGGACTGGATGACTTGGGTGCCGCAGCAGTTATATCATTTCCGTCCAGCGCCGGCGGGCGTGTGGACCGTTTGTTACCACCACAATCAGTGGGACGCGGCACAGATGAGGAAGTTTCGCGAGGACGTGGATGGCTACGGCGCGAACATTGCATCGCTGGAGGACGCCCTGGACGGTA
>Ga0075421_100009327_pt1 | contig 12091 bp, 10 predicted proteins | sample SoiMetdeltSBSDD5_FD_75292 | JGI IMG/M metagenome (GOLD analysis project Ga0075421, IMG submission 75292) | Bulk soil microbial communities from a Populus tree surrounding site in Tennessee, USA - Soil MetaG P. deltoides SBSDD5 | ecosystem: Environmental > Terrestrial > Soil > Tree plantation...
TAAATCAGGCGGCGCAAGATTTGGAGACCGCGTTGAAAAGATCTTCGGGGCAGGGCTGGTCCCGGCCCGTGGTGGCGCCACCGCCAACCCGGGCAGCGACCAGCCCTGCCCCGACATCTGTCCCCATCTTCTGCGGTTCGATTTAGGTGACACAGGCGCGTATTTGTGGAGCGGGATGGCGTGCCAACGGCAGCCGATGCGGAGCGCATAGAGAATGCCGTCCAAGATGCGCCGGGACTGGGGGCTCGGTCCCCTTGGTGTGCCGCGCAATTTCTCTAGGCCGAGTATGACGGCGTTCAGCTTGCCGTCATCTGCCGTGGCTGGTCTGCGTCACCTGCCGCTTGCGCCAGGCAGCGGGAGGCATACCCACAAGCTTCTTAAACGCCCGGCTGAAGGCGGCATCCGAGTCATAGCCGACTTCGAGCGCCACCTCGGCGACGCTGCTGTTGCCGTCGGATAGTAGCCTGGCCGCGACTTGCATTCGCCACTGCGCGAGGTACTGCATGGGAGGTTGACCGGCTAACTGGTTGAAGCGCTCGGCGAAGGCTGAGCGCGAGAGTCCTACCTCATGCGCGAGTTCATCGAGCGTCCAAGCGTGCGCGGGACGGTTGTGCAGGAGGGCAAGCGCGCGCCCGACATAGCCGTCCCGGAGTCCGGCGAGCCATCCGGTCTGCCCCGGCGGGAGCGTCTCAAGGTGACGGCGCACGACCTCGATGAACATTAGCTCGCTCATCCTCGCCAGCACGCAGTCGCCGCCCGGCCGCTTGTCTTCCGCTTCGGAGAGCGTGAAGCGTATGAGCTGTGGCAACCACCCGTCCCCCTTCCCCGGCTCGCTGCGGACGTGAAGCACCCGCGGCAGGGTTTCCAGCAACGGGTTGAAGGGGCGCGCGTCGCAGCCGAGAAAGCCGCAGACGAAGTTGACTTTCTGGGGACCGCCTGCGCCGAGCGTCAACGCGAAAGGTAGCTGCCGCGCGACGAGGTCCATGTTTGGCGCGGCGCGCATCCCGGGCGCGCTGGAGATGACGTGCGGGTCGCCATGCGGGAAGACGATCACGTCGCCCGCCGAGAGCTGCACAGGCTCTTCGCCGACGATGCCGCACCAGCATGTCCCCTTCGTCACAACGTGGTATTCGATCAGGTGCTCTACGCCGGGCATAATCGCCGACGCAATCTCTTGCGCCGCAGGGGCTTCGGCTACCCACGGTGACGAGGCATCAACGGTGAAAAAGATTGCGCCCTTGAGCCTGATCGTGCGCAACACGTCAGTTAACGTATCCACGCCAACACTCCTGCCTTCGGCGCCGGACTGCTGAGCAAGCACCGCGGACGGATGGGCAAGTCTTGATAGCGATTCGGACTCCCCATCAATAATTGCAGACGAACAGTCATTGTGCGCCTCCCCCGGCTTTTCTACAATGCGCGCTGTGTTGATCGATGGTCATTCTGATCGCAGGTCAACAGGGTGCAGTTGGTGATGACAAGAATTGGCCGCTGGCACTCGCGCCGATTGAGCAAGAGGGGTCGTAGAGTTGAAGCGTAAGCAGCATTCAAACTACGGAGGAATCGGTAAGAGACTTACGCGCAAGAAAGGGAGCCAGAATCGTTGGACATATCTCGGTTCGGGCATGACTCATCCGAATTTCCAAGCGGTGCTGCAAAGTTTGATGCCTGAAGCAAGAAAACGCGTTGAGCAAATCGCTCCCATGTTTTGCTAAGACGAAATACAGCGCGGATTTTTCCGATCAACAATCACAACTCTTGAGAAGGAGAACGACCATGACGAAACAGAAGACGATGAACGGCGTCAACCTCGACCAGTTGTTCGGCACCATCAATGCGATCCGGGAGACGCCGGGGTTGGCCAAGTTCAAATTCCGCGCCGACAACCAGTGGATTAACGGCGGGCACAACCGAACGACGATCAAGGGCTTCTACGGCGCGGGGCAGGAAGACACCTCGCGCGCCGAGCCGTTCGTGATGGACAACGACGAACCCGCCGTGTTGCTGGGCACGGACAGCGGGGCCAACCCGGTGGAAGCCGCCCTGCACGCGCTGGCCGGCTGTCTGACAACCTCGCTGGTCTATCATGCCGCCGCGCAGGGCATCCGGATCGACGAAGTCGAATCGCAATTCGAGGGCGATCTTGATCTACACGGCTTCCTCGGATTGTCGGATGAGGTCAGGAACGGCTACGAGAGCATCCGTGTGACTTTCAAGATCAAAGCCGATGCGCCGCAGGAGAAACTGGAAGAGCTTTTGCAGTTAGCCCAGAAACGATCGCCTGTGTTCGACATCGTTTCCAACCCGACTCAGGTCTCTGTCCGGCTGGAAACGAGATAAACAGCCGGTCAAAAGGAGGAAGAAACCTGTGAGCCAGGCAATCACAGGACTGGAGGCCTTGAAATTACGGCTGAGAGTGACCTGGATGTCGGGCGATTTCGACGAGATCGCGCAGATCATCGAACCGGGCGCGGTGGAGTTCATCGAGTTCCTCGCGCTCGGGCCCAGCATGTGCGCGCTCGACGCGGCTTGCGGTTCGGGCAACCTGTCGCTTTCGGCCGCCCGCGCCGGCGCGACGCCCGTGCCTCAAGCGTTTCCTCCGCAAGTCCCTGAACGAGCCCCAAAACCCTCACCCCCGCATCGTCAACGTTGAGAAGAACCCTACTTACCCGGCCGCCTCCTTAATCGCAATCAGGGCAAGAATTCTCGCCCATTCGGGCGAGACCGGGTCGGCCTTCCTCCTCGCCATCTCATCCCCCTTCCGGATGATCCCTTCGCGGTTGCCGGCCCGCCGCCGCGCGAAGGGGCGAGGATGTCCCCCGGGTAGCTACTCCAGGGTGGGGCAGGCCGGCGCCTGTGTGCCAGTCGGCTGCCAAAGCAGCCCGACACAGCCCAAGAGACTAAAACTAGGTCACAGGGATGGGTGAGAAAGCGGGGCGGGAACTTTAACAGAAGGAAACTATTTCAGGCTGGGGCAAACTAAGTAAAAGTGCCGTTGGTAACTCAGCGCTTTGTCGGGTAGAATGTGGAGCTTCGACCGGTCGCGGGCCGCGATCCGGCGGCGCCTGATCTGGCGGATGATCTGCGGTCGGCAATTCACAGTCCGAACTCGGAAATCCCAGTTATGTTGACTATCGGAATTCATTACCTCTCGACCATCGCCTCGCTCGACCTGCGCGGCAAGTTCATCAAAGGGCAGGGCGGCTTCCAGCTCCAGATGCTCGTCGACAAGGTGCTCTCGGCCGGGACGCACCACATCCTGCTCAACCTGACCGGCGTCCCGATCATCGACAGCATGGGCATCGGCGAGATCGTCCGCGCCTTCAACAAGGTCCGGGAGGCCGGCGGCACCCTCAAGCTCGTCGGCCTCACCGACCGCGTCTACGGCGCCTTGAAGATCACTCAGTTACTCGACCTCATCGAAAGCCACAAGACCGAGGCCGAGGCCGTGGAGAGTTTCGCCCAGGAGAAAGGGAAAAAGACGAGAGGCCGAAAGAAGAAGGCGGCCGACGCCGCCCCCGAGACTGAAGGCGCGGGCGGCGACAAGTGACCCCGGCCCCCTACGGGACGGCGTAGTAGCCTTCCTTCGAGCGGACGTTGAGGTTGGGCAGGCCGCGCGGCGGTATGACTTTGACCTTGATCTTATGCCACTGGTTGTCGCGCTCGACATTGGTCGGGGTGTAGCCGATGCTGTACTGGTGGCGCAGCTCGAGGGCAATGCGCGTGGTCGCGTCCTCAAGCTCGGCCGCCGACCGCGGGAAGAAGGCCTTGCCCCCGGTGATCTGTGAGACCTCCTCGAGGATCGACTGCCCCTGCAAATCGAGCGTCCCGCCCGCGCCCCCGCCCATCTCGACGATCCCGATGCAGTAGATCTGGACGCTCGCCTCCTTGAGCAGCTTGCGCAGCTCGCCGTAGGTGTAGCGCGAGGAGTTGTCCTGCCCGTCGGAGATGAGCAGCAGCGCACGCTTGGTGTGCCGCCCGAGCTTGACCTTCTCGATGCCGAGGTAGGCGGCGTCATAGAGCGCCGTCTGGCCCTTCGAGTCGACGAGCGTCAGCTTGCTCTGGAGCGTGTTGCCGTCGGTAAACTCGGCGAGCAGGTTGGCGCGCTGGTTGAACCCGATGAGGAAGAAGTCGTCGCTGTCGTGGCTCGTCTGGATGAAGGCCTTGAGGGCGTCGCGGGCGCGGTCGAGTTTGCCCTTCATGCTGCCCGAGACGTCGAAGACGATCCCGAGGCTGACCGGCACGTCGTCATCGCGGAAGTACTCGATGGTCTGCTTGACCTTGTTCTCGAAGACCTCGAAGTGCTGCCGGTCGAGCCCCGTGACCAGGCGGTCGTAAGGGTCCGTCACCGTCACCGTCAGCGTCACGAGGTTAGTGTCGAGCTTGATGATCGGGCTCTGCGGCCCGTCCTTGCGCGGCTCCTGGCCCCCCGGGAGGACCGGTTGCGTGTCCGGCTTGGTCTCGACTTTTTTGCCCGCCGGCGATTGGCCTTCCGGCGGGGCCTGCTGCGCGTAAGTCATGACGAAGCCCAAGAACAAGGAGCAGCCTGCGCCTACCGCCAATCGTCTGAGAGCGTTCTTGAACATCGTTATCCCTCTCTCCTCCCCCGCGCGTCGGCGCGGGAGCCTCGTCGGCGATCCCGGGAATTCAATCCCCCGGGAAGACTCCAGGCCGAATTTGGTCGCCGTTATGATTCTTCCGGGGCGGGGATAGCTCGCTCATTTTAGCACACAATCCCCAGGGCGCAATCAATTCTTGCGCCGCGGCGGCGAGAATTATCGGGCCGGGGTAGGGCGGGCGGTGGGGCGAGAGGAAGGCTTTGTGGGAGGGGCCGGCGCGGGGCGCGCTGAAGTCTGGTGCCCCTCCACACTCCAACAGCCGTGCGGCCGTGGCCCCTCCCACAAACTTGAAAGATCGCGCGCCGGGCGCGGGACTAGTTATTGGTCTCGCCGTTGATGTAGCGGTTGAGGCTGGCGATGACGCCGCGGCGCGACCGGCCCCCGTTGATCTGCTTGGTCCAGACGCAGATGTGCTTGGCCACTTCGTCCGGCCCGTCCGGGACGTCGAGGACGAGGCGGCTGAAGTGGACGCGCTGGCCGGCGACGTCAAAATCCATGGGATTGAACTCGAGGTGGACCACCGGGCAGGCGGTCGCCTTCTGGAACGCGGCCACGACCTCGGGCCGGGTGAGCGTCGCCGGGATTTCGGCGGGCTTCTTGCCGGAGAGCTCGGCGAGCTTCTTGCGCGCCTCCTCGGGGAGCGTGTAGGTGATCGTGCCGTTGATCGTGTCGTCGGTGTTGGCCGAAGTCACGGTGAAGCTCGCCTTGCCGCGCACCTCGAAGACGTCGGCCTCGCCCTGCTTGATTTTCGCCGGCACCAGTTTGGGTTGGGTCGAGTACGGCTGCGGCTTCTTGTTCTGCGCCGCCGCCGGCGTCCCGAGCGCCAAGACACAGCCGAGCGTGAGGGCAAGGCTGAGCATGGTCTTCTTCATTAACTACCTCCTTAGCACACTTTCAGGATGCGGTCCCCGATCAAATCCCGATCAAATCCCGATCAAATCACGGATAAAATCGTGACCGTCGTCGTCATGAGACTTAAGAATTCAGGAAATAACAGCTAGCATTATCGCCAGCGACGCGTCCAGACCGAAGCGCGAGGATTGACGCGTCCCTGACGGTGCGAGGACGCCAGGCGCCCGGCCGGATTTTCCCCAGTGAGCATCACTTCCGGACCGGGCGCCTGGCGTCTGACTCACACCCTCGCTACACGCGCCAACGGGGCCCAAGTTTCATTATTTTTCTTTGACCGCCCATGAATACTTCCGCCCGCGAATTGCTCCGGATCGGGGTCGACGCCGGAGGCACCTTCACTGATTTCATCGCCGTCCGCGGCCGCCGCCGGCTGGCCTTCAAGGTGTCCTCGACGCCGCGCGCCCCGGCGCGCGCCATCCTCGCCGGCCTGGCGCGGGTCATGAAGGAGTTGGGGGAGGAATTGGGGGGCGGGCGCGCCGGCCCGGCGCCGGAGATCGTCCACGGCACGACGGTCGCCACCAACGCGCTGCTCGAGCGGCGCGGGGCGCGGACGGCGCTGGTGACTACGGCCGGGTTCGAGGACGTCATCGAGATCGGCCGCCAGGCGCGGCCCGACCTCTACAACCTGCGCGGCACGCGCCCCGCGCCGCTCGTCCCCCGCGCCTTGCGCTTCGGGCTCGGCGAGCGCGTCGGGGCCGACGGCCTCGTCATCGAGGGGCTCGATCCGCGGGAACTCGAGGAACTCGTCACGCGCCTGCGGCGGGCACGCGTCGAGTCGGTGGCTGTCTCGCTGCTCTTCTCCTTCGCCAACCCCGGGCATGAGCGCGCGGCGGAGGCGGCGCTCGCCGCGCTCGGCGTCCCGCTCTCGGTCTCGCACCGGATTCTGCCCGAGTACCGCGAGTACGAGCGGACCTCGAGCGTCGTGGTCAATGCCTACCTCGCGCCGCGCGTCGGCCGCTACCTCGACGAGCTCGGCCGGCGCCTGGCGCGCGGGGGCGGCGGGCTGCGGATCATGCAGTCTTCGGGCGGCTCGGTCTCGGCCCGCGTCGCGGCGCGCGAACCGGTGCGGACGATCCTCTCGGGGCCGGCTGGGGGCGTGGTCGCGGCGACGCGCGTCGCCGCCCGGGCCGGCCTGACAGATGTCATGACCTTCGACATGGGGGGGACTTCAACCGACGTCGCGCTCTGCCGCGGCCCGGCGCGCACGACGAGCGAGGCGCAGATTGCCGGGCTGCCGGTCGCCGTCCCCATGCTCGACATTCACACCGTCGGTGCGGGCGGCGGCTCGATCGCCGCGGTCGACGCCGGCGGCGCGCTGCGCGTCGGCCCGAAGTCGGCGGGGGCCGATCCAGGGCCGGCCTGCTACGGGCGGGGCACGCGCGCGACGGTGACGGACGCCAACCTCGTGCTCGGCCGCTTCGGCGGGGGCGGCCTGCTCGGCAGCTCTCTGCCGCTCGACGAAGGGCGGGCGGCGGCGGCGCTCGACGCCCTGGCCGCCGCGATCTCGCGGAACGGAGCGCGGCGCGTGACGCGAACTGAGGCGGCACTTGGCGTGATCCGCATAGCGAACATGAACATGGAGCGCGCGCTGCGGCTCGTCTCGGTCGAGCGCGGTCACGACCCGAGGCGATTCACGCTGGTCAGCTTCGGCGGGGCTGGGGGGCTGCATGCGGCCGAGCTGGCCGCAGCCCTGCGCATCCCGCACGTCCTGATCCCGGCCGACCCCGGTAACTTCTCCGCGCTTGGCGTGCTGCTCGCCGACGTGATCAAGGACTACGCGCGGACGGTCATGCTCCCGGTCGAGCCGGGCGCGGGCCTGCCGCGCGCGCTCGCGGCCCACTTCGCCGGGCTCGAGCGTCAGGCGGCGCGCGAGCTGCGCGCCGAGGGCTTCGCGAGCGGGCGGACGCGCTTCGTGCGCGCGCTCGCCATGCGCTACCGCGGCCAGTCGTTCGAGCTCGAGGTCGCCTGGGGGCGGGGCGCCCTCGCGGCCTTCCACCGGGCGCACCAGGAGCGCTACGGCCACGCCGACCCCGGGAGCGCGGTCGAGGTCGTCAGCGCTCGCCTGCGCGGCATCGGCGTCACGGATAAGCCTGCGCTCAGGCGGGCGCGCGCACTGACGCGGGCGGCCGCGCGGCCGCAGTCCCATGCCGCGGTCTGGCTCGGTTCTCGCCCGGCGCGCGTCCCCGTCTACGATCGCGAGTCACTGCGGCCGGGAATGCGGCTGAAACCTCCTGCGCTCGTCCGCGAGTACGGATCGACGACGCTCGTGCCGCCCGGGTGGGTGGCCCAGGTGGACCGGGATGACAACCTCATACTCTCGGCACGCTGAAGCGGGTTGAAGGTCGACTTGACACCGCTCTCGGCACTGGCTTAACGTGATTGTCTTTAAATATGGGCAAGAGGAAAAGCAGAGAGGTCAAACACGCCGCGGCGAGCCCCGACCCGGGGCGGCGGCGCCTGGTGCTTGCCGGGGGCGGGGCGCTGGCTGCGGCCGGGGCCGCCTTTGCCGGATACCGGGCCGGCTGGTTCGGCCAGTCGAGGGAGCGCACGACGGGCGCCGCGGCGCCGATGGCCGCCGGCGCCGGCCGGGGGCTCGCGCCCGCGACGCTGCCGGCCGACGCGCAAAACGCGCTGCGCGCGGCGAACGAGATGACCGAGTATTACGCGCGCGACCTCGACAACGCCTCGGTCCTGATCCACGCGGTGCGCGGCTTCGGGCGGAACTTCGCGCGGGCCGACGGCTCGAAGGCGGTCGACCACCTCTGCGCAAAGTACGCCGCCGAGAAGGAGGTGGGCGGCAAGCGTTACGTCTATTTCACGCGCGAGGCCGAGGTCCATGAGAACAGCTTTCTCAAGACGTTCCTCGAGGCAGGGGTGAGTTCCGACCAGCCGGTCCTCGCGGGGGGCAACCGCTACACGCTGCGGGATGTGGGCGAGAGCGCCAAGGCGCTCTTCCGCTGCGACCCGGAGAATCTGCGGCGCTACGAGGCGGATCTGGCGCAGGAGCACCTGCCGTGGGGGCTGATCGCCTTCTCGATCCTGGCCCCGCCCGGGCAGGCGTCTTGGGCCAACGCCTACGGCGAGCGGATCGAACTGCCGCGGGTGATCGACCGGGGGCTGGCCGATTACGAAGGGGCGTGCGCGCTCGGGCAGGCCGAGTTGGAGCGCGGCGAGGCGGAGCCGAAGGCGTTCCGCGACGCGATCAAGAAGTACAGCTGCTTCGGCCTCCACTCGGTCTACGGCTTCCTCTCCTGTCTCCGGCACGGCTACCGCGGCGACGGCCTGCCGGAGCGGGCGCGGCGCATGCTCGACCTGACGATCTACCGGATGAAGGGCGACGCCGAGGCGATTGACCGCGAGTATGCCGCTGAGGGGGGGGGTGGCCCGCCGCACGTCGTCGAGGCATTCCGGGTCCGCGCGCAGGTCAAAATGCTCGGCCACTGCCTCGAGGCGATCAACTACGCCCGGCTGCACCAACTCTTCGCCTTGACGCCGGCGCAGGAGCGCCGCATCCAGGCTGGTGAACAGCTGCTCTACCAGCACCTCGCCCGCCTGCGGGCGATGGACTGGGAGCCGCTGCGGCAGACGCTCGGGCCGAAGTTCGTCAGCGACATCGTCATCGCCCTCGGGCACACGGCAAGGGCGATGAAACTGCTCACGCCCGACAACCCCGATACGCTGGCCTGAGCCCCGGCCTGCACTCATCATGACTCATCATCCCTCCCGCAAGCTGGGCCGACTCCTTTGGCTCCTCCTCTGTTGCGCCGCGGCGGCCGCGCCCGGCCGCGCGCAGGCGCTCTACGAGCAGTGTGCGGCGCTCGGCGACAGCGGCGGAGAGGAAGTGACGCGCCGCCTCGCTGCGCTCAAGGCGGCCGACCCACGGGCACGCGCCGAGGCCGCGGCCGCGCTGGGCCGGGGCTGCGACCGGCGGGCGGTAGGGCCGCTCGTCGCGCTCCTCGGGGACGAGGATCCGGAGGCGCGGGTCGCGGCGGTCGAGGCCCTCGGCCGTCTCGGCGACCGAGAGGCGATCGAGCCGCTGATCGCCGCGCTGGCCGACAAGGACTGGCGGGTGCGACGGGCGCTGGCGCCCGCGCTCTGCTCGTTCCAGGCGCACCCGGCGAGCTATGCCGTGCTCAACACGCTGGTCAACACGGGGGATAACCCGGTCAAGGACGAGGGGGACATGCGCGCTCGCTGCGCCGGGGTGATCGCGATTCACCAGCTGCGGGACGTCAGTTTTTCGCGCAAGGCGCTCGTCTTCCTCTTCGACTTCACCGCCGACGAGCGCCCCACGCTGCGCCAGGCCGCCGAGGCGGCCGCGCTCGAACTCAAGGAGACGCGCAACGGCTCGCACGAGTTGATCGCCCTGCTCAAGCAGAGTCTCAACCCGGCTCTCCGCCGCCAGGCCGCCTACTGGCTCGGCCGGCTCGGCATGCAGTCGGGCCGCCCGGCCCTTGGCGAGGCCTCGGTCGGCGACCGCGACGAGCGCGTCCGCCAGGCCGCGGCCGAGGCGCTCGCCGCGCTGAAGAAGAGCGGCCATTAAAGGAATGGCCCACGGATGGCACGGATCGGGCGGATGGTCACGGATGTTCTCCGTCAACATCCGTTAAATCCGTGTCATCCGTGGGCCATTCTTCTTGGTTGAGCCGGAAGCTCACATGGACCCGATCCAGCTCGAAATCTACCGGTCGCTCTACACCTCGGTCGCCGAGGAGATGGGCGTGAGCCTGCGGCGCGCGGCCTTCTCGCCAAATATCAAGGAGCGGCGCGACTACTCGTGCGCCGTCTTCGACCGGCGCGGCCGGCTTGTCGCGCAGGGCGACCACATGCCGGTCCACCTCGGCTCGATGCCCATGTCGGTGCGGGCGGCGATTGAGCAGTGCCCGATGGGCGTGGGCGACGTGGTCATGCTCAACGACCCCTACGCCGGTGGAACCCACTTGCCCGACATGACCATGGTCGCGCCGGTCTGCGGTAAAGGCCCGAGGCCCGCGCCGCTCTTCTACGTCGCCAACCGCGCGCACCACGCTGACATCGGCGGCGCGACGCCGGGCTCGATGGGGGCGGCGACCGAAATTTACCAGGAGGGGCTGCGGGTCCCGCCGATCCGCCTGGTGCGCGGCGGCGAGGTCGAGCGCGAGGTCCTCGGCCTGCTGCTCGCCAACGTCCGCGGGCACGAGGAGCGGCGGGGGGACCTGGCGGCGCAACTCGGCGCGCTGCGCGTCGGGGAGGCGCGGCTCGGCGAGATGGTCGAGCGCTATGGCTTCGCCGAGTGCGACGAGTATGCCCGCCACCTGATCGAGTACGCCGCGCGGCTCATGCGAGGCACGCTGAGGGGGCTCCCCGACGGCGTTTACGCGGCCGAGGACTTCCTCGACGACGACGGCGAGGGCACGGGGCCGGTGAGCATCCGCGCGCGCGTTGAGATTCGCGGCGCGCGGGCGCGCGTCGACTTCACGGGGAGCGCCCCGCAGGTGCGCGGCCCCGTCAATGCGGTCGAGGCGATCACGGTCTCAGCCGTCTACTACGTCTTCCGCTGCCTGATCCCGGGCGACGCGCCCGCGAGCGCGGGGATCCTCGCGCCGGTGAAGGTCGTTGCCCCGCCGGGCACCGTCGTCAACGCGCGCCCGCCGGCCCCAGTCGCGGGCGGGAACGTCGAGACCTCGCAGCGCATCGTCGACGTCCTGCTCCGGGCGCTCGCCCCGGCCGCCCCCGACCTCATCCCGGCGGCCTCGCAGGGGACGATGAACAACCTGACGATCGGCGGGTGGGACGCAGCGCGCGGGCGTGAGTTCGCCTACTACGAGACGGTCGCCGGGGGCATGGGCGCGCGCCCCGACGCCGACGGCCTGTCGGCGGTGCACACGCACATGACTAACTCGCTCAACACTCCGGTCGAGGCGCTCGAATACGCCTACCCGCTGCGCGTCCGCCGCTACGCGATCCGGCGCGGTTCGGGAGGGGCGGGACGGCGCCGCGGCGGCGACGGCGTGGTGCGCGAGATCGAGTTCCTCGCCGACGCGCGCGTCTCGCTGCTCGCCGACCGGCGTCGCCTCGCGCCCTACGGCCTGGCGGGCGGCGAGCCGGGCAAGCGTGGCGCGGCTGCGCTCATCGGCCTCGCCGGGCGGAGGCGCAAGCTGCCGGGCAAGTTCTCGCTCGCCGCTCGGCGCGGCGAGCGCATCGTCATCGAGACGCCGGGCGGCGGCGGGCACGGCCAGGCCGGGAGCGATTGAGGCCGCGCCGAGCAGTCATGTCCATAGCGACACGGAAAATGAGAACTTTTGCGCAAAAGCAAAATCAACCTCAAAAGCCAGTATCATCGAGCTTTGTTCGGCCGAACGCGGCCATACTTGGGCTGGATCATCGTGTCAATCCTCTCCGGCACTTGCAGCACACGATTGGTGATCAAGCACCGCCCTTCTGTGGGCATGATTTTAGCCGGATTTCCCTACCTCCTCCCACGGCAATTCAGCCGAAGCTGAAGGTCGGCGAGCCGAACGACAAATTCGAACAGGAAGCGGATCAGGTGGCGGATAAAGTTATGAACATGCCCGAAGCGC
>Ga0075421_100009330_pt1 | contig 12089 bp, 11 predicted proteins | sample SoiMetdeltSBSDD5_FD_75292 | JGI IMG/M metagenome (GOLD analysis project Ga0075421, IMG submission 75292) | Bulk soil microbial communities from a Populus tree surrounding site in Tennessee, USA - Soil MetaG P. deltoides SBSDD5 | ecosystem: Environmental > Terrestrial > Soil > Tree plantation...
TATAGCAAATTCTGCCCAAACGGGGGGTGCAATAATGGCTTGGTTTGATCGAAGCCCTGAGAGCAAAAAAGTTCCGGAAGCAGAGCCAAAAAAAATCTCGGAAGCGCCAAAACCGGTGACCGAACCGGCGCCGCTGGCCGCGGCTCCCGAGCCCAAGCCCGTCGTTGCGGCCAAGGAAGTTGCGCCACCTCAGCCCGCTGAACCGGGATTGGTGGCTTACCTTTATAAAGGTAGCCGGGTGAGCGGCCAACTGAGTTTTCAGGGGCCCACTAGAATCGATGGCGCAGTCGATGGCGAGATTCAATGCCAAGGGACGCTGACCATCGGTGAGGGCGCGGAAATCCGCGCCAAGATCTCTGCTCAAGCAGTGATTATTCGCGGCAAGGTCGAAGGTAACGTGACCGCCAAAGAGAAAGTGGAATTGGCGACACCGGCAAGGTTAATCGGCAACGTCGACACTCCTCGTTTGATCGTCAGCGAGGGCGTGGTGTTTGATGGTAACTGCGCCATGGGAGTGGCAAAGCAAAAGGGCGGGTTCGTTAGTTCAGCAAGTGTCGGTGCGGACAAGGTTGCGGCGGTTCAAGCGCCAAAGCTGCAAGCCGATTTGAAAAATTAGACTTCGGTTCGCCGTTTTTTCCATCCCGAGATCCTACGTTCATCATCGAAGGTAGGTTTTTTTAATTATTGGGGCCTTGGTTTTTGCCTCGCCCAAGCGAGCACGACACTCGCCGGCAGAGTCAAAAGCGGAAGTTGACGAATGATTTCATTAGACCTCAGCATTCTTTATCAGATCATTCTGTTCGTCGCCCTATGGCTGATTCTCAATAAGATTCTATTCCAGCCTTATTTGCAGCTGCTCGAAGAGCGCGAGCGCCGGACCATCGGCGCCGAGCACGATTCCGCCGACTTGGAACATGAAGGCGCGCGTCTGCGCGCGCAATACGAGGAAAAAATCGCGCAAGCACAGACGGCCGCCTATGCTGCCAAGGACGCCATTTTACAAGAGGCGCGGCAACAGCGCGAAAAAATTTTAGGGCAAGCGCGCGCAGAAGCCGCGAGCAAACTTGAACAGGCGCGGCGCGAGATCAGCCTGGCGCTGGAAAGAGAAAAGGCGCTGGCCGCCGCCGAAGCGGCGACGGTTGCCGGAGAAATGGTCAGTAAAGTGCTCGGAAGGAAGGTCGCGTGAGCGTGCTCGAATTCTTCACGACGGCCCAGGCTTACGCATCCGCGGCGGCCGAAGCCGAGCATCACGCGCCGTCGATCAACGACATTTGGTTTCCACTCGCCAACTTTCTCATTTACGCTTTCATCATTGTCAAGTTTGCTTTCCCGCTAATCCGAGATTTCCTCAAGTCGCGCCACGACGAAGTGGTTTCCACGGTCAGCCAGGCCGCCGCTAAAAAACAGGCGGCCGAGGCGCTGGTGAACGAATACCGCGCCAAATTGTCCGGTCTCGATAGAGAAGTTCAGTCGATTCATGCTTCGCTGCGCGAGGAAGGCGAACGAGAAAAAAGAAAACTTGTCGGCGAGGCTCAGGCGACTGCGATCAAAATTCAAGAAGACGCCAATTTTCTGGCCGAGCAGGAAGTAAAAATGGCCCGGAAAAAACTGCGCGAAGAAATGGCGGATCAGGCCGAGGCGACGGCGCGCCAACTCATCGAGCGCAATCTTTCCGGCGCCGATCAGAACCGTCTCGTGGACGATTTCATTCACACGATCGGACAGAGTCGATGATCGAAGGCAGCTTAAGTCGCAGGTACACCAAGGCGCTTTTTCAATTGGCCCGCGATGGTGGCCAAGAAGAAAAAATCGGCCAAGAGGTCGAGCAATTCTACGCGGCCTACAGCGGTTCCGATCTGCAGCAGGTTCTCACGAATCCGGCATTCAGGATCGAGGCACGCAAAAAGATTCTCAATCAGGTGACCGCAAGCCAGCAACTTTCGGCGTTGACGAGTCATTTCCTTTCTCTACTTTTGGATCGCGATCGTCTGCCTTATTTACCGGGCATCGTCAGTTGCTATCGCCGACTGCTCAATGAAGCCAAAGGGCGGATCGACGCCAAGGTCGTGAGCGCGAGTGCGCTCGAGCCTGAGCGGCTTGCCCAATTGAACGATCGTTTGCGCAGCATTTCGGGCAAAGACGTGGTTTTGCAGCAGGAAACCGATGCGAGCTTGCTCGGCGGCCTGCTGCTCGAATTGGAAGGAAAAATTTACGACGGCAGCATTCGTACGCAGCTTGAAAACATGAAACAGCGCATCGTGCGCGGCTACTAAGGAGTCTGAACATGGAAATCGGCACAGCGGAGATCAGCCGGATCATCAAAGAACAGATTCGCGACTACGAAAAGACGGTTGAGATCCAGGAAATCGGCACGGTGCTGTCGACCGGCGATGGCATCGCGCGCATCCATGGACTCGATAAAGTCGCTGCCGGCGAGCTATTGGAATTTCCCCATAATATTTTCGGCATCGCGCTCAACCTCGAAGAAGACAACGTCGGCGCCGCGCTGTTCGGCGAGACGCACATGATCAAAGAGGGCGACACGGTCAAGCGCACGGGGCGCATCGCCGAAGTGCCAGTGGGCAAAGAGCTTATCGGCCGCGTGGTCGATGCCTTGGGCGAACCGATCGATGGCCGTGGACCGATCGATGCCAAAGAGCGTCGGCGTATCGAGCTCAAAGCGCCCGGCATTGTCGCGCGCCAGCCGGTCAAAGAGCCGCTGCAGACCGGTTTGAAAGCGATCGACGGCATGATCCCCATCGGCCGCGGCCAGCGCGAGCTGATCATCGGTGATCGCCAAACCGGCAAGACCGCCGTCGCCATCGACGCCATCATCAATCAAAAGGGCGGCAACGTAATCTGTATCTACGTCGCCATCGGACAGAAGCGTTCCACCGTGGCGCAGGTCGTCGATAGACTTCGAGAGGCCGGTGCCATGGAGTATTCCATCATAGTAGCGGCGACCGCGTCGGAATCGGCGCCGTTGCAATTCATCGCGCCCTATTCCGGCTGCACCATGGGCGAACAGTTTCGCGACAATGGCGGCCATGCCTTGGTGATTTACGACGATTTATCGAAGCACGCCGTCGCCTATCGGCAGCTTTCCTTGCTGCTGCGCCGGCCGCCGGGACGCGAAGCCTATCCCGGCGATGTTTTCTATTTGCATTCCCGCCTGCTTGAGCGCGCCGCGAAGATGAGCGACGCCCGCGGCGGAGGTTCGCTGACGGCCCTGCCGATCATCGAGACGCAAGCGGGCGACGTTTCCGCTTATATTCCGACCAACGTTATATCGATTACCGACGGCCAGATCTTTTTGGAAAGCGATCTTTTTTATTCCGGCGTGCGTCCGGCAATCAACGTCGGCATTTCAGTCTCGCGGGTTGGCGGCAACGCCCAGATCAAGGCAATGAAGCAAGTTGCCGGCACTCTGCGCCTCGAATTGGCGCAGTATCGTGAAATGGCGGCGTTCGCCCAGTTCGGCTCCGATCTCGATCAAGCGACGCAACGCCAGCTCAACCGCGGCTCGCGTCTCGTCGAGTTGCTAAAACAAGGACAGTATCAGCCGCTGGCAGTGCAGCAGCAGATTCTCATTATTTACGCTGGCACCAATGGTTTCGTCGACGAGCTGCCGCTGACGGCGCTAAAGAAATACGAACAGGAGCTCTATTCGTTTATCGAGTCAAAGCATCCGGATATCTTTGCTGACATTCTCAAGAAGCGCGAATTGGACGGCGATCTGCGCGCCAAGCTGAACAAGGCGCTGGAAGAATTCAAAGGGATATTCAAAGCGTAGTTTCTAGTTTCAGGTCTCTAGTTCCCCGTTAACCAGGAACCTGGAACTAGAAGCCAGAAACGTTTCAGAATTATGGCGACACTAAAAATAATACGAAAGCGGATCAGCTCGGTGCGCAACACCCAGCAGATCACGAAAGCCATGAAAATGGTTTCGGCAGCCAAGCTGCGGCGCGCGCAAGAAGCGGCGGTGGCGGCGCGGCCTTATGCCGAAAAAATGACTGAGCTTTTGAAAAATGTCGCCGCTCGGGTATCAAGCGAGGCTCATCCACTGCTGCAAGCGCGTGAGGAAAAAAAGATCCAGCTGGTTTTGTTCACCTCCGACCGCGGGCTGTGCGGCGGTTATAATGCCAATCTGATTCGCGCGGCGGAAGCCTTCATTCGGAAAAACGTCGAAAAAGAAGTCGAAGTAACTCTCGTTGGCCGGAAAGGCGCGGATCATTTTCGCCGCCGCCGAGCGACTATCGTCGACCGCTATCTGAACATTTTGGCTACACCGGCGGACGAGTTGGCGGCCGAGATCGGTCAGAAACTGATCGCCCGTTTTGTCAACGGCGAGACCGACGCGGTTTACATTCTTTACAGCCGGTTTCGCTCAGCGCTTTCCCAGGTGCCGACTTTGGAAAAGCTACTGCCCGTAGCATTGAGCGAAACCAGCGATACCGAGGCGCAGCAACTTACGGAATATTTATACGAGCCGGGAATCGAACAACTGTTGGCGAGTCTCTTGCCGAGGATTACCGACGTGGCCATGCAGCGGGCGCTGCTCGAAGCGACGGCAAGCGAACACGGCGCACGCATGACCGCGATGGATTCGGCGACCAGCAACGCCGCGAAGATGATCGGCAGTTTGACCTTGCAGATGAACCGAGCGCGCCAAGCGTCGATCACCCGCGAGCTGATGGAAATCGTCGGCACGGCGGAAGCGTTGAAATAGCGAAATTTTGTAATCGTGAAACGCGTTCCTGATCGGGAAATGATCCGACTGGCACGAATCACGAGCACGAACACGATTTTGGAGGTTTCAAAAATATGGGCATGGGGAAAATCACCCAGGTTCTCGGCGCAGTCGTCGACATCGAGTTCTCCGAAGCTTCGCTGCCGCCGATTTACAACGCGTTGAAAGTTTCCAACCCGGCGATCAGCGACCAGCAGTGGAACCTGGTCGTGGAAGTCGCGCAGCACTTGGGTGAAAACACCGTACGCTGCATTGCCATGGACACGACCGAAGGGTTGGTACGCGGCATGGACGCCATGGACACGGGCGCCGGTATCACCGTTCCCGTCGGCGAAGAAACACTGGGACGCGTGCTCAACGTCATTGGTGAGCCGGTGGACGAAATGGGCCCGGTCAATGCCAAGAAGAGCTATCCGATTCATCGCCCGACACCGGAATTCGTCGATCAGGAAACTAAAGTTCAATCGTTCGAAACCGGCATCAAAGTCGTCGATTTGCTCGCCCCCTATGCTCGCGGTGGCAAGATCGGCCTGTTTGGCGGCGCCGGCGTAGGCAAGACCGTTATCCTCATGGAGTTGATCAACAACGTTGCCATGAAACACGGCGGTTATTCGGTCTTCGGCGGCGTCGGCGAGCGCACCCGCGAAGGCAACGATCTTTGGCTGGAAATGAAAGAGTCGGGCGTTATCAACAAAGCTTCGCTGGTTTATGGGCAGATGAACGAGCCGCCTGGCGCGCGCGCCCGCGTCGCTTTGACCGCGCTGACCTTGGCGGAATTCTTCCGCGACGATGAAGGCCGCGACGTTTTACTGTTTTTGGACAACATCTTCCGTTTCACTCAGGCGAACTCGGAAGTTTCGACGTTGCTTGGCCGCATGCCTTCTGCTGTCGGTTATCAACCCACTTTGGCGACCGACCTGGGCGAACTGCAAGAGCGCATTACCACCACGCACAAAGGCTCGATTACTTCGGTGCAGGCGATTTACGTTCCCGCCGATGACCTGACCGACCCAGCTCCAGCAACGACGTTTGCGCATTTGGACGCCACCACCGTTCTCTCACGCCAGATCGCTGAGTTGGGAATTTATCCCGCGGTGGATCCGCTCGATTCGACTTCGCGCATTCTTGATCCGCTGGTCGTCGGCGCAGAGCATTATGACGTCGCACGGCAAGTACAAGTGATTTTGCAACGCTACAAAGATCTGCAAGACATCATCGCGATTCTCGGCATGGATGAGTTGTCCGAAGAAGACCGCATGACCGTCGCGCGGGCGCGCAAGATCCAACGCTTTTTGTCGCAGCCGTTTCACGTCGCCGAAGCGTTCACCGGTACGCCCGGTGCCTACGTGGAACTGAAAGACACGATCCGCGGCTTCAAAGAAGTCGTCGACGGCAAGCACGACGATATTCCGGAACAGGCTTTCTACATGGTCGGCACGATCGAGCAGGTAGTCGAAAAAGCCAAGAAGATGGCGGCGAGTTGAGAAGGCATCAGGCAATAGGCAACAGGCAATAGTAAGAAAAGGAAATTTCCAGGCCGGGGGCTAATGCCTATTGCCTCATGCCTGTTGCCTAGGAAGTTGTAATGGCAGACAAGATCAGACTTAGAGTGGTGACGCCGACCCGGCTGGTTCTGGATGAGGACGTCGATGAGGTAACCGCCCAGGGCGAATTGGGCGAATTCGGCGTGCTGCCCAATCATATTGCTTTTTTGTCGACGCTTGTGCCCGGCGAGTTAACCTACAAACAGGGAGCCACGAAGAAAGAGCTCGCCGTGAGCGGCGGTTACGCGGAGGTTTTGGATAATGTTATGACCGTGCTGGCGCCGTCGGCGGAGTTTGCCGGCGAAATCGATGTAGCGCGCGCGCAGCACGCCAAGGAGCGCGCCGAAAAGATAATGGCCGAAGTGAATCTGGAAGAAAAAGATCGACAGGCGACCGAGTCGGCATTGAAAAGAGCGCTCGTGCGCCTACAGGTTGCCAGCAAAGAAACAAGAAGGTAAGAGATAAGGAACCAAGGAGGAAATTTTATGGCCGACGCAGCCAAACAAGAACCCGTCATTACCATGTGGAGCAAAGAATTCACATATGATCGATGGATGAAGTCAAAGGGAATTCCAATTCACCGCGGTTATTTTATCGAAGATCTACGCACGATTGAATTGGAATGGTGGGAAGAGCGCGGCTGTAAAGCGGCGTTCATTCAGCTGCTCGGGCAAGAAGGCGTGAGCGCATCGCGGGTCACGGAGGTCCCTCCCGGAAAATCGCTGCCGCCGGTGAAATTTGCCCTCGATGAAATCGTTTACGTCTTGTCCGGCCGTGGCTTGACCACGGTTTGGGCGAATGAAGGCAAGCCGAAAAAGAACTTCGAGTGGCAAGAGCACTCGATGTTTCTAGTGCCGCGCAATCATTGGCATGTGTTCAGCAATATGCAGGGCGACAAACCGATCCGGTTGTTTCATTACAGCTATATGCCGATGGCGATGTCGGCGTTGCCGGAACCGGACATGTATTTCAATAATCCCTACGAACCGAAAACGACCGTGTCGGATGGCGACTTTTACTCCGAAGCCAAGATGGTGCAAGCCAAGGATGCCGACGAAGGGCTCGGCATGCGCGCGTTCTGGTACGGCAACTTCTTTCCGGACATGCGCGCTTGGAACAAGCTCGATGCCAACGAGCGGCGCGGCGCCGGCGGCAAGAGCGTGTTCATGCAGTTTCCGAATTCCGAGCTGACCGCGCATATGTCTGTGTTCGCGCCGAAGACCTATAAGAAGGCGCATCGTCACGGCCCCGGCCGCGCAATTATTATCCCCGCGGGCGAAGGCTATTCGATCATGTGGGAAGAGGGCAAAGAAAAAATCGTTTGTCCGTGGCACGAGTGCAGCATGATCACGCCGCCGGACAAATGGTTTCACCAGCATTTCAACGCAGGCGGCGACATGGCGCGCTATTTGGCGCTGCATCCGCCGATGCAATTCCACGGTCATGCGGAAAAGGTCGAGGACCGCGCCAAGGATCAGATCGAATATCCGCGAGAAGATCCTTTTATCCGAAACAAGTTCGAAGAAGAACTGGCCAAACGGGGCATCAAGAGCGAGATGCCGGCCGAATGTTACTCGAACGCCGAATACGAGTGGTCGAAAGCGATGGGCAAACAATAACTTTAACAGCTCGAATTTCCTAAAAGTTGGTTGATGGAATCCCCGCTCCAGCGAGCGGGGATTCCTATTTATGAAGGACACAAAGAATGGCGGACCGAGGCAAACTCATGCACGATGATATTTACGATCATGACCATCCCGATAATTTCGTTATTGGGGAAGACGAAATCGTCACCGATATCGAAGGACTCGAGATGTTCTCGCTCAAGAGCGTGGGCATCGATATAGGGTCGTCGACATCGCACTTGATTTTTTCGCATATCACCTTGCGACGCGAAGGTGCGTCGCTGTCGGGCAAATTCAAAGTCACCAACCGCGAGGTGCTTTATCGCTCGCCGATCATGCTGACGCCTTACATTTCGGCGACCAAGATCGACACGGATAAGGTCAACGACTTCATCCACGCGGCGTACAAGGAAGCCGGCCTGACGCCTGAGGATGTCGACACCGGCGCGGTGATTATCACCGGCGAGGCGCTCAAGAAAGAAAATGCCCAGCCGATCGTCGAAAACTTCGCCAAATATTCCGGCAAGTTCATCTGCGCTGCCGCGGGTCACAACCATGAGGCCTTGCTGGCGGCCTACGGCTGTGGCGCGGTGGATCTGTCGAAAAGCGAACACAAAACCGTGCTCAACGTCGATATGGGCGGTGGAACCACGAAATTTTCACTCGTTGAAGACGGCGTGGTGGCCCAGACGGCGTCGATCAACGTGGGCGCGCGGCTGATCGCTTTTGACGAGGAGGATAAGATCACCCGAATCGAAGATGCCGGTCGGACGATGATGAAAGAGGTTGGCTACAAAGTCGAAATCGGTCAGAAGATCACCGATAAGATGAAGGAAGATTTCGGGGCTTACATGGCGAAAATTCTCTTCGAGATCATCGAAGAAGGGCCTCGTTCCGCGATGGCAAGTTCGCTGATGGTGACCCCGCCGTTCGTCAATTATCGCGGATTCAAGCAGGTGCAACACATCGTTTTCTCCGGCGGCGTTTCCGAGCATGTCTATGATCGCGACCCGAAAGCCTACGGCGATATCGGGCCGGTGCTCGGCAAGAACATGCGCGAGTATCTCAAAAAGCTACCAAAGGACGTATTGCGCGAACCCATCGAAGGTATCCGCGCTACGGTCATCGGCGCCGGCGAATACACGATCCAGGCGAGCGGCAACACGAGCTACGTTTCCAACGAAAAAGCGCTGCCTATCCATGGTCTTAAGGTAATTCAAGCGCCGATTCGCGACGGCGAATCTGTCAGCGAAGCGCTAAAACAGGCGCTGCGTAAGTTCGATCTGCCCCGTTTCACGTCCGGCTTGGCTCTGTCTCTGACCGTGAGCGGTGTGCCGGATTATCAGTCCGTAAGGCGGATTGCCGAAGGTGTGGCGCAGATTCTCAAAGACGCCGACGATCCAAAATGTCCACTCTATCTGACCTTGGACCTCGACATCGCCAAGTCGCTCGGCGGTATTCTCAAAGACGAGTGCCATGTGGCGCGGGATATCATCGCTATCGACGGCATCGAAGTCGGTGACTTGGATTACATCGATATCGGCGAATGCTTGGGCATCACCGAAGTCATTCCCGTCACCGTAAAATCACTCATGTTTCCCACGACCCAGGCGGACTGAACGAACGATGATTTCGTAGGCCGTGCGGGGGAGTAACCGACCGTACCGGAGAGAATTACCGACCCCGTGCGGTTGTGAATTCCGCGCGCGGTCGCAATTTCGCCAGATGGGGGCCGCAACGAAGCGGCCCTTTTTGTTGCAACGACGCGCATGGCCGAATACTTCTCGCTTCAGTCCGCGCTGCTATTTTCGATCACTCATATATTCGTCCGGCGCGGCTTGGTGCATTCCAATGCGCTCACGGGATCGTTGATCTCACTCGGTACGAGCACCGTCATCTTTTGGTTCCTCCTCGTCGTCTTCATTCCTCTTTCCTCCCTGCTCAATCCGAACGTCGGCTATTTCGTTGCCGGCGGCGTATTTGCCCCCGCGATCGGCCAGACCCTCGGTTATATCGGCATGGAACGGATCGGCGTCGCGCGCGCGTCGTCGATCGTCAATACTTCGCCGATTTTTTCTTCCATCCTGGCGGTCTTGCTGTTGGGTGAGCGTTGGGTGCTGCAAAACATCGTCGGCACTTGTTTGGTGATTATAGGCGCGGTCATTCTCTCCTCCGGTAAGTCGGAAGCTCGCGCGTGGCAAAAGAAGGATCTCATTTATCCTCTCCTTGCCGCCCTGGTTTTCGGGATTTCGACCAACTTGCGAAAAACCGGCTTGACGGCGATTCCCCAGCCCCTGCTCGCGGCTGCGGTGACTTTGGCAACGGCGTTCGTGACCGTGCTGTTCATCATTCAATGCCGGGGCGGAAGCAAGGCGCTGCGATTCGATCGCGACAGCAGTCGCTGGTTGTTTGCTGCCGCAGTGCTCAATTCAGGAGCCATCCTGTCCTTCTTTGCCGCGCTCAACGTCGGCGAGGTCGTACGGGTTGAGCCGGTCGTCGCCTGCAATCCGTTGCTGACCATTCTTTGGACCAGTATTTTCCTCCGCCAGATTGAAACGCTCAGCGGGCGCATTATCGTGGGGGCGTTCTTCACGGTTGCGGGCACGGTTCTCGTCGTCACAGCAAAATAAAGCTCCACGATGGAAATCTACTTCGCATTTCAAGCTGCGCTCTGTTTCTCCATCGCCCATATTTTTATCCGGCGCGGCTTGGTGGAGTCCAATGCGATGACCGGCTCGTTCATTTCCTTGACCATGACGGCGTTGCTCTTATGCAGTCTTCTTGCGTTTTTCGTGCCGCCGTCGGTGCTATGGACTCCTGCGATCGCGATCTTTGTCGCCGCCGGCATCTTCGCTCCCGGCATCGGTCGCACCTTGAGCTACGTCGGAATCGAGAAAATCGGCGTCGCCCGTTCGGTTCCCATCCTCAACTCTTCGCCGATCTTTGCGTCCATCTTCACGGTTATTTTTTCTCGCCGAAGCGTGGGTTTTGCAAAATATCATGGGAACTCTGCTGGTGATTACCGGTGTGGTGACACTGTCGATCGTTGGACCTGTGATGGACGGGTGGCGCAAGCGGGACATCGTTTTTCCGATCATCGGTGCTGTCGCCTTTGGATCGTCAGCGATTTTGCGTAAGGCAGGATTAGACTCGTGCCCATTCGTATTTTGGCCGCCGCCGTAACCGCGGCAAGCGCCGCATTATTTCCTTTGGACTGCTGCAAATCCAAGGCGGCACAAAGGCCTTCCAGCTTAGCCGAAAGAGCGCCGTAGGGCTGTTTACAGCCAGGTATTTTCAATACTGCGGCAACGCTGTCAGTGTTCTATGCTCTTAGCCACGGTAAAGTGGTTATCGTTGAGCCTCTCGTTAGCTGCAATCCGGTGCTTACACTCCTGTGGACGTCGATTTTTCTTAGAGACTTGGAGGCTGTAAACTTGCGGGTGATTAGCGGTGCCATATTGACTGTCGCGGGAACGATTCTGGTCGTGGTCGCGAAATAAGATCTTCGCGGAGATTTGTTTCGATTTTTAATGATGATATGAGTTGACAGAACAATTTATCTGGGAGGAACGCGGGATGTCCAAGGCGATGCCAACGGAACGAAAAATGTGGAGTAAAACATTTACCCACGATGAGTGGATGGAAAGCCAAGGCATTCCGATTCATCGCGGTTATTACATCGAGGATTTGAGAACGTTGCAGCTCGGCTGGTGGGACGCGCGCCAGTGCAATTCCGCTTTTATCCAGCTCGTCGGCCAGGAAGGCATTACCTCGGCTCGGGTGACGGAAATTCCACCGGGGAAAACTTTACCTCCGTTGAAATTCGCCCTCGACGAGATCGTCTATGTTGTCGAAGGCCGCGGGCTTACGACCATATGGGCCGGCGAAAAAAGGCCGAAGAAAACCTTCGAGTGGCAGAAGCACAGCATGTTCCTCGTGCCGCATAATTATACGCACCAGTTCGCCAATATGCAGGGGGACAAATCGGTGCGTTTACTCCAGTACAACTACATGCCGCTGACATTGTCCGGCGTGCGCGACGCGAATCTTATTTTCGGGAATTCGTACGAGGGCTCCGACATCCAGAACGAGATGGATTTCTACTCTGAAGCCAAGATGATCTCGCAAGACACCTTGGATGAATCGTGGGGCCGGCGCGCTTATTGGTAC
>Ga0075421_100009332_pt1 | contig 12086 bp, 7 predicted proteins | sample SoiMetdeltSBSDD5_FD_75292 | JGI IMG/M metagenome (GOLD analysis project Ga0075421, IMG submission 75292) | Bulk soil microbial communities from a Populus tree surrounding site in Tennessee, USA - Soil MetaG P. deltoides SBSDD5 | ecosystem: Environmental > Terrestrial > Soil > Tree plantation...
ACCCGGCCAGTCCGGAACCACCGCTGTCCGTCGACGCGGTCCACGTCAACGTCGCCGTCGTCGACGTCACATTCGACGCACTCGGCTGACCCGGCACCGTCGGCGCAGTCGTGTCGGCCGGAGGCGTGGTGGGAGGTGCGCCGGTCGGCTCGGCGACAAGGATGCCCCGCCCGTTCGTGCCCAGGTACACCCGGCCGTAGACGCGCGGGTCGCCGGTAATGGCGGCGCCGGCGTTGCCGTACTGGTGCTGGTCGTCGTTGATGCGGACCCACGTCACGCCGACGTCGTTGGTGCGGTAGACGCCGCGGACGCCGTCGATGGTGGCCATCGTGTAGACGGCCGGGTTCGTCCGGCCCGGCGCGGGCGCGCCGAACCCGATCCCGACACCGCTGGACGAGACCGCGAACTTGGTGAACGACGTGCCCGAGTTGGTCGAGCGGTAGACGCCCGTGTCACTGACGAGCCAGATCTCGCCGTCGACGCCGGGCAGCGCCTTGAAGCCCGAGTCACCCGGCCCACCGAGCCCGGTAGCGGCGGCGGTGAAGCTCTGGCCACCGTTGGTGCTCACGTAGAACGTGCCGTTGGCGAAGCCGTAGAACTTGTTGGCGTTGACCCGGTCCGCCTCGACCTTCGCCCCGGCGGGAATGCCGCTGGACTGGCTGAACCCGCCACCGACGCTGGTCGAGAACCAGACCCCAACGTCCTCAGTGGACCACACGACGCGGCTGTTGTTGGCGTTCATCGCCACCGTACCGGCATCGGCGCCACCCGGGGCGCTGCCCTGGAACCAGTTCGCGCCGGCGTCGGTGGAGTAGGCGACGTTGGTGGCGCCGGCCCGGTCGGTTCGACCCACCCGGACCATCCACATCGGATTGCTCTGGGCGAAGTCGATGCTCGTCGTGGCACCGAAGAACGGGTTGTTGTACATCGGCCCGGGCACCGCGTCGAGGTTGGTGTGCCGGAAGCCACCGATGTCCAACATGCCGGAGAACAGGTTGGCCGCGCCGCTGGGCGGGCTGACCAGGTCGCCGATCGCGGTCTCCTCCAGGCCCCGCACCATCGGGGCGATGTTGACCGTGCCACCCGTGTCCAGCGCCGTGAGGTTGGTCGTGCCGTAGATGATCGCACCCGTGCCGTACATCATCCGGTTGGAGTTGAACGGGTCGATCTCCAGCGCCTCGGTCATCCAGCCGAGCTTCGGCACCTCCTCGGGCAGTGACTTCTGGTCGTTGAAGGTGAGCCACGGCACTGAGGAGATGTTGAGGCTGTAGTGGTTGGTGCGCTGGGCTCCGTTGGCGCCCGGGAAGTCCCAAATGGAGCGCCACGTCGACCCGCCATTGGTGCTGCGGAAGATGAACGTGTCGGGCCACCACGAGCTGTAGCCGGTCACCATGATCGTGTTCGTTTGTTGCTTGTCGATCGACAGGCCGGCGAACCCGTACCAGACGGCGGAGCCGTTGGTGGTCGGCGGGGTGATGTTGGTCCAGGTACCCGTGGAGATGGCGTACTTCCACACCTGGCCGTTCTGCCCGTCGTACGGGCCATCGATCATGCTCGTGGTGATGTAGAGCGTGCCGTTGACGACCTCGCCCTGGTGGGCCATGAACCCGGTCGGCTGGCCGGCCAGCCGCTCCCAGGTCGTGCCGCCGTTGGTGGAGCGGTAGATCGTGTTCTGCAGGTCCGCCACGCCCACGTAGATGCCCTGCGTGGTGTTGCCCGCGGTACCGGTGGACTTGTCGAAGGCCACCCAGACCACGCCCGGCCGGTGGCTCAGATAGCCGTTCGGGTCGTTGGGGTCCTCGGAGTAGTTGCCGGCGTTGGTGAAACTCGTTACCCGAGTGAACGTCTGGCCGAAGTTCGTGCTGCGCCACAGACCATTGCCGTTGGGCGCGCCGTAGTAGACGTTGGCGTTGTTGTTCGGGTCGACCGCGAGCCGCTCGCCCATGGCCCGGCCGGGCATGTTACCGCCGACCTTGAACGGCAACGCGAACGACTGCCAGGTGGCGCCGCGGTCGGTCGAGCGCAGGATCGCCCCGTTGTTCGGGTCCCACGTGTTGGTGTACATGCCGACGGCCACGTACACGCGGTTGGTCTGCACCGGGTCGGCGGCCAGGCTCTCGACACCGTTCCAGCCCCAGTTGCTCCACCCGACCCAGTCGAGCAGCGGGATCCACGACTGCGTGGTCTGGTTCCAGCGGTAGGCCCCCCCGATGTCCGTGCGCGCGTAGATGAGATTCTGCTCCGACGGGTTGAAGATGATGCCAGGGACGAATCCGCCGCCGTCGATGCGAACGTTTCGCCAGTTGTACGGTTCCGAGGCGGCGGCCGCCGCCTGCGAATTGCTGGTAGCGACCTGGGCCACCACCACCAGCGCTCCGGCGACCAGAGTGGCCGCTATCGCGCCGGCTAGGCTCCTTCGACGCATGTACGGGCTTCCTCTCTCGGCAAGCAAGGAACGGCAACCGCCACGCACGGCCGGAAGAGGACGGGGGCACGGTTCATCGACCGTCACGCCGAGCAATGCGTGGGCGAGACATGCAGATATGGCGAGCTGCCCAACGGCTCCCAGCGTCGGCCCCGCAGCGAGAGTCACACAGCCGCGTCGGGCTTGTCAATAGTTTGGACGTTCAACGAACTCGTCCCGCGATACGGAGCAGCGCCACTGCCAAGATCTCAGCTTGGGGGAGCAGCCGGCGCCGGGAACACGTACAAAGCGGACGTTCTGCCGTCCGCTGCTCCCCCAAGCTGGGACGTTACCGGCCCAGGAAGCGTTCGCCCGCCTCTTCGATGCGCTTGATCTCCGTGCGGAAGTACTTGGTGAGCGCGGCGCAGGCGTCCACGTCGACCGGCCCGCCCTCGGCCTTGGGAAGGTCGGGGTACGGGCTGCCCATGACGAAGATGTTCTCGTCGTTGTACTGGTTGGCGGGCGCCGTGTAGTTGAACGAGCCCGCGACGGCGATGGCGCTGTCGATCACCATGAGCTTGTGGTGCAGCTTGCCGAAGTCGGGCGTCCGCTTGGGGGCGTAGAGCTGGATGCCGTTGCGGTCGAGGTCGTGCGTGGCCGCCCACTTCTGGACACCCTGGCCGGGGTCGACGGCGCCGCTGACCTCGCGGCCGGCCTCGGCGAGCGCGATCATCGCGTCGTCGATGCCCGAGGAGCCGGCGAACGTGAAGATGGCGAAGTCCACCCGCTTGCGCGCCTTCAGCATCTGCTTCATGATCTCGAGTTCCGGCGTGTGGTCCGGAGCGAAGAGCACCTTGACCGGGATCCCGCCAAGGCTGTAGGCCCGCGGCACGTCGCCGTGCCGGCCGCGCCCGAATTCGCCGGCCCGGATCTGCAGGAACTCGGCGGCGTACTCCTTGCAGATGCGCGAGTCGTGGAAGATCACGACGTGGTTGAGGTTGCGGTGGCAGTCGGTGCCGGTGAAGTTGGCCGAGCCGGAGAGGATCGCCGAGGTCGCCGTCGCCTTGCCCCGATAGTCGCGCACGATGAACTTCTGGTGGAAGATCGCCGGGTTGTAGTCCGCCTTCACGTCGACGTTGCACCGCAGCAGCGCGGCGAAGAGGCGGCGGTTCTCGGACAGGCTCCGCGACCCGGTCTCCTCGCCCCACTGGACGCGGTGCCGGGCGGCGTGCTCGTCCTCACCTTGGCGCGCCTTCACCGCCGGCAGCTTCGCGGTCAGCAGGTAGTCCTGCTCGAGCACCATCCGGACGCTGACCCCACGGAACCGAGCGTCCAGAATGGCCTGTGCGATCGCCTCGTTGTCGAGCTCCTGCACGGCGATGTCCAACGTGGACTGGGCACCGGCGATGAAGTCCACAATCACCTGTTCGAGCGCGTCCTCCGCGCCCAGCTCCATCGGGCCGACGAAGGCCTCGATCTTCCCTTTGGCAAACTCGGCCATGGGCCAAGGGTCCCAGAATCTGGACCCACGCAACGCCAGAGTCATTGATTTGACGGCTGCGGCGGGGGTGGGTGGTGCCGCGCGGCCGCGAGGAGGTGGCGCCCCACGACCGCACGGCCACCCTTGCGCCCGCGCCTGTCAGCCGTTGGCGAGGGCGAAGAACTCGCTGCGGGAGCGCGAGTCGTGCCGCAGGACGCCCAGCATCGTGGAGGTCACGGTCCGGGCGCCGATGGCCTGCACCCCACGCAGGGTCATGCACAGGTGCTCCGCCTCGATGACCACGCCCACGCCCTTGGGTGACAGGTGGGTCTCGAGCCAGCCCGCGATCTGTGTGGTGAGCCGCTCCTGCACCTGCGGCCCGTGCGCGAACAACTCCACCACCCGCGCGAGCTTGGAGAGGCCGAGGATCCGATCGCCGGGCAGGTAGCCGACGTGGGCCACGCCGACGAACGGCAGCAGGTGATGTTCACACACCGACGTGATCGGGATCGCCCGGGCGAGCACCAACTCGTCGTAGCCTTCGGTGTTCGGGAAGGTCGTCGGCCGGAACTTCCGGGGTGTGAGCAGCTCGGCGTACGACTCGACGAGACGCCGTGGCGTGTCGGCGAGCCCGTCGCGACTCAGGTCGAGGCCGAGCGCACGGAGCAGGTCGGCGGCGGCGCGTTCGGCGGCCACAAGATCACGGTCGACCGGTTCCACGCTCTCGTCGGCGCGGGCGACGCGCAGCTGGGTGACGGTCACGAGGGCACTCCTTTTCGCCAACAGATGTTGTTGTTAATGAGCTATCCTCCGGGGTGGGTCCCCGAATTTCAATAGCCAATGTTGGTGATAATATAGCTGCGTGACCTCTGGCGCGTGGCACGCCGTGGCGACGCTCACAGATCCCCAGCGGCGTGCTCTCTATGAGTACGTACGGACCCGGCGGCAACCCGTCACCCGGGAGGAGGCCGCGCACGCGCAGCGGATCTCGCGGAACCTCGCCGCCTTCCACCTCGACAAGCTGGTGGACGCCGGGCTGCTCCGCGCTCGTTACGAGACGCCCTCCGACCAGCCCCGCGGCCGAGGACGAACGCCCAAGGTCTATGAGCCGGCCGACGACGACGTGATGGTCAGCATCCCCGAGCGGCGCTACCAGTTCGTCGCGGAAATCCTCGCCAAGGCGGTCACCGATCCCGGCGACGACGTGCGGTCCGCGGCCATGCGGATCGCGGCCGAGCGGGGGCAGCAACTCGGACAGGGCATCACCACGGCGGGGTCCACATCGGACGCTCTCGTCGCGACCATGGCCGACCTGGGGTTCGAACCCGCACGCGAGGACGGCAGCGTCGTGCTACGCAACTGCCCCTTCCATGGGCTGGCCCGCCTGTACCCCGAGCTGGTATGCGGGCTCAACCACGCCTTCGTCAGCGCCATCCTGGATGGCCTCGGCAGCCCGCTCCGCGCCGATCTGGTGCCCCGCCCGGACGCGTGCTGCGTTCAGCTCCGGGCCTAACCGTTTCGGCTCCCGACCTAACGGTTGGCTCCGGACCCAACGGGCCGAAGCCCGGAGCGTGGTGACACGCTCCGGGCTCCGTTGGGGGCGGTGGTGGTTAGGTGATGGTGCAGGGAACCGAGTTCACCGAGATGAATGTCGGTCTAGCATTTGTGCCGGACCAGGTGGCATTGAAGCCGATCCCGTCCCGGGTCTGTCCGGGTGCGATGCTGGCGTTGTTGGTTGCGTTGTCCAAACTGACTCTCGGTCCGTCCTGGGTCAGCACGCTGTCCCAGTTGTCGAAGATGCTCTGGCCGTTGGCGAACGCGAACCGCATCGTCCAGCCGGCCGGGATCGCCGTGCTGCCGGTGTTGGTGATCCGAAGGGTGGTGTTGAAGCCACCCGAACCGGAACCCCACTGGCTGTTGACGACGTACTGGACCCGGCAGCTGACCGGGGCCACGTGACCGGCGTCGAAGAACACGTTGGGGGCCATGTCGACGCGCGCGATGTTGGTGTTGCGGGCGATGACATCACCGAGGTTGGTGCGGAAGTCGATGCCGTACGTGTTGCGGATGAACGTCAGGCCCTGGTCGTTGCCGAAGAAGAACCGGTCACCGTCGCGCAGGTTGCGGAACTCGCGCGTCCAGATCGCCCGCTGCAGTTCGCCCATGTCGGCGCCGGCCAGGTGCGGCTCGGAGAGCATGCCCGTGAAGCCGTCGAGGTTGTTCACGTTGCCGTAGAGCGCCCGCAGCCGCGCGGCCTTGGTGGTGCGCCGGACCATGCCCGAGCCGCCGCCCTGGGCCTCGTCGCTGAGAGCCGGCACCACGATGCCGAACTCGTCGCGGATCTGGGTGATGTCCAGGCTGTCCGGGTCGTTGATCTCGTTGCCCGGAGTGAGCTGCGGGTCCGCCGGGAACAGCTCGGTGGACTCGCCGGTCACCTGCGTGAACGACGTGCGCGCCGGCAGGCCGTAGGCGACCCGGAGCTGGTTGTAGGTTCCGATGCCGTGGTCACGGCCGCGCTCGATGTCGATCGCGCCGAGGTCGACCACGCCGTTGAAGCACTCGGGCAGACCCGGCCCGTCCAGGCACTCGGGGTTGCCTGAGACCGGCACCTGGAACAGCACGCTTCGGAGCTGGTTGTCGATCTGCTCGTCGTTCTCGTACTGCGGCTCGAGGCCGATGCCCCGCAGGATCACGCCGACGCCGATCGACCGGAGGACCTCCGGATTCATGAACGCGACGTTCAGCGGGATCACGAACTCGAGTTCGTCGCCGTCCACCTCGACCTCGATCCCGAAGTCCTCGATGGCGTCGAGCTGAGCCTGGGTGTAGTCCTCGGCCTCGGCCACGGCCTCGAACTCACCGTGGATCATGCTGTGGGCCCGGTACCCCGTGGCCGCGAACTCGTTGCTCAGCGTCGCGTTGACGCTCGGGTTGTACCCCGTATACGCGGGCAGGTTGATGCCCATCGCCGGCAGCCACTCGTTGTAGGTGATGTACTGCTGCTCCGCCACGACAATCCGCCGGGCGATCTGGAACCTGTCCTCCTGGGACAGGCTGGTCGGCAGCAGCCCCACGATGCGGTTGTGCTCCAGCGCGAACAGGGTGTGGGTCGCGGTCAGGCCGATGTTCTCGTTCGCCCGGACGTCCCCGGCGACCAACGCCGAGTTCGGGTCGGCGAGCAGGTGACCGTCGACCGCCATCGTGGGGGCGGCTGCGGGGTTGCCGCGCGCGTCCCGTCGGGGCAGGAAATTGCTCGGCAGCAGCAACCGCGCCGCGTTGTTCGCCATGTTGCCGTCGACCGGACCCTCACGCAGCCACTCCAGCCGGGAGGTGGTCGCGCCGTAGACGGGCTCGGCGTCGATGTACGACGACTCGGTGTTGATCTGCTGCCTCGCGTTCGTCACGCCCGTACCCGGAGCGGCGCGCGAGCGGGTGAACGGAACCACGCCGAGCGTGTTGGTGAACTCCTCCAGCGGGTCGCCCGCGTTGAACGGGATGTTCGCCGCCTCGCCGGCCTCGTCGCGCAGGCCGAAGGTGTGGTCGAGGAACTGCCCCCAGACGAAGCCCCACTGGGTGACTCCCCGCTCCGAGAAGCGGTTCTGGTGGTTGTCGTTGAAGATTCGGTTGCTCACCGCCCGGGTGTTGGGACCGCCGAATGGCTGGCTGCGACCGTCCACGTAGCGCGCGGCTGCCACGCGGGAGTAGTTGGTGCCCGCCTGGCCCCAGGTGGGGTTGGCGACGTTGTTGCCGCTGCCGTTGAGGCTTGCGACGGGGAACGGCACGGCCGCTTCCGCGCTGGGGGCCGTGATCAGCACGGTGCCGCCGATGGCGAGCAACGCGGCGAACCCGGCGACCAACAATGGCCTGCGCCGGGCCCATGTTCTCGAATGGTTCACACTTCCTCCTCACTGGGGCTCCGACCGAGCACCTCGCCGGCGAACGAAGCGCACGTCCGGCTTGCGCGCGCAGCATCGACCGCGCCCCCGCACGGATCCAGCCCATGCGAAGGGCGGTGAAGATTCAGACCTGATCTCCTACGTCCGGGGCTGGCCCGCCGCGCTCGGGCGTAGGTCGATCACTGAGTTCACGCGAGAAGCGAGTGGAGAAGAAGTCCCGCCAAGGAACCTCCCGCTCGGTGGCGGAGCACTTGGGTACCTGTCGGCCATATTGGAGCGCTTCCAAAGGCCCCGTCAATGGACGATCTTCGACGTATTTCCCCTAGGGGTGACCGGGACCACCGGACTCGGCGACGGCTCGACGGGATCGGCGCGCCCCGCGGACCAGCGCACCGACACCGATCCCGATCCACACAACATTGAGGGCCGCCGATGGCCAGGCGCCGTAGTAACCCGAGTTGACGGTAAGGGCGAGCGCTCCGGAGAGGTTCATGAGCTGAAATCGAGCGCCCTCCGCCGACAGCCGACCGGTTGATGCGAGCCCGTACGCGAGCAAAAGGCTGGCCGCTCCCGCCCAGCCCAGGACGTTCACTAGCAGGGTCACAACGGGCAAGCCTAGGCGAGGCGGTGCCGGGCGCCGGTGACGCGCCCCGTACGGTAAGGCTGGAAAGGACAGGCACACCATGGCAGACGAACCGATACCTATCGGCGAGGCCCTTCCCGGCTTCACCATCCGCCCGCTCGGCAAGGGTTGGACCCCGCTGGAGGCGTACGTTCTGATCAAGGCCCTCGACGAGGATGGGGACCATTCCTGGTCGCTGCGCACCACCCACCGGTTCAACGACGAGGAGTTGCTCGGCGCGCTGACCGTACAGGTGGATCTCATTCGCGCGCGACTGGCCCGGCAGTGGCAACCCCCGCCACCGCCGGACCATTGACTGCCTCCCTTTCCGCGGGCTCACGGCAGAAGTTCGAGTGCGCTCCAAGTCAAGCCAGTACTCCGCCGCACTATCGTGGAACCATGGCCACATGGGGTGACGTTCGCCGGATCGCACAGACCCTGCCCGAGACCGTGGAACGGTCCTCACCCGACGGACTGCTGGAGTGGCGGGTCAAGGACAAGCTCCTGGTCTGGGAGCGACCGCTGCGGCGGCCCGACCTCGCGGCGCTGGGCGACGCCGCCCCGGATGGCCCGATCCTCGGTGCGCGGGTGCCCGACGAGGGCGCCAAGGAGGCGCTCATCGCGGCCGACCCGGACGTCTACTTCACGACCCCGCACTTCGACGGCTATCCGGCGATCCTCGTACGGTTGGAGCAGATCGACGGGCCCGAGCTCGAGGAGCTGATGGTCGAGGCGTGGCTCGACCGGGCACCCAAGCGCCTCGCGGCTCAGTTCATCGCCGGCCGCGAGCCCTAGCGGGCCCCAGTGGCGGCACCACTTTCAAGGAAAGTGGTCCTATTTTCCAAGCGGAAAGGTGATCGACCCCGACGCCTACAACTATCCGCCCTAGGCACCGCTCCTACGTGAACAGCGTGGCCGGCACGGCGTCGGCCAAGGCCTGATAGCCGAGCGGGTTCAGGTGGAGATGGTCGCCGTCATCGAAGTCGGTCCTCAGCCGCCGCGGGTCGGCCGGGTCGCGCACCGCGGCGTCGAAGTCCACGACCGCGTCGAACCGATGGCTTGTGCGGATCCACCGGTTGACCTCCTGCCGGGCCCCCTCGCGCAGCCCGGCCGCGTCGTCGTAATCCGAGTTGCCACCCAATGGTGCCAGCGTCGCTCCGTACACCCGGATGCCGTTCGCCGAAGCTCGCACAATGATCTGCTCGTACGCCGCGATGAGATCCGCCGCGACCTGACGCTGCCCCACCTCGGTGGCCTCGGCCATGCCGATGTCGTTGATGCCCTCGAAGACGAACAGCCACCTGACGCCGCTGCGGTCGAACACGTCGCGGTCGAGTCGCGCCAGGGCATGCGGGCCCAGGCCGTCGTTGAGCACGCGATTGCCGCCGACGCCCTGGTTGAGGACCGCGACGCGGGCCGTGCCGCGATGTGCGTGCAGCCGGTCGAGCAACCGGTCCGGCCAGCGGTCGTTGCCGTTGGTGGTCGAGCCCCGACCATCGGTCAAGGAGTCACCGAGCAGCACGACCGCTTCCGTGGACCGCGGGGTCCAGACCTCGACGCCGGTCAGGAAGTACCAGTGCTCGGTGAGGGTCGCGCCGGGCAGGTCCCCGGCGCCGCGATGGTCGCCGGCGAGCAGGTGCGACGTGGTCCGTGACCCCGGGTGCGACGTGATGTCGTTGGACGGCTGCCCTTCGGCCAGATACATCGTGACCGTGAGGTTCGACCGGGCCCGCAGGTTGAACGGCAACGGGTCGGAGGTCACGCACGCGCCCACCGGGACGACGACGGAGGGTCGACTCTCGAACCTGAGCCGCCGCGACGACCCCGGCTCGATCGCGCCGACACCGGCCAGCCCGCTCAGAGGTCGCGCCACCGAGACGCCCGAGATGGGTAGCGCGGCACCGCCAAAGTCGTTGGAGAACCGCAGTCGCAGCCGCCGTCCACCGAGAGACACGCGTACCGTCTGGCGCAGCGTGCTGTTCACGAGCACGCGACCGTCCTCAGTGAACGGAGCGGGTGGCATGTTCTCCGGCTCGGTCAGCTGGGGCGCCGACACCCAGGTGTTCACCCAGTGGCCTTCAGGCATAAGGGATCGTTGTGTCTCGGAGCCGGGCTAGGGATTGAGCTCGTCGGTAAAGGTGGCGAGGATCTGCCCGCCGGCGCCGAAGACGGTGAGCCGACCGTGCGCGAGGTTCGCCGACCGGAAGGAAAACCCCCGCTGACCGGGGTAGATGCCCACGAGCGGGATGACCCGGGGCGCGCCACCCGGAGCGGACGAGAACTCCAGCTTCATCACGGTCGCGTCGACGACGCCGTTGACCCGCACCTTGGTCTTCTCCCGCATCACTGCGAAGTGGACCGGCGCGCCGAGTGCCGCCTCGGCGCAGCGGACTTCGGAGCTGCAGAAGTAGAAGTACCTCGGGTTGGTGGTGTCGGACAACCCGTACGCCTTGAAGGTCGGGTCGGCCGCTGCGGGTAGCGGCAGCACCGCGAAGCAGGCGAGCGCCGCCGCCGCGGCGGTGCCAACCCGCAGCCACACACGCGCTTTGCCGGGGCGGCGGACCCGCGCGGCCACCACGGCCACCCCACCCAGGCCGAACAGGCATATCGCGACGGGGCCGAACGCTCGGGCGTTCTCGAACAGGAACTGCACGCCGGGGTACGTGGACACGTCACCGAGCAGGACGCCCAGCGACACCACCATCGTGACGAGCAGAGCGACTCCGGCGAACCGCCGGGCGACGCCGTTGGTGGCGACCAGGAGCATCGCGGCCAGCACGGTCCAGAGTTGGTGGTGCGTCCACGACACCGGCGACGCCGCCACCGTGGCGCATCCGACCAGCACCGCCGCCCGCACCGGTTCCCCATCGAGCTGGATGCGGCGGGCCCGCAGCAAGGCGGCAACGCAGATGACGGCGACGAGGCCGGCCCACATGACCGGCAGCGCGTCCGGCGCCACCCCGACCCGCAGCAGCATGCCGTGCACCGACTGGTTGCCGAGCGAGGCGAGGTTACCGATCCGCGAGGTCTGCAGGACGGTGCCCGTCCAGTAGGTCAGGCTGTCGCCGGGCAGAAGGAGCACGCCGAGCGCGGCGCAGCCCACGAACGCGGCCATCGCCCGGGCGGCGTCACGGTGGCGGCGGGACACCAGGAAGAACACCACAAACAGCAGCGGGGTCAGCTTGATCGCCGCGGCCAGGCCGACGAGCAGGCCGCGGTAACGCGCGGGCGTCAGGCCAACGGCGTCCACGAGAGCGAGCAGGACGATGAAGACGCTCACCTGACCGAAGCGCAGGTTGCTCTGCGCGGGCGCGGAGAGCAGGACCACGCAGGCGGCGATCGCGACGATCAGCGGTCGGCGCCCGGACTCCCGCGCCAGGGCGCCGCCGACGGCCGCGGCGATGGCCGCCACCGCCGCGCAGGTCAGCGCCAGCCACAGGATCTGCAGCACCGGCTCCGGCACCGCGATGATCGGGCGCATCAGCAGCGCGGCGAACGGCGGGTAGGTGAACGGGCCGCCGTTCTCGGCGGCGTACTCATACAGTGGCCGCCCGTCCTGGACGGTCCGCACCGCGCCGTAGTAGATGTGCAGATCGGACAGACGGTCCGAAGCCGGCCGGCGCAGCACGAGCGCCGACGACACCAGCGCGATCACCCCGAACGCGGCCCACACGAGACTGGCCT
>Ga0075421_100009335_pt1 | contig 12085 bp, 17 predicted proteins | sample SoiMetdeltSBSDD5_FD_75292 | JGI IMG/M metagenome (GOLD analysis project Ga0075421, IMG submission 75292) | Bulk soil microbial communities from a Populus tree surrounding site in Tennessee, USA - Soil MetaG P. deltoides SBSDD5 | ecosystem: Environmental > Terrestrial > Soil > Tree plantation...
GCTTGCCGCACCTGGCATTCAGAGCCAGCAGTCCTGACCGGTACGCGGCGGCGTCTTCGCGGGACAGATGACCAACCTTGCACCCGTTGATCCAGATCGAGATCGCGTTTGCGTCGTACGCGTTGTCCGTCTCGGCCACCAGCACCGCTTCGGTCTCGACCCGAATCCGTTCCACCCGATGTCCACCGACGATCCGCCACAAGGCGTCCTGGTAAAAACTCTCACCTACGACCTCGAGGTCGTGGCGTCCACCGAGCAGCATGACACCCTCTGGTCTTTCTTGAGCCGCTGCGACGGTTCGGCCGGTTGGTAGCCGCCGGGGGCTCAAGATTCGCTGAAGTAGGCCCATAGCATCGTTGTCCCGCGACCACCACCATTCGTTACTTCGGCCCGTTTGACTCAGGCCACCATCGCTGAACTGCGAGGGTGGAGCAGGCGGGCAGTGAACACGCGGCGTTGGGCGTATCCCAGCAGCAGTTGAAGGGCGAGCTCGACGCTCTGGGTGCACAGTTGGTGGAGACGCGCGAGGCGGCCTACCGGCCAGCGGCGGGTACCGCTCTCCTGGGTCGTCGAGTTGTCCGCGTGGCTGCTGCCAGCGGTCAACCGATGGTGCCGATGGCGTGCCCATGACGCGCTGGCTACGTCTGGCGGCCGACTTCGTGGGCTGCCGCCGTTTCCAGTTGTGCCTCACTCGAGCTGCACCATCCCGACGCCTGGCAGTTCCGGCTCAGCCGACTTCGAGGCTGGCGCCCCAGGTGTTGAGGATCGTGCTGATCGGTACGTAGTTGATGTATCGAGAGCACCAGATCGCGCCGGCGTCGGGGTTCACAGTGCCGCAGACTCTGGTCTGGGCGAAGGCCACGTCCGGCCCGAGCAGGATGCCGCGAGCCTGGACTCCGTTAGACAGCTTCTTGAACATCGCGCCACCGCTGTCGCCTTGGCCGCCCATGATGCTGCCGGCCGGGGCACTTACCTGGATCACGTTCACCCATACACCGTTGAAGTAGATGTTCTCGCTGTCGTCGTAGACGTTGCCGCAGTGCTCGCCGGTGCTGGCGCCCGAGGTGCAGACCGGGTCGCCCGGCCAGTTCGAGTACCAGTTCTTGACCGTCGAGTACGAGCTGCTGTTGTAGGCGCCCCGGTAGATCCTGGCAATGGTCGCAGGCGAGGCGGCCGGGTCGATGAGCAGCGAGTCGGTGGACGCGATCGCCGAGACGGCGGTCCCGCCGGCCGAGATCAGCTCGCCGACACCGTCGCGCACCACCGAGTTCGCTTCGGGGTCGCAGTGACGAGCGCTCAGCAGGCGCCCGGTGCCGCTCTTGATGACGGCGAAGCCCGACGTGCAGGACCCCAGGCTGGTCCGGATCCTGGCGCCGCCCCGCCACGGTGCCGCGTCGTTGGTCCGCGAGTACCCCTGGGCCGCGCGGGCGCCGAATACGATCCGCACATCGTCGATGCCCGCGACGGACTTGGCCGATTCGATCGCCTTGACCGAGAGCGCGGCCGTTCCCGTCACGCCGACCTCGAGCCCAGTGCCGTCGGGCCGCACGGACGTGGAGACGATGCCCAGCTCACGAGCGACCGGGCTGTTCTGGAGGCGGGTTCGTGCCGCGTTCGCCTCGGCTCGGGAGTACCTGGCACCCGTCAGCACGGTGACGCTGACCCCGTACGGCTTGGAGTCGACGTAGCTGCGCACGTCGTCGGGGACCTTGCCGGACCAGAAGACCGTGATGCTGCGCTTCTCGTAGTCGGTGCGCTGACCGGCGAAGCCGCGGTTGTCGCCGAGTTGGAAGATCCGTTCGGCCACCGGCGGGATCGCGTCGTCGACCGACGAGGCAGCCGACAGGCCGGCGGGTTCGGGACCCGGCCTGATCACCTGCGCCGACCCAACCACGGCCTGGCCTGCGGGGGCGGGCTGCGCCGTCGCCGGCTGGCCGCTCAAGAGCGCCATCGCCGAGCCGACGACCACGGCGGACACCAAGTACCTGGACGACCCGGCCCGGACCGGCCGTGACCAACTCAAATAGCGTCGCACACCCACCTCGACCATCCCCTTCTGCTACCGGCGACCGGGCCTGCCGGCCACGACGCCGGTCACTCTGCACGGCGACGCTAAGAAGCCACTAACACGCCTTGCGGGGGATTCGGGCGCCAGAACTCCAGGTCAGGCTGGCAGCACAACGAGCGGTGGTGGGCCTGGGACTGTCCCGGGGGATCGTCACGGCCGCGGTTCGGGCGGCCGCGCAGCTGGCCGTGATGGCGCTGGTGATCGCGTGGGTGCCGCGAGCGTGGGGGCTCACGGCGGGGTTTCGTCCCATGGGCGTCTACAAGAAGGGCCTGCTCGATGAGGGGGCGCGCTCAGTCGTCGGGCGAGGGTTCGGTGAGCCAGGGGACTGGTTTCTGGTCTTCGTCAGGCTGGAAGGCGTTGACGAAGTCGATGGTGTCGTCTTCGTCGAGATGGATGATGATCCATAGGTCGTCGGTAGGAGCGACGATCCAGTCTTGTGTGTTCTCGTTGGACCGGAAGTAGAGCCATCGTGGGGCGGGGGAGGAGCCGTCTCTGGTGTCGGTGGGCGGCCAGCCGTTTGTGGCGATGTGGTCGAGGACCTTGAGGACGAGGCTGGCCTGCTCGGGTGTGGTGGCTGGCGAGTGGCGCCAGTTGCGGTAGCGGCATAGCCCGCCGCGGCTGAGTTGGAGTCGTCGACTCAACCGGCCCGCCGTTCCTGTTCCTCGGCCAGCAGTTGGCGGATGTCCACCGGTGGCTGGCCTTTGGTTGCTTCTTTGGCGATGCGAAGTTCTTCCTGCGCCTGAGCGTACTCGGGGTTTTCACGCAGCGCGACGGTGGCGATGGCGCCGTTGACGAGTTCGATGAGCAGGTTGGGGTTGCGGTTGTTCCGGTAGGCGTAGACGTACCGGTACACGGTTCGGATGAACTCGTCTCGTTCGGCGGGGGTCAGTGACCTGATCACTTTCATCGAGCGTTCGACCAGGGGGTGGTTCGCGTCGAGCGCTGTGGGCAACCGGTGGTCCATTGGTCTGCTCCTTCCCGCCGCCGCTGGTCGATGGAGCTCGTGGGCGATACGGCTCGTCATGTCGTCCGCTGGTCGGTGGTCGATGCTGGACTGCCGGGTCACCCTATGCCTGGCACGCTGGGCCGGTTCAACAGTCTTGGCGTGTCGCCACGCCAGCCGCCTGGACGTTGACAACGAGCGCGTCTTCCAGTGCGGTGCGCCAGCACGGGCCGGCAGACCGCCGCCATAGTATCGAACATATGTTCGATTACAGCGGAACTCAAAGCTGCTGTCCAGGGCGCCGGTTGAGCTGGTGCCCGATCAGGGGCGTTGGTGCGCGGGTGCCGCTGCTCGTTGATCTGATTGAGCAGCCGGGGCAGTGCCTCCTCGGCATTCGCTTCGGCATCCGGCCCGGGTGGAATGACCACCTTCAGGGCTGTTTGGCCTGGTCGGTACGGGTGCCCCCGGCAGGATTCGAACCTGCGCTCCCGCCTCCGGAGGGCGAGTCGACCATGATCAGCGACCACGACCAGCACTTTCTCAACATCAACGGTCTCTACCGTACCGGAACCCGCCCTCGTTCACGGGCAGTTTCATGCCACGCCCATGCCACCTACACGCTCGCCGGCAACCCCCGGCGGAGGGGGCCCAGCGCCGAGGCCGCAGGCAACCACCAGCCGCTACCTGACAGCCGAGCCGGGTAGCGTGTGCCCTCGTGAGTGATCGTTCCCACTGCGTCGTGGATGTCGACCAGCCAGCAAGTTGGCCTGTCGAGCTGGCCGATCTCGTGTCCGAGATGGTTGAGCGGGTGAAGGAGGAAGGTGACCTCATCGAGGTGGCATGCTCAGACCTTCCGCTCGGGGAGTACGAAACCGACGTCACAGCATCCTTGGACGGCCACCTACTGCGGGCGTATCACGCCACGCGTCTGCTCCCACACGAAGCCGAAGCGATCAAGAAGGGTGACGGTCTGCGCGTCCTCAGTAACGGGCTCGTCGCGCACCGGCTCGATGAAGCGCAGGAAAACGGCTACATCACCTACGAGGAACGAGACCAGCTTCTCGCTGCTGCGACCTTGGGCAAGGGCCGTGCGGACAAGATCTGCTTCTTCCTTCCGCTCCGGCAGGCATCTGAGCGAGCCTATGGCTTTCACACGCTCCTAGCGACGTGGGGTGGTGAAGGCATCTACTGGGCGCACGCCGGCGAGGATACAGATCTCAGGGGCCGGCTTAGAGCGCTGGGAAGCCCGGCCATCGTTGTTGCGCAACTCGACCTCACGGTCGCTCCTATGGAACTCACCGTCTATCCCGGGCTCGCACATGTCTTCACTGGTATAACGTTGGGTCTGCCCGATGTCGGCGCGAGCATAAGTTATTTTGCGCCCGTGCCGGCAAACTTCATTGAGGACCTAATTCAGCCGGGCCATGTCCTATATCCCTCACACGAGGATATCCCGCAATTCTAAGCGCAGGTTAAGAATGGGGTACTCAGCACACTATTCCGACCGGCCAGCGCTAGGACGCCAACCTCCTCGGTACGCAGGTAGGTCTTCATCGCCTACTAGAGGTTAGGGGCGCGCGCTAAGTGTCAATCGAGGGGTTCGATGATGTGTTGAACCTCGGACTGGTAGGGCGAGCGGGCTTTGCTTACTCTCGGTCGAGCGACGACCCCGAATAGGCCTACGTCGATGTTGATATCTGTCTTGGCGCTCATAGTGTCACGGCGCCACACCTGCAACTGCCCATTCTCGGCAGCCAGCCGCAAGAAGTGCATCGTACGTGATCGACAAGATCGAGCACAGCCTTAGCAAATGCCCGCGCGTCTGCCCTCGTAAGGCCCCATGACCGCGGATCAGGGTGCACCGTGAGATTACGAAGAAAATTGTGAGCCGCAACCCGCTGCGCGGCTGATTCTGCCGTCGTGCCCTCCAGCCTCTTGCGCACGACCGGCCACAGTTCGCCAAGCGTGTACTTCTCCTGTCGCGGGACCTCAAGTCTCATGCTAAGAGTGAGGCGGTCGCAGGCTAGCTCCAGCAATTGTCCTGCCGCAGCGGCGACGGACCGAGGTTCGCCTACATCCATTATCAGCTCGACATCCTTCTTTACCCGGTCCACTCCAGGTGGATCGAATATGGGACCAGTATCAAAATCCCAGTCGCGAATCTCGGGCGTGAGCACCGCATGGTTGTGGGCGCGAAATAGTTCCCGTAGCTGGTCACGCCAAAGTCGGTCATGCGCCGTAACAATAAGCTGCCAATCGTAGAATGTCTCGAGCGCATATGCCATAAATGCGTGGCGCACGGTAGCGTCCACGCTTTGCAGCACGTCGTCGAGGATAAGGAGTTTGGCTTGGCCGCGTTCAGAGGCCTTCTGTACTACTGAAGTGAAGAATAGCAGAGCGATGAGATCCTTATATGCCTCGGAAAACAGCTGCTGCGGGAAGCAGTTGCGCCCGTTTGCCAGTCGCACAACGACGTCGAGCGACAGTGGTCCAGACTCGGCGAATACGACGTCGATCCGGTCAACGGGATAGCCTCGCATGATCTGCTTAAACGCTTGAGACAACACCGATCCTATGTCTGCCAGGATTGGTCGCAAGATCCGTGTCTGTTTGGCGTGGGCCACAGGGTTCAGCACGTCGCCGGCTGCCTCGATACGCCTCTTGCTGACCGTGAGTTGGTTATAAATGCCGGCGAGTTCTTTCACCGCGTGCGCGAGGTCCGGATCGACATCGCTCCAGCCTCGTTGTTCCTCAAAGGTTTTCCAACTCCTGCCGCCCATGACGGTATCGCGGATGGTCTTGAGAAAACGATTGCGATCTGCGAGTTCGAATGGACTGCACTCCAGCAGTTCGCCCAGCCTGTTCGCTGCGCTGGTGCGCCGAATGCGCAATTCCGCCTGCTCGGCAGTCAACCGATGGATCTCGTCCTGCGGGCGGGTGGCGAGCCTCCCCGCCTCGCTTGGGAAGTAGTCCAATAACATTGACCCGCGCTCCATCGCGTCGGTGTCGAGGAACCGTAAGATATCATTGCGGTTCAAGGTGATCGGAGCCAGCCGGAACCCAGTCGAAACGGACTCAGGTTCGGCAACGAGGTGCCCGACCGCCGAGCTTGTAATCCGCCGTACCACTTTGGATCCGTCGGATAGCACCGCTACCACCTCAGGAACGGCGTCGTCGGCGAACGACTTGACCGATGAGCCTACTGGCGACTCGAAGTTTGATGACCGCCCGACCCTTCCCTGCAAGGCGAACTCAATAGCGTCGACGATGGTCGACTTTCCCACTCCATTCTCGCCGAAGAGGATAGTTGATTTGGCGACCCCGCCTTCCTCGAAGCTGACTTTCGCTTGCTTGGGCGATCCGCGGAACCCGTTCAACTCGATCGACAGTAGACGCAGGCTACTCTCGCTTAAGTCGTACTCGGGTGTCGAGCTAATTAGCCTGGCAGCCTCGGAAACCTGTCGATTTGCCGCCGCAGCAAGCAGATCGGCCGCTGACCGGGGATCCTGCTGCTCGTCCCAGGTCTGGGGCGGCAGGTCGGTGTCATATAGGCCGCGTGCGGCGGCATGGACAAGTTCACGCACACGCTCGCGCGTGCACTTGGCTAAGACGCCGTCGAATACGGGTTGGCTCCCAGCGTTCTCATGCTCGGCGAGGAAGTTCCCAGCCAGGCCACGGAGCTTCTTGGGGCATCGAACTCGATGCGACACCTCAATCGCTACGATGGCAGCTGCCATCCGCTGTCCCGTTCTTAAATAGCTAGACTGCATTATTCCGCTTGCGCCGAAGAAGATTTGCTGTAGGGCGGCCCGAAGTGGCTTGTGGTCGAGGGTCTCTACTGCCTGATCGGCGAGGTGGCGAGCCGCCACAAAGTGCGTCCGGATTCGCTCAGCACGGGTTCTTGAATTTGCGCGCGCCATCCGGATGAGGTCGTCGGCCGATGTGTTTTCCCACTTCGCCGCAAATCGAGTGAAAGCCCTGTCCGCCTGCTCTCGCGCTAGGCAAAGGAGTCGAATCGCGTTCGCCGACTCCGTCAAGTGGGCCGTGAGTTCGGAGGGCGGTTCCGAGGTGGTCCGCAATTACTGGCTCCTGCGAGGCGATAACATGTCAGTCTGAACAGGTCCGATCCTATCGCGCACGACTGAGCGCTAGCCAAATGAAGGACGGCACGGTGCCCGCGACGGGCCTTCGCCAGCGGTCGACAGCGATGGCGATCCGCGCCCACACGCTAGGTGCGGTGTCGCTTGAGACCGCTGCAGCTCGTAGTGTGCTGCGCATGTCGGAGGCGGAGTGCCTGCAGGTGACCATGACGGCGGACTCTGAGGCTACGGCTACTCGCTTGGCGCGTTCGGCGGTTGCGGCGAAGTTGGCGGCGGGGCGCAGGTGCATGGTCCGGTCAGGTCGGTGTTCTGGCATCTCGGTGAGCTTGGCGAAGGCCAGGAATGGTCCGTGGCGTTGAAGACGACGGCCTCGAGATACCCGGAACTGGAGGCGCATCTGCTGGCGGAGCACCCGTGGGACAACCCGGAGATCTCGGCGGTACCGCTGGTGGCTGGCTCGGCGGCCTACCTTGCTTGGGTGGAGCGGACCGTGACGGCCGAGCCAGACGCCTAACGATCGCGGCCTTCGAATCGGTCGATCACGGCGGCTGCCGCCGGAACGCGGCGCTGCGGCTGTAGGCGCTGGATGACCTTGCCGATGCGCGCGGCTGGACGAACAGATGCGACGCCGGTTGCTAGGTCGATGGCCCGTCCGGCTACCTCGGCGGCGCGCTCGATTTCGTGGGCGTCGAGGTAGGCGTGGGCGAGCCAGGTGAGGTAGAGCGCCTTGTCGCGGGCGTGGGTGTCGGCGTACCGATCGAGCACCGCTTCCAGCGTGGGCACGGCGCGCAGTGGGCGGTGTAGCTCGGTCCAGCATCGTCCGGCCATGATCTGGATCTCCTGGTCGTCGACCCAGAAGACCCAATCGGGTTCGGGCGTGGTCCCGGCCTGGCTGATCGCCTCGGTGGCTTGGGCAAGGGCTCGGTCGGTCTCGGTGGGGTTGCCGGCTACGGCGTGGGTCCAGGCCAGCCGTTCGAGCAGGAGGGCTCGTACGCGCGGGGAGGCGTCGTGCTTGGCGGTTTCGTAGGAGGCGGTCGCCAGTTCGATGCTGGGCCGTGTGGTGCTGACTTGCTGGTAGGCCAGGAACGCCAGGGAGTTGCCGGCGAGTGTGGCGCTGCCGGCGTCGCGGGCGGCCGAGAGGCTGGTGAGGTAGTGCTGCTTCGCCTCCGTTTGCAGACCGGCATCGAAGGCGGCCCAGCCGGCGAGCTGCGCCTGCTCGGCCAGGACGGCCAGCTGGGCTCGGCCGGTGGCCTCGGCGTAGCTGGCGTCGCGGATCAGGGCGGTAGTGGCGGTGAGTTCGGCGGCGTAGAGCTGGTAGGTGTCGGCGCCGCCGAGGTAGTCGTCGAGTCGCCGCAGCCGAGCCGTTCTGTGCAGGAGCTGCTGTGCGTCTGCTTGGCTGAGCCGCCGGCCGACGGCCGCTTGCAGCACCGCCGGCACCGACGCGGCGAGCCCGGCCATGGTCCCGATGAACTGCCTGCGCTGCACGCCGTCCTCTCCGTCGCTCTGTTCGGCTTGCTGTAACCGCCGGCGGGCCTTGCTGACGGCCACGGCCCGGCGGAGCTGCACGACCGGAACGCTGTAGCTCGTTGCGTAGTGCGCCTGCCAGAACGGCGTGATCAGGCGGCCTTCGTTCTCCCAGCGCGAGACCTCGTGCCGGGTAACCGGCCGCCCGGCCACCTCGGCCAGGACGTCGGCCTGCTCACTCTGCGAGCGCCCAGCCGCCAACCGCAGGCGACGCAACAGCGGCCCAATGCTGGCCTCATCCATGGTCGACATCCTCAGCGTGCAGCTACTGCCCCTCATCCTGGCCCCTGGTACTGGTCATCCGGCTGTTGCTGGACACCGGTGCGCGGCTGTCGGAGATTACGCTGCTCGATCTCGATCATGTGGACTTGCGGCGGGACCTGGTCCTGGTGCGGGGCAAGGGTGATCGGCAGAGGGCGATCCCGTTCGGTGAGCGGACCGGTCAGGCGTTGACCCGGTACTTGCGGGTGCGTGCCCGGCACGTCGGTGCGCGGCTGCCGGCGCTGTTCCTGGCCGAGCGGGGCAGCGTTCGGTTGGAGCCGAATGGCGTGAAGATCATGCTGCGGCGTCGCGGTGAGCGGGCGGGTATCTCGCGGATGCATGCGCACCGGTTGCGGCACACGCTGGCGCACGAGTGGCAGCTCGCGGGCGGCAACGAGACCGACCTGATGGCGATCATGGGTTGGCAGTCGGCGGAGATGCTCCGCCGCTACGGCAAGGCCGCCGCCGCGGTCCGCGCCCAGCACTCCCATCGAACGCTGAACCTGGGCAACCGCGTCTGAGCTTCCTGGCGGTGACATTGCCGCTGCTGTGCTGGCCGGTATGGATCACGACCTGACGCCGGAGCAGCGCAGCCTGCGCGCTCGGCTGGCCTCACACGTCTCGTGGGCCAACACGGTTGATCGGGCCGCCCGGACCGCGGCCGCGCGCCAAGCCGCGCACAACCGGTTCGAGCGCCTCGTCGACCCGGACGGCGCGTTGCCGCCGCACGAGCGCGCTCGCCGGGCGCAGCACGCGCGCCAGGCCCACTTCATCCGCATGGCGCTGCGCAGCGCCCAAGTTCGCCGAGCGCGCCGCGGCATCCCATCACCTCGAACCGGAGAACCCTGATGACCGCACCATCCCTGACCGAACTGCTGCAGAGCTGGCAGGCCTGGAGCTACCGCGACCTGCTCACCCGCAGCGCCACCCAAGCCGACGCGGACGGTCATGGCGAGCGCGCGGAGCAGCTGCGCCGCGGCTTGGCTCTCGAGCCCGACGTCGGTCCGCTGGACGCCCTGGCCGCGAACCACGAGCTGACCCGGCTGCTGCGCGGATGGCAGTGGCACGCCATCCGCGCGGCTCGCGAGACCGGTGCAACGTGGGCCGACATCGGGCGTGCAGTCGGCGCGACAGCCGAAGAGGCCCGCGCCGACTATCTAGACCACATCCGCCGTCCCCCCACACGACCAGGATAGGCAGATGCCCCATCCATGCCACGCGATCCCTTCCAAGATCGCTGGCGTGATCACCATTCGAGCTTCCGCGAGGCGGAACGACCGACGTCTACCTGCGGATACACCCAGGATAGACGATCATGAACAGGCTGCGCCCCCGGCAGGATTCGAACCTGCGCTCCCGCCTCCGGAGGGCGGTGCTCTATCCCCTGAGCTACGGGGGCCTTGGCGTGATCGGCCGGCGCCAAGCCTAGCGTACGGCGCGCGTCAGTTTGGTGCGGGTAGCGGGACGCCGCCGCGGTCGGTGATCATGGTGGTGAGCAGGTCGAGCTCGTTGGTCTGGGCGGTGTTCATCTGGGCGGCCAGGTTGCGGACGACGCCGACCTCGGCGTGCTCGGCGGCGTAGCGGATCATGCTGAGGCCGCCCTGGTGGTGGCGGAGCATGAGCTGCAGGAAGAGGACGTCGAGGTCGCGGCCGCTGAGTTGGGTCAGGCGGGTGAGCTCGGCGTCGGTGGCCATGCCGGGCATCTGGGCGACGGCGCCATCGGCGAGGGACGGGCCGGAGGGTGCTGCGGAGCCGGAGTGACCGTGCGCGGCGGCCCCGTTCATCCAGGCCATGTGGCCGGCGACGGGGATGGGGTCGCGGCCCCAGAGGTTGAGCCAGCCCTGCATGCGGCCGATCTGCTCGAGCTGGTTGGTCTCGATGTCGAACGCCAGCCGCTTGACATCGGGGTCGGTGCTGTTGTTGCGGGTGATCCCGGCCATCCGCACGGCCTGCCGGTGGTGCACGGACATGTCCTGGCTGAAGCCGACGGCGACGGAATCGGGGGCCGGCACCGTGCCCTCACCTGAGCGGGACTGCGAGATGAGCAGGCCGCCGGCGGCGCCGACGAGCAGCAGGGCGATCACGGCCGCGCAGGCGACGAGGACGCGTGGCCAGCCGGAGGTGGTCATCTGCCGGCCCTGGTCCGGCACCGGCCCCGGCCCCGGCGAGACGGCGGACTCCGGCGGGGTGGTTGGCGCGGACATCAGCCGGTGGGCTGGGTCGTGGGCGCCGGCGTGCCGGGGGCGGTGGCGTCGCCGGACGGTGCGGGCGTCCCAGTGTCGGAGGTCGCTGGCGTGCCGGACTCCGGGGTGTTGAAGGTCATCGGCACGGCGTCCGGTGGCGGCGGGGTGCCGACGAACGGCGGCGGCGACGCGTTGTTCCAGGTGCCAGGCGAGGGGTCGCAGGTGCCGCCGACCTCGGGGTGCTGGTACGGGTTGGTCCGCAGCGCGCGGATGAACTGGTCGATGCGCGGGTCATCGACGCTGTCGACCTTGAGCTGGTGGCCCCACGACTGCAGGGATACCGGCTTGTCCAGGGACGGGTACGGCGACAGCATGAGGTAAGTCTGGCCCTCGACCTTGGTCTTGAGGGTGTCCAGTGCGGGGCCGGTCACCTGGTCGGGGTTGTAGGCGACCCAGACCGCGCCGTGCTCCAGCGGGTGGACCATGTTCTCGTTGCGGACCGGCTGGCTGTAGACGACGCCGTTGCAGTCGGCCCACACGCCGTCGTGCGGCCCGCCGAACGGCGGAAGCTTGTCGTACGCGACCCGCTGCAGCTCGGTGACGTGGCCGCGGGCATTGCTGTAGTCGACCTTGACGATGCCGGGGATCTTGTCGGAGGGGTCCTGGTTGCTCTCCGACGGCGTATACGCGGCCAGCGCGTTTTCCTTGTCCCGCTTGGCGTCCCACTTGTAGTACGCATAGCCGAACACGCCGCCGGCAAAGAGGACGATCACCATGATCGCGGCGATCGTGCCCCACGGCGTCGGCTTGCTGATCACAACCGATGACCGCGCGCTGCGCACCGCCTTGCTCGTCTTGCCGCTCGCCATAACCTCGCCTTGTCTTCGCCGGGGTCGCGCCGCGCACAAAGGGCCGCGCCGGGCGCCAGTGTAGGGACGGCGCGTCAGTACCGGGTGAGGCCGGGTCGCCAGGCTACCCCCGGCGGTGGCGCGCGGGCGTCCCAGGC
>Ga0075421_100009337_pt1 | contig 12085 bp, 13 predicted proteins | sample SoiMetdeltSBSDD5_FD_75292 | JGI IMG/M metagenome (GOLD analysis project Ga0075421, IMG submission 75292) | Bulk soil microbial communities from a Populus tree surrounding site in Tennessee, USA - Soil MetaG P. deltoides SBSDD5 | ecosystem: Environmental > Terrestrial > Soil > Tree plantation...
GAGAGGACTTCTCGGCATAGACTCTCCGGGAACCCGGATTTGACCCCATTGTAACCGGGGAGACAATGAACGCATGAGAACCCTTGGGGTCGCCCTCAGCCTCGGTGCTCTGCTCCTGACCCTCCCGGCGACGGCGCCTGCGGAAGAGGCGTCGGCCGCCACCATCAAGGAAGGCTCGCGCGTGCAGATCGAGTACACGCTGACCGACGAGGGCGGCGCCGTGCTCGACACCAACAAAGGTGAGGCGCCGTTCGCCTTCACCCACGGCTCGCACGAGATCGTGCCCGGTCTCGAGTCGGCGCTGGCCGGGCTCCGGGAGGGCGACGTGAAGAAGGTGACCGTCAAGCCGGAGGACGGCTACGGGAAAGTCAATCCGAGCGCACAGGTCGAGGTGGGACGAGAGCGGGTTCCGCCGGACGTCAAGGTCGGCAGCGAGCTGACGGGCCGGGGAGCCAACGGCGAGACGCGCGCGGTGCGGGTCAAGGAGATCAAGGACAAGAGCGTCGTGCTGGATCTCAACCACCCGCTCGCGGGCAAGACGCTGAACTTCGACGTCCGCATCCTGAAGGTCGACGGACCGTAGCGCACTTGCGCCCGTTGACAAGGCGCCGCCCCGGCGCATAATCGCCGGGCATGATGCGCCGTCGCGCGTTCGTCTCCGGGCTCGCGCTTCTGACGCTCCTCCCGCAGGCCGCCCGCGCACAGTCCCGTTCGGTACGCCTCGGCGTCCTGCTCTTCAGCGACCCCACCTCGGACCCCAACATACGGGCGTTTCGCGAGGGCATGCGCGAGCTCGGCTGGATCGAGGGCCAGAATCTCTCCATCGAGTACCGGTATGCTGAAGGCCGGCTAGACCGGGTGCCGGAGCTATCCGCCGAGCTGGTACGCACGCACCCGACGGTCATGTTCGTGATCGGCACCGACATCGCCCCGGCGCTGGTGGCGGCGACGACGACGATTCCCATCGTGATGCTGGTCAGCGGGGACCCCGTGAAGGGCAAGCTGGTGAGCAGCCTCCGGCGTCCCGGCGGCAACGTCACCGGCTTCACGCTGCTGGCGTCCGACCTCGCGGCCAAGCGCTTGCAGTTGCTGAGGGAGGCCGCGTCCCGGATCACGCGACCAGCGGTGATCTGGAATCCCGAGCACGCCGACGACGAGCTCCACGAGACCGAGACCGCGGCGCGCGCGCTCGGCCTGCGCCTGCGCTCGGTCGAGGTGCCAAACCTCGGGCAGCTCGACGCCGCGCTCGAGACGATCCCGGGCTCGGGCGTCGACTCGCTGATCGCCGTCTCGTCCCGCACGACCGTGCGCGGTCGCAAGTCGATCATCGCGTTCGCCGCACGGCACCGCCTGCCGCTCGTCGGAGGCTGGGGACTGTGGGCGGACGACGGGGCGCTGATGAGCTACGGGCCCGACCCGAACGTCCTGGCACGGCGGGCGGCCGGCTACGTGGATCGGGTGCTGCGCGGGGCGCGGGTGGGAGAGCTCCCGGTGGAACAGCCGACCAAGTTCGATCTCGTCGTGAACCTCGGAACCGCGAAAAGTCTCGGTCTGGCCGTTCCGTCGTCGCTGTTGGCCCAGGCCGACCGCGTGATCGGGGCCTGAGCAGGGCCGCCGGCTACCGCTTGCCGCCGGCCGCTTTCTTCGCCGACACGGCCGCGCGCGCGGGCGTGGGCTGGGCCTCGGCCTTCTTCGTCGCCTTCGCCGGCGGCTTGCGCGCGGCGAGGCTCTCCTTGAGGGCCTCCATCAGGTCGATGACCTGGCGCCGCTTGGCCGGTGCCGGCGCGGCGGTGAGCTCCTGGCCCTCCGCCTTCTTGTTCAGCAGCTCCATCACGCGCTCGCGGTACGCGTCCTTGTAGCGCTCGGGATCGAAGTCCTCGGCGGCCAGGCCGTCGATGAGCTTGATGGCCAGGTCGAGCTCGCCTTCCTTGATCTTGGCCGACTCGCCCTTGTCGACGTCCGTGAAGGCGCGGACCTCGTCGGCGAAGTACATGGTGTGCAGCATCAGACCGCCCTTGGCGGCCCGGATGAGGACGAGGCTTTCCTTGCCGCGCATGACGAAGGTGGCCAGCGCGACCTGGCCCGACTTCTCCATGGCGTCGGCCAGCAGGCGGTACGGCTTCTCGCCGCCCTTGTCGGCGCCGAGGTAGTAGGTCTTCTCGAAGTAGATGGGATCGACCTTGTCGAGGGGGACGAACTCGGCGATGTCGATCATCTTCGAGGCTTCGCCCTCGAGCGCCTTCAGCTCGTCGTCGGCGACGCGGACGTACTGGTCCTTGCTGAACTCGTAGCCCTTCACGAGGGCCGAGCGCTCCACCGTCTCGTTGCACTGCGGGCAGAACGTCTGTTGCTTGATGCGCGAGCCGCACTTGGCGTGCAGCAGATTGAACGAGACATTGGCGGAGCCGGCGGCGGTGTAGAGCTTGATGGGAATCGAGACGAGTCCGAAGGAAATCGTCCCCGACCCCAGCGCGTGCGGCGGCATCGTCCCCTCCCGCGACGGAATTTTCCGACCGCTTGGCACGATAGCACGCGCGCCCCTATCATGCGCCAAGAGCCGTGCGCCCCTACCGATTGCGGCCGTCGTTTCCCCGAACAACTACAGAGCGATGCGTGATGGCGCTGGCGCTGCTGCTCGCGCTGGCGGGCTGCGCCCGCAGCGGCGACGAGCGCGCGCCGATCACCCTCGTGTTCAAGCACGCGAAGATCCTGGGTCCGGCCGACCCCGTGCCGGGGCTGCTGCGGCAGTTCGAGGCGCGCCATCCCGGCGTGCGCGTGAAGCCGGAGTCGCTCTCGTGGAACTCCGACGATCAGCATCAGTTCTTCGTCATCAACATGGAGGGCCGCGGGGCCGCCTTCGACGTGATGATGCTCGACGTCGTCTGGGTCGCGGAGTTCGCGCGCGCGGGCTGGCTGCTGGACTTGCGGCCATGGGTGAGCGCCGAGGAGCTGGCGCCGCACTTTCCGTCCACGATCGAGCCGGCCACGTGGAACGGCGGCGTGTGGGCGATGCCGTGGCTCATGAACGTGGGCATGCTCTACTACCGCACCGATCTCCTCGCCCGTCACGGCCTGGCCGCGCCGCGGACGTGGGAGGAGCTCCGGGCGCAGGTCGCGCGCATTCGAGCCGCCGAGCGCGATGCGCGACTGGACGGCGTGGTGTGGCAGGGACGGCAGTACGAGGGGCTGACCGTGAATGCGCTGGAGGCGATCTGGGCCAATGGCACGCGCGTGCTCGACGACGCCGGCGCGCCCCTGCCGGATCCCGAGCGTGCGGCCGGCGCCCTCGCCTTTCTCCGGAGCCTCATCACTTCCGGCGCGAGCCCGTCGTGGGTCACCGCGGCTGACGAGGAGCTGACTCGACGTCATTTCGGCGACGGCCGCGCGATCTTTCATCGCAACTGGCCGTACGCGATGGATCTCTTCCAGCAGGCGGGCTCCGCCGTCCGCGGCAAGGTCGGCATCGCGTCGCTGCCGGGGCGCGCCGGCGTCGGAGATGGCGTCGGCTCGAGCGGCGGCGCCCATCTCGGTGTCGATCGGCGCACCCGGCATCCGGAGCTGGCGGCGGCGCTCGTCCGCTTCCTGGCCGGTGCGGAGGCGCAGAAGGCGATGAGCGTCGGCGGGGCCCTCAATCCCACCCGCATGGCGCTCTATCACGACCCTGACGTCGTGCGCGCGCACCCGGACTTCCCGGCCATCTACGAGCTCATGCTGCGCGCGCGCCCGCGGCCGGTCACCCCGTACTACCTGATGCTATCGACGACGCTCCAGCCCGAGTTCTCCGCCGTGCTCGTCGGCGTCAAGACGCCGGAGGCGGCGGTGGCCCAGGCCCGCCGCCGCCTCGCCTACCTTCTCGAGGGGCTGCGGTGACGGACCGGCAGCGCCGCGACGCGCGCGCCGGCGAGGCGTTGCTGGCGCCCGCCCTGGTCACCCTGGCCGCGCTGGCCGCGTGGCCCGGCCTCTGGGTGCTGTGGCTCTCGCTGCAGCAGCGCATCCCGATCTTCGGCATCGATCGCTTCGTCGGCGTCGCGCACTATGTCTTCCTCGCGGGCGACCCGCGCTTCTGGAACGCCGTGCGGGTGACGCTGACGTTCACGGTCGTCTCGGTGGCGCTCGAGGTGCTGCTCGGGGTGGCGGTGGCGCTGGCGCTGCAGCGACAGCAGCGCGGGCGCCGGGTGGCGGTGGCGCTGCTGCTCTTGCCGTGGGCGCTGCCGTCCGTCGTGGTGGGGCGCACGTTCGAGTGGCTCTATCATCCCTCGGCCGGACTCGTGAACTTCCTGCTCGGCGGTCGTGCCGTCAACTGGCTGGGGGAGCCGGCGCTGGCGCTGCCGGCCCTCGTCGCCGCCGACGTCTGGCGCACGATGCCGTTCGTGGCGCTGCTCTGCTACGCGCGCGTGCTCACCATCCCGGACGCGGTGTACGAGGCCGCGCACGTCGACGGCGCCGGCTGGCTCGCCACCGTGCGCGCGATCACGCTGCCGCTCCTCCGGCGCGTGCTGCTCATCGCCGTGCTGTTCCGCACGCTCGACGCCCTCCGCGCGTTCGACCTGATGTTCGTGCTCACCGGCGGCGGCCCCGCCAACACGACGGAGACGCTCACCGTCTACGCGTACCGGAGCCTCTTCCAGACGCTCCAGCTCGGCTTCGGCGCCGCCGTCGGCGCCATCGTCTTCGCGCTCGTGATGCTGGTCGCCTGGGCGTACCTGCGCGCCGTCGAGCGCGCGGAAGCGACGGCGTGAGGGAGCGCGGCCATGGGCGGGACGTGCTCGTGCTGGCGCTGCTCGCCGTCTGGGCGCTGCCGTTCTTCTGGCAGGCGCTCACGTCGCTCAAGCCAGATAGCGAGCTGCTCGCCGTCGAGCGCCTGGTGACGGCGGCGCCCACGCTCGCGCACTATCGGGTCGTCTTCGAGCGCAGCGTGATGCCGGACGCGCTCCGCAACAGCCTCGGGGTGGCGCTCCTCACGACGCTGCTCGCCCTGGCGCTCGGCGTTCCCGGTGCCTATGCGCTGGCGCGGCTGCCGGTGCCGGGCAAGCGTGCGCTCATGCTCGGCGTGGTGGCGTGCACCGCATTCCCGCAGGTGACCACGGTCGGCCCGCTGTTCGTCGCCCTGCGCGCGCTCGACCTGCGCGACACGTGGGCGGCCCTGGTGCTCGCCGACACGTCGTTCGCTCTGCCGCTCGTGCTGTGGCTGCTGGCCGGCTTCGTGCGAGAGATTCCCGTCGACGTGGAGGAGGCAGCGTCGCTCGACGGAGCCGGCCGGATCGGCGTCCTGACGCGCGTGGTGCTGCCCCTCATGGCGCCGGGCGTGGTGTCGGCGGCGCTGCTCGTGTTCCTCATGTCGTGGAACGAATTCCTCTTCGCCTTCACGTTCACGGCCACCGAGGCGAGCCGCACGGTGCCGGTGGCGCTGGCGCTGTTTCCGGGAATCTTCGAGGTGCCGTGGGGCGACATCGCGGCCGCCTCGATGCTGGCGAGCCTTCCGCCGATCGTCATCGTGGTCGCGCTCCAGCGCTGGCTGGTGCGCGGACTCACGGCGGGCGCCCTCAGGGAGTGAGCAGGGCCTCGAAGCGCCTGGCCAGCGCGGGGCCGGTGCCCGCCTCCTCGTGCTTGAAGAAGACGAAAGCGTCGCGCCAGCCGGCGCCGATGCGGCGCATGGTGCCGATCCATTCCGCGAGCTGCGCGTCGGTGTACTGGACGGCGCGCAGCCGGAGATAGCCCCAGTCGGCGGTGGCCACGGCCGGAGTGCTGCCCTCCTCGTTGTCGGCGATGCACAGCGCCGCGTTCCGCCCGCGCAGCCGCGCGTAGACCTCGTCGTCGAACCACGAGGCGTGGCGGAACTCGAAGGCGGCCCGCAGGTCGGGCGGGAGAAGGTCCAGCAGATCGCCGAGGCGCGAGACGTCCTTCTTGAAGCTCGGCGGCAGCTGGAAGAAGAGCGGCCCCAGCCGCCCGCCGAGAATGCGCGCGGTGTCGCAGAAGAACCGCACGCTGTCGCCCACGTTCTTCAGCCGAGCGAAATGCGTGATCCGCTGCGGCGCCTTCAGTACAAAGGTGAAGGCCTCGGGCACCGCCTTCGCCCAGCCCTCGACGGTCGTCGCCGTCGGCATCCGGTAGAACGTCGCGTTGATCTCGACGGTCGAGAAGCGCTCGGCATAGTAGGGGAGCATCCTGGCCGGCTTCATGTCGGTCGGATAGAAGCTGCCCTTCCACTCGGGATAGTTGTATCCCGAGGTCCCGACGCGCACGCGCATCAGGTGGACGCGGCCCCGTTGACGCCGATCATCTGACCGGAGACGAAGGCTCCGTCCGGGGACGCGAGCCAGCCACAGAGGCTCGCCACCTCCTGCGGCGTGCCGAGCCGGCCCAGCGGCACCCGCGCAACCATGCCGCGGATGTGATCCGTCTGCGCGTCGGAAATCCGCTCGGTCTCGATCGGGCCCGGCGAGATCGCGTTTACGGTGACGCCCTTGGGGCCGAACTCGCGCGCGAGCGCCTTGGTGAGCCCCCAGACGCCATGCTTGGCCGTGGAGACGTGGGCGCGGGCGACCCCGCCCTGCATGGCATTCATCCCGGTGAGGTTGATGATGCGGCCCCAGCCCTGCGCCACCATGCCGGGCAGGAACGCCTTCGCGGTGTAGAAGGCGGCGTTCAGGTCCACGTCGAGGACGCGGTGCCAGTCCGCTTCCGACAGCTCGAGGAACGGCGCCTCCGGCCGGATGGCCGCGTTGTTCACGAGCACGTCCACCTTGCCGAACTCCGCGAGCGCGCGCTGGGCGAGCGTCTTCACGTCCTCGGCCCGTCCGACGTCGCCGAGGAGGACGCTCGCCTTGACGCCGTGACGGCGCGCCTCCTCCGCCACCGCGTCGGCTTCGGCCCGGCTGCGGCTGGCGTTCACGATCACCGCGCAGCCGCGGCCCGCGAGCTCCAGCACGATGGCGCGACCGATGTTGCGATTGCCGCCGGTGACCAGTGCCACGTGACCCTCGAGCCTCATGCGGAGCCCTCCGCTTCGCGCGGCGCCGACATCGATGGCCCGCGGTCGCGCCCATTCCACCACGCCGCCAGCGCGAGGACGCACAGACCGCCGCTGGCGCCCGCGATGAGCATGCTGGCCCGGATGCCGAACGCCTCGGCGGCCCAGCCGACCAGCAGCGAGCCGAACGGCGTGACGCCCGCGAACATCATCGTGTTCAGGCTCATGATGCGCCCGCGCAGCTCGTCGGGGACCGTCAGCTGCAGCGTCGAGTTCGATCCCGCCATGAAGAGGATGCCGCAGAACCCCGTCACCAGCAGCAGGGCCGTCGCGACACGGAAGCTGGAGACGCCGGCCAGCGCGGCCGTGCACAGCGCCTGCACGAGGGCGGGGACGACCAGCGCCACCACCGGCGGCCGGCCGCGCCCCCACAGCGCCAGCGCCACCGCGCCGCACACGGCGCCGACTCCCAGCGACGTCATGAGGAGTCCGAAGCCACGGGCCTCCTGGTGCAGTACGTCGCGCGCGAGCAGGGGCACCATGACGTTGTAGTTGAAGAGAAACGCGCTCACCACGAGCACCATGGCCAGCGTGAGCGTGATGCGCGGCGTCTGGAGCGCGTAGCGAATTCCCTCGCGAATTTCCTCGGCCATGCCCCGGCCGGCCGAGGCCCGCGGCAGTCCGTCCGTGTGGATGGCAAAGAGGATGGCGATGACGGGCAGGAAGCTCAGCGCGTTGGCGAAGAAGGCGGGCGCCATGCCCCAGTGCGCGATGAGGAATCCGGCCAGCGCGGGACCGACGATGCGGGCGGCGTTGAACATCCCCGAGTTCAGCGCGATGGCATTCGTCAAATCGCTGCGGCCGACCATCTCCACGATGAAGGCCTGCCGCGTCGGCATGTCCATCGTGTTGGCGACGCCGTACACGAGGGCCAGGAGTGCCACGTGCCAGTACTGCACATGGCCGAACTGCACGAGGGCGGCCAGGGCCAGCGCCTGCAGGAAGAGGACGGTCTGGCTGACGATGATGAGCCGCCGCTTCGGGAGTCGATCGGCCAGCGCGCCGGCGAAGAACGACAGCACGAGCATCGGCGTGAACTGGAGGGCGCCGACCAGACCGAGGAGGAACGGAGAGTTCGTCAGCTCCAGCACCAGCCACGCCTGCGCGACCGACTGCATCCACGTGCCGATCAGCGAGACGAGCTGTCCGATCCAGAACAGACGAAAGTCCCGGTGCCGGAACGCGCGCAGCCCTGCCGGCAGCCGGGACTCTGACGAGCTCACTCGAACAGTCTACGACTGCTGTCGGGCGATCGCCGTGCCGGCATGGTTCACCTCGCGCCATTCGTGGTACAAGCTTCATGCCGGGACATTCCCCCGCGCCGTGGAGAAGACATGAAAGCGATCAGAGTGCACAAGTTCGGCGGTCCCGAGGTGCTCCAGCTCGAGGAGGTTCCGGATCCCAAGCCCGGCGAGGGGCAGGCACTGGTTCGGGTCCACGCCGTCGGCGTGAATCCGGTGGAGACCTATGTCAGGTCCGGTGCCTACGCGATGCTGCCGACGCTTCCTTATATACCGGGCGGCGACGGCGCCGGCGTCGTGAAGGCGCTCGGGCCGGGCGTGAAGGAGCTCAAGGTCGGCGATCGCGTGTACCTGACCGGCACCGCGGGTGAGCGACTGACGGGTGCCTATGCGGAGCTGGCCGTGTGCGAGGTGCACCAGGCCAAGCCGCTGGCGCCGGCCATCTCGTTCGCCCAGGGTGCGGCCGTCAACGTGCCGTACGCCACCGCGTACCGCGGGCTCTTCCACAAGGCCCGCGCGATCGCCGGGGAAACCGTGTTGATCCACGGCGCCAGCGGCGGCGTCGGAGTGGCCGCCGTCCAGCTCGCGAACGCGGCCGGTCTCACCGTGATCGGCACCGCCGGCACCGAGCGCGGGCGGAAGCTGGTGCGCGAGCAGGGCGCGCACCACGTGCTCGACCATACGGCCGCCAACTACCTCGCCGAGGTCACCAAACTGACCGACGGGCGCGGCCCCAACGTCGTCATCGAGAACCTCGCCAACGTCAATCTCCAGAAAGATCTCGACGTCCTCGCCCGCTACGGCCGCATCGTCGTCATCGGCAACCGCGGCTCGCTGGAATTCAACCCCCGCGGCGCGATGTCGAAGGACGCGACCATCTACGGCGTCGCTCTCTGGAACGCATCCCCCGAGGAAATGGCCTCAATCCACGCCGGCCTCGTCGCCGGCCTCGCGAACGGAACGCTCCGACCGGTCGTCGGCCGCGAGCTCCCGCTCAAAGATGCGGCGGTCGCTCACGCGTCCGTGCTCGAGCCTGGTGCGTACGGCAAGATCGTCCTGATTCCGTAGCGCTCGACGAGGGGGCTTGCCCCGCAAGCCCCCTCGAGTCCGGGCTTCGGAACCATATTTCCCTGCCCGCCCCGCTCGGGGTCGTGCCGTGCGCTCGGCGCTTACAACATCAGCTGAAGCGTAATGACGTCGAGCCAACGGTCGAGCTTGTACGCGACTTGGCGCTCGTAGCCGGCGCGCTGGAAGTGCAGACGTTCGTGGAGACGGAGCGACGCGGTGTTCTCGGATGTGATGCGCGCGATCATCGAGTGGTGGCCGCGCGCGCGGGCGCGGGCGATGAGGTCTTCGAGGATCAGCGCGCCCAGACCTTTGCCACGGTAGCCGTCCTTCACGTAGACGGAGTCCTCCACCGTGTGGCGATACGACGGCTTCGGACGGTAGGGCGAGAGGCCGCCGAAAGCCACCACCTCGTCGGCGCAGACCGCCACCACGGCCGGATAGTCCGGCGTGTGCGCGGCGAGCCACGCCGCCTGTGCGGCCGGCGTGCGCGGCTCCGTGTCGGTGGTGGCCGTGGTGCCGATGGCCTCGAGGTTCCAGATGGCCGCGATCTGCTCGTTGTCCGCCGCTTGCGCCGGGCGGATCACGGGGTGATCCGCTGGGGGGCCGGCACCTCCTGGACCAGGCGCTGACCGAGGGCGATCAGGATCGCGCCGAGGCGGACGCGGAGCGGCTCGCGGCGCGGCAGCAGGGCGTGGGTGCGCGCATCCGCCCGGGCCGACTGCAGCCGTTCCTTCACCAGGAATGCGACGAGCTCGGCGCTCATGTCCATGGCGCGCCTCCTTTGGTCGCGCTCATGGTGACCCGCCTCGCGCAATCAGGGAAATCAATTGTTTTGATTCAAACGATCATTTATTCTTTGCCGACCATGGACGTCCAGCTCGCCCACCTGCGCACGCTCGAGGTGATCGCGCGCCACGGCTCGTTCTCGCGCGCGGCGCGGGAGCTGCACCTGACCCAGCCCGCCGTCAGCATGCAGGTGCGCCTGCTGGAGCGCGGGCTCGGGCTACCGCTGCTGGAGCGCGTGGGCAAGCGCGCGTTTCCCACTCGCGCGGGGGAGGTGCTGCTCGCCCATGCCGCGCGCGCCTTCCGCGAGCTGGAGGCCGGCGTCGCCCACGTGCAGGAGCTGCGCGGTGTGGTGGCCGGCCGCGTGCGGCTCGGCACCAGCGCGTCGATCAGCGTGTACCTGCTGCCGCTGGCGCTGCGGAAGTTCCGCGCCCGGTATCCGGACATCGAGCTCGTGGTGGTCACCGGCGTGGCCTCCGACATCGCGCGCGGTCTGGTGACGAACGACCTCGACGTGGGGCTCGTCAGCCTGCCGGTGCGGGACCGCGAGCTTTCGGTGGAGCCGTTCTATCGCGACCGCCTGGTCGCCATCGCCCCGGTCGAGCGTCGGTGGCGGCGCCGCGCGCCCGTGAGCGCCGCCGAGCTCGCGGAAACGCCGCTCATCCTGTTCGATCAGGGCAGCACGGTGCGCCGGACCATCGACGCCTGGTTCCATCGGGCGGGTCTCGCGCCCCGCGCGGCGATGGAGCTCGGCAACACGGAGGCGATCAAGCGTTTCGTGGAGGCGGGGATGGGCCTGTCCATCACGTCGGAGTTCTCGGTGAAGCCGGACGTCGCCGCCGGACGCCTGCTCTCGCTGCCGCTGGATCCGCCCGTGATGCGCCAGATCGGCCTCGTGCGGCGACGCGACAAGCCGCTGGCGCCGCCGCTGGCGGCCGTGCTCGGCGCCCTCGAGGACCTTCGGCGCCGACTGGCGCGCGACTAGGAGGACCGCGATGAGCGACACGCCCGGCCGGTTCGCCATTCGAGCGCGTCACGTCCTCGCCTTCGACGGGCGGGGGCATCGGCTGCTGCGAGACGGCGTCGTCGTCGTGGAGCAGGGCCGCATCGTGCACGTGGGGCCGCGCTTCGAGGGGACCGTCGACGCCACCGTGGACGGCGGCGCCGGCGTGCTCACGCCGGGCCTCATCAGCACGCACGCCCACATCGGCGGCTCGCCGCTCGATCGCTCGTTCATCGAGGACCGGGGGCGGGCGCAGTTCTGGTACTCGGGGCTGTTCGAGATGCTGCCGGTTCGCGCCGGCGCGCAGGATGCCGAGGCCACCCGCGCGTGCATCGACTTCTCCATGGCCGAGCTGCTGCGCGGCGGCGTGACGAGCGTCATGGAGATCGGCGGCGAGGGCGACTACGCGGTGGCGCGGGCGGCCCACTATGGTCTGCGCCTCTACATGGGGCTGACGTTTCGCTCCGGGCAGTGGCTGACGCGCGACGGGCGCCGGGTCGTCTGGGAGTGGGACGAGACGGCCGGCCAGCAGGGGCTGGCGCGCGCCGTGGAGTTCTTCCGGAAGCACGACGGCGCCCACGGCGACCTCGTGCGCTGCTACTGGGCGCCGAGCCAGGTGGACACCTGCACTCCGGAGCTCCTGCGCGAGGCCAAGCGCTGGTCCGACGAGACGCGGCGGCCGTTCACGCTGCACACGTCGCAGTCGGTGGTGGAGTTCAACGAGATGCTCGCGCGGCACGGCCAGACGCCCGTCGCGTGGCTGCGCGGCCTCGGGGTGCTCGGCGACAACACGGTGCTCGGCCACGCCATCATCGTCGGCGGCTCCTCGTGGACGAACTACCCGGCCGGCGACGTCGCCATCATGGCCGACGCCGGCTGCTCGGTGGCGCACGCAGTGTGGGTGTTCGCGCGGCGCGGCGTCCTCATGGAATCGTTCGCACGCTACAAGGCGGCCGGCGT
>Ga0075421_100009339_pt1 | contig 12084 bp, 10 predicted proteins | sample SoiMetdeltSBSDD5_FD_75292 | JGI IMG/M metagenome (GOLD analysis project Ga0075421, IMG submission 75292) | Bulk soil microbial communities from a Populus tree surrounding site in Tennessee, USA - Soil MetaG P. deltoides SBSDD5 | ecosystem: Environmental > Terrestrial > Soil > Tree plantation...
GGTATCCCTCGGCGCCGACGTGCGCGTCCTGGGGCGACCGCGGGTCCGAACCGTCGCCGGCGCACGCATCGAGCTGGGGCCGAGGGTCGTGCTCAACTCGAACCCCGACGGCTACCACGCGGGCATGGCCTTCCCCGTGACCCTGCTCGCCGACCGGGCCGGCGCGCGCATCTCCGTCGGTGCGGGATCGCGCCTGCACGGATGCTGCCTGCACGCGTGGAGCACGATCACCATCGGCCGTTGCGGCTTGATCGCCGCCGGCGCCCAACTCCTCGACGCGCACGGCCACGCCGCCGATCTGCGCTACGCCCGCGTGCGCACGCGCCTTCGCGACGAGCCCGAGCCCATCCAGCTCGGCGACCATGTCTGGGTCGGCCTCGGTGCCCTGGTGCTCAAGGGAGCGCGGCTCGGAGAAGGATGCGCGGTCGCAGCCCACAGCGTGGTGGGTGCGGGCGAGTACCCGCCCTTCTCCCTCCTGGCCGGCGCGCCCGCCCGCGTCGTGCACACGATGGATCCGGGCGAGGTCCTCGCCGAGGACGCATCCCTCGAGGAGCTCGCGCACCTCGGCTACGAGTACTGATGTCCTGCTAGCGCAGCTCCACCACCGCGTTCGAGATGATGGGCGCGCCGCGCTCGACGCTCTTCGCCTCGAGCAGGATCTGCTTGTCCTGCTTCCAGTACGAGACCTGGTAGGTCTCGCCCGGGAACGCCACGCCGGCGAAGCGCGCCTGGTAGCGCGCCACCTGCGCAACGTCGCCGCCGAGCACCTCGTCGACGATCGCCTTGCAGGCGATGCCGTACGAGCAGAGCCCGTGGATGATCGGCTTGTCGAAGCCGGCCATCTTGGCGAAGTCCGGGTCGCAGTGGAGCGGGTTCTTGTCGCCCGACAGGCGATAGATCAGCGCCTGCTGCGGCAGGGTCGTGCGCGTGATGACGCCGTCCGGCTTCCGGTCCGGCGCCACGTTGCCGACCTTCGGGCCCGAGTCGCCCCCGAAGCCGCCCTCGCCGCGGATGAAGAGCGACATGCGGTTGGTGAAGAGCTTGTCGCCCGACTCGTCGCGCGCCGTGGCCTCGAGGATGACGAGCGCCGCCTTGCCCTTGTCGTAGATCTCCGGGACGTGGGCCGAGGTCTTGAGCTTCTGCGCGGGCGGCAGCGGCTTGTGGAGGATCACCTCCTGCTCGCCGTGCAGCAGCATCGCGAAGTTGAACTGCAGACCCGGGATGCTGGCGATGCCACCCATCGAGCCGAAGCCCGGGATCACCGCGAAGCTCGGCAGCACCTTTAGATTCTTCTCGTAGGTGTACTGCAGCTCGTTCGCATCGGTGGCCGGGACGCCGGAGCCGATGCCGAGGTGATAGAGGATCACCTGATCCTTGGTGTAGCCGGACTCGGCATCCGGCAGCTTGGCACCGCGTGCTTTCTGGGGATCGATCGGCATGTCGGTCTCCTTACGCCCGCGCCTTGATGGCTTCGCCGAGCGCCTTCGTCTCGTCGATGATGCTGTCGGGCACGATGTAACCCTTCTGATCGCGGATCACATCGATGTGGTCGAGGATGTCCTCGGCCGAGGGCACCCCGCCCTTCGGCGCCGTCCACCCCTTCGCCATGCCCACGAAGATGCGGGCGTAGCGCCCACCGCCGACGTCGAAGATCTCGTGCGTCAGCTCGCAGCGCTCCGACACCAGATAGGTGACGAGCGGCGTCACGAACTCCGGCGTGATCGCGTCGCCCATCGGCCCGAGCAGATCCCCGAGCAGCCGCGTCTTCGCGACCGGCGCGATGGCGTTCACCTTGATGTTGTACTTCGCACCCTCGACGGCGAGCACGTTCATCAGGCCCACCAGGCCCATCTTGGCGGCGCCGTAGTTCGTCTGGCCGAAGTTGCCGAAGATGCCGGCGCCGGACGACGCCATCACGATGCGGCCGTAGCCCTGCTCCTTCATGACCGCGAACGCGGGCTGCGTCACGAAGAAGGCGCCCTTGAGGTGCACGTCGAGCACTGCGTCGAGATCCTTGGGCTCGAGCTTCAAGAAGCTCTTGTCGCGCAGGATGCCCGCGTTGTTGATCACGATGTCGACCTTGCCGAAGTTGTCGAGCGCGGTCTGCGTGATCGCCTTGCCGCCTTCGGGCGTCGCGACGGAGTCGTAGTTCGCGACGGCCTTGCCGCCGGCCTCGATGATCTCCTTCACCGTCATGTCGGCCATCGAGTGACCGCCGCCGGTGCCGTCGGTCTTGCCGCCGAGGTCGTTCACGACGATCGAGGCGCCGCGGCGCGCGAGCTCGAGCGCGTAGGTCTTGCCGAGGCCGCCGCCTGCGCCGGTGATGACGGCGACGCGGCCGTCGAAGCGAATGTCGCTCATGAGATCTCCTGGAGAGGCCGTCGCGGCCGCTCGTGTTCGAGTGGAGCCGACCGTGGCGCAGTCGTTCGCGCCGTCGGTGGGTGGGGGGGAAGGTCGGGGCGCCGCTTCCGCGGAACCGCTGGGGGTCGCGGGGCGGAGCGCCCGGCCGCTCGAAGCGGCCGCGGCGCAGCATAGCAGCATCGAATGCCCTCGCGATCGGCCGTGACCGCGTCGGTTCGGTCGGCGTACCATCCGAAACGATGCAGGCTCGCTTCGAGGACGCACTCGCGCGTTGCGGCGCAGGCCAGCTGTTGCGCGCCCCGGTCCGCACACTCCAGCTGAACGTCGGCCGCCGCTGCGACCTCGCCTGCCACCACTGTCACGTCGAAGCGGGGCCGAAGCGCACCGAGAGCCTCGATGCGCGCGGCGCGGAACGCGTGCTCGCGCTGCTCGCCGGCAGCCCGGGGGTCCTGACCCTCGATCTGACGGGCGGCGCGCCGGAGCTCTGCCCGGAGTTCCGCAACCTCGTGCGCGGCGCGCGCGCGCTCGGCCGCGAGGTGATCGACCGCTGCAACCTCACCGTACTCTTCGAGCCGGGTCAGGAAGACACCGCGGAGTTCCTGGCCGCCGAAGGCGTGAAGGTGGTGGCGTCGCTTCCCTGCTACGGCGCGGAGAACGTCGACCGCCAGCGCGGGCGCGGCGTCTTCGCGCGCAGCATCGAGGCGCTCCAGCAGCTGAATGCGCTCGGATACGGGCTGCCCGATTCGAAGCTGGGACTCGACCTGGTGTACAACCCGCAGGGCCCGTCGCTGCCGCCGGACGAGCGCACGCTCGAGGCGCGCTACCGCGACGAGCTGCGCCAGCACTTCGGCGTGGAGTTCCACCGTCTCGCGACGCTCGCCAACATGCCGATCAAGCGCTTCGCGCACGCCCTGCTGCGCGACGGTCAGCACGAGGCCTACATGTCGCTGCTGGTGAACCACTTCAATCCCGGGACGATTCCGTCTCTCATGTGTCGCCATCTCGTGTCGGTGGCATACGACGGAATGCTCTACGACTGCGACTTCAATCAGATGCTCGAGCTGCCGCTCGGCGCGGGGATGCGCAGCATCTACGAGATCGACGATCTGGCGGAGCTCGAGGGCGAGCCGGTCGCCACCGCGCCGCACTGCTTCGGCTGCACTGCGGGGAGCGGTTCGTCCTGCGGCGGCGCGCTCGCTTGACCTCGACGCGTACGTCCGCCTCCCGCCTGCCCGTCGCGAAGATCGCGCTCGCGCTGGTCGCGCTCGCGGCGCTCGTCTGGCTCGGACGCAGCGCCGGCGCGCTCATCCCCGCATTCGCCGCCTGGGTGAAGGAGCTCGGCTTCTGGGGTCCGGCCGTCTTCATCGCGGGCTACGCGCTGGCCGTGGTCGCGTTCGTGCCGGCGTCGCTGATGACGCTCGCCGCGGGGGCGATCTTCGGCGTCGCAGCCGGGACGCTCTACGTCTTCGTGGCCGCCACGCTCGGCAGCTGCCTCGCCTTCCTCGTCTCGCGCCATCTGGCGCGGGGCGCGATCGAGCGGCGCCTGGCCGGTAATCCGCGCTTCGCCGCCATCGACCGCGCCGTCGGCGCAGAGGGACGCAAGATCGTGTTCCTGCTGCGGCTCTCGCCGGCCTTCCCGTTCAACCTGCTGAACTACGCGCTGGGACTCACGCGCGTGCGCTTTGCCGACTACGCGATCGCGTCGGTCGGCATGCTGCCCGGCACCCTGCTCTACGTCTACTCGGGCAAGGTCGTCGGCGACCTCGCAGCGCTGGCGGGAGGCGCACCCCCCCCGCGTGGCGCCGGCGGCACCTTGCTGCTCGTCGTCGGGCTCGCCGCCACCGTCGTCGCGACCGCCCTGGTGACGCGCATCGCGCGCCGTGCGCTCGCGGAGGCAACCGGCGAGGCGCCGCAGACCGCCACCGGAGGAGCCTGATGGAGCTGCCCGCCCTCGAGCCGCACGACGAGCACGACCGCGCGCTCGCCGAGAACGTACACCCGAGCGCGTGGGTCAATCCGCAGCCGTCCGGCCGCTACAACCTCGTCGCGATCGGTGCCGGGACCGCCGGGCTCGTCTCGGCTGCGATCGGCGCGGGACTTCGCGGCAAGGTCGCGCTCGTCGAGCGCCACTTCATGGGCGGCGACTGCCTCGTCACCGGCTGCGTGCCCTCGAAGAGCGTGATCCGCGCGGCCCGTCTCGTCGCGGAGGCGCGCCGCGCGGAGAAGGAGATCGGGCTCGCGCTCGCACCCGGTGCCGAGCCAGACTTCGGCGCCGCCATGCGCCGCATGCGCGCGATCCGCGCGCGCATCAGCCACGAGGATTCGGCGCTCCGCTTCCGCGGCCTCGGCGTCGACGTCTACCTCGGCGACGCGCGCTTCGTCGGGCGCGACGCCATCGAAGTGGATGGCCGGCGCCTCCAGTTCGCGCGTGCCGTCATCGCGACGGGCGCGCGCGCCGCAGCCCCGCCGATCCCGGGTCTCGCGGAGGCCGGTTACCTCACGAACGAGACGCTCTTCAACCTGACGTCGCGGCCGCCGCGGCTCGGCGTGATCGGCGGCGGCCCGATCGGCTGCGAGATCGCGCAGGCCTTCCGCCGCCTCGGCTCCGAAGTGGTGATCGTGCACGCCGACCCGCACCTGCTGCCGCGCGAAGACGCCGACGCCGCCGCCATCGTCGAGCGCCGCTTCGCCGAGGAGGGCATCCGCGTCGTGCACGGCGCGAGCGTGCGCCGGGTGTCGGCGCGCGACGGCGCGAAGCGCGTGCTGTTCGCGCGGACGGGCGGCCCGGAGGAGGAGATCGCGGTGGACGAGCTGCTCGTCGCCGCCGGCCGCGCGCCGAACATCGAGGGGCTCGGTCTCGAGGACGCCGGGGTTGCGTACGACGCGAGCGGTGTCCACGTCGACGATGCGCTCCGCACGAGCAACCCGCGCATCTACGCGGCGGGCGACATCTGCATGGCCGCGAAGTTCACCCACGCAGCCGATGCCGCGGCGAAGATCGCCGTGCAGAACGCGCTCTTCTCGCTCGGGCCCTTCGGGCGCAAGAAGCTCTCGTCGCTGGTGATGCCGTGGTGCACGTACACCGATCCCGAGGTCGCGCACGTGGGCCTCTACCTGAACGAAGCCGAGCGCGCGGGCATCGAGGTCGACACCTACGACGTGCCGCTCGCGCAGGTGAACCGCGCCACGACCGACGGCGAGGAGGACGGCCTCGTGCGCGTGCACGTCCGCCGCGGCACGGACAAGATCGTCGGCGCAACCGTCGTCGCGACGCATGCGGGCGAGTGGATCAGCCAGATCACCCTCGCGATGAACGGCGGCCTCGGGCTCGCGGCGATCGGCAACGCGATCTTCCCCTACCCGACGCAGGCCGAAGGGCTGAAGCGCGCCGCCGGCCTCTACACGCGCAGCCGGCTCACGCCGGGCATCGCGCGCTGGTTCGAGCGCTATCTCCGGCTCCGGCGCTAAGGTCCGCGCCCGTGTCTCTCCTGCGCTTCCTCGGCATCCGCGGCGCGTCGCGCGACGGCGGCGAGACCGAAACGGTCCGCCGCATCGCCTCGCGCCTCGAGCGCCTCGAGCCGGAGCAGGCGAAGTTCCTGGCCGCCTTCGCCTACGTGCTCGCGCGCGTCGCCAACGCGGATCTGCACATCGCGCAGAGCGAGACCGAGGCGATGGAGGGCATCGTGCGCGGGACGGCGGGGCTCTCCGAGGCCGAGGCTGCCCTGGTCGTCGAGATCGCGAAGTCGCAGACCCGCGTGCTCGGCGGCACCGAGAACTACGTCGTCACGCGCGAGTTCAAGAACATCTCGACGCCCGCGCAACGCGGTCGCCTGCTCGAGTGCCTGTTCGAGATCGCGGCGGCCGACGGCACGATCGAGACGGTCGAGAGCGCCGAGATCGCCGCGATCGGCGAGGAGATCGGCTTCACGCGTCCCGAGATCAACGCGCTGCGCGCCGCGTACCGGGAGCGGCTCGCGGAGTTCAAGACGCGCTGAGCGCTACTTCGGTCTCGGCGCCTCGAGGCCAGCGTCCGCTGTGAGCGGCTCGCCCGCACGCAGCTTCTGGATCGCCCTCGCGACGGCGCGCGCCGCGTTGCGGACCTCCTCGGCGAGGGCCTCGTCCCGGTCGAGCGCGCGATGGCTCGTCGCGTACGGCTCGTAGTAGCCGATGTAGCGGTCGAGCTTCGCCTTGCCGCCCGCGTCGCGCAGGCCCATCCACTCGAGCCAGTCACACAACGAACGCCGCACCGACTCGATGCCCGCCACGTCGCCGTGTACGACGACGCCGAAGGCGCGCCCCGCCAGGTGCTTCGGATAGGCCCAGCCCTCGAGCTCGAGCGCCTTGGCCTTCTTCGGATCCTTGCCCCCCGTGCTGGTCGGATCGGGGTTGCCGCCGTCCGCGCAGACCAGGCGATCGACCATCAGCTTGAGCCCGCTCGGCATCTGGTACCAGTAGACGGGCGTCACGATCAGCACGCCGTGCGCGAGCGTCCAGCGCTCGTAGATCTCGGCCATCCAGTCACCCGTCTGGTCCTGGCCGTGGTTCGGGTAGCAGGAACACGGCCAGTGGCAGAGCGGCATCGCCGTGCTGACGCAGCCCTTGCACGGGTGGATGCGACGGCCGTACTCCGACGAGAGGAGGCTCAGATCGAGAAGATCGACCTCGAGTGCCGGATCCTCCGCGGCGAGCAGCTCGCGCACGATTCCGCACAGGCGGAAGGTCTTCGACATCTCGCCCGGGCAGGTGCCGTCGTTGCGCGACGAGCCGCATACGAGCAGGAGGCGCGACGGCGAAGCGGCGTCGCGGTGGCGCTCCGCGGCGCGCTGCACGCGCTCGCGCGCGGCGAGCCAGTCGAGCGAGAGCTCGTAGTCGGGATCGGCGTGGCCGCGACCCGCGCGGCGGGTCTCGGGCGCCTTGTTGCCCTCTGCGTACTCGCGCCAGGCGATCGCCTCGAGCTCGGCGATGGCCGCGTGCGCCTTCTCGTAGGCGGGCGCGTGGAAGCGCTCGCGAAAGCGCCGCCCGAACTCTTCGCGCTCGAGCATGTCGGGCGCCTGACCCTTGCGCACGTCGGCTGCTTCTCGCATGCGGAGTCCTCCAGGACCTCCGTAGCGAGCCGCTGGAGCGAGCGCTGCTCAGTACCCCGACGCCACCTCGCGGCGCACCATCACGGTGTGCTGGTCGAGCGACTCGGAGCTGCGAAAGCGCCAGGGGACCCCGCGTGCCACGTTGTGGCCGTGCACGCTGCCGTTCATGCGCAGCGCCAGCCGCGACGAGTGGCGCAGCGGCGAGCGGACAGCGGTGGGCTCGAGCTGCACCTCGCCCTCGAGCTGCCCCGCGGAGTGAGCAGTGCGGCGGTTCGCCGGCATCCTGTCCGGCTCGAACGACGCGATCGGAATGCGGTAGCGGACCACGAAGGGGCCGCCTTCGTGCGGTTCCAGTGTCGCGCTGGCGCTGCCGTCGAGTCGCGCCCCTTCGACGCCGCGCGCCTCCAGGAAGCTGGCCGTGCGCGCCCGATCGAGCTCCCACGTCTCGCCGACGGCGACGGGGCGACCCGGATCGAGGAGCGCGCCGATGCCGTACTCGAACTGCCCCTCGAGCAGCTCGCTGACGACGCGCTCGATCTGCTTCTCCGCGCGCTCGCCCTTCACGAACACCTGCACGCCGTCCTGCAGCCGGCGCACCTCGAAGTTCGCCTGATCGAACAGCGAGCCGGAGTCGTCGGGCCGCACGAAGGAGAGCACGACGTCCTGGTGGCGCTCGCGGACCGGGATGCCCGCGGCGTCCGTTTCGAGCACGACGACGTTGGCCTCGTAGCGGAGGTGGACGTCTTCGCGGAAGGGCTTCTGCTTCTCGCCGCGCGGCACCAGCTCGGCGTTCTTCAGCGCGGAGAGCGAGAGCACGTACGCGTCGCCCGCGTGATAGCGGGGCCGGAGCGAGATCTGCTCGGCCGGATCAGCCAGCGCGGTCAGCGAGCCGAGCGCGAGGAGAACGGGCGTAGCGAGAAGCGACGTGGAGAAGCGCATGCCCGGTTCCTTCGCCTGATTGCCATCTCTCCTTAACACACCATGCGGTCATTCGTCATCGAAGCGCCGCGAAAGCGAACGCAGGGCGAACGCTCCGTGAATGGAGCGCCACCGCGAAAGGCGCGCAGCTCTCGAGCTGAGGGCTAGGAGCGCTTCAGCAGCAGGGTGCGCGGATCGAGCGCGACGTGCAGGTCGGCGAGGTCGCGGTTGTCGTGATCCTTCAGCGCGCGCAGGCGGACGGCGTCGTCGCCGGGCTCGAGCGCCAGGATCACCGACAAGAGGTCTTCGAGGGCGGCGACCTGCGGCGAGATGCGCACCGCGCGCTCGTCCTTGCAGGCCGACTCGAGCCAGACCTCGGCGTCGAGCTCCTGCGCGAGCGCGCGCAGGTCCTCGGCGTCGTGGCGGCCGAAGGCGCCGCCGAGATCGAGCCCTTCGAGCACGAGCAGCGATGGCGCGCCGCCCGATTCGCGCTCGAGCTTCACGGCGTCGCGCAGCTTCGCGGCCGTGATCGAGTTCGGCGGATACACGCGCACGCTTCGGTTGCGCTCGATCTCGCCGCGGATCAGCCCCTCGTTCTCGAGGTGTTTGGAGCTCGCGAGCTCGTCGAAGACGGTGTCGTAGTGGACGCGCACGTGCGCGACGCTGTGCGCCGCCGAGACGTGCAGCACGCGCCCGCGGCGCAGCAGCTCGTCGACCGCGACGCCCACCAGGAACGACGTCTTGCCGACGCCGTGTCCCGCGAGCACTACGCCGAGGTTTCCGCGGCCGAGGCCGCCGTGCAGATTCTTTTCGAGGAGTCGGAGCGGGCTTCGCGCGTTCAGGAACTTCCGCTGCAAGACAGCCTCCTAGTCCTCTTCGCTCTTCGCGATGCGCGAGCCGTACTTCTTGATCAACTCGTTCTGCACCTCGCCCGGGACCCGAACGTAGCGCGAGAACTCCATGGTGAACTCGGCCTTGCCCTGGGTCGAGGAACGCAGGTCCGTGGAGTAGCCGAACATCTCCGCGAGCGGCACCTCCGCCTCGACCCGGCAGAAGCCACCTTCCTCCGTCGTGCCGACGATCGTACCCCGCCGCTGCATCACGGTCTTGAGCAGCGCGCCCTGGAACTCGGACGGGCTCTCGACCTCGAGCTTCATCACGGGCTCGAGCACGACCGGCTTGGCCTTCGGGTACACCTCGCGCAACGCCTTGCGGCCGGCGACCTGGAAAGCGATGTCCGACGAGTCGACGCTGTGGGCCTGGCCGTCGTTCAGCACGAAGCGGAGGCCCGTGATCGGGAACCCGATCAGCGTGCCCTTGGCGATGGCCGTGCGGACGCCCTTCTCGACGGCCGGGATGAACTCGGCCGGGACGTTGCCTCCGCGCACCTCGTCGACGAACTCGAAGTCGCCCTCAGGGAACGGCTCGACGTAGCCCTCGACCTTGCCGTACTGACCCGAGCCGCCCGTCTGCTTCTTGTGCACCGTGCGGAACTCGGCGCGCTGCGAGATGGTCTCGCGGTAGGCGACCTGCGGCGCGCCCGTCTCGACGATCACGCCGTACTCGCGCTTCATGCGCTCGACGTACACCTCGAGGTGCAGCTCGCCCATGCCCGAGATGATCGTCTCGGCGCTCTCCGGGTCGACGGTGGAGTGGAAGGTCGGGTCCTCGCGCACGAAGCGCCCGAGCGCCTTGCCCATGTTGTCCTGGGCCTTGTTGTCCGCCGGCTTGATCGAGAGCGAGATGACCGGCGCGGGCACGTGCATCGAGCTCATCGCGACCTGGATCGACTCGTCGGTGAACGTGTCGCCCGACGCGCAGTCGATGCCGAACATCGCGATGATGTCGCCCGCGAAGGCCTCGTCGATCTCTTCCATCTGGTCGGCGTGCATGCGCCCCAGGCGTCCCACCTTGTGACGCCGCTTCGTCCGCGCGTTCACGATCGAGGAGCCGCGCCCGATGCGACCCTGGTAGACGCGCAGGTAGGTGAGCTGGCCGTAGCGGCCGTCCTCGAGCTTGAAGGCAAGCGTCACGAGCGGCTTGTTGGCGTCCGCTGCCAGCGTGATCGGCGCCTCGTCGTTCGAGAGGTCGACCGCGGTGTTCTCCACGTCGAGCGGGCTCGGCAGGTAGCGCGTCACCGCGTCGAGCAGCAGCTGCACGCCCTTGTTCTTGTAGGCGGAGCCCATGAAGACGGGCGTCAGCGCCTGCGAGAGCGTGCCCTTGCGCACGGCCTCGTGGATCAGCTCCTCCGTCACCTTCTCCTCGAGGATCGCCTCGGTCAGGGTGTCGGAGTAGAGCGACACCGCATCGAGCATGGTCTCACGCGCCAGCTCGGCGTCGTGCCGCAGGGCCTCGGGGATCTCCTCGATGCGCTGGTTCTCGCCGTTCGAGCCGTCGAAGTAGATGGCCTTCATCGTGATCAGGTCGATGATGCCTTCGTGCGCGCTCTCGACGCCTATCGGGATCTGCATCATCACCGCGTTGTGGCGCAGCTTGTCGCGCAGCTGCTCGGTCACGCGGAACGGGTTCGCGCCGGAGCGGTCGAGCTTGTTGATGAATGCGAGGCGCGGGACCTTGTAGCGCCGCATCTGGCGGTCGACGGTCATCGACTGGGACTGCACGCCCGCGACGCCGCACAGCACGAGGATCGCGCCGTCGAGCACGCGCAGCGAGCGCTCCACCTCGATGGTGAAGTCCACGTGGCCGGGCGTGTCGATGATGTTGACGTGGTGGCCCTTCCATTCACAGAAGGTCGCCGCGGACGCGATCGTGATGCCGCGCTCGCGCTCGAGCTCCATGAAGTCCATGGTCGCGCCCACCTCGTCCTTGCCCTTGACCTCGTGGATGCGGTGGATGCGCTTCGTGTAGAAGAGGATCCGCTCGGTGAGCGTGGTCTTGCCCGAGTCGATGTGGGCGCTGATGCCGATATTGCGGATCGTCGTGAGATTCAACATGGACGTGCCTCGCGGTTTGCGGATGGCAGGCGGCTACGACCGTCGCCGGCCAGGGTGCCAACCCTGTGTGGCGACCCCATCCCGGATGCCGGGCGGATCCTCGTGGCTCCTGAGATGGGGGAAGGGTCCGCCGGTGCCGGAAGGGCTCCGAGCGAGCAGCGGGCCACTCGTCGGTTGGCAGGGCGGCGGAGTTTAGGTTCGCGTCCTGCCGCTTTCAAGCAGCGCCTCGCGGGGAAGAACGCTGCGCATGTGATGGGCTTCCGCCTCGGCCACGTAGGCGTGCTCCTGCCCGAGCACGCAGGCGTGCCGGGCGTCGCAGCGCGCGGCGCAGCGCGGGTCGCCGGCGCGGGCCGCGGCGCAGCGCGGCACCACGAAGCCGCTCGGGCCCACGGCGTCTCCATGGCAGGCCGACGCACAGGGCGCCGGACAGCCGCGGCAGGGCTCGAAGCCTGCCAGCGGCCCCCCGGCCGGCCACGCCAGGCGGCTCAAGAGGACGGCGCGGAGCGAGAGCCAGGGCCCGTAGACCGGGTGCACCAGCAGCCCGAGCCGGCTCGGGGCGCCGAGCCCCGCGGCCTGCCCGAGCGCGACGAAGTCCGCATACGCATCGCCGCGTCGCTCGTGCGCGAACACGGCGACGGCCGCTACGTCCGCGTCGCGCAGCGCCGCGACGCACGCGGCGAGCGCGCGCTCCGTGTGCGCGTCGAGCGAGTCATGGGCGATCGCGAGCGCTCCGGATGCGCGCGCAGCCCGCCACAGCGCGCGCCCGC
>Ga0075421_100009340_pt1 | contig 12084 bp, 17 predicted proteins | sample SoiMetdeltSBSDD5_FD_75292 | JGI IMG/M metagenome (GOLD analysis project Ga0075421, IMG submission 75292) | Bulk soil microbial communities from a Populus tree surrounding site in Tennessee, USA - Soil MetaG P. deltoides SBSDD5 | ecosystem: Environmental > Terrestrial > Soil > Tree plantation...
TCCTTCGCGGTGCGCTGCGTCGCCTCGGCATCGCCGCGCAGCGCGAGGAAGCGCGGATCGAACGCGGTTACGTACTTCGCCAGGCCTTCGGCACTATCGCGCTCCGGATCGACACTGATGAACAGCACCTGCACTCGATCAGCGTCGGGTCCGAGCTTCTTCAGCACGCCCGCCAGATCGGCCAGAATCGTCGGGCAGACATCCGGGCAATGCGTGAAACCGAAGGTGACGACGACGACCTTGCCTGCGAAATCGGCGAACGTTCGCGGCTTTCCGTCATGCGCCGCAAGCTGGAGCGATCTGCCGTAATCCGCGCCGGTGATGTCCGTGCTCTTGAACTTCGGCGCGGCCGGCTGGCACGCCGCGAGCGCGAGCGCCCATGCCAGGAACAGCGTTCTAGCTGATGTAGTGATCAACGAGCAGCGCGGCGAACAACGCCGCGAGATAGGCAATCGAGAAGCGGAACGTTTTCTGCGCGAGCGCATCGCTATAGGAAACATGGATGCGAATCGCGTAGTACAGGAAAGCACCGCCGAGGGCCGCGGCAGCGGCGAGATACAGCATCCCGCTCATGCCGATCGCGAACGGCAGCAACGACGCACCGAACAGGATGATCGTATAGAGCAGCACCTGCAGGCGGGTGTATTCCTTGCCGTGCGTGACCGGCAGCATCGGCAAGCCCGCCCTGGCATAGTCTTCCGTGCGGTACAGCGCGAGCGACCAGAAGTGCGGCGGCGTCCACGCGAAGATGATCAGGAAGAGCAGCGCCGCCTCGGTCGAGACCTCGCCCGTGACCGCCGCCCAGCCGAGCACGGGCGGCATCGCGCCCGATGCGCCTCCGATGACGATGTTCTGCGGCGTGGCCGGCTTCAGCACGACCGTGTAGATCACCGCATAGCCGACGAACGTCGCGAGCGTGAGCCACATCGTCAGCAGGTTCGCGTACTGGGCGAGGATCCAAAGCCCCGCACCGCCGATCGCGCCTGAAAAGATCAGCGTCTGCAGCGGGGTGAGCTCGCCGCGCGGCAACGGCCGCACCCGCGTGCGCTGCATCAGGGCGTCGAGCCTGCGCTCGACCAGGCAATTCACCGCCGCGGCGGCGCCGGCAACCAGCGCGATGCCGACCGTGCCGGCCAGCAGGATCTGCACCGGCACCATGCCGGGCGTTGCCAGGAACATCCCGATGACCGCGGTGAACACGATCAGCGAGACGACGCGCGGCTTGGTGAGCGCGTAGTAGGCGCGGGCGCGCTGGGCGAAGCTGCGCGCTGATGCGCTGAGGAGGGCTTGAGTAGTCACGGCGAAAAAGAGTCGGGGATTTTAGCCGAAACCCGAGTATTTCAGCAGCCGCTCCAGGTCCTTCACCATCTTCGATGGATTCGGGTCGCGCGGAAACCGCAGCATCAGGTTGCCGAGCGGATCGACGAGGTAGATGTGATCGGTCGCGGCGCGCTCGGCGGGAAATGCGCCGGCCAGCTTCTCGCCGCTGCGCGCGAGATGCGTGCCTTCGATTGCGGCGAGCAGCGCCGCAGCCGGCGCGGCCGGGTCGGTCACGATCCACAGCCGCTCGACCCGGCTCATCTGCCGGCCCTGCGCGCGGCGCACTTGCCGCATGAAATAGAGCTTTTGCTCGCAACTCGCGTCGCAGGCGGCGCGATCGAGCGACACCAGCACCCACTTGCCGCGCAGCGCGACAAGCGCCGGATCGTCGAGCCGCCGCGGCTGCAGCAGCGTGCCGTAGTTGGCCGCCGCGCCGGACACCCAGCCGGAGACGTAGATTGCCCAGGCCGCAACCAACGGTATGGCGAACAGCGCGAGCAGCAGCGCGAGCTTGACGCGCCCGCGCTTCACCGGATCATCGGGAAGGAATCTCGGCACGGCGAAAGCTCAGGACCAGGAAAAGAACCACGCACAGCGCGGCGAGCGAATACCACTGCAGCGCATACATCTCGTTCTTGAGAAACGTGGCTTCGGGGCGCGCCCAGTCCCGCACGAGCCCGTCGGCCAGCGCGTTCGTCTGCTCGAGGACGACCGGCTGCAGCGCGAGTCCCGACCATGCGGCGAACGACTCGACGCGCAGGTTGTGCCAGACGCAGGGTGCAGTGCCGGGGCGGCATTCGGTCGGTCCGGGTTGCTCCAGGTACTGCGGCAGCCGGGCGAGCGCGATTCCTTCGACCCGCTGCTGCCCGGTCGGCGTCGTGATCTGCGGCAGCCGCTCGCGCCGGGCGTCGGCCTCGACCCATCCGCGCAGTACGATCACATGCTCGCTGACGCCCACGAGACGCAGCGGTTGCGCGACGTGGTATCCGGGCCGGCCGCGATGCATGCGCAGGTCGAGCAGCACGGTGTACTGCGGCAGGAATTCACCGCTGAGCGCCACGCGCTTGAGCGAGGCCTGCGCCGCGCGCTTTTCGTCGGCGCGCCCGGACTGCCAGTTGCCGAGCGCAATTCCGGCCGCGCACCCGGCCAGCGCGAGCGCGAATGCCCAGGGGCGAGGACGAAAGCGCAGGCCCGCGACGCTCATCGAACGGCGTTAGACTGGCCGCGATGCGCTACGTCGTGATTGCCGTGCTGGTGCTGATCGTAGCGAGCCTCGGTTCGGCGCTGTTCTTCATCTTTCACGACCGCGGCGGATCCAAGCGCGCGGTCACGGCGCTCGCGATCCGGGTCGGCCTTTCGATGGCGCTGTTTCTGCTGCTGATGGCCGCGTACTACTTCGGCTGGATCCCCGATAGGTTGTAACGCTTTTTCCAACGTTTGCGGTGCACCGCGGCAGATTCTGTCGCGGTGCAGCGCGTCGTGGGTTCTTATAACCAATACACGAAAATAAAAAGGCCGAGCCACACGACGTCGACGAAGTGCCAGTACCAGGCCACTGCCTCGAACGCGAAGTGATGATCGGGCTTGAAGTGCCCGGACAGGCAGCGCGCGAAGATCACCGTCAGCATGATGGCGCCGCAGGTCACGTGGAAGCCGTGAAAGCCGGTCAGCATGAAGAACGTCGATCCGTAGACGCCGGTCGTCAGCTTCAGGTTGAGCTCGGAATAGGCGTGGCCGTACTCGTACACCTGCAACCCGAGGAACAGCACGCCGAGCGCGATCGTCAGGAACATGAACAGGTTCAGCATGCCGCGGTTGTTTTCCTTGAGCGCCCAGTGCGCGATCGTCAGCGTGACGCCGGAAGACAGCAGCAGCAGCGTGTTGACCGCCGGGATCCCCCACGCGGCCATCGGCGAGAACCGCTCGGCGAAGTTCGGCCCGGCCGAAGGCCAGTGGCTGGTGAAATTCGGCCACACGAGCGCATTGCTCTCGAGCGTTGCCAGATCCGGGACCGAGATCACGCGGATGTAGAACAGCGCGCCGAAGAACGCCGCGAAGAACATCACTTCCGAGAAAATGAACCAGCTCATGCCCCAGCGGAACGAGAGGTCCTCCCAGCCGTGGTACTTGCCGCCCTCGGACTCGCGGATCACGTCGCCGAACCAGCGGAACATCATGTAGATCAGGGTCATCAGGCCGGCAGCGATGCCGATCCAGCCGGCGGTCGCGCCGTTGAAGAGGAACACCGCGCCGAGCGCCATCATGAACAGCGCCGTCGAGCCGATGATCGGCCAGGGCATGGGCTGCGGTACGAAGTAGTGCCCCCTGCCTGTGCTTTCCGCCATTTTCTGGTTCTCCCTCTAGCCTAGCTGGTTACGATTCGCACGAGCGTCACGATCGCGACGATGAACAGCGCGACGAATGCGATCGCGATGATCACGATATGCAGCGGATTCACCGCTGCGCGCTCATGGTCGGCCTTGCGCCGGATGCCGATCGCTCCGGACAGCACCGTCTTCACGGCGTCGAGGAACGAGGCTCGTTTCACCGCAAGCTCCACTAGCTCTTGCCCTGCAGTCCCGCGACTTCGAAGAACGTGTAGGACAGCGTGATCGTGTGCACGTCCTTCGGCAGCTGCGGATCGACGATGAAGGTGACCGGCATGCGCCGGGTCTCCCCCGCCGCCAGCGTCTGCGCCTGGTAGCAGAAGCACTCGAGCTTGCGGAAATAGCGCCCCGCGTGCGCAGGCCCGTAGCTGACCACGGCCTGCCCGGTCACCGGCGCGCCGCGCACGTTCGCCACTTCGTACTCGACGTGCACCAGCTGGCCCGGGTGGACATCGAGGTGCGGCGTCAGCGCGCGAAACCGCCACGGCAGGTTGTGCGAGTTCGCGTCGAGCTCGATCGTGACGGTGCGGGTTGCGTCGATCTGGGTGTTCACCACCGGGTCGTTGCGCTCGACCAGCGAATTCACGCCCAGCACCTGGCAGATCTTCTCGTAGAACGGCACGAGCGCGAACCCGAAGCCGAACATCGCCACCGCGACGATCGACAGTTGCGTCAGGGTGCGCCGGTTCGCGCGCGCTCGGGTCTGGTCGCTCACTGGTTCAGCATCCAGTATTTCGCGATGATCCCGAAGAACGTGGTCAGGGCGATCGACACGAGGACCAGCGCGGTTTTCACGTTGCGGCTCATCGTCCTACTTGAGCACCGGCGGAGTTTCCCAGGTGTGATGCGGCACCGGCGTAGGCAAGTGCGTCCACTCGAGCGAATCGGCGCCTTCCCAGGGCTTCTCCGGCGCCTTCTCGCCGCTGCGGATGGCCTTCAGCACGATGTAGAGGAAGAACACCTGCGACAGGCCGAAGCCCCACGCCCCGATCGAGCTGATCTTGTTCCAGGTCTCGAACATCAGCGGGTAGTCCGGGATGCGCCGCGGCATCCCCGCCAGGCCGAGGAAGTGCTGCACGAAGAAGATCATGTTGAAGAAAATCATCGTCAGCCAGAAGTGGATCTTGCCGAGCGTCTCGTCGTACATCCGGCCGGTCCATTTCGGCAGCCAGAAGTACACGCCGGCGAAGGCCGAGAACAAGGCTCCCGCGACCATGACGTAGTGGAAGTGCGCTACGACGTAGTAGGTATCGTGCAGCTGCACGTCGACCGCGACCAGCGAGAGCACCAGGCCCGTGAAGCCGCCGAGGGTAAACAGGAACAGGAACCCGATCGCGAACAGCATCGGCGTCTCGAAGGTCAGCGAGCCTTTCCACATCGTCGCGACCCAGTTGAACACTTTCACGCCGGTCGGCACGGCGATGATCGTCGTCGCGTACATGAAGAAGAGCTGCGCGGTGACCGGCATGCCCACCGTATACATATGGTGCGCCCACACGATGAAGGACAGGATCGCGATCGCCGAGGTCGCGTACACCATCGACGCGTAGCCGAACAGCGGCTTTCTCGAGAACGCCGGAATCACCTGCGAGACCACGCCAAACGCCGGCAACGCGATGATGTACACCTCGGGATGGCCGAAGAACCAGAAGATGTGCTGGTACAGGACCGGGTCGCCGCCGCCGGCCGCGTTGAAGAACGTGGTGCCGAAATGCCGGTCGGTCAGCGTCATCGTCACCGCGCCCGCGAGCACCGGCATCGCCGCGACCAGCAGGTACGCGGTGATCAGCCAGGTCCAGACGAACAGCGGCATCCGCATCAGCGTCATCCCCGGCGCGCGCATGTTGAGGATCGTGGTGATGATGTTGATCGAGCCCATGATCGAGCTCATGCCGAGCAGGTGCACGGCGAAGATCGTCAGATCCATGCCCATGCCCATCTGCACCGTGAGCGGCGCATACATCGTCCAGCCCACGCCGGGCGCGCCGCCCGGAACGAAGAACGACAGGATCAGCAGGCTTCCGGCGAACGGCAGGATCCAGAACGACCAGTTGTTCATCCGCGCGAACGCCATGTCGGGCGCGCCGATCATCAGCGGGATCTGCCAGTTCGCGAATCCGACGAACGCCGGCATGATCGCGCCGAACACCATGATGAGGCCGTGCATCGTCGTCATCTGGTTGAAGAAGTCCGGATTGACCCATTGCAGTCCCGGCGAGAACAGCTCGGTGCGGATGACCAGCGCCATCACGCCGCCCATCAGGAACATGATGAAGCTGAACCACAGGTACAGCGTGCCGATGTCCTTGTGGTTCGTGGTCGTGATCCAGCGCATGATGCCGCCGTGATATCCGCCGCCATGCTCGTCGTGCGCGGCGTGCCCGTGGTTGTCGACTACTGCGCTCATCGTTGTCTCCTAGCGGCTCACTTGCGGGCGGCTTTGACTTCGGCCGGCTGAACCAGATCGCCGGTCTTGTTGCCCCAGTTGTTGCGGGTGAACGTGAGGACCGCGGCGATCTCCACATCGTTCAGCTGCTTGCCGAACGGCTGCATCGCCGTGCCGGGCTTGCCGTTCACCACGATGTCCATCTGCCCTTCCTTCGGCCCGGTGACGACCTTCGAGCCATCGAGCGGCGGGAACATCGGCGGCGTTCCCTTGCCGCTCGCCTGGTGGCAGGCGACGCAGTTCGCCGCATAGACCTTTTCGCCGCGGCCCTTGAGCTCGTCGAGCGTGTACTGCTTCGCCGGGTCGTCGGCCGCGGCGGCGATCGCTTTCTTGCGATCGCCGACCCACTTGGCATACTCGTCCTGGCTCACCACCTTGACCACGATCGGCATGAAGCCGTGCTCCTTGCCGCACAGCTCGGTGCACTGGCCGCGGAATACGCCGGTCTTGTTCGCCTTGAAGTGCAGGTCGCGGATGATGCCGGGCATCGCATCCTGCTTGGCGCCGAACGCCGGGATCCACCACGCGTGGATCACGTCGGCCGCGGTCGTCAGCACGCGCACCTTCTTGCCGATCGGCACGACCATTTCGTTGTCGACCTCGAGCAGGTAGTTCTCGCCCTTGGGCGCCTTGTTCTCGATCTGGTCGCGCGGCGTGGTGAGCTTGGAGACGAAGCTGATGCCTTCGCCCTCGCCCTTGATGTAGTCGTAGCCCCATTTCCACTGGTAGCCGGTGACCTTGATCGTCAGGTCGGGCTGCGAAGTATCGCGCTGCGCAATCAGCACGCTCGTCGCGGGCCATGCGATCACGATCAGGATCAGCGCCGGAATGACCGTCCAGATGATCTCGACCGTCGTGTTCTCGTGGAACTGCTCGGCCTGGTGCCCCTTGCTCTTGCGGTGCGCGTAGCAGGCCCAGAACATGAAGCCGAACACGCCGATGAAGATCACGGTCACGAGGATCATCACGTACTCGTGCAGACCGTGGATGTCGGCGGCGATCGGCGACGCAGCCGGCTGCAGGTTCCACTCCAGGCCCATCGCGAGGCCGGAGAACGCTGCGGCGAGAACGGCCAGCATCCAGGTCGCGGTTCTTCGTGCCGTGCTTCTTCCCATCGCTGCCCCTTCCCGTTTAGGTCTGTATTCTTTTCGCCAGCTCCGCGGCGAGTTCGACGCGGCCCTGCTCCTGCAGGTGGCGCCCGACCTCACACTCGCGGCCGTCCGTGCTCAGCCAGACACGCGCGGTGTCCCGTTGCCGCGCCATTCGCACCCGCGTCGCACGCACGCACATCTCGTAGCGTTCGATCCGCCCGGCGCTCGAAATTTCGACCGTCAGGCGCTCGCCGGCGCGCTCGATGCGCTCGTAGTCGGCGGCATGCCGGCCGTTCGTCAGGAACGCAGCAGCAAGCAGCGCGACTTCGACTCCGGCGAAAGGCAGCACCAGCCAGGCCCCTGCTGCCGCGAATCCGATCCCGATCCCGAGCGTCACTGCCACGAGGAACGCGAACACCCTTGCGAGTGCCGCGGGAGAGATCGAGCAGTTTCTCTTCAGGAGCACGCTGAAGCCCGGCGCGGGCCCTGCAAAAATCAACTCGCGCCGCGGATTCTCCATTGCCGCCCGTTCCGCTTTCAGCATGCCGCCACGGAGCGCGGAAAGTTACCACAGGACGGGGTCCGCCTCAAGAAACGCGGCGCGGCGGCGCGCGCTCGAAGCGCACGATCGAGCGGCCATCGGCCGTCTGCCTCGGCTGCGCCTTCCAGGCATGCCCGTAGACGACTTCGTACGTGACTTCCAGCTTGCCTGCACGACGCGAGTTGTCGAGCGCGCCGTGCAGGCCGGAGGCGAATCGCCTGCCGGCGAGGCCGCGTGGCCGCGCCGCGAGCGCGCACGTCTGCCCGCTCGCGCGCAGGTCGGCAAGAAATTCCTTCGCGCCCGGGTAGGTGACCGTCAGGTACTCGGCGTCCATCACCGGGTCCGCAAAACCGGCGGCCACGAGGGCGTCGCCGACATTGTGCATGTCGGCGAACGGGTGCACACGCGCTGCGCCCGCGGCGGCGCGCAGTTCCTTCAGCGAGTCCGGCCCGAGCGTGCTGAACAGCAGCAGCGCATCGGGTTCGAGCACGCGATGCAGCTCCCGGATCGCGCCCAGCGGGTCCGCGGCCCAGTGCAGCGCCATGTTCGACCACGCGAGGCCGATCGACGCATTGGCAAGCGGCATGCGCTCGAGTTCACCGCACACGGCAAGCCTTTCGCGTCGGGAAAGCAGGCGCGTGATCAACCCGCGGGGCGGCCGCGCGGCGCGCAGCATCGGCAGCGCGGCATCGAGCAGCACGATCGTCGCCTGCGGATAGCGACTGGCCAGCGCCGCGGCTTCGCGCGCGGGCCCGCACCCCGCGTCAAGGACACGCGTCGGCGCAACCTTGACGTATTCGAGCCGCTCGAGCATCCGCGCGCCGACCTCGGCTTCGAGGCGCGAAGCGTCCGCGTAGCTTGCCGCCGCGCGCGCAAAGCGCCGCCGCACCGCGATCCGGTCGAGCATCGCACCGAGTATAAGATGCGCCCATGCTGCGCAAAGCGGCGGCAGCGTTCACGCAATGGGTCTTCGGCGGCACGTGCCTGCTTTGCCGCGGAAGCGCCGGGCCAGGGCTCCTGTGTGCTGCGTGCGACGCCGATCTGCCCCGCCTGGACGGCGCGCTATGCCCGCGCTGCGCGATTCCTTCCGCGGCCGGAGCGACCTGCGGCCGCTGCCTGTCACACCCCCCGCGGTTCGACGCGACCGTCGCGGCACTCGAGTATCGCTTCCCGGCCGACGTTCTGGTCCACGCGCTGAAGTTTCGCGGCGAGCTTGCCCTCGCCGCGCTGCTCGCCCGGCTGCTCGAGGAAAGGATCGCGCGCAACCCGCCGGTGCATTTCATCCTTCCGGTGCCGCTTGCCCCGCGGCGGCTGCGCGAGCGCGGCTACAACCAGGCGCTCGAGATCGCGCGTCATCTCGCGCGCGCAACCGGGGCGCGGCTCGCGCTCGACGCGTGCGAGCGTACGCGCGACACGGCGGCGCAGATCGACCTGCCGTGGACAGAGCGCGCCGCGAACCTGAAGGGCGCGTTTCGCGCGCCGCGCTCGCTCGACGGCGCCACGATCGCAGTGCTCGACGATGTGATGACGACGGGCGCGACGCTCAACGAGATCGCCGGCGCGCTGAAGGGCTCCGGCGCGTCGCATGTCGTCAACTGGGTCGTCGCGCGGACGTTTCCGCCCGACTGAGCGCCTAGGCTTCGCCTTTCGCCGCCCTCGCCAGCAGGCTTTCGACCGCCTGCGGGGCGGTCAGCCGCCCCGCGAGCACCCCGTTCACCGCGTCGCTTACCGGCATGGCCACGCGGTGCTGCGCAGCGAGCTTGGCCACTTCGGCGGCCGATCGGACGCCTTCGGCGACGTGGCCGAGGCCGGCGACGATCTCGGCGAGCGAGCGCCCGCTTGCCAGTTCCAGCCCGACGCGGCGGTTGCGCGACAGGTCGCCGGTCGCGGTCAGAATCAGGTCGCCCGCGCACGAAAGTCCCATCAACGTCTCCGGCAGGGCGCCGAGCGCAAGCCCGAGGCGCGTGATCTCCGCCAATCCGCGGGTGATCAGCGCCGCACGCGCGTTCTGCCCCAGGCCCAGCCCGTCGGAGATCCCGACGGCAAGCGCGAGCACATTCTTGACCGCGCCGCCGATCTCGACGCCGATCACGTCGCTGCTGTGGTAGATGCGCATCCGGGCGCCATGCAGCTGCGCCGCCAGGGAGCGCGCAAGCTCGGCGTCTTCCGAGGCAAGCGTAAGCGCACAGGGCAAGCCACGCGCAACCTCGAGCGCGAACGACGGTCCGGAGAGCACCGCGCACGGATAGCGCTCGCCCAGCCCGGCGTGAACAATCTGGTGCGGCAGGAGCCCGGTGCCCTGCTCGAAGCCCTTGCAGAGCCATACGAGCGGCGCGGTCGAGGCGCCGGCTGCGAGGCGCTGCGCCACGTCGCGCAGGCCTGCGACCGGCGTCGCCACGATCAGCAGGTCGGCGCCCTGGATCGCGGTACCGAGCTCCGCCGTAGCCTGGACCGCGGCGGGAAGCGAAATGTCCGGGAGATAGCGGGCGTTACGCCGCTCGCGGTCGATCGAATCGGCGTGCCCGGCATCGCGTGCCCACAGCCGCACGTCGTGCCGAGCGGCAAGCGCAACACTGATCGCGGTTCCCCAGGCGCCCGCCCCGAGTACCGCGAGCGCCCCCATCGGCGGAGTCAGCTACCCCAGACCTGCGAGGCGCGAACGTAGCCGTCCGCCCCATCAGCGGCGCGCACCCGAAGCCAGCCGGCGGGAGCGATCTCGACGAGCTCGAGCGCAACATTCTGCGCCGCGACGAACGCCAGCGGCGCGCTGTCCTCGGGACGCTGGCGTGCTTCGGCCTGCGCGCCGGTCACGAGCACCATGCGCCGCGCGCCGAACGATTTCGATTCGATCCACGCGAGCGCGCCGGTGTGGTCGCGAACCTTGATCCAGGCGTCGAGGTTCACGATCACCTCGAGCGGGTAGTAGCGGGATACGACAAACAGACGCGTTGCCGCGCGCGAGGGTGCGTCGTACAGCACGGCCGCGTTTTCCTCGACGGTGCGGAAGTCGCCCGCAGCCGCGCCGGAAAAGGCGACCGCAAGGACGGCGAGCACCGCGCGCATGGCTAGCTCGCCGTGGACAGCGGCACGCCCGGCTGCGCCTCGTTGCGCTGCGCGTAGAGCGCTTCGAACGACACCGGCGCGAGCAGCACCGGCGGGAATCCGGCACGCGTCACCATGTCCGAGATCGCCTCGCGCACGTACGGATACAGGATGTTGGGACAGGCGATGCCCAGCAGCGGCGCGATGTCCGCCTCCGGAATGTCGCGCAGCGAGAAGATCCCGGCCTGCGCCGCCTCGGCGAGGAACAGCGTCTTTTCACCGACGCGCGCGGTCACGGTGACCGTCACCACGACCTCGTAGAGCGGATCGGAGAACTTCTGGCCCTCGTTGCGGACCTGGATCTCGAGCTGCGGGTTCTCGCTCTGCAGGAAGATCTGCGGCGCGTTCGGCAGCTCGAGCGACAAGTCCTTTACGTAGATCTTTTCGATCTGGAACGACGGTTGTGCTTCAGCCAATGGAATCTCCAGGTTGAGCGGGCGGGCTACTTTTCTACCGGCAGCCCGGCCTGCTGCCAGGCCGCGAACCCGCCGTTCAGCGGGTGGACGCGCGCGAAGCCGCTCTGCCGCAGCGTCGCCGCCGCGCTCGCCGAGCGATCGCCGTTCTGGCAGCTGACGATCACCGCTTTGGACTTGTGCTTTTCGAGGTCCGCGGCCCTGCGCCCCAGGTCGGCAAGCGGAATGCTCTTGGCGCCAAGGATATGGCCCTTGGCGTAGGCGTCGGCATCACGCACGTCGATTACGAGCGCATCTTCACGGTTCATCATCTGCGTGGCCTGCAGCGTGCTGACCCAGGCACCGCCCATGCCGCGCCGCGCGAGCGGCCACAGCAGCATCCCGCCCGAAACGAACGCGGCGAGGATCCAGCCGATGTTGTCCAGTACGAATTTCACTCAGGCGGGCGGGCTTGCGCGCTCCGACCTCTCCGATCGGGCGGGAAAGTGCGTTTCACCGGGCAATTATAATTGAGCACATGCACCCCCTCGTCCTGCTGCGCCACGGCGAGTCCGAGTGGAACCGCGAGAACCGCTTCACCGGCTGGACCGACGTCGATCTGTCTGCTCGCGGCGTCGAGGAAGCGCGCGCAGCCGGCCGGCTGCTCAAGTCCGAGGGCATGGTGTTCGACCTGGCATTCACGTCCGTCCTGCGGCGCGCGATCCGCACGCTATGGCTGGCCCTCGAAGAGTTGGAGCTCGCGTGGATCCCGGAGCAGAAAGACTGGCGCCTGAACGAGCGTCAT
>Ga0075421_100009342_pt1 | contig 12083 bp, 13 predicted proteins | sample SoiMetdeltSBSDD5_FD_75292 | JGI IMG/M metagenome (GOLD analysis project Ga0075421, IMG submission 75292) | Bulk soil microbial communities from a Populus tree surrounding site in Tennessee, USA - Soil MetaG P. deltoides SBSDD5 | ecosystem: Environmental > Terrestrial > Soil > Tree plantation...
CATGAAGCGTGGACGCCGTAACGGCGGCTTCCTCCAGCGAATCGGCCTGCTCCTGGCCGCGGTCGTGATCCTCGCCTTGACGTTCACCCTCGGCGTGCTCGTGGGCCGCCAGTGGGGCGCGCGCCCGGCGGAGGTCGCCGACGGCGGCCGGAAGCCCGCCGCCCTCACCCGGCGGGCGCTCAGCGAGGTCGAGCCGGAGCGGCCGCGCGAGATGGGCGAGAAGCTCACGTTCTACCAGACGCTCACCGCACCGCTGGGGCCCACCGGGCAGTCGAGCCGCGCGCGCGCCGAGGAGCGGGGCGTCGCGCCCGCCCCGGCGCCCGCGCCTCCCGTCGCCGCCCTGCCGAGCGCCCCCGCCGCGGTGTCGCCGCCTGCGCCCGCGCCTGCCTCTGCCGCTGCCCCCTCGATGTGGACGGTGCAGGTCGGCGCGTTCCGGAGCCGCCAGCAGGCCGACGGGGTGCAGCGCCGCCTCGCCGAGGCGGGCTTCCCCGCCGTCCTGTCCACGGTGGCGCTCGAGGATGGACAGCCGCGCTACCGGGTCCGCGTGGGAGGCGCCCGCTCCCGTGGCGAGGCCGAGCAGCTGGCGCAGCAAGTGCGCGCGCGGGTGCCGGTCACGACGCTCGTCACCGCGAACTGATCGCAGGGCCATGGCCGCTCAGCCCGGCCGTATCCTGATCCCACGCGAGGATATCGCGGCGCGGGTGGGGGAGCTGGGGCGGGCCATCGGGAGGGAGTACGCCGGGCGGTATCCCCTCCTGGTGGGCGTGCTCAAGGGCGCGGCCATCTTCATGTCCGATCTCATCCGGAGCATCCCCGTGCCCATCGCCATCGACTACATGGGGGTCGCCTCGTACGGCGCCGGGGTGACGTCCTCCGGCATCGTCCGCCTCACCTCCGACCTCTCGGTGTCTATCGAGGGGCGGGACGTCCTCATCGTGGAGGACGTCGTGGACTCCGGCCGCACGCTCGACTATCTGCAGCGGAACTTCGCCACCCGGCGCCCGCGCAGCGTGGGGGTCTGCGCCCTGCTGGACAAGATCGAGCGCCGGGTCGTGGACGTCACGGTGGACTACGTGGGCTTCGCCATTCCCGACGTGTTCGTGGTGGGCTACGGCTTCGACGTCGGCGGGGCCTTTCGAGGCCTTCCCGACATTCACGTCCTGGAAGGCGACGGGGCCGCCGGGGCGGGGGGTGGGGGGGCCTAGACCGCCGGCCGGCGGGGGGGGGACCCTGGCCCCTATCGCGCCGTGTGTTATAATTTTTTCGCCATGAATCCCTTCTACAAGAACCTCGCCCTCTGGATGGTGATCGGGCTGATCGTCATCCTCCTGTTCAATCTCTTCCAGGCGAAGGAATCGCCCCGGGACGAGATCGTCTTCTCGGACTTCCTCAAGAAGGTCGAGACGGGCGAGGTGCGGGAGGTCACGCTGCGGGGCAGCTCGGTGAGCGGCAAGCTCGCCAACGGCGAGTCGTTCCGGACCATGACTGCCGACTACCCCGACCTCGTGCGTGTGCTCAAGGATCGCGGCGTCCGCATCATCGTGAAGCCCGTGGACGGCAACCCCTCGTACTTCGCCATCTTCCTCCAGTGGGTCCCGATGCTGCTCTTCATCGGCGTGTGGATCTTCTTCATGCGGCAGATGCAGGGCGGCGGCGCCAAGGCGCTGTCCTTCGGCAAGGCCCGCGCGCGCCTCATTTCCGAGAAGCAGAACAAGGTGACGTTCCAGGACGTGGCGGGCGTGGACGAGGCCAAGGAGGAGCTGCGCGAGATCATCGAGTTCCTCAAGGACCCGCCCCGCTTCCAAAAGCTCGGGGGCAAGATCCCCAAGGGCGTGCTCCTCGTCGGGCCTCCCGGCACCGGCAAGACTCTCCTCGCCAAGGCCATCGCGGGCGAGGCCAACGTGCCGTTCTTCTCCATTTCGGGCTCGGACTTCGTGGAGATGTTCGTGGGCGTGGGCGCCTCGCGCGTGCGCGACCTGTTCGAGCAGGGCAAGAAGCACGCGCCCTGCATCATCTTCATGGACGAGATCGACGCGGTCGGCCGGCACCGCGGCGCCGGCTTGGGCGGCGGCCACGACGAGCGCGAGCAGACGCTGAACCAGCTCCTCGTCGAGATGGACGGCTTCGAGACCAACGAGGGCGTCATCCTCATCGCCGCCACCAACCGGCCCGACGTGCTGGATCCCGCGCTGCTGAGACCGGGCCGGTTCGATCGGCAAGTGGTGGTGGCGCGCCCGGACGTGAAGGGCCGGGAGGAGATCCTCAAGGTCCACTCGCGACGCATCCCGCTGGCGCCCAAGGTGGAGCTCACCGTGCTCGCCCGCGGCACCTCCGGCTTCTCCGGGGCCGACCTCGCCAACCTCGTCAACGAGGCGGCCCTGCTCGCGGCCCGGCAGGACAAGAAGGTCGTCGAGATGATCGACTTCGAGAACGCCAAGGACAAGGTGCTGATGGGGGTGGAGCGGCGCTCCATGATCATCCCCGAGTCGGAGAAGCGCACCACCGCCTATCACGAGGGCGGCCACGCGCTGGTGGCGTATCTCCTCCCCGGCGCCGACCCGCTTCACAAGGTCACGATCATCCCGCGCGGGCGGGCGCTGGGCCTCACCATGCAGCTGCCCACCGACGATCGCTACAGCTACTCGCGCGAGTACCTGATCAACCAGATCACCATTCTCCTGGGCGGCCGCGCCGCCGAGGAGCTGGTCTTCCAGCAGCAGACCACCGGCGCCGGCAACGACCTCGAGAAGGCCACCGAGATGGCGCGCAAGATGGTGTGCGAGTGGGGCATGTCCGACAAGATGGGCCCCCTCACCTTCGGCAAGGGCGAGGAGCACATTTTCCTCGGTCGCGAGGTATCGCGCCCGAAGGACTACAGCGAGGACACCGCCGTCCTGATCGATTCCGAGATCAAGCGTATCGTGACGGACTGCGCGACCCGGGCCCGGCACCTCCTCGAGTCCAACCTCGAGAGGCTCCACTCCCTGGCCCGCGCCCTCCTCGAGCGCGAGACCCTCGACGGCGAAGAGATCAACCGCATCCTCATCGCGCGACCCTTCCAGGAGGCGCCGGCCCCGGCCTAGCGCTGGAGCGGCGCGACCCTCGGCCAGAGCGATGAACCGAGCGTGCCTGGCGGGGCTGGAGGTGGGGGATGGGCGCGAGGTCGCGGTGATGGGCGCCCTCAATCTGAGCGAGGCGTCCTTCTATGCGGGCTCCGTGGTCGCCTCCCGGGATGCCCTCCTCGCCACCGCCGAAGCGATGCTATCCTCCGGCGCCGCCATCCTGGACGTGGGAGCGATGTCCACGGCGCCCTATCTCGACGGCGCCCTCGAGCCTCAGCGTGAGGCCGACATGCTCGGCGAAGCCATCCTCCTCCTGGCGCGGAAGCTCGGCGCCCCGGTGTCCGCGGATACCAGCCGCGCGCTGCCCGCGCGCGCCGCGCTCGAGGCGGGCGCCCGGATCGTCAACGACGTGCGCGGCCTCACCGCCGATCCGGGGCTGGCGCGGACGGTGGCGGAGTCCGGGGCCGGCCTCATCGTGATGGCCTCGGAGCGGGGCGGTCACGAGGAAAGCGCCCCCATCGCGACCGTGCTGGAGCTGCTCGCGGAGAGCCTCACCCTGGCGGCGCAGGCCGGCATCGCCGCCGAGCGCGTCGTGGTAGATCCCGGCATCGGCTTCTTCCGGCGCCGCGGCATCCCCTGGTACGCGTGGGATTGCGCTGTGCTCGCCGCGCTGCCCGAGCTGCGGGCGCTCGGCCGCCCCGTATGCGTGGGGGCGTCGCGGAAGTCGTTCATCGGCGCGCTCTACCCGCCCGCCGACGATCCCGGGGACCGGCTGCCCGGCTCCCTCGCCGCCGCCACCGCCGCCGTCCTGGGCGGAGCGCACCTGATCCGTGCCCATGACGTTCCGGCCACCATGCAGGCGGTGCGGGTGGCGCAGGCCATCCGGGACGCCGGGGCGGCTGCATGAGCTCGCTCTGGGGGGTCATCTACTCCTTCCGGTTCCGCGACGCGGTGGACATCCTGCTCGTGGCCGCGGTGGTCTACCGCGTGCTGATCATGTTCCGCGGCACGCGGGCCGTCCAGATGCTGGCCGGCCTGGGCGGCCTCATGATCGCCTCGTTCCTCGCCCGGCGCCTGGATCTGTTCAGCACCAGCTGGATCCTGGAAAACTTCTGGTCGGTGTGGGTGCTGGCCCTCGTCGTCCTCTTCCAGCCCGAGCTGCGCCGTGCCCTCGCGCAGATCGGACAGAGCCCGGTGCTCCAGTCCCTCCTGGGAGCCCGCCTGGAGCAGCAGGGGCATGTGATCGACGACGTCGTGAAGGCAGCCGAGTCGCTGGCGGCCAAGCGCATGGGCGCCCTCATCGTGCTGGAGCGCTCCACCGGGCTTCGCAATTACGCCGAGCTCGGGGTACCCCTCGACGCGCTCGTTTCCGCCGACCTGCTCGTGAGCCTGTTCCTGCCCTATTCGCCGCTGCACGACGGCGCCGTGTTCATCCGCGATAACCGGGTGGCGGCGGCGGGCTGCTTCCTGCCGCTGAGCCGCAATACGCAGCTCGGACGGACGCTCGGCACGCGGCACCGGGCCGCGGTAGGACTCTCCGAGGAGACGGACGCCGTGGTGCTGATCGTGTCGGAGGAAAGCGGACGAATCTCGCTCGCGGTCGGCGGACACATGGAGAGCCCGCTGGATCGGGAGGCCCTACGGCAGCGCCTCGACGAGCTGTTCGCCCTCTCTGCCGCGCCGGCCCCTCGCCGGGCGAGCTGGCTGCCCACGTGGGAGTGGCTGCGGAAGTGAGGCGGCTCTTCCGGCACTGGGAGCTCAAGCTGGCCGCGCTGGCGCTGGCGTTCGCCCTGTGGGTGTTCGTGATGACGTCCGAGAAGGCCGACCTCGTGCTCGCGGCCGCCGTCGAGCTCGACGGGATTCCCCCCGGCCTCATGCTGGTGGGCGAGCGGCCGGACAGCGTCGACGTGCAGCTCCACGGCCTCCGCGCCATCCTGGCGCGCGTCGGCCCGGAGCATATCCGGGCGCGGGTCAACCTGGCGGGGGCACGACCCGGCGAAGTGATGGTGCGGCTCGTCCCGGAGCAGATCGACGTGCCCAGCGGCGTCACCGTGTTGCGCGTGAGCCCGTCGCGCCTGCGTGTCACCCTCGAAGCGAAGCGCGCGGAGGTCCGGCCGTGACCCGGCTGTTCGGCACCGACGGCATCCGCGGGCTGGCCAACGTGGAGCCCCTCACGACCGAGCTGGCCTTCCGCCTCGGCCGTCAGCTCGCGGCCACGCTGCAGGAGCATCACGGCCTCCCCAAGACGCGCCTGGTCGTCGGGCGCGACACCCGTCAGTCAGGACCGATGCTGGAGGGGGCTCTCGTCTCGGGCGCTTTGTCGGCGGGCGTCGACGTGTTCGCGGTGGGCGTGCTCCCGACGCCGGGCATCGCGCATCTCACCCGGCGGCTCGAGGCGCAGGGCGGCGTGGTGATCTCGGCCTCCCACAATTCCTTCGAGGACAACGGGATCAAGATCTTCTCTTTCGAGGGTACCAAGTTCCCCGACGCTTGGGAGGACGAGATCGAGGCGCGGCTGGCGGGGCCGGATCACGCGCCCAACCCGACCCGGGGGGACGTCGGGCGCCTGATTCCCCATCGCCAGCAGGCCGAGGCCGACTACGCCGCGCACGCGAGCGGGACCTTCACCTTCGATCTCCGAGGCCTGCATGTCGTGCTGGACTGCGCCCACGGCGCAACCTACCGCGTGGGACCACGTGTCTTCGAGACGCTCGGCGCGCGGGTCACCGTGATGGGCGCCGAGCCCGACGGACAGAACATCAATCTCGGCGTGGGCGCCCTGCACCCTCAAGGCCTGCAGGCGCGGGTGCGCGCTCTCGGGGCCGACCTCGGCGTGGCCTTCGACGGCGACGGCGACCGGCTCATCTGCGTGGACGACAGGGGCGAGGTGCGCGACGGCGACTATGCCCTCGCCATCTGCGGCCATCACCTGGCCTCTCAGGGGCGGTTGCCGGGCCGCGTGGTCGTCAGCACGGTGATGGCCAACCTGGGGCTCGAGCACTCGCTACGCGAGGCGGGCATCCGAATGGTGAAGACCCAGGTCGGCGACCGCTACGTGCTCGAGGAGATGGTGCGCATCGGCGCCGTGCTGGGCGGTGAGCAATCCGGCCACCTCCTCTTCCTCGACCACGCCACCACCGGGGACGGCATCGTCTCCGCGCTGCAGCTCTTGTCGGTGATACGCGAGACCGGGCGGCCCCTGTCCGCGCTGTCGGCCTGCCTCACCAAGTTCCCCCAGGTCCTGGTGAACGTGCCGGTGCGGAAGAAGCCGCCGCTGGACTCCATCGACGGGCTCGGGCCGCGCGCCGCCGCCCTCGAAGGACAGATGAACGGCGCCGGCCGCATCCTCCTGCGGTACTCCGGCACGGAGCTGCTCGCGCGCGTGATGGTCGAGGGGCAGGAGCAGGCGCAGATCGAAGGGATCGCGCAGGAGCTGGCCGGCATCATCCGCCGCGCCATCGGCCCGTGAGCGTGCCCGCGGAAGACCCCGCCGGGGAGACCATCCGCGGGATCGGAGTCGATCTGGCCAAGATCCCCCGGCTGCGGCGCATGGTGGAGCGCTGGCAGGATCGCTTCCTCCGGCGCGTCTTCACCGAGGGCGAGATCGCCTATTGCCAGCGCCACCACGATCCGATCCCGCACTTCGCGGCGCGCTTCGCCGCCAAGGAGGCCGCCCTCAAGGCGCTCGGCACCGGGCTCTCCATGGGCGTGAGCTGGCGCGAGCTCGAGGTGCGGCGCGAGCGCGGGAAGGCGCCGACGATGGCGCTCTCCGGCCGGTCGGCGGCCATCGCGGATGCCAAGGGGACGAGCCGCATCCTGGTGTCCCTCACGCACGACGGGGAGTACGCCTTCGCCCAGGTGATGCTGGTGGGCGAGGTGTCCGGGCGCCCCCGCGGCTGAGCCGTGCTGCCGGTCTTCACGGCCGCCGAGATGCGGGAGCTGGACGCCCGTGCCATCGCCTCCCTCGGAATTCCCGGTCCGCGCCTCATGGAGGCCGCGGGAACGGGGGCGGCGCGCCTCATCGCGGCGCGCTGGCGACCCCTGCGGGGACGCTCCGTGGCGATCCTCTGCGGCAAGGGGAATAACGGCGGTGACGGGTTCGTGGTGGCGCGCCGCCTTCGTGCCGCCGGGGCCCGCGTGCGCGTCGTCCTCGTTGGCCGGCGCTCGGAGGTGCGCGGAGACGCCGCCCATGCCTTGAGCCGCTGGAAGGGGCGGGTGGACGAGGTCACCGACGCCGGGGACCTCGATGCGATCGATCGCGTCCTCGCGGGCGCCGACCTCGTGGTGGACGCGCTCCTCGGCACCGGGACGGACGGACCCGCGCGGGGCCTAATGGCCGAGGTGATCACCCGCCTGGAACGGAGCACGGCGCAGGCGTCGCCCAGCCTGCCCGTGGTCTCGCTCGACCTGCCCTCGGGCCTCTCCGCGGACCGGGGCGCGCTTCAGGGGCCCGCCGTGCACGCCACCCTCACCACGACCTTCGCCGGCCTCAAACGCTCGCTCCTGCTCCATCCCGCGGCGGAGAAGGCCGGCGAGATCGCGGTGGTGCCGATCGGCATCCCCGCCGCCGAGGTCGCCCGAGGGGCGCGGACCTTTCTCCTCGAGGCCGACGACGTGCGCGGCCGGCTTGCGCGGCGATCCGTGGATGCCCACAAGGGCGTGTACGGTCATCTTCTCGTGGTGGCCGGCTCCCTGGGCAAGACCGGCGCCGCCGCCCTCACCGCGCGGGCGGCCCTCCGGAGCGGCGCGGGTCTGGTCACCGCCGCCGTCCCCGCCTCCCAGCAGCCCGTGGTCGCGGCACTCGGCCTCGAGTACATGACGGAGGCGCTGGCCGATGGCCCGGAAGGATCGCTGGCGCGGTCGGCGGAGGCGCGCGTGCTCGAGCTCGCCGCCGTCATGGACGCGGTGGCGCTCGGACCCGGTCTTTCGCTCGCCGACGAGACGCAGGCGCTCGCCCGAGAGCTCGTGGCCAGAGTGCCGCGCCCCATGGTCGTGGACGCCGACGCCCTCACCGCCCTCGCGGGCCATCTCGACGCGCTCAAGCATGCCGCGGGCCCGCGTCTCCTGACCCCGCATCCGGGCGAAATGGCCCGGCTGCTCGGCGTCCCGGTGAGCGCGGTGCAGGACGACCGCATCGAGCGGGCGCGGGCCTTCGCGGTTGATCACGGCGTCTGGCTCGCGCTGAAGGGCGCGGGCACGGTGGTGGCGGCCCCCGACGGCACCGTCTGGATCAATTCCACGGGGAACCCGGGCCTGGCCAAGGGCGGGTCGGGGGACGTGCTCACCGGCATAGCGGGAGCCTTCCTGGCGCGCGGATTGACGCCGCTGGAGGCGCTGCGGACCGCCGTGTATTTGCACGGGCGCGCCGGGGACATCGTCCGCGACGCATGGGGCGAGGAGGGCATGCTCGCCGGCGACCTCGTGGAGGCCATTCCCCGGGCGCTGGCGGCCGCCGGAGCATGACCCGGCGTACCCACCACGTCACCCGCAGCGCGGAGGAGACCCAGGCGCTCGGGGAGGCGATCGGCGCGACGCTCGGCGCAGGCGCCGTGGTGGCGTGCGTCGGCGAGCTCGGCGCGGGCAAGACCGCCTTCCTCCAGGGCCTGGCGCGGGGGCTGGGCGTCGCCTCCGCCGTCACCAGCCCCACCTTCGTGCTCGTCAACGTGTATCGCGGACGCGTGCCGGTGTATCACCTCGATGCCTATCGCACCACGAGCCTCGCCGAGGTGCAGGACCTCGGCCTCGAGGAGATGCTCGACGGGGAGGGGGTCACGCTGATCGAGTGGGCGGACCGGATCCTGTCGCTGCTGCCGCCGCGCGCCATCGTCGTGCGCATCCAGGGGCTGGGCGATGAGCCCCGACAGATCGAGGTAGAGGAGCCGAGGACCAGCGCGTGACCCCTCCTGCTGGCGTATGCGGGACCTGACCCGCTTCTGGGCCGCTATCGGCGGTGGCGAGGCGCAACGGCCGTATCCATCGGGGGACATTGACCGCCAGGAGATCGCCCGGCAGAGTCGCCGCATGACGCCGGGCACGCGCATCGGGGAATGGCCCGTCGAGGAGCGGCCCCGGGAGCGGCTCTATCACCACGGCGCGGCGGCGCTGGCCGACGCCGAGCTCCTCGCCATACAGCTCGGCGCGGGCACGCGCGGGCGGAACGCGGTGGAGCTGGCGCGCGATCTCCTCGTAACCTACGGCTCGCTCTCGGCGCTGGCGGGACGGGGCGTGGCCGAGCTCGCCGGCCTGCCCGGCATGGGACGCGCCAAGGCGGTGCGCCTGGCTGCCGCCTTCGAGCTGACCCGCCGGCTGCGGTCGCGGAACGGGCACGGGCGGGCGGTGCTCTCGAGCCCGGCGGAGGTGTTCGCCCGCTACGGCCCGCTCATGGAGGACCTCGACAAAGAGGTGTTCCGCATCGCGCTCCTCGACGCCCAGAACGGGCTGCTCCGTGACGTCGTGGTGTCGGAAGGGACGCTCTCGGCCAGCCTCGTGCACCCGCGGGAAGTCTTCAAGCCGGCCATCCTGGAGTCGGCCGCCTCGCTGATCCTTCTGCACAATCACCCCAGCGGCGATCCCACGCCCAGCCGCGAGGACCTGCGCCTGACGCGACAACTGGTAGAATGCTCCCGGCTGCTGGAGCTGCACATTCACGACCACGTGGTGATCGGGCACGGGCGCTTCGCGAGCCTGGCCGAGCGGGGGGAGCTATGAACGTGCACGGGGTGGGGCATGTGGTTCTCAAGGTGCGCGATCTCGATCGCGCGGCCGCGTTCTACGCGGGCGTGCTGGGCCTCAAGGAAGTGGGGCGCCTCGGCGACCGGATGGTGTTCTTCTCCGCGACGGGCCGGAACCACCATGATCTGGCCTGCCTCGCCGTGGGCCCCGACGCCCCCGCGCCGCCCGCCAACGCGGTGGGGCTCTACCACGTCGCGCTGAAGGTGGGGGACACGCTCGAGGAGCTCCGCGAGGCCAAGGCCCTGCTGGACCGCCACGGCGTCCCGATCCGCCAGATCCGCGACCACGAGGTCAGCCAGTCCATCTACCTGGACGACCCCGATGGCAACATGGTGGAGCTCTTCGTGGACGGGGATCCCGCGATCTGGGCGGCCAATCCGGCCGCGGTGGCGCAGACGAAGCCGCTAGCCCTTGGCTAGCCGCTCCACTTCCTTCTTCGTCATCGAGGGAATGCGCGCCAGGAGCCCCTTGACCTTGCGCTCCGACGCGTGGTCCGCGAGTATCAGCTTCTTTGATTTCGTCCCGTTCACGATGTAAGCGACCCAGTCGTCGAGGCTGGGCGTTCCGCGCCACGCCACCGTGAGCCCGCTCAGGCGCATGCGCTTCTTGCCTTCGACCTTCGCGAGCGGCTTCCGACTGGCCTCCATGCCTTCCCTTCCCCTTCACGTTCGTGTGCACCGCAACGAGCGCGCGCGCAGGGCACAAAGTTAGGGAGCCCGCATCAGTGTGTCAAGATTTCGTTTCGCCGCTGAAAATGCGCCTCCCTGCACGTTCGCCATCTGGGACGCGCGTTAATGCTGGCTCTCTGCACCCGCCTCGGAGCGGTGGACGGTCGGAACGTCACATTCTCGCCTTACGCCTGCAGAACCGCGTCAGGCCGTCCTATTTTCGCGCCTGTGGACGCATGTGGATAAGTGGATAACCTGGGGACTATTTACGGGCCGCAAGAAGGCCATCGAGGATGCGCCGAGCCAGCAGCGGGCCCTCAGTGATGAACGCGGTGAAATAGCCGCATGCGGTGGCGCCGGCGTCCAGGGCCTGCCGCGCCGTGTCGGGCGAGTGAACGCCGCCCGTGGCGATGATCTCGAGCGCGTCGCCGAAGCGGGCGCGCAGCGCGCGCACGTTGGCGAGCATCGCGTGGAAGATGGCGGGCCCCGAGAGGCCGCCCGCGCGCTGCGAGAGGCGCGGCTCCTCGATGCGTCGCGTGTTGCCGTAGTTGACGATGCCGATGCCCGCCTCCAGCGCAGCCGGCACGATGGCGCGCAGGTTCTCCTCGTGGAAGTCGGGCGAGATCTTCACGATGACCGGGCGCCGCGTCGCGCCGCGCACGGCGCCGAAGAGGCGCCGGAGCTCGGACGGCTTCTGCGACCACTCGTATACGAGCCGCGTATTCGGCGACGAGATGTTGATCTCGACCAGATCGCCGAAGGCCTCGAGCCCGGACACCACCTCCACGTACTCCTCGATCGATTCGCCCGCGGCCGCCACGATGAGGGGCACGCGATGGGGCAGGGCGCCCAGCGCCACGCGATACGCCGCGAGCCCGGGATTATGAAAGCCGTTGCAGTTGACCAGGCCGGGTCCCGCGGGCGAGTCGTGGCGCACGAGGTTTGGGGGCGGATGGCCCGCGCGCGGCCGCGCGGTGATGCTCTTCGCCGTCACCGCGCCGAAGCCGAGCCCCATCGCGCGCCGGAGGATCGCCGTGTCGTAGTACATCGAGGACAGGATGAGCGGATTGGGCAGGCGCACGCCGCCGAGCGTGATGGCCAGGCGCGGATCGTCGTTCCGGAAGAGCGCGAGACGGTCCATGGGCAGCGCGCGCAGCGCCGCTTGCCCCAGCGGGACGGCCGCGCGCTCCGGCAGGCGCGCGAGCAGCCCGCGGTAGAGGGCACGGTAGGCGAGATCGGCGGCGCGCGCGGCGGTGCTCACGTCGCGGCGAGAATACCCAAGCCCGCGACGCGCTGCAGGATTTTCAGGGCTCACTCCATCACTTCCGAGAAGTCTCCGTCCCTAGCCAGCCCGGAGCCCGAACGTTCGGGCGTGATAGGCTCGGCCGAGCGTTGGTGTGCAGTCTGCGGGGGGCCCTTACCGGCCAGGAAGCGGGAAGCGTGCTCCGACGCCTGCCGGGCGGCGCTCAGTCGGCTGCGGCGGGCTACCGCCGAGCGGAAGCGCAAGGACGAGACCCGGGCCTTGCTCGAGGCCGCCCTGGAGAGGCTGAGGGAGGACCCGTGATCGAGCGACGCACCTTCCTGGCGATGGTCTCAGGAAGTCTCCTCGCCGCGCCGCTCA
>Ga0075421_100009346_pt1 | contig 12080 bp, 13 predicted proteins | sample SoiMetdeltSBSDD5_FD_75292 | JGI IMG/M metagenome (GOLD analysis project Ga0075421, IMG submission 75292) | Bulk soil microbial communities from a Populus tree surrounding site in Tennessee, USA - Soil MetaG P. deltoides SBSDD5 | ecosystem: Environmental > Terrestrial > Soil > Tree plantation...
GACCAGGCTCATTTACAAGTTTGGACCAACTGGTGGATCAGTAGTCCGGAAAGTTTAAACAGCTGCGCATATAATGTCGAAGACCCAAGAGCAGCCGGCCGATACCGACGCACGCGTAGTGCGCTGGATTGACAGCTAAAAAATGTCTGGCGTAGTGTCTTCATCTCGCCCAGTCACAAGTAGGTTGGACTTCCCCCACAAAGCGTTTTCCTGTGTTTAGCCGTTCCCCCTGTCCTCATGGTGTGGAGTGTCTTCCCAATCGCCTCGCTCACGTTGACAGTTGGACCATCACTAGTCTTAACCAATAAGGAGAAATCACCATGTTGCAGATACTCACGATCATCACACTACTCATTCCAACCATCACCGGTCCATTTGTTTCAGCACCACCGGAGCCGAAAGCAATTCCATAGCCGAAGCGCGCAGCCGACCGTTGGGAACGATCGTGACCATCGAGGGGTTCGGTTACAGTATCTTCCGGCGCGTTCAGCTCGAGCACATTCGATCAAGGCTTTGCGATTCAGGATCGCACCGGCGGCATCTACGTCAGCACCGCCAACAATCTCGGATTTGCGCCAAGGCAACAGGTTCGCGTGACAGGGAGACTCGCCGATACAGTTTTGCCTGGACTACTTGTACTCGTTGATGTAACTGACACGAGAGCTTTTCCCAGTGGTCCAAAAGTACGGCCGCTTACAGTCGCCACGGGCGACGTTGGCGAAGACACGGAAGGCCAGCTTGTCACGGTCACTGGAACAATCACACAACCTATCGTGAACGATCTGCCATTCGGATTTATCATCTTCATCAATGATGGCTCCGGCGAAATTCATTCATTCGTTGCCGCGTCAACGGGCATAGACGTTAGCGGCTTGAGCCCTGGCCAGACCATCGAGATCACAGGATTTAGCGGTCAGTTTGCCAATGACTTCGAAGTCGATCCGCGTACACAAGAGGACATTCGCATCATAACGAATTAAGATGCGCTCGATGTGAAACAACTCTCGGCGGAACAACGCGAACTGGTAGAGTCACTCTCGAAACGTCTCGGACAGATCCGCGGGATTAAGGCAGTTGTGCTCGGCGGCTCGCATGCACGTGGACTCGCTGAGCCGGGGTCGGATATCGACCTCGGCCTTCTTTACTCGGAAGTGGATCCCTTCTCGATCCAGACCGTTCGTGAGTTGGCCGAAGACGTTAACGACGACACCGCTGGACCAGCCGTCACAGGCTTTTATGAGTGGGGTCCATGGATCAACGGCGGAGCATGGCTGACCATCGGTGGTCAGCGTGTGGATTTTCTTTATCGCAGCCTCGAACACCTGGAGCGAGTTATCGCCGATGCAGAAGCCGGGCGGTACGAGCTTGATTATTCGCAACAGCCTCCGTTCGGATTCTTCAGCGCGACATATCTTGGCGACGTCGCGGTGTGTATTCCTCTCATCGATCCCGCAGCACTACTCGATCGGCTGAAAAGTCGTGTCGCAAATTATCCTGAAGCTTTGCGACACGCTGTGGTGCGGGATTATCTCTGGGCGGCGGAATTCGGACTGGCGGCATTCGCACGCAAATTCGCGGCTCGTTCAAACGCTTACGGAACAACCGCGTGCCTGACTCGCGCCGTGAACGAGTTAGTGCTCGTCCTGTTCGCGTTGAATCGTAAGTATCTGATCAACGACAAGACGGCGTTGGCGGAAATTGCGGAGTTCGAGCTTGCTCCACGAGAGTTCGGACCACGCGTGCAGCAAACTCTCTCATGCCCAGGCGCGGCGCCTGAAGAACTCAGCGCTTCAATCGACAGCATCGCACAACTGGTCCAGGAAACCATTGAACTTACGGACGGGCTATACCAACCACGCTTTGTGTTGCCGAAGTGAATTTATGCTTTTGGATCTAAACCAAGAGCACGCAGTCCGTCCAAAGCCTCTTTGCGATCGCTCTCACTAGGTTCGCACGGCCGTGCTAGAGCAAAACGAAAGTCGTTTGCCGCACGCTCTGTGTTACCTAAACCAGCAAAGCAAAGCCCGCGATTGATATAGGTGGTAGAGTGATTGGGCCTGAGAGCTATCGATTGCTCACAGTCAGCAATGCCTTTTTCGTATTCACCCAACTTGCAATAGGCAAATGCGCGGTTGGAGTAGGCGTTTGCATAATACGGATCGCAACGAATTGCCGCTCCATAGTCGTCGATTGCGCGTTGCACCTGGCCCAGCTTCGAATGTACCGAGCCGCGGTTGCTATATGCGACGAAGTTCGTCGGATCGAGCCGGATCGCTTCGTCAAAGTCCTCAAGCGCTGAAGTGAGATGGTCCAACTCTATGTGAAGGCACCCACGATTGATGAAAACGCTTGCGTCATTGGGATCAATGGACACGAACTTATTGAGATCGGCCAGCGCGAGGGCGAATTCCCCGGCTTCAAAGTAGGCCTCGGCGCGATTTTTGTAGGCATCGGCGAGCTCGGGATCGAGGTACAGGGCCTTGTTGTAATCCGCCAGCGCCAGGGCCGGTTTCCCCGTTTGTGCATTGGCAACTCCGCGGTAGTTATACGCTTGAGCATTCTCGGGATCGAGGGATAAAGCCTTCTTGAAATCTGCCAGAGCCTGTTTAAATTTCTCTCTCGCTAAATGAACGACACCGCGAATGTGGTAGGCCCTGGCATCTTTCGGGTTGAGAGATAGTGCCATATCGAAATCGGCAATGGCCTTATCGAACTGTTTAAGGTTGTAGTGAGCCATGCCCCGCTCATAGTACAGATCAGGCTGTTCCGGTCTTTTCGGAATGATGAGATTGTAAGTCGCAAGCATCACCGCCCACTCATCCTCCTCATCCCAATCCGCGATGTTAATTCCCTCGCGACGTCGATTCAGTTCACTCCACCATTGGACCACTTCGATATGCTCTTCTAACGTGATCCAAATCGGGTAAAGTTCCGCGGTTGGACTACGGCCAAACGCCAGAGGGATGATGTGCCACTTGATCTTTCCTCGGAGGCTGTCATCGGAGGTGAGCTTAGGCGGAGAAACGTGAAAGCTGAATGGCTTCACAGACCGATCGACTACGGGGACTGTAGGAAAAGTAAAAAGCCTTCTGTTGTTATCCTCAACAATAAAATCTTCGCCACCACGCAATCCAAGAAGCTTGTGGCTGGGGAGTAAGTCGGAGAGGCCATAAGCTCTTTCGAGTTCTGGTACTCTCTCCTCAAACAGAACTATGTATTCTTCACCCAGCCAGCCTTCATTCATAATAAATATAAATCTCTGAGACACAGAGATTTCACAGAGATCCCGAATTAGGGGCGCTACCTGATTTTTAGAAGCACTGAAGTCTCAGTTCAATCTCGCGTGGATGAGTCGCGCAGTAGAAAAGATACACACTACCTGAATCTCCCCAAATTACGTCTGCTTCTTCCTCAGAGTCTATCTGCGTTAACAGACTCATCTTGTTTTTACAATGCTCACACTCAGGTATGTCCTCACCTTGAATCCAATGAGCATATCCTCCTACCAGAGTACAAAACTCTGTCTCACCGCCCAAAGACTTAACTGCCGCTTCGTACGCATCGTCTGGCTCATCAAAATCAGAAAATCTTTCCGCCACTTTTTCATGATGGTATTCGCTCTCACCGAAATCGGGGAAAGAGTCCACTTTATTAACACGTACCAGACACATATCGGGAGGATATGACTCGGGTCCACGTGGTCGGATTGGCTTGAAAAAAGTCTCGCTTGGATTCGAGTAAGTTCTTACAACCCAGGTTCCCTCTATGTCACTATCAAATCCCCATGGGAAACACTCCCAACAATAGAAGAACGTAAATAGATCGATGCCCTTTGGTTTCTCATGGAATCCGGCCGTCAGATCTATTTGGCAGATGAAAGTCAGGTCGATTTTGCATGTCGGACAACTGGGCCACCGCTCACCGATTTCGGCATAAGGCTGGCCGCCGAAGTGTGATCCCGTGAGCGGGATGACTTCCCGCTTCTTAACCTTCCGGAGGGTCAACTTTGTTGCCGTTTTAGCCAGTGGCCTGAGAAGTGATGTTACCGCATCATCCATATTGGTAGACTCGCGAGAGGCTGCGGATTATACAATGTGATAGGGTCACATCAAACGTTTGTATGTTTCAGTTAGAAGAAACAAGAGTTGTCGACAACGGCCCATGCGAATGCTGTGGCGCAAGCAGTCGCCTTGCAACTGGTATGGTGCGTCTTAATGATGAGCCCTACGCTATTTATCAAGTGCACTGGACAAGCAATCAGGTCGTAAAGCACGGAGCAGAGTTCTACGTTATCCTCGGAGAGTTTGGTGAAGGCACAACCGCCGCAGACAAGTTTGCGGTGGCGCTACATTTCTTCGTTGAACCTGACAGATTTGGATTCAGTGTGGTTGATGCTGATAAGACCGCTATCTCGTCACATCCACTTGTCGGCCGTGCCTTGCCACGCGCGGATGTGATCGATAAGCCATTGGCGAAAGAGGTATTCGATCTTATCGATGCGATTTGGCTGAATGATGGAAACATTGCTGAAATAAGAAACTCAGTTGGCCACGGATGACACGGATTAGATCTGGATTTTGTATTCGTTTTATCCGTGGCTCAGTGGCCGGCTGTATCGATAAAGCAACCAGACATAAATCAGATCGAAGATCGAGGAGAGAATCCCGACTACTAAGATGAAGAAGTTCGGACCGGAGAAAGTGTTGCTGCCGATCATTCCAAAGGTAATCGTCGGCGCCAGTGATCGGCTTTGGCCATTCATTCTCGAGGCTTACAAACGCGATCTGCCCGACAAAATGATTGCTGTTCTCGCCGCTGGTCCACTTGAGGATCTGCTTGATAAACGAGGCGAGGATTTCATTGATCGCATCGAGGAACTTGCGCGAACAGATCCCAAATTCAAAGACTTGCTTGGCGGCGTTTGGCGCACTACCATGACGGAAGAAGTTTGGCAGCGTGTCCAAGCAGTTCGAACCCACGTTGGTGAACCGGCGAACACACCAGAAACTAAAAGTTAATCCTACTCTCTAGCTATAACCACTGAAGGAGATCACATGCTCGAAAAGCGCATTCGGAATATTCTTCTCAAGGTTGTTGCTACGTTATTGCTTCTCACTCTAACCCCTTCCGCGTTTGCCTGGGGACCGACTGGACATCGCGTCGTCGCGGAGATCGCGCAACGTCACCTGACGCCCGTTGCGCAGACAAAGGTATCGAAGCTTCTGGACGGCCGAACACTAGCCGATGTCGCGAACTGGCCCGACGACCTGCGGTCCGATCCACGTTTCGACAAGTACAAACCTCTCCACTACGCCACCGTGAAGAACGGCTTAACTAGCTACCGCGACTCGGAGAAGGCTCGTTGCGGCGATCTGGTGGTTGCTATCCATGCCTTTACTGCGTTTCTCCGCACGAATTCTCGGGAAACTCTCTTCACAGTGAAGGCGCTCACAGACAAGACCGATGGTACGGGCGAGGCCGCATGCAATCCGCAGGAAACCGAGCCCATCTCACCAACAGCAGCGCTCAGCTTCCTGGTCCATCTCATGGGCGATCTTCACCAACCACTCCACGTAGGCGGACTCGATCTGGGCGGCAACCAAGTTAGCGTGAGTTGGATGGATCGATGGAGCTCCAATCTCCATTCCGTCTGGGATGACGAGATGGTGGACTACGAGCGTTTCGATTACGTGCAGTATGCACGTTTTTTGGACCATGCGAGCGAGGCTGATGCAAAGCGCTGGGTGGCTGGCGATACTATCGCTTACGCAGATGAGGCGGTCGCTATGCGATCTAAACTTTACGTGTTTCCTGACGGCTCATTAACTAACGGAATGCCTAAGATCGCTTATAAATATATCGGCGCGCAGCAAGACCGCATGCGCGAGCAGTTGTTGAAGGGCGGTCTGCGCCTGGCCGGCGTCCTCAATTCAATTTATAAAGAGTAGCCACAGATTTCACGGATTGATCGGGATTAATCAGGTGCGTGACGGCGGCGCCAGAAACGTTGATGTGACCATCGTTGCTCGCGCAAATACGTTTCATGATGCATCAACAGGTAATGCGCGAACGAGCGATCGATGAGTCGCTCATAAACACGCAAAGCGTCACTGCGTCCACTAAAATGATCAATGATGGCGGAGGCTGCGTGAAATCCACTTCCCATCGCCATCGAAATACCATGTGACGCAAGCGGATCGTATGCAACAGCACTATCGCCGGCGGCCAACCATCCATTGCCGGTTATTGTTGTAAGTCTGACTGTGTGCGCTGGCAGGATCCGCGGTGGAGTAGGAGATCCGGCGCCGTACTTACGAACTCGTTGTGCTGTGTAGTTTGTTTTGTTCAGAAGTGCGAGCCAGCGATCGGTTTGGCGCAGCGCAGAGGGATCGAGCAGATCTCCGTCTGTCATATAAACTGCGATGAGCTTCCCACCTGGCAACCGCGAGGAATACCACCATCCGGAAGAAACTGCCTCGACCAAAGTGAATGAATCTTCTTCTTCCGGTATGGCCGCGTCGCTATCGAAGAAGCCTGCCACACCGATCAAGCGGTCGTAGAACACGCGGCGTGCGCCGAATGATCCTGCGATACGGGCGCTGCGGCCCGACGCATCGACAACAAAGCCGGATCGATAAGTTTCCATTCGATCCGGCGCTCTGACCTTAAGTATGAATCGTGAGTCGTTCTCTCTCGAGCACGCTACGACGCGACAACCGTAATGCCAGCGAGCACCTGCCTCCTTAGCTGCTTGCATTAACTCGTCTTCGAATGTGGCTCGGTCCAGGCGCCAGCCAGAGTCGGTTGGCGCGAAGATGAAATCTCGCTCTTCGATGGAATGCGAACCCCAAACAAAGCGGTTTCCGTACGAAGGAAGATTTCCTCTTCGCCGGAGCCGCTCGGTAAGTCCAAAGTGGTCCAACAGTGGATTGATGGTAGGAGGTAAACATTCTCCCACCTTCATCTGCGGCGCGGAGTGTGCTTCTAGAACTACGGGTGAAATACCACGTCGTGCCAGAGCGAGCGCAATCGAAGCGCCCGCTGGACCACCACCTACGATTACCACGTCTGCGGTCAACATAAGTCGGGACTTTACAGTTCGTCGCGGCCTACAATGCGTCGCCTTGCGGGCAAAGGAACTTCATCGATCTCCTTTGCCAATTTTGCAGCAGCGAGTAACGGAACTTCGGCCATCTCTTCTGCGGAAGCCTGGATGAGTCTTTCCGCGATCCGAACCTGTTCCCACGTGGGATCGGATTTAGTGAACTCAGGCGCTAATCCAGTTTCGACCCAAAAGCGCGCGGGCAGTTTGTGTTCAGCATGATCTGCCGATCCATCGCGTGCGGTGATGATGCCGAGCTTGTCCCATTTAGCGACGTTGTCATTGATGCGCGTTTCGTAGTCAGGACCGAAGTAGCGCAGCCACTCAACCCGGTAGAACAGGTGTTTCATTCGTTGCGCCAGAGGCAGGCTTTCGTCAAGCACGCGTCGATAAGAGCGTTCGCTCAGAACCTGATTGGGAACACGTGCCGCCCAGAAAGAGGGAAGTGAAAGAAACGTTCCAATCTCGTAGCCCGATAAACAGCTAGCCTCATCCGTCTGCCACGGAACACCCAGCCACCAAGTGAGCGTGCCCGGACCGCTCGACTCGACAACACCGCCCGGACCCATCGCCTCCATCGGTGAAAGACTTGGACCATAGTCCATCTTCGGCGCCTGAGCTTCGGGCAACACGTTCAACCGGTAAGGCGATTCCCACATGTCCGCCACGCGCAACGGCCACGTTAACTCAATGCCGGGATGAAATGGACCACCCAGGCAGCTTTCGAGGTTCGCTTCGTCGAGCGCATGTGGCTGCTCGGCGATGGGGTATGCGTCAAGTGTTGCTGGACGATCTCGATGCGACGGGTCATCATCAAAGTCGCCATCAGCCCAGCGTCGCAGCCACTCGTACTGAGTTGCAGTCACGGCGAGATCATCCATGCCGAGATTGGTGAAGTCACCGAATGCGTCGCCGTAATACGGTGGCAACTTCTCAGGTTCTTGTGCAGCAGTCGCGTCGTCGGGATTTCGGAACCAGTTGAAATACGACGTGCGGAGGGATTTGTATTCTTCAGCAGGGCTCGACAGTTTATAGAGCAGTTCGGGATCCATCAGGTCAGATGGAGATCCGACGCCGAATAAAAAGCTGACACCGCTATTCACCCACTGGTTATCAACGAGTCGCTCGAAGATCGGGAAGATGTTGCGCCAGAACGAAGGACGCGTCTGACTTGGTGGACCAAACTTACGATCACGACTAAATAGATCGAACACTACGTCATACATCGTCACGACGCCGTAGAGACCTTGACCATAACTGGGAGGCGTGACAGCCACCATCGCCGGCTCAGCTTCGAATTCATTACCATCAATCTTCACGGTTGCTCGCACGGGGCCGTCGGACGTGTCGTCGTGCCAACCGTCGTTGTTCGCGAAAGTTATTGCCGGTTTATGATCGAATGAGGCGGAGTGGCCGAATCCGCCGAGGAAAATCAGACGTCCTGCTTCATCAGTCCGTAACTCTCCGAGCGGAACCTTGATGCCCATGAATTCACCGTTGTCGAAGTGGTAAGCGTTTCCCTGCGTGTTGCGGCCGGTGATTGTGCGTGGGCCAGGATCGATGATCAATTTCAGCCGATCGTTTCCGGAGATCGTTTTGTTGCGCAAGGCTGTGGTCCTGGCATATTTGCCTAGGTCCATTGCATTAAGAAACTCGTACCAGCCAGCCTTGCGATTGGCGACGTGAACGCGCCATGTGATCTCTGCATCATCCGCTGTGATTTCGCGTACTGCTTCGCCTGCTTCGTTGAGGCCGTAGATACGAAACCGCGCTGCTTGTCGCTTTATTCGGCCGGCCCGATCTTTGAAGCCGCCTTCAGGCTGTGGCACTTCTCCTGGAGCTTCCGGGCCAATGAAATACTCGTCGGGGGAATTACCAACGCGTGCGATCCCGATGCCCGGATAGATCGCATAGCGTACGATCTCGTTTTGATCAGACATGATTCTGCTGACTCCTAATCAGTTAGTTAAGACAAAGGTAAAACTTTGGATGGCGTCCGGATTTGCGAGGACGAGCTACCGAGTTCAGAACGGCGCAGAGCATACGACACAAAGAGGCACAAAAGCCACTCTTTTGTGCCTCCTTGTGTGATATAACGCGGCAGCCTTAAATAAACGATCGTGCAACTCACCTGGATAAGGAGATCCCATGTCAAGCAAACCACCACGAAAACAGACGCTCATTGAACGCGACAAGCTTCGCCAGAATCCAGTGCGCATTGAGGTACGCGCAGAGGTACTGGAGCGGCCCACTTCATCATCTCGCCTCTTCTCTCGTGCCGAGGTCGGAAAGCGACTTACCGCAACCGACATCACAAAGCTGATTCGAAAAGCTGGATTGAAACCACTGGGTGGCGGCGGTGGTGGAGATGCTGAAACGCACGTAGAACTTTCGTCCGCCGTACCGTGGGTCGAGGGTCGGGGCTGGCTTGAAGCAGCTGGAACACTTCAGAGCTGGTTTGCTACAACAACGATAGGCTTTATTCCTGATAAGCCAAGCCAGGAGCAAGGGATTCTGTCGATCTGGATGGATGGATTAATTGAGGGCGATGCGTATGTAGCTGAAATTCGCGTCGGAGGCTACTCGATCAATCCTCAGGCTCCGGGCACGTACAACATTGGCGCGAGTGACGCGTCACATGCAGACATACAACAATCTGGCGCTAGTCAGACGCTTTCAGTCTTCATCCCGGCCGTGGGAGGAACGTTGTCACTCATTAACGTTAGAACCCAAGGGCTCGGAGGCTGGCTCCTGGACGACGTTCGCGTGCTGCACCTCGGTAAACTTAGCTAACGCACATTAGAGCTGCGTGACTATGACAAATGAACAGTCGCCTATCGGACTGCGGCGTGGCACTGTCATATATCATTAACGGCGGACTCGTAGCGCTCGGCAATTAACAGTGCATTTTTCGAGTCATGGATTTCGATTATCCAAATCTTATCGGCGCGCTGAGTGACGAGGAGCGGATCAGCTTCTATGAAATCCTGGCTCATAATCTGACGGTTAGTGCTCGCGGCATCTGGTCAGATGAACATCTTACAGACAGCCAGAAGTTAGAAGGTTTGAAATGGCTGAACGAGATAATGCATCGAGTGGTGATGAAGGCTGCGTACTTAAGAGTGGGGAAAAACAAGGATTCGGAAAGCAAGTCCTGGGAAGGTATCAAGCATTGGGTCTCTCTTTCCCCCGAGCTTGCTGAACCTGTTGAGTGGGCGCTTAAGTTTAGTTATAAAACCTGTCGCCGTTAACCAAAAATGCGGAAGCTTCTAATTGCTCCATGCACGATGCTGTTGATGATCGTGGCATTGGTGTCTACGGCGCAATCCGATCGTCAACAACAACGACCGCCCAATATCGTTTTTATTCTCATCGATGATTTGCGTTGGGACGATTTGGGGATTGCCGGTCACCCATTCCTTAAGACACCCAATATCGATCGCATTGGTCGTGAAGGAGCGCACTTTCGAAATGCATTCATCACTGCGCCACTCTGCTCACCGTCGCGCGCCAGTTTTCTGACTGGCCAATACGCACACACCCACGGGATCACTGACAACGTCGATCGTTCCGCGGCAAGCCACAAACTCATTACCTTTCCTTTACTCCTGCAACGGTCGGGTTACACAACCGCTTTCATTGGCAAGTGGCACATGGGAAACGACGACTCTCAGCGGCCCGGTTTTGATCGGTGGGTGAGTTTTAAAGGACAAGGATCTTACATTGATCCCGAGATAAATGAAGATGGCAAGGAATTGAAAGCTAACGGCTACATCACCGATCTTCTCAGCGGATATGCCATTGAATTTATCAAGCGCCGTCACGACAAGCCTTACCTGGTCTATCTTGCGCATAAGGCTATTCATCCGGAAGTCATGCAGCATGATGACGGTAGCGTCAACCTTGCTGACGCTGAACGGTTCATACCCGCTGAACGTCATCGCAGTTTGTTTACTGGTGAAAAGATCCCGCGTCGTGCGAACGCTATGCGACCTCCGACTGGTAAACCTGCTCTCGAACGAAAAATAGGTGATCTGCCGCCATTGGGCGCCAACACAGCCACGCGCGATGAAAGCGTACTCGGTCGCCTTCGCTCACTGATAGCGATTGAAGAAGGAGTCGACGAGATCCTGAAAGCTCTGAAGGAGACAGATCAGTTAGACAACACAGTAATCGTTTTCACCAGCGACAACGGATATTTCTATGGTGAACACGGCCTCAGCGTCGAACGGCGATTGGCGTATGAGGAATCGATCCGAATGCCGCTTCTGATTCGCTATCCGAAAGCCATCAAAGCCGGCACGGTGCGCGACGAGTTTGCACTAAACATTGATCTGGCTCCGACGCTACTTGAACTGGCCGGCGTTACTGGTCCAAACAGCATGGAAGGACGTTCGCTTGTGCCATTAATGAAAGGTGCAAAAACCGAATGGCGTAAGTCGTTCTTGATCGAGTATTACTCCGACAAGGTCTTTCCGCGAATCCGTCAGATGGGTTACAAGGCTGTCCGTAACGAGCGCTGGAAATACATTCACTACTTCGAACTCGAAGGAATGGACGAACTCTACGATCTCAAAGCCGACCCATATGAGATGAAGAACATCATTCGTCAGCCAAACGCAGCCAGGATAGTTGAAGAGATGAAGCGGGAAATGGAAAGATTGTTGAAAGCGCCGTCAATCGATAAGAATTAAGGGTACTGTTCAGTTTGGATTTAACGCCGAAGGCGTTGGCTAATTTCAGCCCAGCGGTTCGAGCGCAGCGAGAACCCTGGGAAAGCAATAAAACAATCCCTTGAAACCCTGAAAAGGGTTCGCCAATTGCCGAACCCCTTTCAGGGTTCAAAAGCTTCTTTTGTCATTACCCAGGGTTCTGGCGAACCCTGGGCTAACATTAGCCAACGCCTTCGGCGTTTAGTCCAAACTGAACCAGTACCGAACAAAAGGACGGTGCGCGGTTGATGTTCGTGCGTAATGCC
>Ga0075421_100009349_pt1 | contig 12079 bp, 8 predicted proteins | sample SoiMetdeltSBSDD5_FD_75292 | JGI IMG/M metagenome (GOLD analysis project Ga0075421, IMG submission 75292) | Bulk soil microbial communities from a Populus tree surrounding site in Tennessee, USA - Soil MetaG P. deltoides SBSDD5 | ecosystem: Environmental > Terrestrial > Soil > Tree plantation...
TGGCCCGAATCGATCAGCTCCGTGAGCATCGCGGCCGCTGCATCGGCGTCGCCGAAGATGGCCGCCTGGAGGTAGTACTCGGGCGCGCGCAGCGCGGCCTGACGCTCGGCTTCGAGCTGGGCGCGCTTCTCCTCCTCGATCGTCTCGATCTGGTGCATGCGCTCGAGGGGGTACTGCGCAGTGATGGCCGCGACGCGTGTGCGGACCGGGCTGCCGTGATCTTCTGCGGTGTACGGGCGCCCCTCGGCGCGCGCCTCGGCGTATCGCTCCTCCTCGTCGGCGCGCTCTTCCTCGTCGAGCGGGAAGCTCTCGCCGGACTCGAGGCCGAACTCCTCGCGCTTGCGGATCGACTCGCGCTCGAGGTCGAGCGGATCGCGCACGATGTGCGGGGTCAGGAAGACGAGCAGGTTGGTCTTCCGCAGCGCGCGCTTCTCGGTCTTGAAGGCCCAGCCGAGGAAGGGGATGTCGCCGAGCCACGGGACCTTGGTGATCGTGTCGTCGTAGGTGTCGCCGATCAGACCGCCGACCACGACGGTCTCGCCGTCCTTCACGACGACGGTGTTCTCGACCCGCCGGCTGCGCAGGGTGACGCCGACCTGGTTCACGTCGCCGACGGGCGCTTCGTTGTTGACAGCGCTGATCTCCTGGAAGATGTCGAGTCGCAGGCTGTCGCCCTCGGTGATCTGCGGCGTCACGCGCAGGGTCACGCCGATGTCCTGGCGCTCCACGTTCACCGAGGTGGAGAGGCCGGATGCCACGGCGGTGCCGCCCGTCGTCGGAGCCTGCACGCGGCTCGTGATGATGGGGATGTTCTCGCCGACGCGGATCTCGGCCTCCTCGTTGTCCGAGGTCAATACGTGCGGCGCCGAGATGACGTTGACGTCGCTGTTGGTGGCGGCGAGGCGCAGCACGCCGCTGATGATGCTGCCGCCGGTGGCGTAGCCGTCGTCGTCGAGTTCGAGCTTGTTGCGCAGGAAGCGGCCGATGAAGGGCGCGACGATCGGCGCGGCGGGGCCGGCCACCGCGGTCTGCGCTGCGGTGGACGCCGCGTCGGTCGCCGTCGCGACCAGGAAGTCGGTGTCGCCGTTGATCGTGCGGAAGAGGGCGTTGAAGCCGAGGTCCTTGCCGTCGGAGAGCGTGACTTCCATGATCAGCGCCTCGACGAGCACCTGCGAGCGCTCCACGTCGAGCTTCTCGATCACACCCGAGAGGGTGTTGAAGGCCTCCTGGCTGGCCTGGACGATCAGCGAGTTGGTCGCCGGATCGGCCGTCACGGTGATGTTGCCCGAGAGCCCGGCCACCACGCTGCTGATCGCGGGCGCGGCGCCGGGCGTTGCACCGCCGGCGCCGCCGACGCCGCCTCCCCCGCTCGGCCGCGACGGTTGGCCGGTCAACAGCCCGGACAGGGTCTGCGCGAGCTCCTCGGCGTCGGCGTTGCGCAGGTAGTAGACGTGGATGCGGCCGCCACCCCGGACCGGCACATCGAGTTTCGCCACAAGGCTGCGGACCTCTTCGAGCTGTGCGCGCGGCGCGAGCACGAGCAGCGAGTTGGTGCGCTCGTCGGTGAGGATGCGGACGGGCGCCCGCACGGCGACCGATTCCGGTGTCTGGGCGGCGGCCGCGCGCTGGCGGCGCCCCGGCCGCGATACCTGTCCCGGCGCGGCGGTGGTCGACGTCACCTCCGCGCCATAGATCTCCGAGACCTGCTCGGCGAGCGTCGCGGCGTCGGCGAACTCGACCTGGATGACCGCGAGCTCTTCCTTGTAGGTCTCGACGTCGATCGACTCGAGGATCGCGATCAGGCGGCGGATGTTCGACGCGGACTCCGTGAGGATCACGGTGTTGGTCGGCGGGTAGGCCGCCATGGCCGCGTCCTTGGAGACCAGCGGCTTCAGGGTGTTCACGATCGACTCGGAGTCGATGTAGTGGAGCGGAATCAGGCGCGTCACGTAGCGATCGCGATCGGGCGGCTTCGCGCCGCTGTGCACGGTCTCGACGCTCGATTCCTTCGCCTCGCGCACGGGCACGATCTTGATGGCGCCGCCCGGCGTCGTGATGGTGGTGAAGCCCTTCACCTGCAGCACCGACTCGAAGACGGCGTACGCCTGCTCGACCGGCACGGGCGAGGGAGAGACGATGGTGACGCGGCCCCGCACGCGATCGTCGTAGATGAAGTTGCGGCCGGTCATCTTCGCGATCGTCTTGATCACGTCGCCGAGCTCGACGTCGTTGAAGTCGAGCGAGACGAGGCCGTCGGCGGGCGCCTCGCCAGGCGGCTCCTGGGCCCAGGCGAGCCCTGCGAACAGGGCCGCGAGCAGGGCCAGGGCGGCGTGGCGGGTGGCGCGGCGTCGGATCAACGGCATCTCCTGGGGTGACCTACGGGCTTCCGCACTGGAAATTGGTCGAGAACGGCGAGCCGTCGGAATGGACGCCGCTGATCGGGACCGCCGCGCCCGCCTGGCATAGTTCGAAGAACTTGGCAGTCTGCTGCGGGTTATCGAGCGCCTCGCCGTTGATCGTGTTGACGAGATCGCCTTCGCGGAGCCCCATCTGCTCGTACAGGCTCCCCGGCTTGATCTGGCTGATCTGCACGCCGCGCATCTGCCCCTCTTCGTACTTCGGCAGGATGCGGGCCTGGGACAACAGCTCGGCGGGATTGTTCATCACCGCCTGGACGTCCTCTTGTGGCATCTCGAAGCTGTTCTCGGAGAGCCGCTGCAGCCGTGTCTGTCGGCGCTCGGCCGCGCGCGCCATCGCGGCGCGTCGGGCACCGGGCGCGCCGGCCGCCACCGAATTCTGCATCGCGAGCTGCGGGGTCATGTTCTCGTCGAAGGCGAGCTCGCGATGGACGCCGTCCTCGAGCAGCACCACGCGCTGTCGCTGGATCCGCACGACGGTCGCCTTCTCCTGAATCGAGCCGCCGACGCCGACGATCAGGGTCGAGCGCGTGCCGCGCTCCTGGATGGCGGCCCAGGCGAGCTGCGGATCCGGCGAGGCGGCCGTGCCGAGCAACGTGAGTGGAAGCTGCGTCGCCTCGAGGTCGGCGTCGGCATCGGGCTGCGACTCGACCGGCGGTGCGATCGTCGAGGATGCGAACACGTTGCGGTCGAGGATGTCCTGGCGGTCGGACCACGTCGGCGCCTTCACGTTCTCGACGGCCTTGGCCTCGGCGTCCTGCGCAGCAGGAGGCAGCACGATCGCCGCGAAAACGGCGTTTGCGGTATCCGCTGCGAGCAAGCAGGCGACCACGAACAAGACGGCGTTCGCTACCCGGCGTAGCGCGCTGATCATGTGCTCACCCCGCGCCCCTCAGCGAGCGTGACGATCCGAGCGGGGGGCGCAGTATACCCCGCGAGGCATCGTCCGCTTGGTTCACGCGTGTTTTCAGAGAGTTAGAGGTTCCCGACGCATGGGGTATCGGCAGACCGCCGCCTGAGCCTTCGAGGCACTTCGACCCCGACTGTCCGAGCGCCGTTCCGGACCGAAACCCTGCGCAGACGTGTGCCATACGGCTCGCGACTGCGCGCGGGCTGCCCGTGGCGCTCGACTCCTGTGCAGTGTCTCGCTCGGATCGCGCGAATCGGACGTGTCGCGGCTCACACCGCGCGAGAAAAGTCATCTCGGGACGGGATCTTTCCATTGACACCCGCGAGGGTGCGCCGAGGCTTGCCGACAATTCTTGTCCCTGGCCCCCAGGGGAAAAGGAAAATCCAATGGCAGATTCGGGCAAGGTGATCGGTATCGACCTCGGGACGACCAACTCCGTCGTCGCGGTGATGGAGGGCGGTCAGCCGGTCGTGATCGCGAACGAGGAGGGAGGTCGGACGACACCTTCGGTGGTCGGCTTCACCAAGGACGGCGAGCGGCTGGTCGGCGCCATCGCCAAGCGGCAGGCGGTCACCAACCCCAAGGGCACGATCTACTCGATCAAGCGCTTCATGGGGCGGCGCCTCGAGGAGGTTCCGGAGGAGATCCGGCTCGTCCCCTACGACGTCGTCGAGGGCAAGGAGGGCACGGCGGCGGTTCGCGTCGAGGGCAAGACGTACACCCCGCCGGAGATCTCCGCGATGATCCTGCAGAAGCTGAAGGCCGCCGCTGAGGCCTATCTCGGCCAGCCGGTGTCGGGCGCGGTCGTCACGGTGCCCGCGTACTTCAACGACGCGCAGCGCCAGGCGACCAAGGACGCCGGTGCGATCGCCGGCCTCGATGTGAAGCGCATCATCAACGAGCCGACGGCGGCGGCGCTCGCCTACGGCCTCGACAAGAAGAAGGACGAGAAGATCGCCGTCTACGACTTCGGCGGCGGCACCTTCGACATCTCGATCCTCGAGGTCGGCGAGAACGTCGTCGAGGTGAAGGCTACGAACGGCGATACGCACCTCGGCGGCGACAACCTCGACCAGCGCATCATCGACTACCTGGTCGCGGAGTTCCGCAAGGACCAGGGCGTCGACCTCACCAAGGATTCGATGGCCATCCAGCGCCTGCGCGAGGCGGCGGAGAAGGCCAAGATCGAGCTGTCGTCCGCCGCGAGCACGGACATCAACCTGCCGTACATCACGGCGGATCAGTCCGGGCCCAAGCATCTGACGATGAAGCTGACGCGGGCGAAGTTCGAGCAGCTCGTCGAGGATCTGATCGCTCGCACCCTCGAGCCGTGCCGGCAGGCCCTGAAGGACGCCGGCTACAGCGCGTCGGAGATCGACGAGGTGGTGCTCGTCGGCGGCAGTACGCGCATCCCGATGGTCCAGAAGAAGGTGTCGGAGCTGTTCGGCCGGGAGCCGAACCGGACCGTCAACCCGGACGAGGTCGTGGCCGTCGGCGCGGCGGTGCAGGGCGGCGTGCTCGCGGGCGACGTCAAGGACGTGCTGCTGCTCGACGTGACGCCGCTGTCGCTCGGCATCGAAACGCTGGGCTCGGTGATGACCAAGCTGATCGAGAAGAACACGACCATCCCCACCCGGCGCTCCCAGGTGTTCTCGACGGCGGCCGACAGCCAGCCGCAGGTCGAGATCCACGTGCTCCAGGGCGAGCGCGAGATGGCGGGCGACAACCGCACACTCGGCCGCTTCATCCTCGACGGCCTCCCGCCGGCGCCGCGCGGTGTACCCCAGATCGAGGTGACCTTCGATCTCGACGCCAACGGCATCCTTTCGGTCAGCGCGAAGGACAAGGCCACGTCGCGCCAGCAGTCGATCCGCATCGAGGGCTCGGGCGGCCTCAAGAAGGACGAGATCGAGCGCATGGTCAAGGACGCCGAGGCGCACGCCAGCGAGGACCGCATCCGGCGCGAGAAGATCGAGAAGCACAACACGCTCGACTCGCTCATCTACCAGGCGGACAAGCAGCTGAAGGAGAACGGCGAGAAGATCCCGTCCGCCGAGAAGCTCGAGCTGGAGAACGCAATCGCGGACGCGCGCAAGGACCTGGACAGCGGCGACACCGCCAAGCTCGACGTCGCGCATCAGCGCGTCGAAGCCGCGCTGCACAAGGTGGCCGAGGCGCTCTACAAGGCGCAGTCCGCTGCGGGCGGCGACGGCGCCGCGCAGGGCGGCGCGTCGACGCCGCCGGGCAGCGGCAATGGCAACGGCGACGGTGACGTCGTCGACGCCGAATACAGCGAGGAGAAGGGCAACTGAGCGATCCCAAGCGCAGCGATCCCTTCGGCGAGCTCTTCGGCGATTTCTCCGTGCGCCTGCGCGGCGACCGCTGGCAGCCCGACGTGGACATCGTCGAGACCGAGGACGAGGTGGTCGTTCGCGTGGAGCTCGCAGGCGTCCACAGCCGCGACCTGCGCGTCGGTGTCGATGGCAGCGAGCTCTGCATCTCCGGCCAGCGCACGGCGGGCGAGTCATCCGGCGTGCGGCGGCTCCATCAGATGGAGATCGCGACGGGGCCCTTCGAGCGCCGCGTGCGCATTCCGGTCGGATTCGACCGCGAGCGGGTCAGTGCGCATCTCGCCGACGGCATCCTCACGATCCAGCTCCCCAAGCGCGGACGGCGCAGCGTCGCCGTCGAGCGGGGCTGACGCCGCCATGGCCGAAGAACAAAGCGAGATCCGACCCGAGAGCTCGGGAGCCGAAGGCACGCAGATCTCGGTGGCGAGTGGCGGTGCGGAGCAGATCGCGCTGACGCCGCTGCCGGATGCGCTGCCCGTGCTGCCGCTCAAGAACACGGTGCTCTTCCCGTTCCTGCTCTCACCGTTGCTGGTGAACACGGATCGTGCGCGTCGGCTGATCGACGCAGTGTTGTTGACCCCGCACCGGCTGCTCGTGTGCGTGGCGGTGAAGGGAGAGGTCGGCGAGAACCCCGGCCCCGACGACCTGCACCGCGTTGGCACCGTCATGCGCATCGCGAAGATGATGAAATTCCCGGACGAGTCGTATCGACTGCTCGTCCAGGGCGTGGCGCGCGTGCGCCTCGAAGGCTTCGTCTCGGAATCGCCGTACCTGGTCGCGCGCGTCCACCGGCTGACCGAGACGGGCGATCCCCGCTCCGTCGAGACGACGGCGCTGATGCGGCAGATCGTGCAGGAGTTCTCGACGCTGGTCGCGCAGAGCCCGCGCCTCTCCGACGAGCTGCAGGTGCTCGCGCAGAACGTCGAGGACCCCTCGAAGCTCGCCGATCTGGTCGGCTCGAACCTCGGCTTCGACGTCGCGGGCAAGCAGCTTCTGCTCGAGGAGCTCGACGTCCCGACGCGGCTCAAGCGCGTGCTCGACGAGCTCGCGCGAGAGCGCGACGCCGTGAAGGTCGAGAGCGAGATCCGCGAGAAGGTGCAGAGCGACATCGGCAAGACGCAGCGCGATTACATGCTGCGACAGCAGCTCGAGGCCATCCGCCAGGAGCTCGGCGAGGCGGAGGACAGCGAGACCGAGGTCGCCAAGCTGCGCGCGCGTATCGAGGCGGCGCAGATGCCGCCGGAGGCGCTCGCCCAGGCGACCCGGGAGCTGGAGCGGCTGGCGCAGATGCCTCCCGCAGCCGCCGAGCACGGCGTGATCCGCACCTATCTCGAGTGGATGGCGGACCTGCCATGGAGCGAAGTGTCCAAGGACCGCCTCGATCCCGACGAGGCACGCCGGATCCTCGACGAGGACCACTACGGCCTCGACAAGGTGAAGGACCGCATCGTCGAGTACATCGCCGTGTTGTCGCTGAAGAAGGACCTGCGCGGCCCCATCCTCTGCTTCGTCGGCCCGCCGGGCACCGGCAAGACGTCACTCGGGCGCTCGATCGCGCGCGCGCTCGGCCGCAAGTTCGAACGCATCTCGCTCGGCGGCATCCGCGACGAGGCGGAGATCCGCGGCCATCGGCGCACCTACGTGGGCGCGCTGCCGGGCCGGATCATCCAGGAGATCCGGCGCGCGGGCACGCGCAACCCGGTCTTCGTGCTCGACGAGGTGGACAAGGTCGGCACGGACTTCCGCGGCGACCCGTCGTCGGCGCTGCTCGAGGTGCTCGATCCCGAGCAGAACTCGGCGTTCAGCGACCACTACCTCGAGGTGCCCTTCGACCTTTCGCAGGTGCTCTTCATCGCGACCGCGAACCTGATGGACCCGGTTCCGCCCGCGCTGCGCGACCGCATGGAAGTGATCGAGCTCCCCGGCTACACGCACGAGGAGAAGTTCGAGATCGCGCGCCGCTTCCTGCTGCCGCGCCAGCGCGCCCAGAACGGCGTCGCCGAGGTCGACCTCGAGGTGACCGACGCCGCGCTCGCGGAGCTGATCCGCAGCTACACCCGCGAGGCGGGCGTGCGGAACCTCGAGCGCGAGATCGGCGCGCTGTGTCGCAAGGTCGCGCGGCGCGTCGCGGAAGAGGGCGTCGCGCGGCCAGTGCGGATCGGTGTCGAGGATCTCGAGAGCCTGCTCGGACCCGTGCGATTCGAGCCCGAGCTCGTCGAGCGCGCGGGTCAACCGGGCGTGGCGGTGGGCCTGGCCTGGACGCCAGCCGGCGGCGACATCCTGTTCGTCGAGTCGACCCGCATGCCCGGCAAGGGCGAGCTCAAGTTGACCGGCTCGCTCGGCGATGTGATGCGGGAGTCGGCGGAGGCCGCGCGCTCCTGGCTGCGCGCTCGTAGCACGGACTTCGGGCTCGATCCGGAGAAGTTCCACGAGGAGGATCTGCACCTTCACGTGCCGGCAGGCGCGGTGCCGAAGGACGGCCCATCCGCCGGTGTCGCGATGGTGACCTCGCTCACGTCGCTGATGACCGGTCGGGCCGGTAAGCCCGATGTCGCCATGACCGGTGAGATCACCCTGCGCGGCAAGGTGCTACCGGTGGGTGGAATCAAGGAGAAGGTGCTCGCAGCGAAGCGCGCAGGCATCGCGACCGTCGTGCTGCCGGAGCGCAATCGCAAGGATGTGGAAGAGATCGAGCCGGAGCTCCTGGCGGGTCTGGCTCTGGAATACGTGGGGACCATCGATGACGCGCTCCGCTACACGCTCGCTCCACCGCACTGAGGGGCTCGTCCTCTGCGCGGCGCTGGCTCTCTGGACCGCCGGCTGCGTGACGCGCACCAAGCACGACCGCATCGTCCACGGCCTCGAGGAGCAGAACAGCGAGCTCGAGGCGCGCGTGCACGATCTCGAGCGCTCCAACAAGTCGCTCGACGACGAGCGCGTGAAGCTGATCGACGAGATGGAAGACCTGCGCGAAGCGCGCACGGCGCTCTCGCGCGACATCGAGCAGCTCCAGAGGTCGAAGGACCTTCTCACCGAGCACCTGCGCAAGCGCGAGTCGGAGGTCGCGGAGCTGTCGCAGCTGAAGGGGACCTACAGCGGGCTGGTCTCCGAGCTCGAGGCGGAAGTCGCGGCCGGGCAGATCCAGATCGAGCAGCTGCGCGACGGCATCCGGCTCAATCTCCCGCAGGACATCCTGTTCCCGTCCGGCTCCGCCACGCTCGATCCGCGCGGCGCGGCCGTGCTGCGCAAGGTGGCGGGCAAGCTCCACGAGCAGGACCACCGCATCGAGGTGCAGGGGCACACGGACAACGTGCGGCTGAGTGGCGGGCTCGCGTCGCGATTCGGCACGAACTGGGAGCTGGCCGCCGCGCGCGCCTCCAGCGTGGTGAGGATCTTCGAGGGCGAGAAGATCGATCCCCATCGCCTGACGGCGATCTCCTTCGGCGAGTGGGCGCCGGTCGCCTCCAACGACGACGCAGAGGGGCGCGCCCGCAACCGTCGGATCGAGATCCGCCTGATCCCCCTCAACGGTCCGGAAGTGGCGACCGGCGGGGAACCCGCCGCGAAGCAGGGGACCGCGCCCGCCGGGCAGGAACCCGCGCCGAGCAAGCCCGCGCCGCCCGCCGCAGAGACGCCCGCCGTCGACGCGCCGGGACAGGCATCCGCAGCCGAGGCAGGCACCGCCACGCAGTGAGCGCCTCCCGGGCGCGCCTCGAAGAGATCTTTCGCAGCGCCGTCGCAGCGGCCGACCCGGCGCGCGCGCTCCGCGGCGTGGTGACGCGCGACGGCGACGGCGTCCTGCGGATCGTCGGGCAGCCGCTCGCCGCGGGTGCGCGGTTGTGCGTGCTCGCCGTCGGCAAGGCCTCGCCTGGCATGGCCGCGGCGCTCGAGGGGATCGCGGGCGACGAGATTGCGGCGGGGCTGATCGTCGCGCGAGAGGCGTCGGGCGGGACGCGCATGCCCCTGCGCGTCGCGGCGCATCCGATCCCGGACGTTCGCAGCGCCGCGGCCGCCGAAGAGGCGCTGCGTTTCGTCGAGAGCGCGCGGCCGCAGGACGTCCTCGTGGTGCTGCTCTCGGGCGGCGCGTCGAGCCTCTTGTCGGCGCCGGCCGGCGCGCTCCACGTCGACGATCTCACCCGTACGAACGAGGCGCTGCTCGCGTCGGGCGCGCCGATCGACGAGGTGAACGGCGTGCGCAAGCACCTGTCGCGCCTGTCGGGCGGGCTGCTCGCGAAGCGCGCGCGCAGCCGGCGTATCGAGGTGCTCGTGATCTCGGACGTGCCGGGCGATCGGCTCGACGTGATCGGCTCGGGTCCGTGCGCGGCGGACCCCTCGCGCTACGCCGACGCGCTCGCGGTGCTCGAACGGCGTGCTCTACGCGAACGCGTGCCGGCTGCCGTCGTCGCGCACCTCGAGGCGGGCGCGCGCGGCGAAGTTCCGGAGACGGCGAAGCCCGGCGATCCGGCGCTGACGCGCGTGCGACACACGATCCTGGCGAGCAATCGCACCGCCTTGCGCGAAGCGGCGGAGTCGGCGCGGCGGATCGGGATGCGTCCGCTGATGCTGACGGAACACCTCGCCGGAGAGGCGCGCCGCGCAGGGCGGAGGATCGGCGCGCTGGCGCGCTGTGCCCGCGTCGCTGCGCCCGCGTGCCTGCTGGCCGGGGGCGAGACGACGGTCACCTTGCGCGGCGCGGGTCGCGGCGGCCGCAGCCAGGAGCTCGCGCTCGCGGCTGCGCTCGAGCTCGTCGGGTCGCGAGGCGTCGAATTGCTCGCCGCCGGCACGGATGGGAGCGACGGTCCGACGGATGCCGCCGGCGCGTTCGCCGACGCAGGCACCGTCGCGCGTGCTGCGTCGCGCGGCTGCGACGCGGCCGCGTCTCTCGAGCGGAACGATGCCTACGACTTCTTCGAGGCCGCGGGCGGCCTGCTGCGGACGGGTCCGACCGGCACCAACGTGATGGATCTCGTGCTCGTCGCGCTGGAGCCTGACGCGTGAGGCGGAAGCGAGCCGCACGCGTGAGCAGGACGCGACGTGTAAGATACGCCCGTGCAAGCGCGCGTTCGGACGGACTGGATGCAGACGAGCCGCTCCGCGGCGCCGCGCACGCTCGCGCTCGCGACAGCGGTGCTGCTCGCCGCGGCAGCGGCTGCTCCGGCGGGTGCAGAGGGGACGGTGGCGAGCATCCGCACAGAGGGCGAATTCCTCGCCTACGACGCGGCCGCGAAGACCGTCACCGTGAAGGTCGAGAAGCCGGGTTCCGGTCAGGCGGCCGAAGCGCTCGCGGTCGGGCAGCCGGCCACCTTCCACGTCGAGCCGGAGGGCTCCGTCCTGACGCGGACCAGTGTCTCGATCCGGGGCGAGACGGGATCGCTCGAAACGATCTCGTCCGGCCGCATCGTCAACGTGTACTGGCGGCCCGACGCCGCCGACCCGAAGCTGCGCATCGCGCGCAAGATCGACGTCATCCTCTCCGACGAGGAGCTCGACCTCCGCTACGGGACGGAGTAGAAGGCGGAAGCGCAGCGTGGCGATCGGTCCGGATGAGTTCAAGCAGGCGCTCGGTCGCCGCGCGGCGGGCGTGACCGTCGTGACGACGCGCGCCGGAGAGCGCATCCACGGCATGACGGTGTCGGCGTTCGCGGAGGTGTCCCTCACGCCGCCGCTCGTGCTGGTCTGCGCGGACAAGTCGTCGAACACGCTGCCGCTGATCGAAGAGTCCGGCGTCTTCGCGGTGAACGTGCTGGCGCGCGACCAGGAAGGGCTGTCGAACCGCTTTGCGTCCAAGAAGGACGAGTGGCGCCGCTTCGACGGCCTCGAGCTCGACTGCGGCCCGACCGGCGCGCCGTGGCTGCGCGGCGCGGTGGCGAACCTCGACTGCCGCGTGGTCGCCGCGCACGATCACGGCGACCACGTCGTCTACATCGGCCTGGTGGAGGAGGCGCGCTGGTTCGAGCGCCCCCCGCTGCTCCACTATCGCAGCCGCTACGGTTCGTTCGAGGCGTAGCGCGCTAGGCGGCGCGCTCCATCGCCTCGGTGTAGCTGCCCGAACGCGCCGCGCCGTTGCACTTGGCGCGGTGGTAGTAGGCCTTCTGGCCCGCCGCGACGTTCGCGGTCTTGCCGCCCCATGCTTTCAGCGCGGGTGCCTGCAGCGCCCGGCCGTAGGAGAAGGAGAGCTGCCAGGGGCCGCCGCCGAGGCGGTTCATCTCGTTCAGGTGCGCAGTCGCGAGCTCGTCGCTCTGGCCGCCCGAGAGGAACACGATGCCCGGCACGGCGGCCGGCACCGTACGGCGGAAGATCGCGAGCGTTGCCTCCGCGACCTGCCGCACCCCGGCCTGGGTCGGGGACTCGGTGCCGGACAGCACCATGTTGGGCTTGAGCAGGATCTGCTCGAGCGGCAC
>Ga0075421_100009355_pt1 | contig 12077 bp, 13 predicted proteins | sample SoiMetdeltSBSDD5_FD_75292 | JGI IMG/M metagenome (GOLD analysis project Ga0075421, IMG submission 75292) | Bulk soil microbial communities from a Populus tree surrounding site in Tennessee, USA - Soil MetaG P. deltoides SBSDD5 | ecosystem: Environmental > Terrestrial > Soil > Tree plantation...
AGGTCGGCGAGCAGCGCGGGCGCCGGTGTCGAGCCGGCGACGGCGGCGGTGGCATCCTCGAGGGCGGCCTGGCCCACGCCGACCGCGCGGGCGGCGATGTTGATCCGTCCCGTCTCGAGCGCGTTCATGACGTGGCGGAAGCCGCGACCCTCCACGCCGCCCACGAGATTGGCGGCGGGCACGACGACGTCGTCGAAGACGAGCTCCGCGGTATCGATGCCCTTGTAGCCGAGCTTGGCGATGCTCTTGGCGACGCGGAGACCGGGATGACTCTTGTCGACGATGAAGCACGACATGCCCTTGTGCCGCGGCGCCGCCTTCGGATCGGTGACGGCGAGGAGCGCGAACGTGTTGCCCTCCCGGCCGTTCGTGACGAACATCTTGGTGCCGTTCACGAGGTAGCCGTCGCCCATCCGCTCCGCCACCGTGCGTATCGCCTGCACGTCGGAGCCGGCATGCGGCTCGGTGAGACAGAGCCCGCCGCGCGCCTCACCCTGCGCGAACCGCGGCAGCCACGCTCGCCGCTGGGCGTCCGTCCCGCCTTCGAGCACGATGAGCGCGGCCATGGTGTGGCTGTTGATGACGCCCGCGAGCGACATGAACCCGCGACAGAGCTCCTCGATCACGCGGGCGTAGGTGGTGACGTCGAGCCCGAGACCGCCGTAGTCGGTGGGAACGAGGGCGCCGAAGAGACCGAGCTCGCGCATGCGCGCCACGAGCGCGTGCGGATACTCGTCAGCGTGCTCGAGCGCGGCCGCAGTCGGGCGAACCTCCCTCTCCACGAAATCCCGGACGGCCGCAAGCAGAGGATGCCGCACGAATCGATATTACAATGCCGGCCTCCGGGCACCTCGTGTCCCAGGCGACCGGTGGCGCGACCTTCGAATCCGTGCGGGGCGGTTCGATACAATAGGACCCGCTCATGTCTCTCGACGACATCTTTCTGTTTCTCCAGAACGGGATCGACCGTCTCGTCAGATGGCTCCGTATCGGCGCCGCCCCTCCGGCCGGGCGGCGGCACCTGCTGATCATCCAGATCGACGGCCTCGCCCGCTCCGTGCTGGAGCAGGGACTCACGGAAGGACGGATGCCGTTCCTCCGCCGGTTGCTCGCGCGCGGCGCCTACCGCATCACGCCGATGAGCGTCGGGCTGCCGACCTCGACGCCCGCGTTCCAGCTCGCTGCCATGTACGGCGTCCGCCCCGACATCCCGGGATTCCACTACCACGACAAGCGGCGCCGCACCGACGTCTACTTCCCCCGCGCCGGGGATGCCGCGTGGGTGGAGCGCGAGCAGGCGGGGGGGCGGCTCGGGATCGTGCGCGGGGGCAGCACCTACGGTTGCGTCTTCACGGGCGGCGCCAGCAACAATCTCTTCAGCTTCGCGGTCTTCAAGCGTCCGACCGGGCGCGGCATCGTCACCGCGCTGTCGGCGTTCGTGGTGCTGGCGTGGGTGGCGGTGAAGGGGCTGGCGCTGACGGTGGTCGAGCTCACGCGCGCGCTGCTCCGCTTCATCGCCGACCCCGTCAGGGAGAGCGCGCGGGGCTGGAAGTTCCTGGCCATCAAGGTCGGCATCTCCGTGTGGCTGCGCGAGCTCTTCACGCTCGCGGTGTCGCGCGACCTCTATGCCGGCATCCCCGTCGTCTACGTGAACTACCTCGACTACGACGTCTTCGCCCACGCCTACGGCCCGCGGCACCCGCGGGCCATGCGCGCGCTCCGCCGCGTGGACCGCTCGCTGCGCAAGCTGTGGACGGTGGTCCGCCGCGTCCCCGAGCACTCGTACGACGTTTACGTCCTCTCCGATCACGGGCAAGCGGCATGCATCCCGTACGTGCGTCTCGCGGGCGGCGAGGGTTTCGAGACGCGGCTGTTCGAGGAAGTGCTGGAGCCGACGGGCGCGCACATGATCGATCCGGGCCGGCCCGAGGGGCGGCGTCTCGTGCAGGGCATCAAGGCGTATCGGAGCCACCGGGAGAGCGGGATGTGGCAGCGCTTCGTGAACTATCTCGAGCACGACTTCCCGCGGCTCATGGGGGAATTGCCGGAGGCGCGCGAGCGCGGCGCCGTACGGGTGGTGTCGGCGGGGCCCAACGCCTTCATCTATTTCCTCGACGTCGATTCGCCGCTGACGTTGCAAGACATCGACGCGCGCGCGCCCGGCCTCGCCGAGAAGCTCTCACGCACGCGCGGGGTCGGCTTCGTGCTCGCGCGTTCGGCGCAGGGCCCGATCTGCATTTGGCGCGGCAAGCGCTATCACGTCGCCGACGGAGAGGCCGGACCCTTCGCGGGCCGCGACGACCTGGAGCTCGTGCGCACGGGCGTCGTCGATCTCATGGCCATGCCGAGCGCGGGTGACTTCGTCGTGTACGGCCTCGATACGCCGGAGGGGAACATCTCGTACGTCGCCGAGCTCGGCGCCCACGCCGGTCCCTCGCCGGACGAGCTCCACACCTTCGTCGTGCATTCGGCGCGGGTGACGCTCCCGGCCGCGATCACGCATCCGATCCAGCTCTACCCGCACTTCGTCGCCTACCAGGAGGCCGCGTGACGCCACTCGTCGTCGCGAGCTACAACATCCATCGCGGCGTCGGGCTCGATCGCCGGCGAGATCTCGACCGCATCGCCGACGTGGTGGGCGAGATCGAGCCCGACATCGTGGGACTCCAGGAGGTCATCCGCGAGGACGGCGGCGCCGCCGCCGATCAGGCCGCGTACCTGGCGGGCCGGCTCGGGATGGCGGTGATCATGGGGGAGACCCGCGCCCACGGCGGCGGGACGTACGGCAACGCCGTGCTCACGCGTCTCAACATCGCCAGCTTCGAGCGCTGCGATTTGAGCCATGGACGCCGGGAGCCGCGTGGGTGTCTGCGGGTGGATCTCGACGTCGACGGCACGCCTCTCCACGTCTTCAACTGTCACTTCGGGCTCGCCCTCGGCGAGCGCCGCGAGCAGCTCCGCCGCCTGCGCGGCTTCATCAACGCCTCCGCGGCCCTCGCCGGACCCCGCGTGGTCATGGGCGACTTCAACGAGTGGCATCCGGGACCGATCACGCGCGGGCTCCGGCGCGAGTTCTCGTCGCCGATGCGACGCATGCGGCGGACGCACCCCGCCGTGTTCCCGATTTTCAAGCTGGACCGGATCTACTGGGACGTCGAGCTGGAGGGCGAGGCCTTCCACGTCCACAGGAGTCGCCTCGCGCGGGTGGCGTCCGATCACCTTCCCGTCGTGGTGCGGCTCCGCGTGCGGCCGCGCCGCCACCGCGCCACCGTGTACGTGCGCGGTGAGGAGCTGCCGCCCGCGGAGTAGAGCCGTCACGCGCCCGCGAAGACGTCGCGGCGCCTCTGCCCTCGCTACTTCGCGGGCGCCTGACCCTTCGAGAGACGGACGAGGAACCGGCTCAGGTCGCGCGCCATGTCGTCGAACGACTCGCGGAGAAACTCCTTGCTGCTCCCGCCGAAGGCGCCACCCTGCTGGGCGATTCGCCGATCCGCGGTGGCGACCACGACCTGCCCCGACTGCGCGTCCACCAGGTGTATCTCGGCCTGCGCCCGCGTGCGTCCGGCGCCGTAGCCGCCCGCGAAGTACCGCGCCGCCTGCGAGCCCTCACCGAGCCGAGAGATCTCGCCCTGCAAGCGGAGCGTGCGCTCCGGGCCGGGACGGAACTCGGCATCCCCCACGTTCACGACGCGGACGAAGAGGCCGCTCTCGCGCAGGCGTCGCGCGAGCTCACCCTGGAAAAAGGCCGACATGTTGGCCGCCGTCCGCCGATCTCCGTCGTCCTTCACCTTGGGGTCGGTGACCGCGAATTTCTCGACCGCGATGACCTTGTAGGCCCTGATGTCGAAGCCGGGGGCGATGGCGACGCGGCCCGCGTCCTTGTCCTCGTCCTTGGGCACGAGGTTGCCCACGCCCTTCACGTCGTCGGGCGACGTCTGCATCGATCCCACGCATCCGGACAGAACGACGGCGAGCATACCGATGGCCAGTCTCGCGACCCAGGGCGTCATCGACATGGGGGTCCTCCGGACTCCGTGACAGGGCGAAACGCCCTGTATCCAACTGGATCACGGGGTAGCCGGGGGTACGAAGGAAAATCGCGTCAGGCGCGGCCGGCGAGGTCCAGGGCAGCCAGGAGCAGGGTGTTGGCGCCCTGCTCCACGTCCTCGATGGGGGTGAATTCCTCCTCGCAGTGGCTACGGCCGTCGTGGGACGGCACGAACACCATGCCGGCGGGACCGATGGCGGCCATGTACTGCGCGTCGTGCCCCGCCCCGGAACGGATGCGGCGGTGGGGCGCGCCGACGGTGCGGGCCGCCCGTTCCACGGCGGCCACGACCTCCGGCGCGAACGGCGTGTAGGGCATGCGCCAGTAGTGCTCGAGCTCGAACCGCACGCCCTCGCGCGCGCACGCCTCGCGCACGATCGCGTCGAGCCGGGCGCGGGCGCGATCGAGCGTTTCCGTCTGCGGATCGCGGACGTCGATGGAAAGCGTCACGCGACCGGGAATGGCGTTGACGATGTTGGGCGCCACCACGATGTTGCCGACGGTGGCCACCGCGTCGCCGCCGAGCTCGCGCGCGAGCTGCCGCACGCCCGTGACGACCTCCGCCGCCGCCACGAGCGCGTCGTGGCGGATGCGCATCGGCGTGGGCCCGGCGTGGTCCTGCACGCCGTGGATGGTGAGGCGCGACCACGAGATGGCGACGATGCCTTCCACCACGCCCACGGCGAGGCCTTCCTCCTCGAGCAACGGCCCTTGCTCGATGTGCAGCTCGAGATAGGCCCGGAACGGACGGGCCACGCACGGCTCCGACCCGAGATAGCCGATGCGCTCGAGCTCGTCCACGAGGCGGACACCGTCCTTGTCCCGCGCGTTGTAGGCATCTTCGAGCGCGATTTTGCCCGCGAGCACACCGCTCGCGATCATGGCGGGCTGGAAGCGCGCGCCTTCCTCGTTGGTGAAGATCGCCAGCGTCATCGGGTGGCGCGTGCGCACGTTGCCGTCGTTGAGCGTGCGCAGCACCTCGAGCGCGCAGAGGACGCCGAGCTGACCGTCGTAGGTGCCGCCGGTCGGCACCGAGTCCACGTGCGAGCCCATCATCACCGGCGGCAGCGCGGCCGCGCCCGCCCGCTCGCCGAAGATGTTGCCCATCCGATCGACGGTCACGCGCAAGCCGGCTTCGCGCATCCAGCGCACCATGAGGTCGCGTCCCTGCTTGTCCTCGTCGCTGAGCGCGAGCCGCGTGAGGCCGCCGCGCGCGGTGGCGCCGATGCGGCCGAGCTCGTCCATGGATGCCTGGAGCCGCGCACGATCGATCTTCATCGCGTATCTCCCTTCACGTGATCGGCACGGACGGCGGGCTCGATCCCGCCCGCGCGCGCCCCCGCGCGACACGGCACCACGATGTCGCCGAACGCGTCCGCGCGGCCGGTGTCCCACGCCCGGGCCGTGAGCGCGGCCGCGATGGCGTCGCGCGCGTCCTGACCGAGGCGCGAACGCCGCGCATCGGGCAGCATCGCGTCGAGACCGCGCTGCGACCACACCGCGCGTCGCTCGCGGCCGCGCGCGCCCGTCCAGCGCGTGAAGGCGGCGGTCGGGAAGCACTCGACGCTCGGGAGGCCGGCGGCGGCGAGCGCAGCGTACAGCGCGAAGCCGTGCTCGATCCACTCGTAGTACGCGGGATTGGCGGCGAGGGCGGGAGCGTCGGGCGTATAGCGGATGCCGCACACCGCGCGCGCGAGCTGTCGCTCGTCCGCGCGCGAGCGCTCGCCGTGCGGCGCCGGGTGGCGCGGACTATCGACCGCGACCAGGCGCGGGCGCCGTTCGCTGAGCCAGGCGGCGACGTGGGCGGGCGTCGGCAGCTGTACCGGCGGCTCGAGAAGCCGTTCGGCATCGACGACGGCCACGTGAAAGCCCTTGCGCCGGCCGCCCACGTCCACCCCCGCCCAGCGCGCCGGTGGCGTCACAGCCCGAGGTACGCGCGTTTCAGGCGCTCGTCGCCGAGGAGGTCGCGCGCGGGGCCGGCGAGCACGAGGTGGCCGCTCTCGAGCACGCACGCCCGGTCGGCGATCGTGAGCGCCTGGCGGACGTTCTGCTCGACGAGCAGCACGGTGACGCCGTCGCCGTTGATCGCGCGCACGGTCTCGAAGATCTTGCCGACGAGGACGGGGGCAAGGCCGAGCGTGGGCTCGTCGAGCATGAGCAGGCGAGGGCGCGCCATGAGGGCGCGGCCGATCGCGCACATCTGCTGCTCGCCCCCGGAGAGCGAGCCCGCGAGCTGGGTGCGGCGATCCTTGAGCACCGGGAAGAGCGTGTAGACGTAGTCGAGCGTGCGCGCCTGCGCGTCGCGCCCGCGCCGGGCGTGGGCGCCCAGGAGCAGGTTCTCGGTGACGGTCATGAACGGAAAGAGGTGCCGGCCCTCCGGCACCTGCACGATTCCGCGCTCCACGCGCCGATGCGCGGGCTCGTCGCCGAGGTCGGCGTCGTCGAACACCACGCGGCCGTGGCGCGGCGGGACGAGGCCCGAGATCACGCGCAGTGTGGTCGATTTGCCGGCGGCGTTGGCGCCCACGAGCGCGACGATTTCCCGCTCGCGGACCTCGAGGCCGACCCCGAACAGCGCCTGGAGGTCGCCGTAGAACGCGTCCACGCCCTCAAGCCTGAGCAAGCACGAACTCGTCGCCGAGGTAGGCGTCGATGACGCGGCGGTCGGCCGCGACCTCCGCGGGCGTGCCCTGCGCGATGAGCTCGCCGTGGTGGAGGACGACGATCCGACGCGCCAGTCGCATCATGGCCGCCATCACGTGCTCGATCACGACGAGCGTGACGCCCTCCGCATGCACGCGGCGCACGAGCTCCACGATGCCGGCGAGCTCGGTCGGGTTGACGCCGGACATCACCTCGTCCAGCAGGAGGAGGCGCGGCCGCGTGGCGAGCGCGCGCGCCACCTCGAGGCGCTTCCGGAGACCGATGGGGAGCGCCTTCGCGCGCGCGCCGGCATGCGCGGTGAGCCCGCACGTCTCCACCACGCGTCCGGCCTCGGCGCGCGCCTCGGCCACCGACGTCGCGCGCGTGAGGGCGCCGATCATCACGTTGTCGAGGACGGAGAGGTTGCCGAACGGCTTCACGATCTGGAACGTCCGCGTGAGGCCGAGACGCGCGATGGTGTGCGGTGGGTCCCCGGTGACGTCCCGGCCCTCGAGGATCACGCGGCCCTCCTCGGGGCGCTGGAAGCCGGAGATGACGTTGAAGAGCGTAGTCTTCCCGGCGCCGTTGGGGCCGATGATACCGAGCAGCTCGCCGGCGGCGACCTCGAGGCTCACCTCACGGACGGCGGTGAGGCCGCCGAACCGCTTGGTGACGTGCTCAAGCGTGAGCACGGATGGTTCGCGTGCGGACGCGGGCGGCGAGGCCCGCCAGCCCTTCGGGGACGAAGCGGACGACGAGGATCAGGATCACGCCGTACGTCACGAGATAGAGGCCGACGTAGCCGCCCTTGATCCCGGAGAAGTGGGCGCGCAGCGACGTCTCGAGGGCGGTGATCAGCGCCGCGCCCAGGAAGGGACCGAGCGCGACGCCCATGCCGCCGATGATCGTGTGCAACGCGAAGCGCACGGACAGATCGACGGAGAACACGTAGAACGGATCCACGAAGCCGATGTACTGCGCCCACAGGCTGCCGCCGATCGAAGTGAGGGCGGCGCTGAGCGCGATCGCGAAGACTTTGAGGCGGCGGCTCGCGATGCCGAGCGCTTCCGCGGCCTCCTCGTCCTCGCGCACACCCGCGAGCTGGTAGCCGATGCGCGAGCGTTCCAGGTAGACCTCGACCAGGTAGTAGACGACGGCGAGCGCGAGCGCCACGTAGACCCAGGCCACGTGACCGAGCCCGAGCGTCCAGAAGCCCGGCCGGAAGGGGACCGGAATGCCCTCCGATCCCGCCGTGAAGCCGCGCCAGCGGCTGGCCACGATGAGCAGCACCTGCGAGAACGCGATCGTGGAGAGCGCGAAGTACGGACCGCGCAGGCGGTTGGAGAGATAGCCGATGATCAGGCCCGCCGCCACCGATACCAGCATGCCGACGAGCAAGCCGAGCCACGGCGACTGCTGCCAGCGCGCGGACACGAGCGCCGCCGCGTAGGCGCCGATGCCGAAGAAGGCGGCGTGGCCGAGGGAGACCTGGCCCGCGTAGCCGCCGGCGACGTTCCAGGCGGCGGAGATCGCGCCCCAGAGCAGGATGATGACGAGGCTGTCCAGGAAGAAGCCACCGCGGATCACGAGCGGCGTGAGCGCGGCCACCGCGAAGAGGACGATGGCGCCCGCGTGCTTCTTCATCACACGCCGAGGTTCTCGGCGCCGCGCTGACCGAAGAGACCGGCGGGCCGGAACACCAGCACCGCGATGAAGAGCAGGAAGTAGAGGACTTCTTTCCAGGCGCTCCCGACCACGTACGAGCCCACCACCTCGACGCTCGCCACGATCACGCTGCCGAGGAGGGCACCGACCATGTCGCCGAGTCCGCCGAGCACGACCACCACGTACGCGAGCAGCACGAACTGCAGGCCTGCCGTGGGATACACGGAATAGAGCGGCGACACGAGCACGCCCGCCACCCCCACGCACGCGATCCCGATCGCGAACGTCAGCCGGTACACGCGGTCGGTGTCGATGCCCATGAGGGTGGCGGCGTCGCGGTCCTGGGCGGTGGCGCGCATGACGCGGCCCGCGTGCGTCCACTTCATGAACGCGAAGAGGCCGATCGTGAACGCGACCGCGACCGCGAACGCCACCACCTGCGACAGATTGAAGGCGCTGGCGCCGACACGCAGGATCACGCTCGCGTGCCAGGGGCGGACGAATCGAAAATCGCCCGTCCACAGGACGAGGGCGAGGTTCTGGAGGGCGATGGAGAGGCCGACGGTGGTGAAGATCTGCACGTTGTGGGAGGCCCGGATGACACCCTTCATGACGAGTGCGTAGGTGACGAGACCGGTGAGGAAGAAGAGCGGGATCGCGGCCACGAGCACGAGATAGGGATCGAGGCCGTAGAGCGCGAACGACCAGAACGCGAGGTACATGCCGAGCATGAGGAACTCGCCGTGGGCGAAGTTCACCACGCGCATGATCCCGAAGATCAGCGTGAGGCCGACCGCGATGAGCGCGTAGATCCCCCCGAGGAGGATCGTGGAGACGAAGAGCTGCGCGAGAACGTCTATTTGCGCTGGTCCCAGGGTCCGAGCGGGATCCACTTCGCCCGGATGGTCGTGAACTCCTCCGGCCACACCGTGGCCATCTGGCCGTTCTGCCACTGCAGCATGTAGTGCTGCACGCGCTCGTTGGCGTTCTGACCGTTCTCGGCGAACTTCACGCCCCAGCCGTTCAGCGTCGACCCCACGGGAAGGTCGAGGGACATGACCGCGCTCCGGAACCGGTCGAGCTCGTCGGTCTTCGCCTCGTCGAGCACGAGCTTCAGGAGCCAGAGGCCGGCGCCGGCGAGGCGATGGCTCGCGTACGGCTCGGCGCCCGTGCGCTTCTTCACGGCCTCCGTGAACTCACGCTCCAGCTTCTGCGCTTCCGGGCGCAGCGCGTCCAGGCGAAGGCCGGGCCCGGGCTCGGCGAGCACGAAGGGGCCGTTGCCGTCGGCGCCGAGCGCCTTGCCGAAGTCGGGCGAGCCGTAGCCGGTGGCGCCGGCGTGCACGAGCGCCTTGAACACGAACTGCTGCTCGCGCGATTGCCGCCAGAAGAGCACGGCGTCGTTGCCGCGCGCGATGTGATGGACGACGTCGGGGTTGAGCTGCTTCAGCTTCACGATGATCGGCGTGAAGTCGTTGGTGGAGGCGAACGCGTAGTACTCGCTCGCCACCTCCTGCATCCCGAACTCCTGCTTGGCGCGCTGCCGCGCCGCCTCCGTCACGCCCTGCCCGTACGACGAGTCTTCCGAGATGAACGCGATCTTCAGCTGGTTCGGGCGGAGGTTGAAGCGGTGGGCGAGGTGCTTGGCGATGAACTCGATGTTGTACCAGCCGAAGCCGGTGCCGTCGATCTCCGTCCGGAAGACGTTCTTGAGCCCGCGCCGCGCGAAGCGCGGGTCCACGCACGAGGACTCCCAGTAGATCACGTTCTGGCGCGAGGCGGCCTCGCTGGCGGCCCCGCACAGCGTGGAGGAGTAGGTGCCGGTGATGATCTTGACACCGTCGCGCGTGATGAGCCGGTTGGCCTCGCTGGCGGCGGCGGTGGGGTCGGTGGCGTCGCCCACCGCGAACGTGATCTTCTTGCCCATGACACCGCCGCGGTCGTTGATCATGTCGCGCATGATCTCGTAGCCTTCGAGGTGTCGCTTGCCTTCGAAGGCGAGCGGGCCTGTCAGCGGTTCGAGGAGGCCGATCTTGTACTCGCCGGAGGGGGCCTGGCCGGAGCTGGAACCGGCGACGAGGGCAAGGGCGAGGACGACGGCGCTCACGACGACGAGGTGACGACGGTGCATGCGGTACCTCCTCTGACGGCGAGCGAGAGGCGCTGTCATGACGACGGCCACGACGTTCGGACGTTCTAGCATCCGCGCGCGGAAAGTGTCAAGGCGCGTACACTGACGTGGTGAACGACGAGCAAGCGCCGCGCATTCTCGCGCCGACGACGATTCGCTTCTGTCCGCTCTGCGGCGCCGGTCTCGGGCGCGAGCCGGTGCCGCCCGATCACCGCGAGCAGGCGGTGTGCTCGCGCTGTCGCTTCATCTTCTATCTCAATCCGAAGGTGGTGGCGGGCACCATTCCGGAGGCGGACGGTCGCATCCTGCTCACGCGCCGCACCATCGATCCCGGCCGCGGTCTCTGGACCTACCCCGGCGGCTTCGTCGACTTCGGCGAGGCCGTTGCCGACGCCGCGGTCCGGGAAACATTCGAGGAAACCGGGCTCACCGTGGAGCTCACGGGCTTGCTGAACGTCTACAGCTTCGCGGGCGCGCCCGTGATCATCGTGTACCGCGCGCGGGTGGTGTGCGGATCGCTCACCGTGTGCGACGAGAACGATCAGCTCGAGTGGACGAGCCCGGACGAGATCCCGTGGGACCGCCTCGCGTTTCCCTCCACGCGCGAGGCGCTCCGGGAATGGGTGGCCGAGCGCGGCCTGATGCCGAAGGGCTAGGCGCGCGACGGCACGCGGACGACCGCGCGCCCGGTGACGACTTTCTCGCCCTTCTGGTTCTCGGCCCACACCTCGACCTCGACGTCGTGCGTGTCGTCCTTCGAGGTCTTCGCGAGCACGCGGCCGCGGCACGTCACCGTATCGTTCAGGCGCACGAGGCCAGCGAAGCGGACGCCGAGCTTGCGCACGCTCCCCGCGCCCGCCCAGTCGGTGAGCGCCTGCGCGACGAACCCCATCGAGAGCATGCCGTGCGCGAAGACGCCGCCCATGCCCGCTTCGCGCGCGAACTCGTCGTCCTGGTGGATGGGATTGAAGTCGCCGGAGGCTCCCGCGTATCGCGTGAGCTGAATCTGCTTGATCGGGCCCTTCACGAGCGAGGGGAGATCGTCGCCCACGCGCACGTCCTCGACGTAGACCCTGCCGTATTTCACAGGCGCACCACGGTGACCGGTCTCACAGGCGCACCACCGTGACGTGGCGGAGCGTGGCCACGATCTCGTTGCTGCCGTCGGTGACGGTCGTCTCCCGCACCACGAACGCCATCGGCCCGCTCCGTCCCGTCTTCTCGTAGATGTCGAGGACCTTGGCGCGGCAGAGGTACGTCTGCCCGGGCTGGATCGGTCGATGGAGCTCGAACTCCTGCTCGCCGTGCAGCACGCGCGAGATGTCGGTGCCGAGATCGCGGAGGAACGCCGCGGTGTCGGCGCCTTCGTCGCGAAAGGTGATCGGGAACGTGGGTGGCGCGATGATGTCTCCCCACGGCGAGGCGCGGCCGACAGCGTCGTCGAGGTAGAAGGGGTTCAGATCGCCCACCGCGCGCGCGAACTCCTTGATCTTGCCGCGCTCGACCGTCACCGCGTACGGCGGGTACTCCTTGCCGACGACCTCCTTGCGAAGCGTGCTCGCCATCAGTCCTGTCTCCCGAGATCTTCTCCTT
>Ga0075421_100009358_pt1 | contig 12075 bp, 9 predicted proteins | sample SoiMetdeltSBSDD5_FD_75292 | JGI IMG/M metagenome (GOLD analysis project Ga0075421, IMG submission 75292) | Bulk soil microbial communities from a Populus tree surrounding site in Tennessee, USA - Soil MetaG P. deltoides SBSDD5 | ecosystem: Environmental > Terrestrial > Soil > Tree plantation...
CTGAAGCCGCCCTGCTGCAGGAGCGCCGGAATATCCCGTGTCAAATACAAACCCTGGAACAGCCAGTGATAAATCCCCTCAACCCGAACCTGCCAGCGCTGCACTCGTGCATCGGGGGCCAATCCGAGCTCGAAGAAGATGAGCCGGCCGTCTGGCTGCAGCACGCGGGCAATCCCGCGGATGGCTTCCAGCACGCCGGGGATGGTGCATAGGGTGAAGGTGCTCACCACTGTATCAACCGCGCCGTCAGGCAGGGGGATCCGCTCTCCCGGAAGGTCGAGGAACTCAACATCGAGTGACGTCCGGCGTCGCTGTCCTTCCGCGAGTCGCAGCATGCCGGGGTTGGGTTCGAGCGCGTACAGCTTGCTCACCTTGGCGGGATCGTAGTGAACGAAGTTTGCGCCCGAGCCAGCGCCAATCTCCAGGACTTTCCCTTGAGCCTGAGTGAGGATCCGCTGGCGAACGTTCCGGATAGGCGGCGGATCGCCCAGGATGCGAATGAGATGAGGGTAGACGCGATCGCGGTAGAATGGCACTCGACGCCTGAGTCTCTGCCGCCCGGTCGAGCTTAGAACTCGAACTCGAGGCGCGAAGCGAAGACCAGTCGATTCCCCGCGGTTGTCGTCCCCGCACCCACGCTCAAGCCGAGCCATACGTCACCCAGTCGAAGGTCGACGCCGGGGAAGAGCTGGTGGACCCGCGTCGATGGGGCGAGTGGCGTTGCGGCTTCTCCCCAGGAGCCGTGGTACTCGAGCTTGGCTATGGCGCTGGACGAGACGTGGTAGGCCACGATGGCGCTGGGCTCGAACTCCCACCCTTCTTCGGTCCCTCCCGCTTCGCCCGCACCGAGGTCGCGCTCGAAGTTGGCGTTCACTCCCAGGCGCAGGGCCCCGAACCGCTTCTCGAGAATCGGCGTCAGCTCGACGGTGGGCGACGCACCACCGTAAGCGGGGCGCGGCGCTTCGAGCTCCGCGCTGAAACCGAGGTCGAGCGGCATGTTCCAGCGCGCCGGAGCGTGCAGGCGCGAGCGCAGCCGCCACCCCGCGTATTGTGCGCCGACGCCCGGCCGGTAGGCGGTGAGCAGATATGCCGAGGCCTCCCAGTCGGCGCCGATCCCGTGCGTCAACTCGAACGTGAGATGCGTCTGGTGCTGGCTCGGAGCCACCGTGCCGTTGAAGGCGGTGGTGCCGCGCGCCGTGTAATTGAGGTGCGTCTCGAGCTCCCATTCACCGCGAGCCACGGTCGCGGCGGGGTAGACGATGATCTCGAATGGATCCTGCGCCGCGAGGGACGTGGCGGCGAGGCACAACGCCGCGCCAGCAGGGAGGAAAGCCCGAATTCGCAATCTTCCTGTCCTGTGGGAGTTGACGACAAAGGACCGAACGGAGGGCAATTAAACCTCGGGAAACTGCTTCAGTCAAGATTACTTGAGAAACATTCTCAGCATCTCGGCACCGGTAAGCTGACCGGCCATCTGGCGGGCGGACTGTCGGTAGGCGCGCTCAGCGGTTCAGGCTCTGCTTTCAAGATCTCAGAGCTAGCGACGCGGATCCCGCGTCGAAGCCTGAACAACATCCGCTCATCCGCCTTCCAAGTGCTCGATCCTGAGCCAGAGTTTCGAGCGCTGGCGGGGCGTCCTGGGGCCCTTCATGTTTTCGCTCATGAAGGCCGCCTGGACCGTTCTCACCTTGATTTTGCCGAGTCTTGCGGGTGCGCAAAGCTCCTACCGAATTGGATCCCCGTCACCGTGGGTGCACCCGCTCGCCGTTGACGGTGCCGGACCGCTGCGGCCGGGTCGCGTCACGGATGGGTTCGAGTACCTCCTCATCGACCAGCAGGAAGCTGTGCGGCCCACCGGCATCGAGCAGTTCCGGCACGTCGCCTATCGCCCCCTCGATCAGGAGGCGGTCCAGGACAATTCGCAGATCGAGCTGACGTTCGATCCCTCGTACGAGGGACTTACGCTGCACGCCGTGACGGTGACACGGAACGGGCATTCGCTCAATCAGCTCCAGCCCAAGCGGATCAGCGTCGTGCGGCGTGAGCGGCAGATGGACTACCAGATCTTCGACGGACGCTTGTCACTCGTGCTCCTGCTCGAGGACGTGAAACCGGGCGACATTGTGGAATACAGCTACACCCGGCACGGCGCGAATCCGGTGTTCGCCAGCCACTTCATGGAAGACGTGGTTCTTCAGCAGACCGTGCCGGTGCGGCGGCTGCAATTCCGCCTGCTGTGGCCTCAGGACCGGCCGTTGTCGGTCCGGCGCTACGCGACGTCGCTGGAGCCGTCGGTGACCGTGTCCGGGCCCTACCGCGAGTACCGGTGGGCGGTTCAGGATGTCCCGGCCAAGCTGCTCGACGACGATCTGCCGGAGTGGTACGATGCGCTTCCCGAAATCGAGCTGAGCGACTTTACGTCGTGGGGCGAGGTCGCCGACTGGGGTGCGGGGTTGTTCGTGTCATCGGGACCTCGGCCCCAGGCTCTGACTGCTCCATTGGCCCGGATCCGGGCGAGCGGCGACTCGCGGCAGGCCCAGGTGCTGGCTGCCCTCCGATTCGTGCAGGACGAAGTGCGGTACTTCGGGGTCGAGATCGGCGTCAACTCGCATCGTCCCTACCCGCCTGCCACCGTGATGCAGCGTCGATATGGCGATTGCAAGGACAAGGCGCTCCTCCTCGTGACGATGTTACGCGAGCTGGGCGTGACCGCCCGGCCGGCCCTCGTGAGTACCCAATACGGCGAGCACATCCGCGAGCGCGAACCCAGCGCCGCCGCCTTCGACCATGCCATTGTCCAGGCCGAGGTGGACGGGAGGGTGTACTGGCTCGATCCGACCGAGCTCCCGCAAGGCGGCGACCTGATCAGTGTCGGCGCCCGCTTCGGGGCGGCGCTCGTTCTGGGAGCGGCCGTGGACTCGCTCTCCTCCATGCCGGCCGCCCTCGAGCCCGAGCCCACCAAGGACATCACGGTGACATTCGAGCTGGCGGCGGTGGACTCTCCCGTCACGATGCGCGTGGAGACGCTGTACCGGGGGCGCACCGCGGACCGCGCCCGGTCGACGATACGGCAGACGTCCATCGAGGAGTTGCGGCGAGAGTACACCAGCTTCTACGCTGCGGCGTACCCCGGCATTCGCTCGGACACGGCGCCCGTGATCGACGACGACGAAAGTCGGAACGTCCTCCGGACCACAGAGTGGTACACAATCCCGGGGTTTTGGCACCAGGCGGCGGATCACCAGGGGTACGTCGGGACACTCGATCCCCTCGAGCTGGATCGCGAGGTCCCGTCGCCCACGACCTCCGAGCGCACCATGCCCCTGGGCATCACGCATCCCGTGCATGTGCGGTATGTGATCGACGCACACCTGGATGCGGGCTGGTCGATCGTTTCTCGAGTGGACACCGTCGTCACGCCGGGATTCCGGTTCACCCGGGAGGTAGCGGCGCACGATGGAGTGCTGTCGTTGCGGTACGAGTACGCGAGTCTGGCTGATCACATCCCGCCCGAAGCCGCGGGGCCGCACATGGAACAGGCGGCGAAGGCGCGGCGGCTGCTGACGTTCAGCATCACGCCTCCGCGGACGGGGGCCGCTGCGGAGCCGCAGGGGATGAACTGGCCGATCATTCTGGCTGCGCTGTTGACGGCCTTGGTGGCGGTCTACGCGGCAGTGCGGGTCGCCCGCGCGCCGCCGCCGGCCTGGCCCCACCGACCGTCCGGAGCCACCGATGATCCGCGCGGCCTGGGCGGCTGGCTGGTACTCGTTGGCATCGGCGTCTGCGTGTCGCCGATCATGCTGTTGTCTGGTCTGCTCAAGGATACCGGGACGTACGGCCTGTCGGGGTGGGCGCAGCTCACCACGCCTGGGACACCCCGCTACCATCCGCTTTTCGCGCCCGTGCTCCTGCTGGAACTCATCTGCCCCATCGTTTTGGTCGTTTTCGCAGGCCTCCAGGCCTGGCTGTTCTTCCAGCGGCGGCGCTGGTTTCCCGCCGTGTTCGTGGGCCTGGCGGTGGCCCGTGTGAGCTACGATTGGCTTGACGCGATTCTGGCGAACGCGATTCCGGCTGTGAACGAGCGTGGCGTGGCCTGGGCGGTCCACGTCCGGAATCTCCTGGTGCTATCGATCTGGGTTGCCTACATGTTCCGCTCTCGACGGGTGCAGAACACATTCGTCCGATGAACTAGACCTTCTTCCCGAACCGCTCGAAGCGGTATGCGAGCTCCGGACCTCCCGCTCCCTCGTAGGCGAGTTGCCCGATGAGGAGGGTGAACGGCTCCAGATACCGGGCAATCCGTAGCGGCCCCGCGTCGACAGGATCGAACCCAACATCGCGGATCAAGCCCGCGGCGAGTTGCTTCGCGCCTGGGTCATCCCCGCAGTAGACCAAACTCGGTCGGCTCGCCTTCCGTTTCGCCGCGAATACGCCGAACAGCACCTCGCTGGGGACGGTGCCGAAGGCGGAGACGACGTGGGCCCGGCGAGCCTTCTTCGCGAAGGCCTCCGCGCCCGAGGAGGTGTGGGCGATCACGAGGCGGGTGTCGTCGGCATTCATCGGGATTGAGCAGGTGACGACGACCTTGCCGGACAGGTCGCCTGCTTGCTTCAGTACGTCGTCGACCCGGGACCAGTGCACGGCCAGCAACAGCGCTTCCGTCTCGCGCGCGGCTTCTCCCGGCGTGCCGGCCCGCGCGTTCCCCTCCGCCTCACGGGCGAGCCGCTTCAACTTCCGCTCGCTGCGCGCGTAGCTGAACACCACCTCATGCCCGGCGCGCGCGAAGAGCGTCCCTAGCTTGCCGCCCATCAATCCTGAACCGAGAATCCCAATTCGCATGGTACGCCTCCTTACCGACCCGTCCTTCGCTCGAGTTCTTCGGGGTACCGAGCCCCGGCCACCGAGATCCTTGAGGCAGCGTCCTCGATCTCACGGAGATCCTCCGACGTGAGGTCGACGGCGACTGCTCCCATATTCTCTTCCAGGCGACTCAGCTTCGTGGTTCCCGGGATTGGCACGATCCACGGCTTCTGCGCCAAGAGCCAGGCGAGGGCGATCTGCGCAGGTGTCGCTTTCTTCTGCTGTCCCATCCTGGCAAGCAAGTCAACCAGGGTCTGATTCGACTTTCGATTCTCCGGCGTAAAGCGCGGGACGATATTGCGGAAGTCGGAGCTGTCGAACGTCGTGTTCTCGTCGATCTTTCCCGTGAGGAACCCTTTCCCGAGAGGGCTGAACGGAACGAACCCGATCCCGAGCTCTTCGAGGGTTGATAGCGCTTCTTCCTCGGGGCGCCTCCACCACAATGAGTATTCGCTCTGGAGCGCCGTGACCGGCTGGACCGCATGAGCGCGACGGATCGTTCGTACTCCTGCTTCAGAAAGTCCGAAGTGCTTGACCTTTCCTTCCGCAATCAGATTCTTCACCGCTCCCGCCACGTCTTCGATGGGCACGTCCGTGTCGACCCGATGCTGATAGAACAGATCCAGGTGATCGACCTTGAGTCGCTTGAGCGAGGCCTCGGCGACCTGTCTGATGTGCTCCGGGCGACTATCCAGTCCCAGTTGCTCTCCCTTGGGACCAAATTTGAAGCCGAACTTGGTGGCGATCACGACCTGACCGCGGAACGGAGCGAGCGCCTCACCCACCAGTTCTTCGTTGCTGAACGGGCCGTACGCTTCTGCTGTGTCGAAGAACGTGACGCCGCGCTCGACGGCCGACCGGATCAGTGAGATCATTTGCTGCTTGTCGCCGGCCGGACCGTAGCCGTAGCTCATGCCCATGCAGCCGAGCCCGAGCGCCGAGACTTCCAGGTTGCTCTTTCCGAGTTTGCGCTGTTGCATTTCCTGTCTCCAGTTTGTTCTACTCTGCTTGTGATCCACCCTGGTACTGTTCATCGCTGACTTTTTCCATCCATTCCACGACCTTGCCGTTGAGCTGTTGTTGAATGGCGATGTGCGTCATGGCGGTGGTGGCCGTGGCGCCGTGAGCCCAGACGGGATTGAGTAGCCGGAAAAATAGAGAAGGGTTTGAAACCCTGCGCGTCTAGCGGTCTCGTGCTCGGTTGCCGTATGGAGTACCGTGTCGGGGGGCAGGTGGCTAGTTTAGGGGCCTATCGCCACCGTAGCTCAGTGGTAGAGCTCTCGATTCGTAATCGAGCGGTCGTCGGTTCAAGTCCGACCGGTGGCTCTGAAAAAAAATCTACTCGAGGCGAGGTGTCCCATGAGCGAGCAAACCGTCATCGCCCTGGTCCGCACGGTGATCAGGAATCAACGCACGATCCTGGCGAATCAGTTGAACATCAAGAGCAACCAGAAGTCGATCCTCGGAAACCAGAAGAAGATTCTGGCCAACCAGCGCCGCATCCTGGCCAAGCGTTAGGAACACCGCTTCGTCATCCCTGCAGCACGTTCTCCTTGGGTTTACGAAACAAGAAGTGGCCGAGGAGTAGCCCAAAGACGGTCCCGATGATCACGAGCAGCACCCAGCCGCTCGTCGTTCGGAATGCGTCTTCCGATGTCAGGAACCGGAGCGGAATCCCGAACGCCAAGAGATACGCGTACGCGCACGCGAGGCCGAGGGCATAGGGGCGGAAGACGCCAAGCCGCGCCGCCGGCTTCTTGGCGAGTGTGTACGCGAATCCCCCGATGGCGCCGCCGTAGGCCCCGAGGCCGACGGCTTCCAGAACCACGAGCAACGTGTGTCCGGCATGAGCGCCGCGCGTCCCGAGGAGGATGAAGAACGCACGGAGGATCGTCCATGCCCCGACCAGTGCCGCACCCGTAGCCGCCGGTCGCAGCCATTGGGGAAGCCGGCGAATCGCATTCCCGATGGCGACGATTGCTCCGAGTGTCGGCGACATGGGCAGGGATGGGAGGGGCGGAAGCGTCTCGGCGAACGCCGCACGTCGTTGGCAGATCTCGCAGGTCTTGATGTGCGCATCCAGCTCAGCAATCAAGCGCTCGCTGTCAGCCGGTTTGCTCGTGTCGATTTCCAGCGCTTTCGCCTCGGCCCAGTCGCAGTCAGGCAAGCCGGACCGTGCGAATGCCTCTGCCCGTTCATGGCTGGCCAGGATCCACTCGAGACGACGCGACAGGTCGCGCGGCAGATCGCCGGTGACGGTCTCCCAGCGTCGCACCTCGTCGACGTGCTCGTTCAAGGCGACGGCGAGCCCCTCGATCGAGATGCCGAGTCGCGACCGCTGCGCCGCGAGCTCGAGACCGGTCACTTGGACCAGATCGCCGTATGGAAGTGTTCCGAGCGCGGCGCCAGCTTTTTCTGGCCTGCTGAATACTCTTTCCAGTTTGTGGGCGCGAACTTGTTGGGCACCTGTTTCATTGTAATGCACCCCTGCACGGGACAGACCTGCGAGCACAGGTTGCACCCGACACACGCTTCCTCGATGATCTCTACCACCGGACCACTCGGCCCCCGTCCCCCGTCCCCCGTCCCACCACCATTGCCTCTCGCGTGCCTCCGGATGGCCTGGTGCGCGCCGTCTTCACACGCTGTCCAGCACAGCTCGCACTGAATGCACTTGGCCTGGTCGATCTCAGCCACGAGGTGGTAATTGAGGTCGAGGTCTTCCCATTTCACGACATTGGGGAGGGCGCGGCCACGGAAATCGGCGAGCGTCTGATGGCCCTGCTCGTCCATCCAATTCGACAGGCCGTCGACCAGGTCCTCGACGATGCGGAAGCCGTAGTGCATGACCGCCGTGCATACCTGGATCGTGCCGGCGCCGAGCGCCGTGAATTCCGCGGCGTCGCGCCACGTGGCGACGCCGCCGATGGCGGAGATGGGGATCTTCACCGCGGGATCGTTCGCCACCGCCGACACCAGATGCAGCGCGATCGGCTTCACCGCCGGCCCGCAGTAGCCGCCATGGCTCGATTTGCCGGCCACGGACGGGAAGGGAGCGAAGCTGTCGAGATCGACGCCGACGATCGAATTGATGGTGTTGATCAGCGAGAGGGCGTCGGCCCTGCCTTTGACCGCCGCGCGCGCGATGTAGGTGATGTCGGTGACGTTGGGGGTCAGCTTCACGATTACGGGGATGGTGGCGACCTCTTTCACCCACTCGACGATCTGGCAGGTGTAATCGGGCACCTGACCGACGGCGCTGCCCATACCGCGCTCGCTCATGCCATGCGGGCACCCGAAGTTCAGCTCGATCCCGTCGGCGCCCGTATCCTGGGTGCGCTTCACCATCTCGTGCCAGGCCTCGCGCTTCGATTCGACCATCAACGAGGCGATCACGGCATGCCTGGGATAATTGCGCTTGGTCTCGGCGATCTCCTTCAGGTTGTCCTCGATCGGCCGGTCGGTGATCAGCTCGATGTTGTTGAACCCCATCATCCGGGTCGCGCCCAGGTCCACCGAGCCGTAGCGCGAGAACACGTTGATGATCGGCTCGCCAATCGTCTTCCAGACGGCTCCGCCCCAGCCGGCGTCGAATGCGCGCGCTACCTGACCGTAGGTATTGGTGGGAGGCCCGGATGCGAGCCAGAAGGGGTTGGGGCTCTTTATCCCCGCGAAATCGGTTCTCAGGTCTGCCATGTCATCCTCCTACCGTCTCCTACCGTCCCCTACCGTCCCTTACCGTCCTCTCCCGCCAGCATCTCGTGTATCCGCTTCGCCGCCTGCACCCCCTCGGCGGCCGCGTTCACGATCTCCGCGCCGCCATTGGCGAAGTCGCCGCCCGCGAACACACGATCGTGCTTCGGAACCTGAAACTCGTCCCGGGCGACCTGACCCAACGCCGTAATCACCATGTCGCAGGGAATCGTCTCTACTCCGCCGGGCGTTTCGACTTCGATCCCCTCGACGCGGCCGTTCCCGACGATGCGTTTCGGGGTGCAGTGAAACCGGAACCCACACCCGTCGCGCTTGGCCAGCTCGTACTCGTAATGAAAGCAGGACATGTCCGCTTCGCCGCGCCGATACACGATGGTCGACGTCTCGGCACCGAGGCGCTTGGCTTGCGTTACGGCATCGATCGCCGTGTTCCCGGCCCCGATCACGACGACGTGCCGCCCGACCGGAGTCTCGCGGTAGGGCCGGGACTTGAGCTGCTCGATGAACGTCAGCGCGTCGATGACGCCCGGCAGAGACTCGCCGGGAATGCCGAGGCGCTTCGTTCGGCCCAGGCCGATCCCCACGAATACCGCGTCGTAGCCTCCCGCCAGCAGCTCGTCGAACGACATGTCGCGGCCGATCGTAATCCCGGTGCGCAGCTCGACCCCGAGGTCGAGAATGTCCTGCACCTCAGCGAGGGCGACAGCCGGGGTCATCTTGTACTCGGCGATGCCGGTCGTGTTGAGGCCGCCCGGCAGCTCGCGCGCCTCGAACACCGTCACCGCGTATCCCCAGCGCCGCAAGTCGCGCGCACAGGAGAGCCCCGCCGGGCCCGCTCCGATGATCGCCACCCGCTTGCCGTTCGGCTGACCGGCGCTGAACAGGGGAACGTGCCGGCCCAGGACGGTATCGGTGGCGTGCCGCTGTAACAGGGCGATGCGGATCGGCTGCTCGTCGCGCGCGTTCAAGACGCACGCTCCCTCGCACAGGACCTCCACCGGGCAGGCCCGCGCGCAGGAATGGCCGAACGGATTGGCGTCCAGGATCACCCGGGCCGCGCCGCGGAGATTCCCGGTCGCGATCTTCTTGATGAATGCCGGGACGTCGATGTGAGTCGGGCAGGCGGCCGTGCAGGACGCGTCGTAGCAGAACAGGCAGGTATTGGCCTCGAGTAGCGCGGCGTCGCCGGTCAGGGCCGGTGCGATGTCGGCGAAGTTCCGCGTGAGCTGCTCATCCGACAGCACCCTTGCGGCACTTGGGGTTGTCACTGCCTGCTCCCTGATCCCAGCGCTTTCATGCCGGCGAGGTAGATCAACGCGGCCACGACAAACCCCACAAACCAAGCCCAGTTGTAGAGCGCCGCGAACAGGGGAGATGTTGCCGAACCACGGAGCGCCGCCAGAAACCCGGGCAAGTTCGGCAGCACACCGAGCACGAATGCCGCGATCGCGATCCAGTTGACGCCGCCCGAGAACTCGTACGCGCCGCCTCGGCGGTACAGGTCGTCGACCCGGAGCTCGCCCCGGCGCAGCACGAAATAGTCCGCAATCATGATCCCGGCGACGGGACCGAGCAGCGCCCCGTAGCCGATCAGCCAGGTGAAGATGTACGCGGCGGCGTCGTTGTAGAGCCGCCACGGCAACATCACGATGCCGATGACCGCGGTGATCATGGCGCCCATTTTGAACGAGATGCGCTGCGGGGCCAGGTTCGAAAACCCGTTGGCGGGCGCCACGATATTGGCGGCGATGTTGGTGGTGAGCGTCGCCACCGTGAGCCCGGCCATCGAGAGGATGATCATCAGGGGGCCGCCGATGCGCGCCAGGAGCGCCACCGGATCGGCGATCCGGGTGCCGAAGATCACCGCCGTGGCATTGGTCACGACCGCACCGATGAAGGCGAACAGCGCCATCGTCCCCGGCAGCCCCACGGCCTGGCCGATCACCTGGTCGCGCTGACTCTTGGCGAAGCGCGAAAAGTCAGGGATGGACAGCGCCATGGTTCCCCAGAACGCCACGGCCGACGTCAGGCCCGCTCCGAAGACGCCGCCCAGTCCGCGGCTGGGCGCGGCCGCCGCGACCGGGGGGTTGGCGAGCATCGGTCCCCACCCGCCGGACCGCACCCATGCCCACACGAGCAACGCCACGCCGACCGCCAGCAGGAACGGCGAGCCCCAGGTCTCGAGGAACTTGATCGAGTCCATGCCGCGCAGCACGATCCACACGTTCATTCCCCAGAACAGCATGAAGCAGAGGAACTCACCCGTGCCGAGGCCGACGAAACCCGGCAGCACGTTGGGGAGCGTGGCGATGCCGGGCCACATGACTTCCAGCAGCTTGAAAATCGCCCAGCCGCCGATCCAGGTCTGAATCCCGAACCACCCGCACGCCACGAGGCCGCGCAACAGGGCGGGCACGTTGGCCCCGAGCACGCCGAAGGACGCACGGGCCAGGACCGGGAAGGGAATCCCGTAGCGCGTGCCGGCATGGGAGTTGAGCGCGATTGGAAACAGGACGACGACATTGCCGAGCACGACCGCGCCCACGGCGGCTTGCCAGGTCCAGCCGCGATCCACCAGGCTCGAGGCAAGGGTGTAGGTCGGGATGCAGATCGCCATCCCGATCCACAGGGCCGCGATGTGCCACCAGTTCCAGGTGCGCCGTTCGGGCGCAACCGGAGCCAGGTCGGCATTGAAGAGATTCGAATCGCGTGTCGCAGTCTCTGTCATTAGTCTCTAGCTGATAGCTGATAGCTGATAGCCGATAGCTCTCAGTGCGTCGGCTCCCGTTCCAGAAACCTTCCCCTCCCGATCGTCCCGACGAACTTCCCGTCCCGCGCCTGGATCGCGCCGCGCACGGTCACGACCCGCGCACGCCCGACGCGGTCCCATCCCTCGTACGCGTTGTAGTCGACATTGGAGTGACTCCCGGCCTTGGTGAACGTGCTGCGAAACGCCGGATCGTAGACCACCAGGTCGGCATCGCTGCCCACCTGGATGGCGCCCTTCCTTGGGTAGAGCCCGAACAGACGGGCTGCCTGCGTGCTGCAGGCGTCGACCATGGTGTTGAGGGTCACGCGTTCCGCCGCGACGCCGTGCGTGTGCACCAGGTCGACCCGCTCCTGGATACTGGGAATCCCGTTGGGAATTCTGGTGAAGCCGTCTTTGCCCATGTCCTTCTGGCCGCGGAAGCTGAACGGGGCGTGATCGGTGGCGATGGTGCTGATCGCCCGGGATTTCACCCCGTTCCACAGCACTTCCTGATTGCGCTTCGCCCGCAGCGGTGGGGACATGACGTACTTGGCGCCTTCGAAATTCGGCCGCTCCGCGCATGTCTCGTCCAGCACGAAGTGCGGGATGACGGATTCGATCCAGACGTTGACGCCGCGATAGCGCGCGGCGAGCGCCGCGCGCACGGCTTCATCGCACGAGGTGTGCACCGTGTACACGTGGGTGCCGAGCAGCTCGGCGAACGTGCACAGGTGGTGCACGCCGTCCGCCTC
>Ga0075421_100009361_pt1 | contig 12071 bp, 9 predicted proteins | sample SoiMetdeltSBSDD5_FD_75292 | JGI IMG/M metagenome (GOLD analysis project Ga0075421, IMG submission 75292) | Bulk soil microbial communities from a Populus tree surrounding site in Tennessee, USA - Soil MetaG P. deltoides SBSDD5 | ecosystem: Environmental > Terrestrial > Soil > Tree plantation...
CGATGTTCCGGTTGTTTCGGCTCGTGCCCGACGAGTTGATCCCGGGGACGATCATCGTTGGCGACGCGATGCCGGTGCTGGCGCAGGCGCTGCTCTTCATCAGCAGCGTCGCGGTCGATCCCTGGCAGCTGACGGCGCTGATTGCCGTCTGCGTCGCCGGCGGGTGGATCGGCGCCGGCGTCGTTGCCTCGCTGTCGCGCCGGGCGCTGCAGCTCGGCCTGGGCGGCGCGCTGGTGGTGGCCGCGGTGTTCATGATCGTCGGCATGCTCAACCGCTTTCCCGCGGGCGGCGCCGCGCTCGCATTGACGCCGCGGGCGTTCGCGCTCGCGTTGGTGGCCAACTTCGCCTTTGGCGCGCTTTTGACGCTCGGCATCGGCAACTACGCGCCGAGCCTCGTGATGTTCAGCCTGATGGGGATGGACCCGCGGGCGGCATTTCCAATCATGATGGGATCGGGGGCATTCGTCGCGACGGTGGCGGGCGTCCGGTTCGTCGGCGCGGGCCGCTTCCACTGGCGGACCGCGCTCGGCCTGACCGCCGGCGGCGTTCCGGGCGTGATCGTGGCGGTGTCGCTGGTCAGGTCGCTGCCGCTCGGCGCGCTGCGCTGGCTCGTGCTGCTGGTCGTGATCTACGCGGCGGTTTCGCTCCTGAGGGCGGGCGCCGTCCGGCGGAAGCCGGATGCGACTGTAGACGCACGGTCCGGCTGAAGCCGGACCCGACGCTCGACGATGCGTGCAGAGGGTCCGTATAGAATCCGCCAATGGCGCACATCGTCAACGACCGGTCCGAGGCCAGGCCGCAACTGGCTCGCGAGATGGGCCTCGCCGGCTTGACTGCCACCGGCGTCTGCTCGATGGTCGGCGCGGGCATCAACGTCATCCCGTTCATGATCCAGCGCAACGTTCCCGGCATCGGCCCGTTCGTGCTCGAGGCCTTCGCCTTCGCGGCGCTGCCGGCGGTGCTGGCCGCGATCGCCTATGCGGTCCTCGCCTCGGCGATGCCGCGCGCCGGCGGCAGCTACGTTTACGTCAGCCGCGGCCTCGATCCGTACCTCGGCTTCGTCGCCTCGTTCTCGCAGTGGTTCTCGCTGTCGGTCGCGATCGGCGTCGTCTCGTACGTGTTCGTGCCGTTCGTGCGCGACATCGCACTCGCGGTCGGCTGGAGCGGGGTCGCGGCGTCGCTCGACTCCGGATGGGTGCGCCTGGCGCTGTCGCTCGCCGTGTTGTGGACCGCCGCGGCCGTCAACCTGCTCGGCGTCGCAATCTACGAGCGGCTGATGGTGCCGCTGATGTACCTCACCTTCGTCCTTGCCGGCGTCGTCATCGTCGCCGGGCTCTCGTTCGACCACGCAGACTTCGCCGCGGCGGTGCTCGCGCGCGATGGACGGGCGATCGCCGCCGCCGACGCGTCGCCGGGTGCGTGGACGTTCCTCTCGGCGTCCGCCGTCCTGTTCGCATCGTTCATCGGCTTCGACTCGATTGCGCAAGCGGGCGGCGAGGCGAAGAACCCCGGCCGCAACCTGCCGCTCGCCATCGGCCTCGCGGTCGGATCGGTGGGCGTCCTCTACATGCTGTTCACCGCGGCCGTCTACCACGCGGTGCCGTGGCAATACATCGCGAGCGAGGCGCCGCGGCGCGACCTGACGGCGCCGGGGCTGCTCGGGTACCTCCTGCCGCCATTCTGGACCGTGATCATCATCGCCGCCGCCGCAGTGGCGCTGGCCAAGGATCTGCCGGCGATGCTCCTGGCGGTGTCGCGGCTGATGTTCGCGTGGGCCGGCGACGGCATTTTTCCGAAGGCGATCGCCGCGGTGCATCCTGTGTTCCGGACGCCGCACGTGGCGATCATTGCCAGCGCAGCGATGGCGACGCTCGGCATCCTCGGCAGCCATCTGGCCGGCGATTTCTTCCTCGGGGTGGACATCCTCGTGACCTCGATGCTGGTCAATTTCCTGCTGATGGCGATGTCGGTCGTGACGGTACGGCGGCGGAATCCCGCGCTCGCTCGATCGATCACCGTCCTGCCGAATGCGCGCGTGCGATCCCTGGTCGCCGCGCTCGGAGTCGTCGTGCTGGCCGGATTTCTCGCCGTGCACACGTGGAAGGATCTGACCGGTGCGGCCGCGGCCTGGTATTTCCGCTCGACGCCGGTATGGGCCGTGGTGATGGCCCTCGGCTCGTTCGTCTACTGGCTCGAAGTGAGCGCGCTGCGCCGCACCGGCGTCGATCTCCGGGCCCGCTTCACCGCGCTGCCGCTGGAATGATCCCGCCGATGACACCACACGTTGAACGCGTCGACCTGTCGCCCGGCTTGTCCTTCTCGCGCGTCGTCACCGGGCTCTGGCAGATGGCTGACATGGAGCGCGACGGGCGGAAGATCGATCTCGATCGCGCCGCGGCGGCGATGCAGCCCTACGTCGATGCCGGGCTGACGGCTTTCGACATGGCGGATCACTACGGGCCGGCGGAGGAAGTGGCGGGCCTGTTCCGCTCGCGGGCGCCGCAGCCGCGGGGCCAGTTCTTCACGAAATGGGTTCCTAAACCCGGGCGGGTGTCGAAGGACGAGGTTCGCGCGGCGGTGGACCGGGCACTCATGCGCCTCCGAGTCGACGCGATCGATCTCCTGCAGTACCACGCCTGGAACTACGCCGACCCGAGCTGGCTCGAGACGCTCTTCGATCTCCAGGAGTTGAAGACTCGCGGCCTCATCCGTCATCTTGGATTGACCAACTTCGATACCGCGCACCTCGGTGTCGCCGTGGCGAGCGGCATCGAGATCGCGTCGAACCAGGTGTCGTACTCGCTCCTCGATCAGCGGGCGGCGCTCGGCCTGGGGCCGTTCTGCAAGCAGCACGGCGTGCACCTGCTCGCCTACGGCACGCTGGGCGGCGGCTGGCTGACCGAGCGCTGGCTCGGCGCGCCGGAGCCGGACTGGGATCGCCTCTCGACCTGGTCGCAGATGAAATACGGCCGCTTTCTGCGTGTGGCCGGCGGCTGGAGCGCCCTGCAGCGGGTGCTGCAGGCGGCCGCCGCGGTAGCCGCGCGACACGGCGTGTCGGTCGCCAACGTCGCGAGCCGGTTCATCCTCGACCGGCCTGGCGTCGCCGGCGTCATCATCGGTGCCCGTCTCGGCGAGCGGGAGCACATCGAGGATACGCTGCGTCTGTTTTCGCTGGCGCTCACCGACCGCGATCGCCACGAGATTGAGGCGGCGCTCGACACGCTGCAGCCCATTCCCGGCGACTGCGGCGATGAATATCGCAAGCCGCCGTTCCTGACCGCGTCGGGCGATCTGAGCCATCACCTCGACTCGATGCCTGCGCCGTACCAGACCGAAGCGCGCGGCGGTGGCCGGACGCTGTGCCTGAGCGGCACCACCTGGGAAACCCTGGCCGGCTTTGCCCGCGCAGTCCGCCGCGGATCGCACGTCTCAATCTCGGGCACCACCGCGACGATGGGCGATCGCGTGATCGGCGGCAGCGACCCGGCCGCGCAGGCCCACTTCATCATCGACAAGATCGACGGCGCGCTGCAGTCGCTCGGCGGGACTCTCGCCGACGTCACGCGAACCCGCATCTATCTCCGCAACATTACCGACTGGGAAGCCGTCGCCCGCGCGCACGGCACGCGGTTCGCTGCGCTCCAACCCGCCAACACCCTGGTCGGCGCCGCGCTCGTGGGCGACGAGTACCTGGTCGAGATCGAAGCGGAAGCCGACATTACGAGACCTTCGGCAAAGAGGACGATGACGAAGACGACGAGGAGCCTTCCGCCGGGTTAACACTACGACCGCGGCGGTCCCCGGGGATCGATAGTAGTTGCCGGCGCCTGAAACCTTCATGCCGCCGCCGGCGTCAGTACTCGTCAACTGCGACTTTACCGAAAGGACGGTCATGCCAAGGATTGGCATCGTCGGCGGCGGAGTAGGCGGCACTCACTTGGGTCTGTTCCTCCGGAAACACGGCATCGCGGCGACGATTTACTCCGACAAGACTCCCGCCCAGCACCTCGCGGCCCGGATCAGCAACGTCGTCTGCCGGAGCGGCACGACCCGGGCTCGTGAGCGCGCGCTCGGCATCGACCATTGGGACCGCCTGGCGCCCGACCTCGAGCAGTTCGTCGTGACGGTGAACGGACCTCGGCCGCTCGAATTCTCGGGGGCGCTGGCGCCGCCGACGCACGTCGTCGACATGCGGATTTACTGGGCCCGGCTGCTGGAGGACTTCGCGGCGGCCGGGGGCGAGCTCGTCTACGGCACGCTCGGATCGCGCGATGTCGAGGAGTTGGCGACGGAACACGATCTGGTCGTCGTCGCGTCGGGGCGCGGCACGCTGTCGAATCTCTTTCCACGGCTGGCCGAGCATTCGCCATTCAGCGAGCCCCAGCGCCTCGTCGTCGCGGGCGTCTTCCGTGGAATCGGCTACCCGGCGCCGCTGTCGTTCAACGCGGTCGTCAACCGGGGACACGGCGAGATCCTCGCCTTTCCGATGTTCTCGTTCGCGCCGGGGGCAACGGCGCTCGGCATCGAGATCGCCCGCGGCGGCGCGTTCAGCCCGCTCGCGCACGTGAAATACGAAACCCACCCTGAGGAGTTCGAGACGACCGTGCTCGGGCTGCTTCGCGACTACGCGCCAGGCATCTATGCGCGCATCGACCACGACCGCTTCGCGGTCGCCGGACCGCTGGACGTCGGCCATGCGGCGATCACCCCGACGGTTCGCCGCGGCTATACGCGCCTGCCGAACGGCAAGCTGGCGGTCGCACTCGGCGACGCCCACATCGTCATGGATCCGGTCACGGGGCAGGGCGCCAACAAGGCGTCGCACGCGGCGTGGGTCATGGGCGAGGCGATCCGCGAGGCGGGCGAGTTCGACGAGGAGTTCTGCCGCCGCGTCGAGCAGCGGATGTGCGAGTTCGCGCTGCCGGTCAGCGACGCCTGCAACGCCAGGCTGCAGCCGCCTCCCCCCCACTTCGCAAAATTCCTCGGCGCGGCCGCGCAGCACCAGGCCGCCGCCGATTTCTACACCTCCGCCTTCAACTACCCGGATCGAGTCTGGAGGATTCTGTCGAGCCCGGAACGCACCGAGTGGATTACGAAGGTGCTGACCGAGGGACCATCTCCGGCGCCGTTCGAGTGGGATGCGGTTTCCGCGCCCTCGAGCGCGATGGGCGCGCGCGGCTGAAAGTGCCCGCGGCCTCTCGTAGGGCGGCCCTTCAGGGCCGTCAGGTTCAGACCGGCGAGACGTCCGCCTGTTCCGGCACGGTGCGCACGCCGAAGACGATCGACAACGTTCCCACCGCGCCCATTCCGACGATGAACAGCGACAGCCGCCAATGCGCGGGCGCCAGGAGTGCCGCCGACAACAGCACAGCGGTCCACATCGCCGTCAGCGCCGCGCGCTTCGCCGACCGCGGCATCCCGCCAGTGGCGGCGAACCGCCGCAGCGGCGGGCCGAGCCAGCGGTTGTTGCGCAGCCACCGCTCGAACCGGGGCGAGCTGCGCGCGAAGCAGAACGACGCGGCGATCACGAAGATCGTCGCCGGCAGCCCGGGCAGCAGCACGCCAGCGATCGCGAGGCCGACGGCGCACCAGCCGAGTGCGGCGTAGATGATCCTCATCGGCGTCAGCGGAGTGAGTGCAGAGCTCATGTGGCAATGGTCCGGCTGAAGGCCGGACACCCGCTTGTTCCCTCGACAGTCGAACACTACATTCGCAAAGACTAAAACAAACCGCGCCGGGATTGAAGCCCTGAGGGATTCCCGGTTGCCTTCGCTCTCGCTCGGATCCGTGCACCTCTTCGAAGTCGGCGAGACGGCGCGCGCCCGCGAATGGTCGCGCCGATCGCTGGAGCTCTACCCGGATGATCTCAGCACGCTCGTCAGCGCCGCCTGCCTCCACGCCAGGGCGGGTGACAAGGAGGCGGCGCTCGACTTTCTCGAGCGGGTCTTCGCGCGCGGCTGGGGCAAGCGGGACTGGATCGAGCACGATCCCGACTACGACGGCCTGCGCGACGACCCGCGGTTCATCAAGCTCGTGTCGAACCTCAAATGACGGCGGTGACGCTCACTGGTTCGGTCCACTGAACGAGTCGCACGACACTTTGGTGTGCCAGTTCACGAACGTCCCGGCGGGGTTGTCCTTCCACGCCCAGACGTGCAGCGTGTAGAAGGCTGGCAGCCCGAAGCGATTCGGCGCCTCGAACAGGTGAAACAGCTGGCCCAAGAGCTCCGGCGCCGCATCGTGCGTCGCGTCCCACGCGTCGGCGAAGACGAGGTAGTCGGCGCCCGTGATCTTCAGCCGCCCGTTCGCGGTCGGCTCGTAGATGATGATCTCCGGCTTGGCCGGATCGAGCACGCCGTCGAGCACGAGCGGCAGGTTGACGTAGTGCAGCCCCATCGCGCCCCAGTCGGGGCCGGTGACACAGCCGAACATCAGCTTGTAGCCTTCGGCGTCGGCGACCGCCGGGTCGCGGAACCGCTCGGTCGACTCGCGGACCAGCTTGACGAACTCGCCGCTCGGACCTTTCTGGTCGTACTCCGCCCCGTCATGCCCTGATGTCTCCTGTTTGTCGTCGGTTGCCATCAGGCGTGACGACGAGATGGTCACGAGCAGCAAGACCGCCAGCATCGAAACTCCGAACCCTGCCGCAATTCCTCTGATCTTCATAACTCCTCCTGGCGACGAGCGTAGCGGTCGGCGGATGGAGAGTCTTGGGAGCGCGCCGGGATTTCTCCGGGATTGCTACGGGGAGCGAGATCAGGGGTTTGAGATCAGGGGGCTGGTAGCGCAGCCTCTCAGGGCTGCGCTACGAAAGGCCGCTTAGTGTCCATCCTGGTCGCGCTGGTAAACGTGGCGGACGACGCGGCCATCCGGCTGCTCGCGTGTCTTATCGAATCGCAGCGTAATCGTGAGCTGCCTGCGCTCGGGGTCGACGATATAGGTTTCGATGATCTTGCCGCCAGCGCCGCCGCTGATCTCGGAGACGAGGTTGCCGCTCTCCCACGACGTCTTCCGCTCGAAGCCGGTCGACTCGTCCTTGATTTTCTTGCCGTCGGCGGAGAGCCGCGTCGTGCGGCCGTCGCCCGCCGTGACGATGATCAGCGATTCGGTGCGCGTAATCGTCAGGTGGTCTGCTGCCGTCGTGAGATCGCGCATTGCCTGGATCCGGCGCTGCAGCTCCTCCGGATCGCGATTGCCGAATCCGCCTCCGCCCGCGCCCCGGCCGCCGCCTCGTCCATGCCCGCCACCGCGCCCGAACCCTCCGCCACCGCCTCCGCCGCGCCGCCCGTGTTCGCCCTCGGGCCGCGGCGGCGGCAGGTCGCTCTGTTCCTTGTTCAGCGTCCACGCACCGACAATCGACGCGCCCTCGGCCGACGGCTGGGCTGTCGACGCGACGGCCGCCGAGCCTCCCGAGAGGACGATGATGATGGCGGCTGCGGTCCAACCTCTCATGCCGGTATCCTCTTTCGAGCGATCCAGCAGCCATGACCGCCTGCGAAGGCTCCGGCGAGTCTCGCCGAAGCGCTTCGCGCGAAGGCGGAACGACTGCGCTGCGTTCATGATCGCTATTGTGACGAGCTGGGTGTCACAAGAGTTTGACGGTTTTGTCGAAAGAGTTCGATAGCGGATGTCGATCTCTGGGCCGCCCGTTCGACAACGGAATGAGGACACGAAAGGAGCCGTAAATGCGGGTGATGGTGATCGTGAAGGGGAACAAGGAATCGGAAGCCGGCGAGATGCCGAGCGAGAAGATCCTGACTGACATGGGCAAGTACAACGAGGAACTGGTGAAGGCCGGCGTCATGCTGGCGGGCGAGGGGCTGCACCCGAGCTCGAAGGGGAAACGCGTGCGATTCTCGGGCGCCGACCGCACCGTCGTCGACGGGCCGTTCGCCGAGACCAAGGAGCTCATCGCCGGCTACTGGGTCTGGAAAGTGAAGTCGATGGACGACGCCCTCAACTGGTTGAAGCGCGCGCCGTTCGACGGCGGCACCGAGATCGAGGTCCGGCCGATCTTCGAGACCGAGGAGTTCGGCAAGGAGATGACGCCGGAACTGCGCGCCCAGGAGGAGCGACTGCGCGCGCAGCTGGAAAAGAAATAGCGACGAGCTCACGCCTGAGCTCCTGAGACCCTACCGGAAAAGGGAACTCTCGTTCCGCCTGGAGTTCTGTTACGGACGTTTCAGGCACCAATTGCTGGCACCCCTCGTTGCATACCGCCGGCGCACCGACGCCGGTTGGATCAACGAGGGGCCATCCATGAAACGTCTCATCCTGTTCTTGCTAGCCGGCGGGTTGCTGGCGAGCTCCGACGGCAGTCTGCTTCTCGCGCAGGCGGCGCCGAAGCTGCCGTCAGTCTCGGTCCGGAGGCTGAACGCATTCACCTTCAAGATGCTGCCCGGCGACTTCAACGGCGACGGCATCGTCGATCTCGCGACCTTGGCGCTCAGGCCGAACGGATCGTCGCGGCCGGTCGTCGCGCTCGGACATGGCGACGGCACGTTCGGCGCGGGCGCTGAAATCGCCGATGCCTTCGGGTTTCCGCTTACCGTCGGCGACTTCAACGAGGACGGCCGGCTGGATCTGATCGCGTCGCTCGAGCTTGGCGCATCGCCGATCCACTTTCTTCCCGGAAAAGGAAACGGTACCTTCGGCACGCCGGTCCAGATTGGCGGCGCCACCGAGCCGACTCTCAAGTTCGCGTTCGCGCACGACTTCGACGGCGATGGCAACCTCGATGTCGGGGTCGGGATGATCGGCGACACCGATGAAGGGCTTGTCCACATCTATGCCGGTCACGGCAACGGTACCTTTGCGCAGCTCTCGGCGCGGCTTTCGAGCGGAGTCGACAGCACCCCGAACGGCGGCACTGTCGCCGACCTGAACGGCGACGGCAGGCCGGACGTGGCGGTCGCCAACACGTTCGCGCAAAGCCTGTCGATTTTCATCAACCAGGGCGCGTTCAACTTCACCTCGTCCGAGCGGCCGCTCGGACACCCGGCTAACGGCGTGACCGCCGCCGACGTCACCGGCGACGGCAAGATCGATCTCGTTGTCGCGCAGTCGTTCGACGCCGAGCAGACGCAAGTGGATGGGCTGGTCAGCGTCCTGCCCGGCAACGGCAATGGCACCTTCGGTGCCGCCCGCGACTTTGCGACCGGCGTCGACGCATTCCAGATCGTGACCGGCGACTTCAACCGGGATGGCGTGCTCGACATCGCGACGTCGAATCACTCGGCGGTCACCGCGGTCGGCTGTGGCCAGTTCGCCTCACTCTGGGACAGCCTGACGATCCTCAATGGTACCGGCGGCGGCAATTTCATCCGCGCCTCCGATTTCTCGATCGGCAACCAGCAGGATCTCGACGGTCTGCGCCATCGAGATACCAGCCGCACGCTGTTCCTGGCCGATCTGAACGGCGACGGCCACGACGATTTCCTGCTGCACGACGGCGCCGTGTTCATCACCGGCTCTCCCGATCCGAACTGGGCGCCGAAGGTCGATGCCGGCCCCGACAAGACGATCACCGGCACGCGCAAGGTCCTGCTCCGGGCGACGGCCAGCGATTCTGATCAGGACATGGTCTCCTGGTCGTGGAGCAGCAACGCCGGCATCGCCATCCCGAATTATCCGAACCCGTGCATCACCGTGCCGAGCGACGGCACATACACGTTCACCGTGACGGTCGACGACCGCAACGGCCACCGGGCAAGCGACTCGGTGACCTATACGTTCTCGAGCGGCGGCACGACACCGCAAGGACCGACGGTGACGATCCTGGCTCCCATTGCTGGCGCCACGATCCTGGCTGACCGGACGTACATGATTCGTTGGGACGCGACGGCCGGCAGCGCGCCGCTTCAGCGTAGCGACGTCTCGTTCTCGCTCGACGACGGTGCGTCGCGGTTCGCGATTCTCGGGTGTCAGAACCTGGGAGTCCTCGTCGAGTCGTGCCCTTGGACCAGCCTGGAGCCGACCGAACAGGGCCGCATCTTCGTGTCAGTCACAGATGTCTTGGGTCGGGCGACCACGGCGACGTCGGGGCGATTCGCGGTCCGCGCGGGGCCGCCCATTCCAACCATCGGTGAAGGCTGGGGGCATGCGGATGTTGGCGCGGTCGGCGCCGCCGGCACGGCCACGTTCGATGGCTTCGTTCGAGACGGCCACGCTCTGACGGTCTCGGGCAGCGGCGCCGACATCTGGGGCACGGCCGACGAATTTCATTACGCGTGGAAGACGATAGTCGGGGACTTCCAGATTGAAACGCGAGTGGCCTCAGTCAGCGCCGTTCACGCGTGGACCAAAGCCGGACTGATGATTCGTGAAAACGCGATCGATCCATCGTCACCGCATCAGTCGCTGTTCGTCACGCCGGGGCATGGCATCGCGTTCCAGCGGCGCGTTCTGCCGGGCCGCGACAGCGTCAGTTTGGCCGGACCTGCGCTCGCCGCGCCGGTCTTCCTGCGCCTGGTGCGGCAACGCGGGACGACCAGTGCGTGGTATCGCAAGCGCGAAGTCGATCGGTGGACACTGCTCGCCGAGTCCTCCGGGATGACGTCGCCGACGGTCGACGTGGGGATCGCGGTCTCGAGCCATTCCGACGGCGCGATTGCGAAGGCGAAGTTCGAAGGCGTCTATCTGGCGCCGGTCCCGGCCTGGGGTGCGAACTCGATCGGCGGCGCGGGCGCCGGCGTCGGCGAGACGTGGGGCACCTTGTATACGGTGCAAGGAGGCGGCACCGACATCTGGGGCACGAGCGACAGTTTCGGATACATGTGGGTGAGGATGAGCGGCCATGCCACCGTCACCGCGCGCATTCTGGGCGTGGAGAACACCTATCCATGGGCGAAGGCGGGGGTGATGATCCGCGAATCGCTCGCGCCGGACTCGAAGCACGCCTTCGCCCTCGTCACGCCCGGAAAGGGGCTCGCGTTGCAGTACCGCAGTGCCACCGGTGGCACGAGCGTGATGGCGGGACAGGCTGCAGGCGCGGCGCCGGCGTGGGTCCGCCTGTCGCGATTCGAAGGCAGCAGCCCGGGTGCGATCGGCGGAGTGCAGGCCCAGTACTCGACCGACGGCGTCATCTGGCGCTCGCTCGGCAGCGTGAACTTCAACATGACGCACGATGTCTACGTCGGCATCGCCGTCACCAGCCACAACCCGTCGGTCCAAATGGACGCGACGGTCGATGGGTGGAGGGTGGAATAAGCAGCTTGTTGCTGGCCCGTGGCAAAGGGGTCAGACCGGTGGTGATGGTCTGACCCCCTTTTCAAATCGTCATCTTGCACACGACGCCGATGTCGTCGCAGTACCAGAGGGTGCCATTCCAGATCGTCAGGCCGTGGGCCACCGGGTCGGCATCCGCCAGCTGAATCCGCTCCACGATCGCGCCGGTGTCGACGTCGAACTTGAAGAACGCGGCGAGGTTCGAATCGCCGTGCCAGAGATAGCGCCCTTCCCAGGCGAGTCCGTGCGGGCGGTTGCCCGGCGTGTGGAATCGCTTCTCGACCACCCACGTTTTGGCGTCGAGGCAATAGATCGTCCGCGCCGACGTCGACGTCGTCCACAGCTTGCCGTCGCGCCATTCCTGGCCGTGCGCGCCCTGGAGTTGCGTGCTCGGGTTCTGCGTCAATCGGCGCACGGGCCCTGCCGGTGGGGTGCCGGCCGCGGCGGGCACCGCAGGCGGCCGCCGTTGCGCGAGCGGACCGTTGGCAAGCGGGCTGGGCCGGTTCGGCGGATCGCCCGCCATCGTGTAATTGGTCGAGCCGGGCGTCGGGCGCCGCTCGAGCACGGCGCCGGTCTGCGCATCGCACCGGACGTTTTCATAGCTGAATGTCGAGCCGATCCACAGGGCGTCGCCGTCGAAGGTGATGCCGCTCGGCCGCACCGTGTCGGTGTCGAATGATCTCAGCACCTTGCCGTCGGCGTAGTCGACCAGCCAGGCCTTGCTGCCCGCGCTCTGATCGATGATCCAGAGGCCGTCCCTGGTCGCCTGCAGGCCGTTGGGCTGCGGGCCGGGCGACTTGAACGCGATCTCGACCTTGCCGCACCTGCGAACCGGGACACCCTCG
>Ga0075421_100009363_pt1 | contig 12067 bp, 12 predicted proteins | sample SoiMetdeltSBSDD5_FD_75292 | JGI IMG/M metagenome (GOLD analysis project Ga0075421, IMG submission 75292) | Bulk soil microbial communities from a Populus tree surrounding site in Tennessee, USA - Soil MetaG P. deltoides SBSDD5 | ecosystem: Environmental > Terrestrial > Soil > Tree plantation...
CAACGACCGACGATATCACTCGATCAGGATTGGGTGTAGCGAGCGATTGGTCGAGAGGATCCAGGCAGTGCTGCCGGTCGCGGCGAGGTACGACACGCTCCCGGCGAACCTCGGGCCGAGTCGTTTGCGGGAACCGTAGTCGTTCCAAGGTGTCGAGCCGTTCAACAAGGCTCCGAGCCAACGTGACGAATGTCACAGAACGATCGGATGAACTAGGCCAGGGTGGTCCTCGTTCGATCAACCACAGGGGACTACCATGAACGAACAGGATTTTGAGCTGTCACTGGACGAGCTCGACGCCGTTGTCGGCGGCTCCGACTTCGCGTTTCAGCTTCAGCAAGCCGTGAACGCCCAGTCTCAGAGCCAGCAGCAGGCTGCGAACGCATCCCGGGGGTACCACCACGCGGTGTCGTCGATCCTTGGGAACTTCCGTGGCTGATCGCCTCCCGTTTGACTGCGAGCGCCTTCGCGCGCGCTCTACCAGGTTGCGACCTTCAGAATGCAAGGAGACGGCGATGACAAAGCTCGAGCATTTCGACTTCGACGGTGAATTGACGGAGCACGACTTGACGTTTGTGACCGGGGGAGCGGAGCCGACCCACAACAGGAAATTTCCGCTGGCTCAGGCGCGCAGTGGGGTGAAGGACGCGCACGACCGCTACGCCAACGTCGAGGTCGCTTACCTGCTGTAGGGGCGCTCCAGCGAAGGTCATGGATGACCACCCACCTGGTGCGGTTGTCCGGATGGCCTTGCGATCATGGCACGTGGAATGGCCGGCGCACTGGAAGCAACTCCCTACGGATCGATCGGCCGCAGCCGCGCCATCCATTGTGCTGATGTCGTGCGCATGCCCAAGTCACGCTCAGCCGACGGGCGCGGCTCCGGAAAGCGTCACGAGCCCGGGAACCAATGAGGCACGAATCCCCCCGTCGCGGTTCCGCTGTTTTCCGCTAACCTTTAACAAAGTCCAAGACGGCCTTTTGCTGCCTGTCTGAGGTCCTTACCCTGCCGCCAGAAACCTTGCTCAGGTCCTCGTCAGACAGGACCCCAGCGGCGGCGTTCGACGTCGCATCCAGAAGTGCATCCTTTGATGATCTGACATCCGCCGTGACGTTGCTTGTGACGTTCGCTTCGCTTTCCGAGGATGTCATTGGCTATCTCCCGCCCTCTGTGACGTACCGCGTCTCTGCCGAACCGGTAGTGTCGTGAAGGCAGGGGTAGGTTCAGCAGTTGCTGTTTTGAATACGACTGCCTGCTCGGTGGGCCCATCAGGGCGTCCGAGTGGTGTGACGGCACCCGGACGCCCCTAGGCACATCACCAGACTGAACGAAAGATGTGCCAGACCACACTTTGTGCGTCAGCCGCTCCACCATCAGTGACGGAGGTCACAAAGGATGCTTCGTTCACACGAAAAAGCCCCGCGAGGGGCTTTCACCACCGACCACGCGATCCGTTCCCGCGCGTCAGGCCACCGTCGTGCCGCGCGCAGCACGACACACATTCTCGATGATCTCGCGTGCATGCGCGCACGGCAGGCCAAGGACTCGCACGCGCAGCAAGTGGGGCGAGGCCGCCAACTGCGGCGGCCTCAGACCCAGTTCGTCAAAAAGGCTCTGGTCCCGCGGGCCGCATCACTCAGGATTTCCTGCAATCTCTTCAAGCGAGCGCATCGGCGAGATTCGGCTGTCCCCGGCATCATGCCGGAACGAGATCGGAAGCGGCTGTTTCCTTGTCATCCATCCTCTCTGACCCCCAACGCCCGCCCCAACACGGCCTCCGCGGCCGCCGCGTCCATCACCCGGCCGACGGGTTTGCGCCATGCCAACCCGTGGCTTGCCAGAAAACCATGAACCTGTTCACCGGTCATGGTCTTGCGTTCAAGCAACTCGGCCGCCAATGCCTCAATCGCCGGGCGATGCGTTGTTACGATTGCCTCGACCAAGTCCTCAAAAGTCCTCGCTATCTTGAACACCGCATCGCCTATGTCCTTTTTGTCGACGCCCGTGTCCTTGGCCGCTTTGATGATGTCGGCAAACACCTCGTCAATCGCATCATCTCTTCTCTCGAAGTCGTCTTCCGAGCCGATCAGATCGCCGTCGCTGATCCATCGCTCCGCAATGGAACCGGCCATCGCGGTTGCCCACCGCCGCCACTGCCGTGCCGCGTCTTCCTTCACGTAGATCCGCACCCGGCCCCAGGTTTCCTCGTCTTCCTTAATCGTTACGCTAACGATGTGATCACCCACCAGATGGTGCATGACGGCGTGGGCGGCCTCGTGATACGCGGTCGCTTTTTCGTTCATGACAGCACCCGCGTTGCCGTCGCGCCGGTGGTCTTTCCTTGCGTGTCGCGCGCCACGTCCTAGAACCCTTTCATCGCTTCAAGAGCGTCGCCAACAGGCTTTGTGCGATCATTTGTTCCTGCCCCGGCGTACGCCCTTGCGGTACGGCATTCAAGGAGGCTCCGAAATCCGCTGCACGGGCGGCCACCGGTCGCGGCAGACCCGTTCTCGCTTCGAGCGTTTTCAACAGCGGGCGGCTCGTTTGCTCGTGCGGCAGATCACGCAGACCCTAATCGAACGTTGAACTGGGCGTGAACGTGCGGCGACCCAACTCCATTGCCTCGCGGGGCAAGGGCAGGAGCATCGTCATGAGCGGGTCTACGAAGCAGAAGACTTCCGGCATTCGCCCCCTTGAGGACGCCGAGCTCGATCAAGTGAGCGGCGGCTCCCCCGCCTCCGGCAGGATCAGCAAGGGCGTTATCAATAGTAGCGCCATATCACTGCCGAAACCGGTATATCCCCCAACCGCCTAGGGAAGGCCGGCCGCCAGGCGCGACCTTCCCTGCGCCGGCTCAAAGGCGCGAGAGACCGCCTCGGTTGGCGGCCTCTGCGTGCCGACCCTTTCGAGGCCTCGCGTCATCGTGCGCCTAGCGCCGCAATGACTACTTATGCACCCTCCTGCGGGTGCATACCCGCTTTTTGTAATCAGGGGGTCGGGGGGTTCGAGTCCCTCAGCCGGCACCAACAAGGTTGCACCCCGAAATTTCGGCACGCGCCCAGCCTAGTGGGCAGCGTTCGAGCGGCCCGGCGGGCAACTCACGCGCGGGCGCGCGAGCCGGTCAGTGAAACGACTTGGCCCAACGCTCGCGTTGCCGCGCCGATGCCTCTGAAATTGTTGCCTTGTTACCAATCATACGCGACGTTACGCTTGCGCAGCTGGCTCACTCGTTGCTCAAGCGCGGCGTGCAATGAATTGTCCGAAATGCGGCCACGAAAACGCGGTCGACGCGAAGTTCTGCGAGGAGTGCGCGGCTCCGCTCGGGCGGGCCTGTTCCAACTGCGGAAGCCGGGTGTCGTCCACAGCCAAGTTTTGCCCGCAGTGTGGCTATTCCCTTGGGCCCGTGGCGGACGATCTCCGCTTTGGCTCACCCAAACATTACACGCCACAGCACCTCGCCGATAAGATCCTCACGTCAAGGATGGCCCTCGAGGGTGAGCGGAAGCAGGTCACCGTGCTCTTCGCCGACATCAAGGGCTCGATGGAGTTGCTCACCGATATCGACCCCGAGGACGCTCAGAAACTCCTGGGCCCTGTGCTGGAACGCATGATCGAGGCGGTGCATCGCTACGAGGGCACCGTCAACAGGGTGATGGGTGACGGGATCATGGCGATCTTCGGTGCACCGCTCGCCCACGAGGATCATGCCGTACGGGCTTGTTACGCAGCCCTCAGGATGCAAGAGACCGTTGCTCGGTATGCGGACGCTGTTCAGCGGTCTCATGGCATGCCGGTGACGATCCGGGTCGGAATCAATTCGGGAGACATCGTTGTCCGCGCCATCGGCACTGATCTGAACATGGACTACACCGTCATCGGGCAGACGGTGCATCTGGCGTCCCGCATGGAACAGATGGCAAGGCCTGCTTCCGTGCTCATCACGGCCAACACTTTCCAACTTGCGGAAGGTTACATCTCGGCTGGGTCACTCGGCCCGGTGCCGGTGAAGGGACTCGTCGGTCCGGTCCATGTTTACGACCTGACCGGTGCCGCCGCGACGCGAAAGCGTCTCCAGGCTGCCCTTGGACGAGGGTTGACGCCCTTCATCGGTCGCGACGTCGAGGTGGACGAGCTCTTCCGCGCCCGACAGCTTGCCAGCGAGGGTCGCGGTCAGGTTGTGGCGATCGTCGGCGAAGCAGGCGTAGGCAAGTCGCGCCTGATGCACGAATTCGTCAAATCGCGTCACGCGGCGGGTTGGCTGGTTCTCGAGGCCAACGCCGTATCCTACAGTCAAACGACCCCTTACCTGCCAGTCACCGAGCTGCTCAAGCAGTACTTCAAGATCAATGTTCATGACAGCAGACGGTCGATTCATGAGAAGGTGGCAGGAAAGATATTGACGCTCAATACGTCGTTGCAGGACGCGATTCCGCCGGTGCTGGATCTCCTCGACGCCTTGGAGGACGATGATCCGTTCCGGTCACTCGACCCATCCCAGCATCGCCAGCACACGTACCAGGCAGTCACCCGGCTGTTACTGAGCGAGAGTCGCGCGCAGCCGCTGATCGCTGTCTTCGAGGACCTACACTGGTACGACCCTCTCACGCTCGGTCTGCTCAATGCCCTGGTTGCCAGCTTGCCGGCTGCCCGCGTGCTGTTGTTGGTGAGCTACCGCCCTGATTATCGGGATGAATGGAGAAACCGGCCGAACTACCACGAGCTGCGTCTGGATCCACTTATCGGTGCGGACGTTGCGGAACTTCTTCAGGTGTTGTTGGGCTCCGACCCGAATCTCACGACGCTGCGGAGCGTCGTGATGGAGCGTGCCAGCGGGAATCCGTTCTTCGCCGAAGAGATCGTGCGGTCGCTGGCCGACACGAGCGTCCTCGAGGGCGCACGCGGCAACTACCGCCTCGCGAGGCCATCGTCGAACATCGACGTGCCCCCCACGGTTCAAGCCGTCCTCGCCGCTCGCATCGATGGGCTCCCGGCGCTCGAGAAGCGCCTTCTGCAGGAGGCGGCCGTCATCGGATACGACGTCCCCGTGGCGCTATTGCATGCAATTTCAGGGCTTACGGAGGACGAACTCGGAGGCGTGCTCGGCAATCTGCAGGACGCGGAGTTTCTTTATGCAGAGCAGCTGTTTCCTGACCTTCAATACAGGTTCAAGCATGCCTTCACCCATGACGTCACCTACAGTGGGCTGCTCCGCGATCGTCGTCGGGACATCCACGCGCGCGTCGTGGACGCCATAGAAAGACTTTACGCTGACCGCCCCGGCGAACAGGTCGAACGGCTCGCGCACCACGCCTTCCACGGCGAGCTGAAGGAAAAGGCCGTCCACTATTTTCGCCAAGCCGCCGGAAAAGCGGCCGCGCGATCGGCGCTCTCGGACGCCAGGGCCTGGTTCGAGAAGGCGCTGGACGTTCTCAAGTCCCTGCCAGAAAGTCAGGACACGATCGAGGAGGCGTTCGAAATCCGTCTCGAACTGCGGTCGGTGCTGCGCCAATTCGGTGAAGTCTCGCAGATGCTTGACAACATCCGTGAGGCCGAAGTTCTCGCCGAGCGGCTGAAAGACGATCAGCGTCGTGGCCGCGTCTGCGCCATCCTGACGACCGTCCTGGCAACGATCGACGAACTGGACGAGGCCATGGTGACTGGCACCCGGGCCGTGGAGATCGCTCAGCGGGCCGGCGACTTGAGGCTCAGCATTATCGCAAGGAGCTGTCTCGAGGAGGCGTACTACTATCGCGGCGAGTACGAGCACGTAGTCGAAAACACGATCGCGACTCTTGCCGCGCTGCCCGCCGAATGGGACCATGAATTTTTGGGTCTGGCGTTGCCGCCATCGGTGTTTGGCCGCGCCTGTCTCATCATGAGCCTCGCCGAGCTTGGTAGATTTGCCGAGGCGGCCAAATACGAGGCGGAAGCGATCCGGATCGCCGACCACACGCAGCACGCGCACACGATCGGTTGGGCTTACTTGGCCGCAAGCACGCTTCACCTTTTCAGGGGCGACTGGGTAAAGACGCGCTCTCTGATCGACCGCTGGATAAACTTGCCTCAGACTCTAGATATCGCCGTCCTTCTTCCTTGGGCGGTTGCTACCTCCGCTTGGGCGCTGGCGGAGATCGGCGAGGCAGGCGAGGCCTTGGCCCGGCTGCGGGAGGGGGAGCAGCTCCTCGAGCGTCAACTGGCGAGAGGAATTGTCGGTCATCGCGCGTGGGGCTACCACGCGGTGAGTCGTGCCAGCCTGCTGCTTGGGCGGCTCGACGACACGCAGCGCCTGAGCCAGCGTTCGATTGAATCCGCTCAGCGTCAGCCCGGCTTCGCTGCCCATGCGCTGCGGCTCCTTGGCGACATCGCCTCCCATCCCGACCTGTTCGATGCCCAACGCGGGATTGGTTACTATCAGCAGGCTCTGAAAATCGCCGAGCAGCACGGCATGCGCCCACTGATCGCCCATTGCTACCGCGGCCTGGGCAAGCTCTACGGCCGCATTGGACAGCCTGACCACGCCCGGGAGAATCTCGCCGCCGCGACGATGATGTACCGTGAGATGGAGATGGATGTCTGGCTTGAGCCGGTTGTGAGATAACGAAATCTGGTACCGCCGTCAGCCCGGGGGTTGAATCGTTAGAGCGAGGCGTCGGGGTAAGCCCAGCGCGGATTGAGAAGCCAATGTCGACCGAGCGTTCCTCCGGCCCGAAGCCGCCCGTTCCGTGTCTCTCCCTGCATCACCTGCTGGAACATCAGGCAAGCCGCATTCCCGATGCGCCGGCGATTCTTGCTCTCGGGCGCCCTCCGCTGACCTACGGCCGTCTCTATCAGCACATCCGCGAAACGGAACGCGCGCTGCGGGCCATGGGGATAGGCCGGCACGACCGGATCGCCGTCGTGCTGCCCAATGGCCCGGAGTTGGCGGTGGCAATTCTCAGCGTCGCGACGAGCGCCGCATGTGCGCCGGTGAATCCCGCGTTCGGGAACGAGGAACTAGAAGAATATTTCGCAAATCTGCGGCCGCAAGCGGTGCTCACTCAGGCCGGAATCGACTCGCCGGCGCGACGCGCAGCACTCTCCCGGGGGATACGTGTGATCGAGCTGTCGACCGCATCAGATGCGGACGCCGGCCTCTTCACCCTGACCGGAGCCGACGGGGTTGCGCACTTCGACGAGCCAGTCAGTGCCGGTCACACAGCGGTGCTGCTCCCCACCTCCGGCACGACGGCCCGCCCGAAGATCGTCCCGCAAACGCAAGCCAACATCTGCAACTCGGCTTACGCCACCGCGGCGGCACTGGCGCTGAGCGAAACCGACCGATGCCTCAACATCATGCCCCTGTTTCATGGGCACGGACTGACTGCCACCGTGGTGGCCTCGCTCGCGGCAGGCGCCAGCGTCGTGTGTACCCCCGGACTTGACGTCAATCGTTTCCCGGAGTGGCTCACGACGTTCGAGGCGTCGTGGTTCACCGCGGTGCCGACCATGCACCAAGCCATTCTCGCTTACGCACGGCACTCAGGCGTGCGGCTCTCCGATCGTCGGTTGCGCCTGGTCCGTTCTTCGTCCGCCTCTCTCGCGCCCCGCATCTTCGCGGAGCTCGAGCGCGCTTTCGAGGCGCCGGTGATCGAGTGGTACGGCATGACGGAAGTCACGTCCTCGCCGATCGCGTGCAATCCGCTGCCGCCGCGCCAGCGTAAAGCGGGGTCGGTCGGCGTGCCGGTGGCCTTGGACGTTGCGATCATGGACGAGAGAGGCACTTTGCTGCCCAACGGGCAGACGGGCCAAGTCGTCGTCCGGGGCGCAAGCGTGACGACGGGATACGATCGCAACCCCCGGGCGACCGAGGCCGCGTTTGCCGGTGACTGGCTCAAGACCGGGGACGTGGGTTACTTCGATGACGACGGATACCTGTTCCTCGTCGGCCGCATTCGCGAGATGATCAATCGCGGCGGGGAGAAGATTGCCCCGCAGGAAGTCGACGAAGTGCTCCTGGATCATCCCGCGGTGGCAGAGGCCGCAACCTTTGCGGTCCCCCACGCCACGCTGGGCGAGGACGTCGCGTCGGCGATCGTGTTGCGGCCCGACGCTGCGGCGACACCGAAAGACATTCGTCAGTTTGCCCTCGGGCGCATCGCCGACTTCAAGGTCCCGCGCCAGGTGCTCATCGTCAAGCAAATCCCAAAAGGTCCGACCGGCAAAGTGCAGCGTGTCGGTCTGGCCGCAAAGTTGGGCCTCGAAAACCACGCCAGCGCGACGCAGGCCTACGTCGCGCCACGCACGCCGATCGAGAAAGCGCTCGCCGGAATCTGGGGAGAGGTGCTGCAAGTCGAACAGATCGGTGCCCATGATGATTTCTTTGCCTTGGGCGGGGACTCTCTGCTGGCCACACGTGTCCTCATTCGGCTGCACGAGATCATGCATGTCGAGGTCGAGTTTTCTCTCTTCTTCGAGGCGCCCACCCTCGCGGAGATGGCTCATCACATCGAGACATTGAGCGCGACTGCCCACCCCCGCCAAACCGCGGCGACGATCACCCGCGTGCCGCGCGAAAATGGAATGGCGCCGGCTTCCATCGCGCAAGAACGGATATCCGAGCTGCTGTCTGTGGTGCCTGACCTGCCGTTTTTCAATGTCGTCCTTCCGCTGCGCCTGACCGCTCCGTGCGACCCGGCGGTCCTGGAGCGGAGCATCAACGAGGTCGTGCGGCGCCACGAAATACTGCGCACGACCTTCGCGATCGTCGAGGGTCGGCACGTTCAGGTCATTGCGCCACAGTTGACCGTGCCTCTGGCATTCGAGGATTTGCAAGGCTTGGATGGGTCCAGCAGACAGACGGTCGTACAGCAACTCCTTCGGACAGAGCTGCTTCATTCCTTCGATCTCGCGCGCGGTCCTCTCATACGGGTACGTCTCGTGCGATTGGCCGAGCACACACACCTCCTGCTCATTGCCGTGGCCGGGGTCATCGAGGACGGCTGGTCGCTCGGCGTTCTCGTCGACGAACTCGCTACGCTCTACGACGCGTTTGCCGCCGGAAGGCCATCGCCATTGGCGCCGCTCCCGATCCAGTACGCCGACTTCGCAGACTGGCAGCGCCGCTGGCGGTCATGTCCAGACATGGTTGCACAGCTCGCCTACTGGGAAGAGCAGCTGCACGAACCGTTGCCGGCGATTGAGCTCGCCAACGGTGGTCGGAGGCGCACGATCGACGACTTCTGCCCGGCACGGCGGCAGGTCGCGATGCCGGCCAGGCTGTCGGAGGTCGCCAAGGACTTCAGCCGGCGCGAAGGCGTCACGTTGTTCATGACGCTTGCTGCCGCCTTCAAGACGATGTTGCACCGCTATACGGGGGCCGATGATTTGCGCGTGGCCACGCACGTCGCCAATCGCAATCGGCCCGGAACCGAAGGGCTGATCGGCCCGCTCGTCAACACGGTGATTCTCCGCACCAGCCTCGCCGGCGATCCCAGCGCTCGGGAGGTGATACGCCGGGTTCGTGCGACGACCCTTGGGGCCTTGGCCAATCAGGATATTCCGCTTGAAGCGGTCGTCGAGGCTCTTGAGCATAATCGGGGGGTCGAGCCGGCAGCACTGGCTCAAGTCATGCTTTGGTTGCAGGGACCACCATTGCAATCCAAGGCAGAGGATCCAGGGTTCGCCTTTGAGGAGGTAGACCCCGGCATGTTGCTACCCCTGGTGACAATGACTGCATTTGATGTAATATTGATGCTGCGGGAAATGCCGCAGGGGCTGGTCGGGACGTGTGTGTACAAGCCGCACTTCAGCACCGCGACCATCGAGCGCCTGTTGCGGGATTTTCAGCAGGTGCTCGAGCAAATGGTCATGCAGCCGGAACGGTCAATTTCAGTGATTGCCGTGTCCAAGAAGACAGAAGTCGAGCCGCTGAATACTGAGCTAGCCTCTGACTGATGCGTTGGTTCCAATTCTATCGATGAGGTGAACAATGGCGGGCAAAGGGGACTTGGTTAGTTACGAGCACGCAACAGCAAAGACCAAGGAGGAACGCGAACAGCTCAAACAGAAAATCATCCGAATGCTGGATAATACTACAAAAGCCGTCACCATAATAGCGCTTGTCGGGGAGACTGAACCTCCTGGCGACAAGTAGCCAACGTAAGAAGCCTTCACTCCGCTTGTCCAAGCCGAGGTAAGGGTCAACGCAAGAAGCTCTCACCCCCCGCTGACACGCGGGGTGTTGAGGCACGCGTTTCGACTGCAGCACGAGAAACGAAGATGAAGACTGCAACTGTGATTGGGTTCCTCGGCCTGCTGTTCGTGGTCGAGCCACTCAGCGCCGCAGAGAACGCACCGATAGTCTACGAATTGGACATCAGCGTTCATGAACAGGTGGAGCCGTTGGACCCCGCTCACGTCAAACAAGTATTGGAGTCGGCGTCGAGTCTGCTGCAGCATTGCAATGTGAAATTCGAACTTCGCTCAATCGGGGCCTTCGGATCCGCGCCGAAGCAGGTAAAGGATGCAGCCAGTCTCGAAGCAGTCCAGAGCGTGACTGCCCACGTCAAGGTCGTGCAGTCGCTCACCTTCTGCAGGCCCGGCAACAACAATGACAATAGCGTCATCAACGGCTGCGCGTGGCGGGATAACGGCCTGTCCAGAACGGTGATTCTCAGACGCGGGGCGATCGATACGGCCGCCTTGTTGGCCCATGAGTTTGGACACACGAAGGGTTTGCCGCACCGGAATGACACGAGCGCGCTGATGTTCTGCCGCCCTGGTCACATGTCTGGGACGAACGTAACGGCCGACGAATGCAAGTGCTTCCGCGAGGGCTGTCCAATCCCAGACCCGGAGCCGAACATCCAGTGCGGCCAATAACGCTGAGTGCGGTTGGCATCTTTTCGCACGTTCAGGCCATAGCACTTTGAGCGGGCCCACGTGTCACTGACACAGGGGCCCGCAAGCCGGCAAATGAGCCCAGGGCGTTTCGATCAGCGCTCGCGAAGGCGCTCACGCTCCTCGATGACGACGCCGCCGCCGGTCGTCCCGGTCGTCTCTCGGCATTCTTCCACGGTGCGCATGCGGCTTTCAGCCTCCGCGCGCAGGCCGAAGCCGAGCGGGCCGATCTGCACGCCGATACCAGGCGATGTCGGACGCTCCTCGACGATCCGGCATCGCTTCGTGGTCGGTTCCTGGACGATGTAGAAGTCCGCAAGCCCCGGCGTGATGACGCAAGCCGCCAGAGCAGCGCCGACGAGAACTGCTCGCATGATCAGTCTCCTTGACGTTGTGAGCTGATATTCTCAACTCGACTTTGGCTTGCTGGTTCCAAGTCGCGCGGGCCGAGCCTTTCGCGAGAGCGGCCTTACCGCGGATCTTCAACGATCTTGAACAGCCATCCCCTGTCGCAATTGTCCTGCAGGTTGAGGCTCCAATAAATCTGCGGGTGATCTGTCGCGGGACGGCCGCGCATCAAGTCAGGCAGCAAGATCTCGTAGATCGGCAAATCGGGGCCGGAGAAAATGGTGCCCGGAATGTGGATCGGCTTGATCCTGACCGGAAACGGCCCACTGACGACTTGTTCCGAAGGCGCGGACGGGACGAACAAGCAGGCGCTGAGCAACTGGCTAGGTGGAATGTGGCCGGTGCGAAAGTCGATGCCGTACGTGACGAACCGGGCGACTCGTTTTATCGGCAGGGCGCTCTCGATTGCCTTGTTGAAGGTTGCGATCTCGCCGGCACGCCAGGCTGCGCCAAGTTGCGTCGTCCCGTAGAGTATCCAGGACCTGCCCTCGCTGATCACGTAGTAGCCGATACCGTCCGGAAAATTCTTGGCACTCTGCGCACCGGCACCGGTGATGCCCGCCACGACGAGCATCAAGCTGAGCAGCACCCTCATCTTCGACCCCGCGCGCTATTGCACCGCAAAAATGGTACGGTTTCGACTATGGGCCCGCAAGCGCTCGTGGAACGCAGGGCTCGCACGTGGCTGGGATCGCCCGCTGGCGGCACGCGGGAGTCTGGAGCACCGCCGGGAACGGGATAGACGTCGGCGCGTACCGATGCGCTGGTGTCGCGGCGAGA
>Ga0075421_100009364_pt1 | contig 12067 bp, 4 predicted proteins | sample SoiMetdeltSBSDD5_FD_75292 | JGI IMG/M metagenome (GOLD analysis project Ga0075421, IMG submission 75292) | Bulk soil microbial communities from a Populus tree surrounding site in Tennessee, USA - Soil MetaG P. deltoides SBSDD5 | ecosystem: Environmental > Terrestrial > Soil > Tree plantation...
GCCGTGGAGACGGTCATCAGGATGGGGCGCGACCGCTCCCTCACCGCCGACAGGGCCGCCGCTCCAGGCGAAAGGCCGCCCACGCGGGCCCGCTGCTGCATGCGGTCGACCAGCAGGATCGCCGGGTTGATCGTCAATCCGATGAGCGCCACGCCGCCGACCAGGGCCATCACCCCCGCCGGCATCCCCGCGAGCACCAGCGCCCAGGTGGCCCCCAGGACGGTGAGCGGCAGCGCCAGGAGGACGAGGAGCGGCAGCGTCATCGACTCGAAGGTCACCGCCAAAACACCGTACAGGAGCAGCAGGATCGGCACCAGGATCCTGCGGAACCAGGAGAAGGGCGCATCCGCTCCGGGGGCCTCGACGGCGTAGCCCGCCGGCCGGCGCACCTGCTGGATCGCCTCCCGGATCCGTCGCTCCAGCGCCTGGCGCGCCGGCCCCGTCCGCGGGGCCTTCTCGTCCAGGAGGTAGGTGACGCTCAGCTCGCGCCGGCCGTTGCGGTGCTGGATGAGAGGCGGAGGCGGCATCCGGCGCACCTCGGCGAGGGCGGAGATCGGCAAAGCGCCCACGGGCGTCGCCAGACGCAGCCGCTCCAGATCGTCTCCCGACTCCGCCCGCGCCCCGCCGCGCCTCACGACCAGCGGGATCTCGCGGCCGTCCGCGAGCGTGAAGCCGGTGCGCAGCTCGACCCCCTCGCGCCGCAGGACGTTCAGCGCCGGCAGCACCTGATCCGCCGTCAGTCCCAGGGAGCTCAAGGCGGTCTGGTCGGGCGCCACGCGCATCTCGTACTGGCCGGTGCCCCCTTCGATCGTCGTCTGGCCGATCTCGTCCACGGACCGCAGACGCTCCTCCACGTCGGTCGCGAGCCGTCCGAGCCCGCGCGAGTCGGGGCCGGAGAGGACGATCCGCGCCGGGCCCTGGCCCAGGAGCGAGGCGAGCGTGCCGCGCGATCGCGGACCGCCGCCCCCGAGGGACGACGACGCGGACGAGACCTCGAGCGAACCTATCTCGTCGGCCGCCTCGCGCACGATGCCGCGGATGCGGCCAGCGCTCACGGCGCCCGCCTCCTCCTTCCCGGAATCGAGGTGGATGGTCAGCGTCCCTCCGGTCGCGCGCAGGACGCTCTCCACCCGCTTCACGCCCTCCACCTGGAGGACCGAGTCCTCCAGACGCGCGAAGGCCGAGGACGCCTGCTGGAGCGAGCTGCCGGACTCCGTCGTCACGCTGAAGCGGACCGACTCCGCCTGGGGTGCTTCCTCCGTGACCGTGCTCACCGCGATCCAGGGGACGGCCATGGTGGCGGTCAGTAGCACCGCCACGGCGACCACGGTGATCCACCCGCCGGGCCGCCGCAGCGCCAGCGTCAGGACCGCCCCGAACAGCTCCCGGACCCGATCGGGCGCCGGCAGCCCTCCCTGCTCCTCCCTGCGCCGCTCCCTCTCTTCGATGACGGCGATGGCCGCGGGCGCCGCCAGGCGGCGGGCCAGGAGCGGCACGAGGCCGACGGCGGCCAGGACCGATCCGAGCATCGGCAGGATGATCGCGAGCGCCAGCACTCCCAGGAGCTTCCTCAGGATCTCCTGCTCGAACTCCGTGAACAGGATCGGCAGGAAGACGATGGCGTTGCACAGACTGGAGGCCAGGATGGCGCGCAGCGTGCGGCGCAGGCCCGCCTCCACCGCGAGGTCCGGGTCCGCGCCGTGCTCCATCTGCCGCTGGACCGCCTCGTAGACCACGATGCTGTTGTCCACCAGCATCCCGATCCCCACCGCCAGCCCGAAGAGCGTCAGGAGATTGATGCTCTGGCCGGTCACGAAGAGGAGCGCGATGGCGGCGAGCAGGCTCGTCGGCACCGCCACCCCGACGACGGCCACCGCGCGCCACTGGCGCAGGTAGAGGAAGAGCACCGCCAGCGCGATGAGGAACCCGGTGAGCGCCAGGCTCTTCAGGCGGTCCAGCTCGTCCTCCACCTTCGCGGCCGAGTCGAAATTGACCACGAAGTCGATGCCGAGCGGCCGGAACTCCTCCCGCAGATCGTCGATCCTGTCGCGCAGGGCGCGGCCGAGCCGGATCAGGTTGGCCCCCTCCTCCTGGAACACGATGAAAGCGACCGTCGGCTGGCCGTTGACGCGGAAGTAGATCTGCTCGCGGCCCGCGCCCAGGCCGATGTCCGCGACGTGCCGCAGCTGCACCGGGAGCTCGGACGTGATGCGCAGGTCCCCCAGGGAGTCCGCCCCCTCGGGCCGGCCGTCGAGCACGACCGCCGTGCGGCCGGCGTCGTCCTCGATGCCGCCCAGGAACACTGTCGTGCGCACCGCGCGGCGCAGGGCGAGGACCACCTGCTCCGGCAGGATGCCCATGGCGGCGCAGCGCTCGGGGTCGATGCGGACCATCATCTCCTGCGGCGCGCCGCCGCCGCTGAAGACCCGAGAGACGCCGGCGACCGCGCGCAGCCGCGGCTCGACGCGGGCGCGCACGAAATCGAGCAGGGTGTTCCTGTCCTCGAGCCCCACCACCTGGACGAACATCACGAACCGGCTGAGGGCGGAGAGGTCCTGGGAGCTGACGCCGACGAACGTGCCCTTGGGCTGCGTGCGTTGGATCTCGGCGGCCGCCCGGCGGAGGTCCAGCTCGCGCACCTTGAGGTTAGTGCCGGGCGCGAAGGTGATGCTGAGCTGGCCGGAGAAGTCGCGCACCTCGGCGCGCGTGTCGAGCACGTCGGGGAACTCCTCGACGCGCGCCTCCAACCTCAGGAGTATCTCCCGCTCGACGACCGCGGGCTCGCTGCCGGGCCGCGCGAAGTCGACGTACAGCTCGTTGCCCCCCAGGGGCGGCATCAGCTCCACCGGGATGCGCCGCCAGGCGACCAGGCCCAGGGCGAGGATGCCCGCGAAGACCATGACGGTCGCGACCGGCCTGCGGATCGGGAGGCTGTACGGGCTCACGCGGGCCGCCGTCCCGGGCGGAGCCGGTCGAGCAGGTCGTAGATGCAGGGGACGACCACGAGGCAGCAGATCGTGGAGGCGATCAGGCCGCCGATGATGGTCAAGGCCAGAGGACTCCGCAGGCGCGCGGCCTCTCCCCTTGCCAACGCCTGCGGCAGGAGGGCCAGGACGGTCGTCGCGGTCGTCATGATGATCGGCCGCAACCGGATCCCGGCGGCGCGCGCCAGGCTCTCGCGGCGCGGGACCCCCTCCGCCATGAGGCGGCGCGCGGCGTCGACGAGCAGGACGGCGTCGTTGACGGCCACCCCGGCCAGCACGATGAGCCCGAGCATCTCCATGACGCCGATCGGCTGGCCCAGAGGCACCAGGATCGCGGCGACGCCGATGAGCGACAGCGGGACCACCGAGATCACCGTGAGCGGATGGACGAGCGACTCGAAGGTCCCCGCCAGCACCATGAACACCAGCACCAGGGCGAAAGCACCCGCGAAGCGCAGCTCGGAGAAGATCCGGGTGCGCTCCTCCTCCTCGCCCGCCACGCGGATGCTGAGCCCAGGCGGCAGCGGCGCCGCGTCGAGCGCCGCGCGCGCCGCCTGGATGGCCGCCGGATAGTCGGCGTGCTCCGAGATGCGCGCCGTGACCCGCGCGACACGCCGCTGGTCGCGGCGGAAGATCTCGCGCGCCCCGGATTCCGGCACCAGGCGCGCCACGTCCCCCACCACGACGCGCGCGCCGCCGGGGGTCGTGAGCGCCACGCGCGACAGCTCGTCGCGCCGGACCCGGGGCAGCATGAGGACCACGTCCTGCTCCTCGTCCCCCGTGAACATCGTCGTGGTCTTGAGGCCGTCGAGGGAGGCCTCGATCTGGCCGGCGACGAGGTCCAGGTCGACGCCCAGCCCGTCGGCCATCCGGCGATCGAGGACGACGTGCAGCTCCGGCGGCCCTCCTTCGAACGAGGAGCGCACGTTCCACAGCTCGCTCCGCGCCGCCAGGGCGTCCCGCACCGCCGTGGCCGCCCGGCGGAGCTCCTCCGGGGACTGGCCCGCGATCTCCACCACGATCGGCGGGCGCGAGGTCCCGAGCGCCAGCGCCAGGGCGGAGGATCCCGTCTCCCAGGAGGCCTCCACCCCTTCGAGGCCCGCGACCGCCCCCGCCGCCGCGGCCACGACCTGGCCGCCCGATCGCCCGCCGGGACGCAGGCGCACGATGATGCGGGCGGTGTTCTCCTCCGACTGTTCCTCGCGGATCATCCGATCGTCCTCGGGGACGCGTCCCACCTCCGACAGGATCGCGACCAGGTCCGCGCCGGCCGCCTCCTGGAGGATGCCCTCGACCGCCTCGGCCACGCGCGCTGTCGCTTCGACGCGCTGGCCAGGCGGACAGGTCAGCCGCAGCGAGAACTGCCGCGGATCGGTGGGCGGCAGGAGCTGGGTGCCGAGGCGCAGGAGCGACACACCCGCCCCGGCGGCCAGGAGCATCCAGACGCAGGTCACGAGACCCGGCCACCGCAGCAGGGCGGCCACCAACCGCTCGACGCGGCCTTGGCCCGGATCGGCCGCCCGGACCCCGCGCCGCGGCAGCAGCCAGGCCGCCAGCGCCGGGATCAGCATCATGGCGGCGACGAGCGAGATCAGGAGCGAGACGATGACGGTGAAGGAGAGTCCGCTGATCAGGCGGGCCGCGACCCCGCGCACGAAGAGGATCGGCAGGAACACCGCGCAGGTCGTGAGAGTACTCGCCGTGATCGCCGCCGCCACCTCGGCCGTCCCGCGCACAACACCGTCCGCGATCGCCTCGCCGCCGGCAAGGCGTCGGAAGATGCTCTCCACGACCACGATGCCGTTGTCGACGAGCATCCCGGCACCCAGCGCCAGGCCGGCCATGGTCATGATGTTGAGAGTCTGTCCGGAGAGGTGCATGACGAACAGGGTGCCGAGGAGCGAGACGGGAACGACCGCGGCGATCAGGACGGTCGGGCCCGCCGATCGCAGGAACACGACCAGGACCAGGACGGCCAACACGACGCCGATGAGCGCGGAGTCCTGCGCCTCCGCGATCGAGTCCCGGATCAGGGTCGCCTCGTCGGAGATCAGGACGACCTCGACGTTCGGCAGGTCCGCCTGCAGGTCTCTCAGCGCGTCGAGCACGGTGCGCGACACCTCAACCGTGTTGGCGCCGGCGTCCTTGTAGATGGCAAGCCCCACTCCCTCGCGGCCGTCCACCCGGACGAGATCGCTGATATCGCGGTCCACCTGCTCCACCCGGCCCACGTCCCCCAGGTGGATCGGCTCGCGCGTCCCCTGCTGGTCCTGGGGGAAGCTGACCACGACGTTGGCGATGTCGCGGGTGTCCTCGTAGCGCGCCAGGCCGCGGATCAGGTAGACCTTGCTCCCCTCCTCGAGGGTCCCGGCGTTGATGTCGACGTTCGCCGCGTGGAGCCGCTTGCGCAGGTCCGCGATCGTCAGGCCGTGGGCCTCGGCCTTGTAGGGTTCCACCAGGACCCGGATCTCCTTCTCCCGGCCGCCGGTGACCCGCACCTCGGCGACGCCCTTCAGGCGCTCGAGCGCCACGGCGACCTGGCGGCGGGCGATGCGGCGCAATTCGGCGAGGTCGGGGCCTCCCTCCCTGGCCACGAGCCCGAGAACGATCACGGCGGCCTGGCGGGGGTCGAAGCGGCGGACGCTCACGTCCTCGACGTCCGGGTCGGAGCGGATGGGCCCGACGGCCTTCTCGACCTCGACCAGGGCGAGGTCCATGTCGGTGTCCCAGTCGAACCCGATGGCGGCGACGATCCGGCCGGTGCGCGCTACCTGATCGACCCCGCGGATGCCGCTCACGGCGAACAGCGCCTGCTCGAGCTGCTCGCCGTAGTTCCGCTCGATCTCCTCCGGCGGGCGATCGCCGGACCGGATCGAGACCATAATCGTCGGGCTCTGGATATCGGGGAGCAGGTCGATGGCGAGGCGGTCCCAGGAGGTCCAGCCGAGCAGGCCCAGGGCGAGGGCGACGATGCAGACGGCCACCGGCCGTCGGGTGGCGAGCGCTGCTATCGACTCCATGATCAGGAGCCCGCGACGCGGACGCGGGTCCCGTCGGTCAGGGTCTCCAGACCCTTGACGACGATGCGGTCCCCGACGGCCAGGCCCTCGCGAACCTCCACGACGTCCTCGTCACCGAACCCCAGTACGACCTCGCGCCGGTTGACGCGCTGTCCGTCGAGCACGAAGACGACCTTCTGCCCGCCGCGCTCGGTGACCGCGTCGCGCGGCACGACCGGCACGTTCTCACGGCGATCCGCGACGATGGTCGCCTCGACGAACATCCCCGGCCGGAGGCGGTTGCGCAGGTTGTCGATTTCGATCTCGGCCCGGAGCGTGCGGGTGCCGGGATCGAGGGCGGGGGCGAGGCGCGTGACGCGCCCCGTGAAGTCCTCTCCCTCCCAGGCCTGGTAGCGGATGCGGGCCCTCTGCCCGACGCGCACGCGGGGCACGTCGGGGCCGACGAGGTGGACCTCGGCGACCAGCCGGTCGGTCAGCGCCAGCTGCGCCACTTCGTAGTTCTGGGGGACGAGCTGGCCCTCGGCCAGGAGCTGGCTCTTCTCGTCCCGCCCGAGTCGGAGGATGACGCCGGACATCGGCGTGACGAGCCGGGAGCGCTCCTCCGTGTACTGGCTGCGCTCCCACTCGAGCTTCGCCTCTGCCAGCTCCGTCTTGGCGCGGCGCAGCTCGAGCTCCGCGATCAGGCCGGCGGCGAGGAGCTTCTGCTTCGACTCGACGTCCCCCTTGGCGATCTCGTAGCGCTGCCGGCTTGCATCCGCCCGGGCGGCCAGGCGCACCTCCTCGCCGATGATCTCGGCGATCACCTGGCCGGCCTGGACCTCGTCCCCTTCGGTGAACTTCCGGCCGCTCGGCGCGTCCGCGATCCGGAGGATGCCGCTCGTGCCCGCCCGCAGGGTGATGGTCTTGACGGCGCGCAGAGTCCCCGCGGCACCGATGCGGTCCTCCACGGCGCCCGTCTTGACCTCGCGGACGCTGACCGGGACGCGGAATTCGATGGGCGCCTGCTCCTCCCGCGTGTCGCAGCCGCAGAGGACCAGCAGGACCAAAGCCGCCAGGGTGATCCGTCTGTTCACTGCCCGCCCCTCTCCCCGGCGCGGGTCCCGGGCGTCCACCGGATCGCGTCGGCGACCACCAGGTCGCCGTCGGTCGCGTCCGAGACCCTGACCTGCACCTCGCCCGCCGGCAGGTCAACCTCCGTCACCTTGTTCCAGCCGACTTCCCCGCCGTCGGCGTCGAAGGTGACGTCCCTCTCACCGGACCCGCCGACGACGGCCAGCCGCCACGTGCCGCGGCGCCCCGCGGACGGCTCGCTCCCCGCGGGCGGCAGGTGATACTCCAGGTCCCAGAGTCCGGCCTTCGGGAGATCGGCCGTGAAGGTGGCCACCTGGTCGGCGGCGCCCGGCACGACGACCGCCATGGTATGGCGGTATTTCCCGTAGGCGTCGGGGGAGGTCGTGCGCGACCACTCCGATGGCGGACTGCCGGAGGTCAGGACGGGCAGCCCCTCGTCCAGGTCGCCTCCCCGGCTCCGGCCCCGCACCCGCCACCTCGATCGTTCTCCGATCCGCTCGATTCCGAAGCCCTGGTCGAGGTCGTCGACGACGACGGTCTCTCCGGCGCCGGCCGCCCAGTCCAGAGGCCGCCAACCGTGGAACGGCTCCCGGCGCTCGATGCGGTCCTCGTTGAGGGCCGGCAACGGCACCGTGAACGGCCCCCGGTTCAGCGCCAGGTAGGGCACCACGCGCACCGTCTGGGGGACGGCGGCAGTGACCAGCCCGACCTGGATGGCGCTCCGGCCCGGAAACGGGATCGGCTCGGTCCGGTCCTTGGCCGCGCCCGCGGCGCCCGGGAGGGTGTATTCCAGGCGCGCCAGCCCCGGCGTCTCCTCTTCGTTCCTCACGGTGATCTCCAGCTGGTACACAGGGGCGCCGTGCCGGTCGGGGAGGCGCCATCCCTCGACATCCCCGAGCGTGAACCCGGGCAGGCCCGTGCTGTCGATCCAGAGGGCGAGCTGCTCACCGAGGTCCTGGCCCAGCGCGCGTCCGGCGTCCACGATGTCGCTCCGATCGAAGGTCCGGCCCGCGTGGCGGCGGCGCAGCTCGGCCAGAAGCCTCCCGGCCCGCTGCCGCCCCAGGCCGTCGAGCAGTGATTCGGCCATCGCCCCGCCCTTGAGCGTCAGGACGTCGAGTGTTTTCGACGGGTCCTGGAAGGGATCGAGGTCGCGCAGGCGCGTCCCGAGGACCGAATCCCAGACCGCGGCCCGCGAGGTGACGAAATCGATCAAGGCGCGCGACAGATCCTCGTCCGCGCGCGCGGGGTCCGCGAGGCCCTGCATGCCTCGACCGATGGTCCTGTCGAGGTCGGCGCCGAGGTGGAACACGGAGAAGTAGGCGTGGCGGTCGGTCAGGAGCCGCAATGCCAGCGTCTCGCAGACGAAGTCGAGCGCCAGCGCGTCGGGTCCTGCCGCCGCCGTCTGGAAGCCGAAGAAGCTCTTGGCGGAGGCCATGAACGGATTCCCGCCGGAGAAGTCGTTCTGGAAGAAGCGGACGAGCGCATCGCGCTTGGCGCGCGGCAGGCCTCCGGCCAGCTCCTCGAACTTCGCCTGGTCGCGGAACCTGACGTCGAAGCGCGCGGTCGGGAACCCGGCCTCGCGCGTCAGGATCATCGCCGGCTGGACGAGGGCGCTGTCCATCCTCCATCCGCCGGCGTAGCCGCGCAGGCTGGAGGGGACCTCGACCAGCGTCAGAGCGTCGAACGGGTAATCGAGCCCGAGGCGCGCGGCCTCCTCGAGCCGCCCCGCGATGAAGCCCTCGATCTCGGCCCCGGCATCGGAGAAGAAGTCCAGGTTGCCGGCGTGCGAGGGATGGACGAGGGCTTCGAGGGTGACGTCGCCGACCCGCGTCTGCGCGCTCCGGAAACGTCCCGCCACCAGGGCCACGCCCGGCACGGGTGCCGGGGGCGCGAAGCGGAACAGGGCGCGGCCCTCTCCGCCCGGGAGCGGCTCCCTCCGCCCCGGACCGGCCGCCAGCCAGCCCTCCGGCAGGTCGACCGTCAGATCGATCCGGAAGAAATCGGCGCGCGGCGACGATGCCGCGGGTCCGATCTCGGTCCCCGGCGACGGAAGCCAGCGCACGCCGGGAAGGAGCGCCACGAAGCGCCGATCGAAGATGAGCGGTTCCTGGCCGAGCAGGAGGATCTTGCTGTCCCGGACGCTTCGCGTCAGCGGCTCGAAGGCCGAATCCAGATAGGCGAAGGCGGGGTCCGGCCGGCCGCTCAGCGCGATCGCGAGGTCCATCACCTCCTGATCTTCGATCGGCCTCGCGAGAGCGATGTCCAGGAGCCCGTCCTTCTGCTCGAACGGGACGGGCTGGCCATCGGAGCCGCTGACCGACGTCACTCGCAGCCCCGGGTTGAGGCTGAACAACGCCCTCGAGAGCCGCGCGCCCTCGGGCGCGCCGATCCTGAGCCGGAGATCCGCCTCCAGGCGGCGCCCGGGATCGAGCCTCACCCGGCCTGCGAGGTCGAGGAGATCCGGGACGGCCATAGCACTCCGCTCCCGATGGACGCTCTTCCAGGCCTCGCGCCGAGCGAGTAGCCCGCGCGTCGACAGTACCTGCCCCGCGCAGAGCGCAAAGGCAGAGGCGAGGAGGACGAGGGCCAGGAGCCCCGTCAGCCAGCGGGGCGTATCGTCCCGGCGCGGGTAGATCAGGGCGGCGCAGAACACGAACGCGATGCCGGCCAGAAGGAATCCCGCGCGCTGGGCCAGGCCCCTTGCATCGATGATGCGCGGGATGATGTCGGACGTGTCCGGAACCGAGAACCCGCCGCTGAGATCGGTCACGGGGAGCATCGACAGAGGCACGATGCTGAAATCGGCCACGATCAACGCCACCAGGAACGCCACCAGCAGGGCCGCGGCCAGAAGCCGCTGCCGGACGATCAGCGTGACCAGGAACGTGAGTCCCAGCACGAAGCAGCTCCCCGGCAGGGCCATCGGCAGCACGAAGGTCACGAGCGATCCGGGCTCCAGAGACTCGCCGAAGGGGAGGCCGACGAGGAGCAGGACGAGAGAGATGGCGCAGAGCGGGAGCCAGGTCGGGATCAGGATGCCCAGGTAGCGGCCCAGCAGCCACTCGAGGTTCGAGCAAGGCAGGGAGTCGACGACCTCCTCGATTCGCTCCCGGCTGTCGCGCGCCCGCAGGTCGAACCCGAGGAAGACGAGGCCGAAGAAGAAGCCGAAATAGAGATAGTAGATGCCGAGAAACTTGATGAGGTAGCGGGGGTTGACGATGGCGGCGCTCGCCGCGGAGGCGGAGAGGCTCCAATGCACGGTCATGTAATAGACGTAGACGCTCAGACCGACGATCGCCGCCATGGCTTCGAAAATCCAGAAGCGCACCAGCCGCCGGCACTGGCGCATCTCGGCGCGGGCGACGCCCCAGACGATGCCGGGGCGGATCATGACGCGGCTGCGGCGATGGCCGTGCCCGGCTGTCGCTGGCCCGCGACGAAGGCCAGATAGGCCTCTTCGAGAGTGGGATCCGCGACCGGTCGCGCGCCCGCCGGCAGCACGCCGTCCGTGATGACGGCCCGGACCGTCGTCCGCCCCCGCTCGGAGCTCCGGGAGACGACCTCCACGGCGGACCCGTCTCCATCCTCGTCTCCGGGCCGGATCTCCCGCTCGATCACTCGCCCGCGGGCCTGCTGGACGAGGGCGGTCGGGCTGCCGCGGAACACGATGCGGCCGTGGTGGATGAGAGCCAGATCGTCGAACCCCGACCCCAGGTCGGCCACGATGTGCGTGGAGAGAATGATTGTCCGATCGCGGCCGAGGCTCGCCATGAGCTGCCTGAATCGGAGGCGCTCCTGCGGGTCGAGGCCGACCGTCGGCTCATCCAGGATGATGACCCGGGGCTCGTGCACCAGCGCCTGCGCCACTCCCAACCTGCGGACCATCCCACCCGAGAGGTTCTTGACCTTGCGATCGATCACGCCGAGGAGACCCACCTGCTCCAGCACGGCTCGCACCCGGGCCCGTCGCTTGGACGCATCTCGCAGTCCGGACAGGAAGGCCAGCGTGTCGACCACCTCCCCCACCCGATGCAGCCGCCAGGCTCCGAACCCCTGCGGCAGGTACCCGAGGAGCGCCCGAACCGCCTGGCGCTCGCGCAGGACGTCGTGGCCGGCGACGAAGACCCTCCCTTCCGTCGGCTCGAGGATGGTACAGAGGATCTTCATCAGGGTGCTCTTCCCGGCGCCGTTCGGTCCGAGGAGCCCGAAGAGCCCCGTGCCGAGCTCGAGGTCGATGCCCTCCAGGGCCACCGTCCCCCCCTTGTAGACGTGCCGCAGCCCTCGAATCGAGACCATCGCCTGAACCTGCGCCCCGACACACGACATCCGTGACGATTCTTCCGGAGATTCCGAAAGCCTTCCGCGCCGCAGAATGTATATATATCATAAGGGTTTCGCGACCGGATTCGAAGGCGGGAAGGCCCTCGATACGTGGTGGCCGGTCGAGACAAGTGGTTGCAGAACAGCGTCGTGCCGATTCGGACGAGCCGGTGGTCCTCGCACGCTTGAATCGTATCTAACTGATTTGTTTTCAGAGAGTTCAAGTCGCCCCGGGGGACGGCCATCGGGCCGGTTCGGGGTGCACGGGTTCTTGATCGAGGTGACCTGATGAGATGGGGGTGGGTTCGGCTTCTTTCGGCGTGGGCGATCCTGACTCTCGCGTCGCGCGAGGGTGAGCGCCTCCTCTTCGCCGCCCAGGACGAGAAGGCTGGCGCAGCCGAGGCGGAGGACGCCCAGTGGCTCACGCTGCGGGAGTGTACCGACGCCGCCCTGGAGAACAACCTCAACATCGCCGTGCAGCGGATCATCCCCCGCCGCCGCGAGGCGCTCCTGACGCTGCAGGAAGCCGCCTTCGACCCTGTGATCACGGGCCGCGCCTCCGACAGCGACGTGTCGGCGAAGACGCTCAACGAGTTCGGGCTGCCGCGCTCCTACGACACCAAGACCCACGAGTACGGCGTGGGGCTGCAGTCGTCGCTCTCGACCGGCGGC
>Ga0075421_100009365_pt1 | contig 12066 bp, 11 predicted proteins | sample SoiMetdeltSBSDD5_FD_75292 | JGI IMG/M metagenome (GOLD analysis project Ga0075421, IMG submission 75292) | Bulk soil microbial communities from a Populus tree surrounding site in Tennessee, USA - Soil MetaG P. deltoides SBSDD5 | ecosystem: Environmental > Terrestrial > Soil > Tree plantation...
GATAACGGCCACCTGGCAGGAGTCTTGACGACTGGAGATCTGACTCGGCTGGCCGAGCGCGATGCGAACTTCCTCGAGTGTCCGGTCTCGACTGTCATGAACCGGTCTCCCAAAACCGCGGCTCCCGGGGATCTTGCAGCCGCCGCGGTCGGCGTGATGCAGAAGTACGGGGTCATCGTTCTTCCGGTGGTGGACAACGGCGAGGTTGTGGGGGTAGTGCACCTCCACGACTTGATGAGAGCGGGGGCGGTGTGAGGGCGCGAGCAATCATCGCTGCCGCACTTTCCGCACTTTCCGCGCTTACTGCTGCCTGCGAGGACACCGGCGTGAAGCCGACCACGACGGTCCAGGCCGCCGACAGCGCGGACCAGGTGCTGGAAGGATTTTCTCACTACGTGACCAATGAGGGAGTTCTGCGGAGCCGAGTCGAGGCTGATACCGCGTTCTTCTACGAGCCGACCCAGATCACCCAGCTGCGCAATGTCAAAGTCGTGTTCTTCGACTTTAAGGGAGCAGAGAGCTCTACCCTGACCTCGCAGCGTGGAATCTACCGCTGGCAGGATGGCTCCATGGAGGCAATCGGAAACGTGGTGGTGGTATCACCCGATGGCCGGCGGCTGGCGACCGAGAGACTGCGCTACGATAACGCTACCAACCTGATCAGCACCGACCGCCATTTCACCTTCGACCGGGGTGAGGAGCATCTGGAGGGAAACAGCTTCAAGTCCGATCCCGACTTCCGCAATGTCGTGACCGATCGCCCGCGCGGGGTGACCGGCGACGGCATGCTGCTGCCAGGACAATGAAGCGGCGCCCCGCCGCCCCACTCGGATTGGCCGTTCTACTCCTGGCGGGGTGGCTGCAGCCGCTCCACGGCCAATCCGAGCGCTGCGTTTTCCAGATCACCAATGTGGACCGGCAGGGAGCGGTGGTCGAAACGCCGAAAGGGACCAACTACTTTGCCGGAGGCAACGTGCGGCTCAGCTGCCGTGGCCTTCAAGTCACCATGCAGAGCGACAGCGTCGCCTCATACGGCGGCAACGTGGTGCACTTCATCGGCAACGTAAAGTATCGCGATTCGACGCTCACCATGGACGCCGACCGAGGCACCTACTACAAGAGGGGTGAGAAGTGGGAAGCGCGGGGCCGAGTGGTGACCAAGAATCTTCGGACTGGCTCCACCCTGACCGGCCCGGCCCTGGATTACTTCCGGGTGGTCAAGGGCGTACGCGACACGCTGGAGATGTACTCCACGGGTCGCCCCCGGATCGAGTACGCCACTGCAACGCCGGCACCGGGCGGGAAGCCGGCCGAACCCTATCTCATCGTGGCCGACCGGGTTCGCCTGAAGGGCAGCGATCGGCTCTGGGCTGGGGGAAAAGTGACTATCGATCGCAGCGACTTCTCCGCCCGCGGTGACTCGCTCCGGCTCGACACCGGGAAGGGGAGTGACGGAACCCTGGTCGGGGGCAATCCCGTGATGCGGGGACTGGGCCGGGACAGCTTCAACCTGACCGGACGCCGCCTGGACATGAGGCTGAACCAGCGGGAGCTCACCTACGTGACTGCCAAGAGCAACGGCCATGCCATAAGCAAGGAGTGGGACCTGGTTGCCGATACTATTGGTCTTGACATCAAGAATCGGCACCTGGAGCAGACCCTGGCCTGGGGAGACTCGGTCCGCCCCTATGCCAACTCACCCTCCTATGCTATGCGCGCCGACTCGCTGGCACTGGACACCCCCGGTCAGCAGCTCAAGGAAGTGCGTGGTTTCGGAAGGGCGTGGCTGGGCGGAACCATCGACCTCCGGACCAAGCAGCGGGACTGGATGCGGGGCGATACCGTGGTTGCGCAATTCATCCAGCGCGACTCCGCCGGCACCCGGCGCGCCGCCCTGAACCGCATTGTAGCTCGAAAGGGAGCCCAATCCTTCCATCTGGATCCCAGTCCCCGGTTCCCGGAGCGGCCCTCGATCAACTACGCTAGGGGCGACGTGATCATCATGACCATGAAGCATGGTGTCCGAACCGGAGTGGATCGGGTGGATGTGCGGGGACAGGTGGAAGGCGTCCAGCTAGAGGCGACGGATGCCCGCCCGGCCGGCGACAGTCTCGCCCCCGGTCGGGACAGTCTAACCCGGGGCCAAGGCAGCTGATGACCGCGCCAGAGTGGGTGTCTGCACTCGGGGATCGCGATCCCTCGGTCCCCATCGGCCTGGCTGCCATCGTCCGTGCCGCGGGCCCCACGGACAGCATCGCCTTCACCGATCTGGTGCACAGCTACCGGGAAGCCTACCTCGCCTGCTATCAACAGATAGGCGAAGCCGATCAGGAGGTCTCGGGCGACGAGGTCAGGCACCATCTGACCGACTCGGTTCTTCCTCGTCTTGCCACTGAAGGCTGGATTCTGGATACTGCTCAGGGCTACTGGCAGGCCGTCCGGCCCCGGGTAGCGTGGTGGGGACCCGCGCCGGAGGAGAGGCAGACCGTGTACGACGCGCTGCTTGGGTCGGCCCGGCGGGCGGTGCAGCGCGCCAGATCTTACACCAAAAAGCGCACCAAGGCCAGCCTTCTCGAGGGTCTGGATCTACGGAAGAGCTTCAAGGGCCGGCCGGTAGTCGACCACGTCAGCGTCAGAGTGGAGCAGGGAGAGATTGTGGGTCTCCTGGGCCCCAATGGGGCGGGGAAGACCACGACCTTCTACCTTATTACCGGCCTCATCCTGCCGGATGAGGGCCGGGTCCTGCTGGACGGAGTGGAGTTGACCGATGCTCCCATGTATCAGCGGGCTCGGAGCGGCATCGGCTACCTGGCCCAGGAGCCGTCGGTCTTCCGGCGGATGACGGTGGAAGAGAACATTCTCGCCATCCTGGAAACCCGCCCGCTCCGGCGCGATGAGCGCCAGCGTCAGCTGGATCGCATGCTGGATGAGCTCTCGATCAAGCACCTGAGGAAGAACAAAGCCTATTCGCTGAGCGGGGGAGAGCGCCGCCGGCTGGAGATTACCCGGGCCCTGGTGTCCGATCCCAAGTTCATGCTGCTGGACGAGCCGTTCGCTGGGGTGGACCCGATTGCGGTACACGATATCCAGACCATCGTGGCGGGTCTCAGACATCGCGGGATTGGGGTCCTGATCACGGATCACAACGTAGAGCAGACACTCGACATTGTAGACCGGGCTTACATCATGTTCGAAGGCAAAGTGCAGGCCTCCGGCACCGTGCGCGAGCTGGTCTATGATGACCGGGTCGCCCAGCTATACCTTGGCCCCACCCTTACCGCCCGGCTTCGCGCCCGGCTCGAGGCCGTGGCATGAGAACCGGCCTTTCCCAGCACACCAGTCTGCGCCAGGAGCTGCGGGTCAACCCGCGGCTCTACCAGGCCATGGACATGCTCTACATGCCCATGATGGATCTTCAGCAGCACTTGAAACAGGAGCTCCTGGCCAATCCGTTCCTGGAGCTGCTGGAGCCGGAAGACGAGACCACCGAGCAGCCGGCGGCTGAAGAGCAAAAGGAGCAGAAAGAAAAGGAAGAGGAGGTGGACTGGGAGGAGATCCTGCTCAATGGGTTCGAGGTGGGAGGAACCCGCGAGCAGTACGAGCAGCTGGAGTACACCGAGCCGGTCACGGTGGAAACCAGAAACCTGATCGATCATCTGCGCGAACAGCTGCAGATGCTGATTCTTACCCCGCGGCAGCTGCTCCTGGCGGAGGAGTTCCTCGGCAATATCAACGAGGAAGGCTATCTGGCGGCTTCATTGGAAGAGATTCTCGGGTCGGTGAATCAGTTGATGGCTGGGCATGTTGAAAAGGAGGCACAGGACGAAGTGGACGGGGAGGATGGAGAGGAAAGCCTGGATGATTTCGGAATGGCCGTAGCACCTGCTGCCTTCACGGCTCCCGCGCAATCCACTCTCAGTGCCTCGTCAGCGGTGACCTCTCCGTCTTCTCCGTCCTCTCCGCCTTTCTACACCCTGCAGGAAGCGGAGGACATGCTGGCAATCATCCAGCGGCTGGATCCATCCGGCACCGGCGCTCGCGACCTCCGCGAGTGTCTGCTGATCCAGCTGGTGGAGCTGGGCGACACCAATTCGCTGACCTACCGCCTGGTCTCCGAGGCTTTCCCCGACCTGATCGCACACCGCTGGAACGATCTGGCCAAGCGCTTCGGCGTCGAGCCCGCCGCCGTCCAGGCCGCGGCCGACCAGCTCTCCCGGCTCGATCCCAAGCCGGGGCTCAAGTACTCCGAGCAGAGCGACGGGTACATCATTCCCGATCTCATTGTCGAAAAGATCGGGGGCCGCTATCAGGTGTTCCTGAACGACACCGGCATGCCGCGGCTCCGGCTCAGCCGCTCCTATCAGGAGATCGCGCGGGACAAGAAGAAGATGACCCCGGAAAACCGGGAGTTCATCGCCTCCAAGATGAATAGCGCGAACTGGATGATCCAGGCCATCGAGCAGCGTCGCCAGACGATGCTCAAGGTGATGAACTTCATCGTCGATCGGCAGCGGGACTTCTTCGAGAAGGGCATCGAGTATCTCAAGCCGCTCACGCTGCGCGAGGTGGCCGAAGTGATCAACATGCACGAGTCCACCGTGAGCCGGGTGACCAACGAGAAGTACGTGCAGACCCCGCGCGGCGTGCTGCCGCTCAAGTTCTTCTTCTCCAGCGCCCTGTCCACCGCATCAGGGGAGGATGCGAGCGCCCGCTCCATCCGCGCCAAGCTGGAGAAGATGGTCAGTGAAGAGAACAGCGGCAAACCGCTCACCGATCAGCAGATCGTCCACCTCTTCCAGGAGCAGGGGATACAGATAGCCCGGCGCACGGTCGCGAAGTATCGCGATCAGCTCGGGATCCTTCCGGCCCGAATGCGGAAGCGAGTATGACCGTCGCCACGGTCGAGACGCTGGATGTAAGCGTGCTCGTCCCGGCCAAGGACGAGGCTGACAACCTTCCGGAATTCGTGCAGCGCTGCGCCCAGGCCCTGGGCTCCGCCGGATTTTCCTTCGAAGTCATCGTGGTGAACGACGGCTCCCGGGACGGAACCGACCGGGTGCTGCGGGACCTCGAGCGGCAGTACCCCTTTCTCGAGGTTGTCACCCACCGCCGGCAGCGGGGCATCGCCGACGCGCTCAGGTCAGCCGGTGATGTGGCACGGGGTGACGTGTTCGTGTTTTATCCGGCCGACCTCCAGTACCTCCCGGAGAACATTCCCGAGCTGGTGGCTCCTATTCTGCAGAACCGGGCCGACATCGTCACCGGCACTAAGCAGGGAAAGTACGAGAAGGCCTTCGTCTCCAAGGTATACAACGGGCTCTGCCGCTGGCTCTTCGGCGTGCGCGTCACCGACCTCAACTCGGTGAAGGCCTATCGCCGCGAAGTCATGCAGGGAGTTCCGCTCCGCCCCGACTGGCACCGGTACATGGTGGTCATTGCCGCCGCGGACGGTTTCCGTCTCACCTCACTACCCGTCCCCCTGTACCCCCGCCGAGCCGGAACATCGAAGTTCAACTGGCGGCGCATTCCGGTCGGCATGTTTGATCTCATCTCGGTCTGGTTCCAGCTTCGGTTCGGCCGCAAGCCGATGCTCTTCTTCGGAGTCGGGGGCGCGGTCCTGTTTATCATCGGCCTCCTGGCAGGTATCATCGCCCTGGTCCTCCGGTTCGGATACGGAATCGGTTTCCGGCCGCTCCTCAACCTGGTCGAGACCATGGTCATCAGCGGCATCGCGCTGTTTGGCTTCGGCTTTCTGGGCGAGATGATCGCCGGCATGCGGGAGGAGACTCGCGAGCTTGCCCGCCAGCTTACCCGGCTCGAAAAGCACGACGTCCGGGATTGAGCGTGCGGGTCGTCCTGCTGACCCACCACTATCCTCGTTGGCCTGGTGACTATCGCGGCGCGACCCTGGGTGCGCTCGCGCGGGCCTTGGTGCGGCGTGGGCTCTCGGTCCGGGTGGTTGCCACCAGCCAGGATCGCACTGTTGACGCCGAGCTGGACGGAGTGCCGGTTCGTCGCGTCGGGGTTGAGCTGACCGAGAGCCTGGCCGATCAGGAAACCTTTGCGGCCAGGTTGAAACGTCCGGGAACCTGGAGCGCCCTCCTGCGAGTTCGGGAGGCTCTCAAACGAGCTGTTCGGCATGAGCTCGCGGCTGGAGCGGATGTCATTCATGCCCACTCCTGGCTCCCAGCCGGACTGGCAAGCCCCAACGGAATCCCTGTGGTCCTCACCCTCCAAGGTCGGGAAACCATGTTGCTTCGCAGCTCCCGGGCTGCGCGATGGCTGGCCCGTCCGCTGCTCCGGCGCGCGGCTCTAATCACAGCGCCTACGCAGCAGGCCCGCGAGGTAGTGCAGAACATCAGCGGCCGTCCCATCGCCTCCGGCCAGATTCATCCCATGCCGGTCGACACCAAGGGGCACTTCTGGACCCGTGGCGGTGCTGGGGCGGTCCTGGTCAGTCGTCTGGATGGGGATGGCAGGGTCGAACTCGCGCTCGAGACGCTTGCGGTTCTTGCCTCCCGGGGACAGAAACTCGCTCTCACTATGATCGGAGACGGCCCTGACCGCCTGGCCCTCGAACGGCGAGCTCGGATCCTCGGAGTGTCATCGCTGGTACGGTTCCTCGGGCCCATGCCCACCGACCAGGCTCGTCCTCATCTGGCCCGGGCAGATCTCATGCTGGTGACCGCACGAGGCGATGGCGGCGGAAGTGCGGTCGAAGCTCTGATCACCGGGGTGCCGGTGGTCGCCTGCTGGGACAGCGGAGCAGCCGTCGATCTGGTGCCCGAGTCGGGGGCGGGGCGGCTCAGCCTTCCAGCCGCCGAGCCGCTGGCTGAGAGTATCAGCAGTCTTCTGGCGGATCCTGGACGTCTGGCTGCAGGCCGCCTGGTTGGCGAAGCCTGGCGGGCAAGGCTGGCACCGGATCACGTCGCCCAAGTGTGCGAGAGCTGGTATCACGATGCCCTCCGCCGCTGAGCGCCTCCGCATCCTGACGATCACGCACAATTATCCCCGTTTCGCCGGAGATCCTGCCGGGGCCTTCGTCGCCCGGATTGCTGAAGGCGTGGCCGCCCAGGGCCACGATGTGCGAGTGCTCGCGCCCCACGCACCGGGACTGGCTGTTGACGAGCGGATCAGCGGGGTAGTCGTCCGGCGCTTCCGTTACGCGCCCGAGCGCTTCGAGCGGGTTGCCTACACCGGAGGGCTGCATCAGGGAGCGCTTCGCTCGCCGGCCCTTGCCGTGGCGCTTCCTGCCTTTCTTCTGGCTTTCGAGCGGGAGGTCCGTAAAGCCGTAAAGGAATTTCGCCCGCACCTCATTCATGCCCATTGGTGGTTTCCCGCCGGCTGGTTCGCCCGGCGCACCGGGCGACCCTATGTTATCACCTGTCACGGCTCCGATGTGAGGCTTCTCGAGCGGGGCAACCTGGTACGGCGTACAGCGGGTTCAGTGCTGGGCCGGGCGGCCAGAGTCACCGTGGTCTCGGAGTTCCTCGCGCGCGATCTCCGCCGGCTGTTGCCCCACGCCCAGGGAGGTATCACTGTGACCCCCATGCCGGTGGCGGTCGACAGTTTCATCGCGGGCGGCTCTGCGACCAAGGTGATCCCTCCTCGCATTTTGTACGCGGGGAATCTGGTCTCCTCGAAAGGAGTGGATCTGCTCCTGACTGCAGCTGCAGACCTGACTCGGGATGGTGTGGACTATCAGCTCAAGATTCTGGGGCAAGGACCGGAGGAGAGCTCCTTGCGGGCGTTGGCGCACCGGCTGGGTATGGACTCCCGGATCGAGTGGAGTCCCTTTGTCTCCCAGGCCCGAATGCCCGAGGAATACGGGGCCAGCACCATCACCGTCCTACCCAGCCGGGGCCAGGCCGAAGGCCTGGGACTCACCCTGGTCGAGGCCCTGCTGGCCGGCTCGGCGGTCGTCGGAACGCCCGCGGGCGGCATCCCGGAAGTCATCCGCCACGAGGAAACCGGACTGCTGGCTCGGGACGGCGATGCCGGCGATCTCGCCCGGCAAATCAAGCGTCTCCTGACCGATGGCGCGCTCCGCGCCCGACTCACCAGGGCAGGGAAGGAGCAGGTGTCTCGACATTACTCCCCCGACTCAGCGGTGGGCCGCTTCCTCGCCATCTACGATGCCGTTGCCCACGATTACGCGAACCGCTGAACCGCCGGAAGACTGGGAGGCCTTCGCCCGGGAGCACGGCACCTTTTATCATCTGCCCCAATGGGCGGCCGGTCTCGGCGCGATCTATCGCCTGCGGCTGCAGTGCTATTCGGCCCGTGAAGCGGGGCGCCTCCAGGGCCTGCTCGCGGTGGCGGAAGTGCCCGCCCTCCTCGGCCCGCGTCGCCTGGTCAGCCTGCCGTTCAGTTACGCTGCGGGTCCTCTCGCCCTCGACGTGAGGACCGCCGATGCACTGACTGCTGCGCTACGGGAGCACGCCCGCGAACGGGGGATCCGGCGAGTGGAGGTCAAGTCGCGGGGAGAGTACCCGCCGGCACCCGGCTTTCATCGCACCTCCCGCTACATGACCTTCGAGATTCCGACCGAGCAGGGCGAAGCCGCGGTATGGAATCAACTCCATCGCGGGAGCACCCAGCGGAGCATCCGGAAGGCCGAGAAATCCGGTCTCGTCATCCGCCGAGGGGGCACTGCGGGCGACTGGCTGATCATGGCCGAGCTGGAGGAGCGCACCGCCCATGGCCATGGCTTGCCGGCTCCGCCCAGGCGGTTCTTCACCGAAGGCTGCCTCCGGCTGCAGGCGGACGGCCTGGCGGACCTGTATCTGGCATTTACCGGGTCGGGGAGCCCTGCGGCGGCCATCACGGTCTGGAAAGGACCTCGGGCCTGGATCTACGGCTTCGGAGCCTCCGACCAGGCACAGCTGGAGCACCGGCCCAACCATGCTCTCATTTGGGCAGCCATTCGTGACGCCATTGCGGCCGGCTGCAGGTTCGATCTCGGCCGGGTAGCTCCAGAGCAGGAAGGTCTGCTCGAGTTCAAGCGCCGCTGGGGTGGACAGGCCATACCGCTGGCCTATGATTACTGGCCGGAACCCGGAGGACTCAATCAGGCTGCCCGCGACCGCGGCATCATGGCTACGGCTGCCACGGTGTGGACCCGCCTACCTGCCCGGGTCGCCCGGCTGGGCGCAGGTCTCTATCGCTACCTGGGATGAGCTCGTGAGCTTCGCCTGGCGGCTCCGGAAGAAGATCTTGAAACGCTGGGCCCGGAATGCGTTTTTCCCCTCCGCGCGGATAAGCCTGCTGCGGCTTTGCGGCTTCAGCATCGGCGAGGACGTCTACATCGCCGACGACCTGATCGTCGTGGAGGAGCTGTCCGAGCGGGGCAACATCACCATTGGCGATCGGGTGAGCATCGCGCCGCGGGTCACCCTGGTCACCTCCTCCCACCCGAACCACTCGAGAACTCGAGGCTTTGCGCCGGTCGCTGCAGGACCCATCGTGATCGAGCACGATGCCTGGCTGGGGGCTGGTTGCGTCATTCTCCCCGGGGTACGAATTGGTCGAGGTGCGGTCGTGGGCGCCAACAGTGTGGTGGCCCATGATGTTCCCCCGTTGCACGTAGTGGCGGGCCAGCCGGCCAGAACCGTCCGTGAACTCATCCCCGAACCGGGGTGGCAATGATCCGAGTCGACGTCTCCACAACCCCGCTCAGCCCGGCGGAGCGGTATGGACTGGATGTGTTGATCGACCTCTCCCGGCTGCTGCTGGCCGAGCAGGCTGAGTGTGAGCTGGTCCGGATCACCGTCACCGACCGCCTGAGCGCCGGATCGGCAGCCGCGGACCTTAGCCCTCAGGCAGCACTGCAGCGAGCTGACGGCGAAGTCCGGATCAGCGGTGCAGCATTGCGGGCGGTAGCCGAGGTGGCGGGCGGAGCCATCGAGCAGCGGTCTCGCTCTACCGACCGGCATGGTCGGGTGCCGTCGGCTGAAAACCCTCTGGTGGCAGCCGGTCAGAGCCGAAAGCCGGTGGTGTCTCTCCTGGCGGTAGAGCTCCGGCGCTCAGTGATCGCTGTGGCAGGACGGCGGCCGGTCCGGCTGCTGACGCCATGGCCGGAAGGGCACCGCTGGGCGGCAGTGGTGACCCACGATCTCGACGTGGTGGACTGGTGGGGGATGTTCTCGTTCCTGCGAATCGCCGAACTGGCCCTGAAGGGCGGTTGGGATCGCGCACGGCAGGTGGCGAGGTCTGTCCAGCGCAACCTGAAAAAAGATCCTGTTGCCCGTGGAATCCAGTCGATCCTGCAGCTGGAGGCCCATCACGGGATCAGAGCGAGCTGGTTCCTAATCTGCGCCGATCGGACCTTGCGTTCGATGCTGGCGGGCGACGCCACCTATCAAGTGGACGGACCCGCTGCCCGAAAAATCGTGACCGCCCTGACGCAGGCGGGGCATGAAATCGGGCTTCACGGCAGCTTTGCCACCACGGATGACGCAACTCAGATGCAAGACCAGCGGCGAAGGCTCGCCCGCCTCACCGATGCTCCTATTCTCGGCGTGCGGCAACACTTTCTGCGGATGCAGCCGGGAAGGACCCAGCGGCACATGGTCCAGTGCGGCTTCGAATACGACTCGACCTGGGGATTTGCCGACCGAAACGGATTCCGACTCGGGGTGGCGGACCCGGTGCCGGCCTGGGATGCCGCCGGCGAAGCAACACTCCCGCTCGACGCGCTTCCTCTTATCTGGATGGACCGGGCACTCAGCAAGTATGGTGGCATCGAGGAGCCGGGCCGCTGGGTCGAGGACGCGCGTGATTTGATGAAGGAGTGCAAGGCGGTCGAAGGTGTGTGGGTCGGGCTCTGGCACCCGAACACTACCGAGTCGCTCGGGTTCCCTAACGCAGAGCCTGCATTTGTCAGCCTGCTGCAGGCGCTGGCCGACGACCGGCCCTACTTCGGCACCGCTCACCGGGTAGCCCAGTGGCGCCGTTTCCGGCGCTCGGTTCGCGCATCGCGGGTCACCGCCGACGGCCGGGTGCTACTGACCAGCACAGCCGGACAACGCATCCTCATCGCGCTGGAAGACGAGTCGGGCGAGACCACCCGGGTTCAGGTGCCGGCAGGCCGGTCCAGTGGCATCTAAGCTTTGGCGAGCTCTCCAGCTGCTGGCGGGAGTTGTTCTCGTTGGCCTGGCCGTCCGCTCCATCGTGCTGAATTGGCAAAGCGTCCGAGCCCAGCCGGTCGAGTGGCACCTTTCCCCGCTGTGGCTCGCCGCCAGCGTTGCCGTGGTGTTTCTCGGCTACGCCGTCCTCATCGAGGCCTGGCGCCGGGTCGTGCTGAGTATGGGTGAGCGGCTCGATTTCGGGAGTGCCGCGCGCATCTGGTTTCTGGCCAGCCTGGGCAAGTACATCCCCGGAAAGGTGTGGTCCATCGCCGGCGCGGCGATCCTGGCCCGGCGGGCCGGCGTGGACCCGTCGGTTGCTGTCGCTGGTGCCATAGTGCTGCAGGCACTGGCGCTGGCCAGTGGAGCGGCCGTCGTCGCCTTCACTGCCCGGGAGACCTTCCAGGCGATCGGCCCGGGGCTGGTGCCTGTCACCGTCGCAGTGGTTGTCGCCTGCCTGGCAGGTGTGGCGGTCCTCACCTCACAGCCGCTGCTGGACCGGTTTGCCCGGATGCTCCCCGCGTCCTTCCCCCGTCCTCGCGCCATCAAGCCGGGAATTCTGTCAGCCGCTTTCGCCGCTAACGTCGCGGCGTGGCTCGCCTATGGAACCGCGTTGCTGTTCCTGGCCCGCGGAGTATTGCCCGATGTGTCCCTCAGCCTGGCGCAGGCCACCGGCGTCTTCACCTGCTCCTACCTCGTCGGCTTCCTTGCGCTGTTTGCGCCCGGCGGCCTGGGTCCACGGGAATCGGTGTTCTATCTGATGCTGGCGGGGGAAATCGGGCTTAAGCAGGCTGCCGGCCTTGCTGTCGCCAGCCGGCTCCTCCTCACCGGTACCGAGGTGCTTCCAGCGCTGCCGCTGCTGCTGCGACGCAATCCCTCCTGGTCAGCCTCAGCGCGTGATGCCTGAGACGGATCAGACCAGGCCCTCGGAGCTCGACCA
>Ga0075421_100009367_pt1 | contig 12066 bp, 16 predicted proteins | sample SoiMetdeltSBSDD5_FD_75292 | JGI IMG/M metagenome (GOLD analysis project Ga0075421, IMG submission 75292) | Bulk soil microbial communities from a Populus tree surrounding site in Tennessee, USA - Soil MetaG P. deltoides SBSDD5 | ecosystem: Environmental > Terrestrial > Soil > Tree plantation...
TAGTACCGCCGAATCACGCCAGTCTCGAATTCCTTGTCTTCCATCTTAACAACCTGCCCAACCCCATGCTGTGGATGCACAACCCGGTCACCAACTTCGAACATCATAATGCCCATTTAGTACCGACGACGATTGTTATTGGTATTGCGCTGCTGCCGAAAGCCACCACGCTCTTCACGCGGCTTGGCTGGATTCACCTTCAACTGGCGGTCGTTCAGTGTGTAACCATTGAACATGCTGATCGCCTTTTGCACCTCACTCTGTGAACCCATTTCCACAAAACCAAAGCCCTTGGAGCGGTTGGTTCCAGGCTCCTTGATCAGGGCAACAGACACCACGTTCCCGGCTTGCATAAAGAGTTCGCGCAAACCTTGCTCAGTGGTCTCATAGGACAAATTTCCAACATACAGTTTCGCTTCCACGTCAGACTCCTTTACAGTCGCGTGTTAAGAAAAGCCGCCAACCCATAACTGGGTTGACGGCGACATTAGCACATTCGACCTTTTATAAGATAACTAGAGTATATCATACTAATAAATCCCTGCTATTTGCGGCACGCTTCTCAAAATTGGAACAAAACATGGATGATGTGAAATATCCGTCAGTTCATATTGTGGTACACTGAATATACAGTTGAGAATAATAACTGGATGTGTGTTTTAGCCGCCAACTCAGCACTGGGTTGGCGGCTTAGTCTTAAATAGATACAGCTGAGATCAACGGCATTAAAGAGAAACACCACTGAAGAAGTGAGGCAAGTGATGCATATCATTTTAAGTACGCTCATCTACCGCCCCATCAAACAGGTCTTTGCTTTTATCAGCATGCCCGAAAATGATTTTCAATGGCAATATGCGACCCTGGCCTCAACGCGGCTTCCCGGGGGAATTATCGGGCTGGGTGCCTGCTTTCAAACCATCAGTAATTTTATGGACCACAGGATTCAAAGCACCTTCGAAGTCACTGAATATGAACCGGACAAGAAATACGGATTCAGGTCAACTTCTGGACCATTACAATCCTTCACCACATATACTCTGGAGATCGCAAAAAGTTGCACGAAGGTCACGATATCTCTGGAGGCAAGTGCGGTTAACCTGATCAGGCTCAATGACGTTGTTATCGAAAAAAAGATGAAAAAACAACTCAAAGAAAACCTGGCAATGCTCAAACATATTCTTGAAGCAAGATGAGTGGTTTAGGCAGAGTTTGGTATAAAAAGTAAATGTCGTGCCAATGTCGTGCTTATGACATTGTGATTTTTACTTGCTTTTCTATAATGGGGCATAACTGCCTTTCGGCAAAAAGGAGAACCTCATGAACCAACCGGATCTCGGACTCAAAATTACTGAACTCAGGCAACAAAAAGGCCTCACACAGGAAAAGCTGGCGGAATATTGCGATGTCAGTACCCGCACGATCCAGCGCATCGAAAGCGGTGAAGTGGAGCCGCGCTCGTTCACGCGCAACAGCCTCAGCAATATCCTCGACTTTGACTTTGGCAAGGAAAATACAAATAATCAAAGTTTCTGGCTCGCCCTCATACACATGAGCAGCGTGTTTTGCTTTGTCTTTATCCCGCTGCTATTGTGGTCATGGAAGAAAGACCAGAGCTACAAAATCGACCGGCAGGGACGCGATGTGTTGAACTTTCAGATCACAATCATGCTGGTTCTCTCGGCATTTGTCCTGCTATTGATCGCCGCACCATCGGTTTTCCTTATAGTCCAGGGTGCGGATCGCGATCCCGGAATCGTATTGGGCAACATTTTTGCAGGGTTACCTCCACTATTGATCCTGCTCCTTGGCGTATTCACTACGTACCAGGCTGTTGTGAATACGGTCCGCGCACTGACGGATAAGCCCATCCGCTATCCCCTGAGCATTCCCTTTGTAAGCTAAACTAAACTCACGAATAACACCTCTCCTTTTAGGTGAGGTGTCTATGTTTTTCACGACGGGGTTTATAATTTGAGCATTCCAAAAGATAAAGAGCCACCATGGAAAGAGCGAAACTCATGTCTCGCGCTGATTACGGAATCGATGCACCACCTGTCGTTCGCAATCTTGCCCTTGGAGGCACGGCGCTCGTAATCCTGGGGATGATCTTTCTCAGGCTTACGTTCATTCCACCGCTCCTGTCTTCAATCGTCGGATACTGGGGAATTTTTGCCGGTGGCAGTATGGTGCTCACGTCCCTGTTCATGATCTGGAGCAGTAAGGTAGGCAAGCTGCGAATGCGCAAGATGTTAATCGACTCATTGAACCTGACAGGGAATGAAACCCTTCTAGACGTCGGCTGTGGGCGTGGACTCCTCCTTATCGGAGCGGCAAAACATCTTCCAAATGGAAAGGCTATCGGAGTCGACTTGTGGCAAACGGTGGACCAATCGGGGAACCAGCCTGAAGTCACATTGGAGAACGCCCGCGCCGAAGGAGTCGCGGAACGCGTCGAAGTCAAAACAGGTGATATGCGCGAATTACCCTTGCCAGATCAGTCCATTGACACAGTTGTCGCCAGCCTGTCCATCCATAATGTTCCGGGTAAAGAGGGACGTATAAAAGCAATCCATGAAATCCATCGTGTGTTAAAGCCCGGTGGAAAAGTCGCTTTGCTCGACTTTATGGCCACAGATGAATATCTTGCGGCACTTGAATCATTGGGATGGAAAGGCGTGCAACGTTCTGGACTCAGCTTTTGGATGTTCCCACCTGTGCGCATGGTCAGCGGCAGGAAGCCTGCGTAAAAGTTCTTTGTTCATTGCGGGGTTTTGATTCATCCAGTTCAAGTCAAACACAACAAAGCGCATATACCCTACCTTATGGTGGGGTTATTCCCGCTGGCAATATTTTATTTATTCCTTATGATTGTACAGATAATAGAAAGATCATATTGAGTAAAGATGCTGTGGAAGGAGAATAATATGGACGCAACCAATATCACGACGATTGTCCTTGCTGTCATAGTCGCATTGATCATCGGGGCTTTGCTGGGTATGGCGTTAAGCCGTCAGCGACGTACAAAGCGGCTTCAGGAAAAATTCGGTCCTGAATATGAACGTACTTTGAATGAATTGGGAGACAAGCGCCAGGCGGAACATGAACTGGAGGTGCGCCTCGATCATGTAAAGACCCTGGATATTCGCCCGTTGTCCGAAGATGAGACACAACGCTATACAGAAGAATGGCGCGTAACGCAGGCAGAGTTCGTCGATGAGCCGCTTACCGCGCTACAAAAAGCGGATCAGATCATACGTGAGGTCATGAAGGCCAAGGGCTATCCTGTTGAAGACTTTGAGCAGCGGGTGGCAGATATTTCAGTGGACTATCCCGAATTAGTAACAGACTATCGCGGGCTGCACCTCATTGCAGTGAAAGAGGATGATGAAGAAGTCAGCACGGAAGAAATGCGCCAGGCGATGGTCCACGGGCGGACTTTGTTCGAGAATCTCGTGAACAAAGAGTCCCACCAGGTGGAAGAACTAGATGAAAAGGAGAGAATCTGATGCAAAACGAAAAAGAGAAACAGATGGATGTGGATGAAGTCGATACAGGCGAAGAGCGAATGAGAAACGAGCAGATCACAGAAGAAACAGACGACAAGAATCGAGATAAAAATAGAAACTTGAAAGATGAGAGTAGAAATACAAACAAGGAAGAGGATTTCGCGCCCCTGTTCGAGAATAATGAGGCTGAAGGATTCCGGGCGCAATGGCTCGAAATCCAAAGTCGATTTGTAGATGACCCGAGTGTTTCGGTCAAGGATGCGGATGATCTGGTCGCAGATGTCATCAAGAACATCACGCGCAGTTTTGCAGACAAACGCATGTCTCTTGAATCTCAATGGAAGAGCGGAGATGTCTCGACCGAAGATTTGCGCGTTGCGATGAAACGCTATCGCTCCTTCTTCAACCGGCTTCTTACCCTTCAATCCTAATGTATGTCTTGCTGAGCGGAGCGAAGCATCTCCAACACATTGCCAGAGACTCTTCGGTCGCAGCAAACGCTCCCTCAGAGTGACATAATCCTAGAGTTTGTTAAAACCATAGATCCAATCTCGATATACCTTGACATTCATTTCTGCCATTGGTAAACTACAACCAGTTAGTTAATTCATCTCAAAGAAAGGAGACGCGTTTTATGTTCAATACATCATCGGTGCTTGTTAGCGAACAAACTTATGGGCGCGTCTCTGGATAGCAGTTAAGCCAGTTATACGATTCACATCGATAAACTGCCACGGACGTACCCATGTCCGTGGCGTTTTTATTTAACAGCCGCGCCTATTCGCTGTGCACCTATATGAGGAGGCAGCAGTAGATGCTGTTATAGACTTTTCACCGGCCACGGAAACTTCCGCAGCCGGTTTTTCTTTTATAGAAAGGAGCGTTGTATGTCAGCCCAAGTTGCACAAGTCAGACACATAAATGACCAAGTTCCTGCCCGCGCCATACCAGCCGGACAGTTATCGCAAATTCTTTTCAAGAACAATCGCGCGCCTACCTCTCTTCTCTATCGATCAGCGTGGGACGCGTTTACAGGAAACTCTGACAATGAATACAGACAACGAAGACGACATCGGTATCGTCTTTCGGAAAACACTCGGGCGTTACAGCGTCCACGCGGACGGGCGAGATATCGATTGCGTCGTCTCGTCCTTATTACATAAACAACTCATTTATCCTACAGCGGATCCCACCTCCCTGCGCCGCACTGTGCAGGAAGTGCGCGAGCTCGATCATGTAGACCCGGTTGCTATCGGTGACCGCGTGCGTTATCTGGAGGCAGGCGATGGCAGCGGCATGATCACTGATGTCCTGCCGAGGCGCTCGAAACTCTCGCGGCCCGCGCCTGTGCCTGGTCAACGCGTCTTCGAACAAGTTATCGTCTCCAACGTGGACCTGATCGTGCCGGTGTTTGCTGCAGCGAATCCAACTCCTAAATGGGGCTTGCTCGACCGATATCTTGTTTCTGCGGAAGCAGCGGATCTGCCGTCCCTGATCGTGATCAACAAAATTGATTTGACATGGAAGAATCCCAGCCTGGAGGAAGAACTCGAGGTATATCGCCGTATTGGTTACCCGGTCCTTTCCGTCAGTGCGGTCACGGGCGAAGGGATTGAAGAACTAAAACACTTTCTGGGAGGCAAGCTTTCCGTGCTGGTTGGAAAATCCGGCGTGGGAAAGACATCTGTGCTGAATGCAATTCAGCCCGGTCTGGGACTGCGCGTCGAAGCCGTCAGCCAGGGTGAGCTGGGCAAAGGACGCCACTCCACGACTCATCTGGAGATGTTCAAACTGGACCTAGACGGTAGCGCATTGGTGGATACCCCTGGTGTTCGCGAATTTGGTCTATGGAATGTCACTGGTGAGGAACTGGCATATCTCTTCCCAGAGATGGCGGATTACGTTGGGCAATGCAAATTTGGACTTAGTTGCCATCATGACCGGGAACCAGGCTGTGCCATTCGAAAAGCTGTGATGGCTGATGAAATCAGTCCCTACCGCTATAAAAGCTATCTGCACCTGCGGGAGGAACTCTAATGTACCGCATTTCCTCCTTTGGAGATTTCACGTGTACACGCTGTCATGCGCTTGTATCTTCCGCACACCAGCTTTCAGGCGTCAATAACCGCAACCACTGTCCATATTGTCTCTGGTCTTGCCATCTTGACCTATACGCCGCGGGTGACCGTCTGTCCGCATGTAAAGGGGAGATGAAACCCATAGGGCTGACCATGAAAAAGGGTAGGAACAAGTACCGGCTTGAGTCGCGAGGCGAGTTGATGTTGATTCATGAATGCATGGAATGCAGCGCGATTTCCATTAATCGCATTGCGGCTGATGACGATGTGGAGACGGTCATGGCTGTTTTCCAGGGATCCCTTACAGTTCATCACCAAATTAAGATCATGTGCAATCCGTATGGGATCCTTCCACTTAATACAGGTGAGATGGAAATGGTAAGAGCGCAACTCTATGGGCAAAGTTTGGATATTTCTTCAGCCCTATGGTAGCTAATGCTCTAAATCATAACAATTCGCTTGCTGTAACCAAACCCCACGTTATCTGTGGGGTTTTTGTCCTATAATGAGGTATGAAATTAAGTTGAGGGCCTATGAAAGAATTCGATTCGAGCAATCCATTTCTGCGGGTGGACATGCTGACTGGCTGCAATAACCTGGTCAGTTTTTCCAAGTCTCTTGAGAATAACTTCGAGAACACCATCTTTGAGCGATCCTCGCTCCTTGTGGTTGACCTGTATCAACTTCGCGACATCAATAAAGCAAAAGGCTTTGACTACGGAGACAGACTCCTGCGTTGGCTTGGGATCGCGATCAAGGATGAAACCGAGTCCACTGTCTATCGAATTTCAGGAGATAATTTTGTGGCTGTACTCATCGGTGGAAAGCATAAAACGCATGAAGCCACAGCCCGAAAATTATTCGACCGTTTGAACAGCGAAGCTAAAGACTTGGAGGCAGATTCCCCTGTGGCGCGCATGGCAGTGATCCATTTCCCAGACAGCGCACCACTGAACCCACCCGTGGTATGGAAAAATATCAACGAAAAACTGGAACTCACCAGTGCTCAAGAGCCTTTTCAGGTCTTTCATGCAGATACCTCTGAAACAGATGTCGCCACCTTGCGTGCTATCGACCTGATGGCAAAAAGAATCGAAACTCTCGGCGGTACACTTCAATATACATTCAAACTTGCCTACACAGATCCCGTGAGCAATGCACCAAACATGCTTGCAATCCAGCGCAGGCTTGATCTCGCGCTCAGCGAAGCCGTTGTTGAGCAAAAACACCTCAGCCTGTGTATGATCGACGGAGATAATCTCAAGCAATACAACAGGCATGGTTATCACGCCGGCGATGATGTAATTCGCAAGATTACCAACACCTTGAGCGCAGTGCTACGTCCGAATGATTTCCTGGGACGTTGGCGTATGGGGGATGAGTTCATTATCATTTTGCCTTCGACAAGTGTTGAACAGGCAAGCATGGTTGCAGAACGGCTTTGCGCATCCGTTGAATCTTCATCCATGGGATGGCTTTATCCCACTACGATATCGATTGGCATCTCGTATTATCCAAAACATGGCGATACCGCAAATAAACTTCTCGAAGCCGCGGAGAAGGGATTGCAGCTCGCCAAGATGAGCGGCAAGAACAGAGTTATCCTTGCGCCGTGAAGTCAAGTAGGGGCGACCCGCACAGTGGGATTGAATTACCTTGCGCGATCCTGACGGGTCGCCCTTACTATGCATAGTGAATTTTTGACTTGACAAAACAAGTAAGAATTGTAAAATAGCGGCGTCATTGTTCGTAGCCCATGGTCACTTACAATTATTGCTCCTGTCTATAGCGGGGTTCATCGCCACAGCCTGAGACATCCTTGCCGATAAGCAGTCAACGACTCAGGATGGTGGAATGTCCCCCGCGCATTCATGTGCCTGCGCAGGATTGTTCACTGTCCTTTTGTTTATTTGTTGACTGCTTTTGATTTAAGATACGGAAATCCATTTCAAAAAGGAAAATCAATCATGTCATACGTACACCCCGAATACCTGGTAGATACTGAATGGGTCGCCGCACATTCGAACGACCCGGACGTCCGCATCATTGAATCGGATGAAGATCCCTTGTTGTATGCAATGGGGCACATCCCCGGTGCGGTGCAGGTGGATTGGTTCAGCACATTGCAGCATCCGCTGCGACGCGATTTCCTTACAAAGGAAAAGTTCGAGGAAGTGGCATCCAATCTGGGAATTAATAATGCTACAACTATAGTGTTTTATGGAGATAAATCGAATTGGTTCGCGTGTTATGCACTGTGGATTTTCCAATATTTTGGTCATCAAAATGTTAGGATTATGAATGGCGGTCGCCTCAAATGGGAGCAGGAGGGACGCCCGTTTGTGAAGGATGTTCCAACTTTTGAGAAGACCAGTTACAAGGCGAAAGATCCGGATAAATCCATCCGCGCCTTCCGCGAGGAAGTCCTCGAACAGAGTAGCTCGAAGAAACCTTTGGTGGATGTCCGCTCACCGAAGGAATACTCCGGTGAACTGATCTCCATGCCGAACTATCCACAGGAAGGTGCACAGCGCGGTGGGCATATCCCTGGCGCTGTCAGCATTCCATGGTCACAGGCAGTCAATGAAGCAGATAGCACGTTCAAGAGTTCCGATGATTTACGCGCCCTTTACGAGGGCAAAGGCATCAAGTCAGATAGCGACGTGATCGCCTATTGCCGCATCGGAGAGCGCTCTTCGCTGACGTGGTTCGTGTTAAAGTATTTGCTGGGTTATCCAAACGTCAAGAACTACGATGGTTCCTGGACGGAATGGGGCAACCTAGTCGACGCACCGATTGAGAAATGATCCATCTCGCTCCATCGGGGTCTGAGACCCCGATGGAGCATAAAGATATATATGCCTTTACCCCCCAACCTTCAAGAAATCGTAGATGACTTCGCCACCATGACGCGCGAGGATAAGCTGGAAACATTGATCGCGTACGCAGAGTCTTTTCCGCCCTTGCCCGATTGGCTTCGGGAAGAACGCGACAAAATGGAACCTGTGCCAGAATGTATGACCCCTGTGCGTCTCTTTGGGGAAAAACTACCTGATGGTGGGATCAAATTCCACTTCGATATCCCGCCTCAGTCCCCAACCGTTCGTGGACTCGCCTCCATCCTTGCTAACGGACTAAACGGCTTGAAACCCGAAGAGATTCTCTCGGTCCCTGCGGATTTCTTCTTACCCATGAAATTAGAAGACGCTATCACGCACCAACGGATCAATGGGTTTATGGGCGTGTTGGCGCACATGAAACACGCTGCACTCCAATCGATGGAAGGTAAGACGTAGGGCGGCGTTCTATTGCTCTCCCTATGAGACCTTTTTATGGGAATTGATAGCCTCTCTGTAGACTTTGATAGTCCCACAGAGGTATTCTTTTTTAAGTTCCTAAAGGAGGTACTGCAATGAAAACAATTTCCATCTTTCTTGCGTTGATCAATTCCCTGCTGGCGGGCCTGCTGATAGTCTTTAGCCTGTCAGGTAATGAGATCCATCAAGCCGCAGCTTGGTGGCTGTTGGTCAAATTGACGGTGGGCCTGTCGATCATTGTGGTTGGAGGGCTGACCTGGGTCGGAAGTATAAGAACGATCAGGCCAGGTCTTATGGCCCTGGGCAGCTTGTTCCTGGTTGCGATCGGCGCCGCGACAGTGATGTGGACTCTCCATCTTGGCCTGGTGACCGGTGACATGGAATATTACATGTTCATGTATGGAGGAAGCCTGATGGCACAGGGCACTTCATCTCTGTTCGGATATTCAGGTACATCTGAAAATATGACTGTAGCATAGTATGGAGATCCCGCTGTACAGCGGGATCTTTCTTTTTAATTCATCGAAGGGAGTAAACCGAACTGACCTAGTGCATGGATTACAATTACTTATGTAAATGATGGAATTATTAGGCGCACTCGTAAGCCTTCAACTAGCGCGGCAGGGAAATAAAGGAGGAGGTTATGGCAAAGATTCTATATATCGAAGATATTAAAGACAACATTACTCTCGTCCAAAAGATTGTCACTTCGCGAGGGCATGAATTTATGTCCGCAGAAAATGCGGAAATGGGATTGGAAATGGCTTTCAATCTACACCCTGATCTGATTCTGCTGGATTTGGGACTGCCAGATGCAGACGGGCAGACCCTGTCCGTTTGGATGCGAAATGATCCAGTTCTGGAAGCAGTTCCCATCATTGTGCTGACCGCCTGGCCGGAGGAAGTAGTTCGGCATACAGTGGAGGCGTACAATTTAGATGGATACTTATGCAAGCCATTCACCCTGGCAGAGTTGGTGCAAACCATCGATAAGGCATTGAGCAAAAGACCGTCATGACGATTGAACTTATTCCAGCCGAACAATTCACTCTCCAGGAATTAACTGACCTATATAATCAAACACGGGTAGATTACTTGGTCCCCATGCCGATGAATGCCAGTAGACTGGGGGAGTATGTCCATGATTTTGACATTGACCTTTCACAGTCTTGTGTCGCGCGTGTTGCAGATGGTCAGATGCTTGGCTTGTGTATGCTGGGAGTGCGTCCGAAGCATGCATGGATCACCCGCCTGGGCGTTTTGCCTGCCACACGACGAAGCGGCGTGGGGTCCGCACTGATGGACTGTATGATGGAAAATGCTGGCAAATTGGGTGCAAAAGCGACTCAGTTGGAAGTGATCAAAAATAACCTGCCCGCCTATAACTTGTTTTCGTGCAAAGACTTTATAGAGACTGCTGAATATCTGGTCATGCGCCGCGCGCCGCATCCCTCGTCCGAGCCACCGCGCGGAAATGTCCACTGGTTGGATTCTGACCGGGCGCTGGAAGCCATACAATCCTATCCAAACCACCTGACATGGATCAATGCGCCAGAGTCGATGCGCAATGCGCGTGATGTCGAAGGATTGCATATCACATTACAAGATGGCAGTTCAGGTTGGCTGGCGTATCGAAATACAAAGTTCACGCTCAGGTCAACGCTCAGCCATTTGATCATACATACCGAACAGGGCAATCCGGCTCAGGTTGGTAAACAACTTTTGTTAAACCTGCACACGCACTATGCCCATCACGATACCTATGCCGAAAACATCCACAAGGATGACCCACATTTGCCTGCTTTCTACGCCATGGGCTATTTCGAAAACTTTTCGCGGATTGAAATGATCTGTGCAAAATAAAGTGGCAGCGGCTTGATGAGAATGCGGGGGAGTATATACGTGAAAAAACTCTAATATGAAAATGTTTGCCAAATGAGCGTGACTATGCTAAACTGTTGTCGTTCTGCCCAGCCTGCCCCCCTCAGGCTGGGCAGAACGACTTAAAGGTAAAGCGGCGGGGATATGAGCGCAACCCTTTTAAAACGATTTTCCGACAAGTACTTAGTACAATCGGATGATGAAAATAAGTAACTTATATGGGCTCATTTTCTTCATCATAACAACCCTTGCCTGTAATCTAAGCAATGGAAGCCCGACCAATTCTCCGTCACCCATAGCGGAAAACACCTCCACTGGCATTCCCACATCGGAAACCTCTCTACCCATCCCCGCTTCAACTTTTACCCTTACTGCACTGTCGACAAGCACAGTCCCACCAAATACTCCCACTGAATCAGCGACATCGATACCCATTCCAACCGTTGAAAGTCTCAAAGCAAAAGTGACAGCAGAACGATTGAGCTGCCGCTATGGGCCCGGCTCTGAATATTTATTTCTTTTTGCCCTTCGGCAGACTGCAAACATCAAACTGATCGGCCGTGTGGATGCAGATAACTGGACCTGGTTCATGGTGGAAAATCAGGTCAACTGCTGGGTAAATGCAGAGTTCCTTGAGATCCAGGGTGACCCTTTAAGTCTCCCTATTGTATATCCCGGAATTGCGAAATTGCCTGTCTCCCCATACTATGCACCGACAGCCGTTATCAGCACAAAACGTGAGGGAGATAAGGTGACTATTTCGTGGATGGACATACCGCTCATCGCGGGCGACGAAGAAGACGCGTCCATGCAGCACTACATCATCGAAGTCTGGCGATGTGAAGCCGGGCAGTTGATCTTCGATCCATTGGCAACAAACTTCCTGGCCATTTCATTTATTGATGAACAGGGATGCGATCAACCCTCTCATGGGCAAGTCTTCGTGCAGGAGAAACACGGGTATGCAGGACCCGCGGAAATCCCATGGCCCGAGCCATAAAAAAATATTATGATCACCCGCTTCAAAAAGATTTATCACGAATTTCCTCGCCTGTTCTGGATCATCGTCGGGGCACGTTTCATTGACGCACTTGGTGGAACATTGCTTTTCCCCTTCTTTGCTCTTTATATTACACAGAAATTTGAGGTCGGCATGGCGGAGGCAGGTGTACTCCTGGGTATGTCTTCGCTTTTCGGTTTATTTGGGAGTATGGCCGGCGGCGCACTGGCTGACAAATTCGGCCGCCGACGCATAATTATCTTCGGGTTGGTATTCAGCGCGCT
>Ga0075421_100009368_pt1 | contig 12066 bp, 10 predicted proteins | sample SoiMetdeltSBSDD5_FD_75292 | JGI IMG/M metagenome (GOLD analysis project Ga0075421, IMG submission 75292) | Bulk soil microbial communities from a Populus tree surrounding site in Tennessee, USA - Soil MetaG P. deltoides SBSDD5 | ecosystem: Environmental > Terrestrial > Soil > Tree plantation...
CTATAAGGAGGTCGCAGTCGCGATGACCGTCCCCAAGCATGTCCAGCGCCTGGATCGGGTAGTCATCCGATTCGCCGGCGATTCAGGCGACGGCATGCAGCTCACCGGTGACCGATTCACCTCGGAAACCGCCCAGCTTGGCAACGACATATCCACACTCCCCAACTTCCCGGCCGAGATCCGTGCCCCCGCAGGCACCCTGCCGGGAGTGTCCAGCTTCCAGGTCGCCTTCGCCGACTATGACATCCTGACCCCGGGCGACACCCCCAACGTCCTGGTGGCGATGAACCCGGCCGCGCTCAAGGCCAACCTGTCCGAGCTGCGCAAAGGCGCCACCATCATCGTGAACACCGATGAGTTCACCAAGCGCAACCTGCAGAAGGTCGGCTACGCCTCCAACCCGCTCGAGGACGATTCGCTCGCGGGCTACGACGTGCACCCGGTCGCGCTGACCAGCATGACCCTCGGCGCGCTCGCCGATCACCCGGTCAGCAAAAAGGACGCTGAGCGCTCCAAGAACATGTTTGCGCTGGGCCTGCTGTCCTGGCTGTATTCGCGGCCGTACGAGTCGACCATGGCCTTCCTCCAGCGCAAGTTCGCCGCCCGCCCCGAGCTGGTCGCGGCCAACAAGGCGGCCTTCTCGGCCGGGTGGAGCTTCGGCGAGACCACCGAGGGCTTCGCCGTGCGCTATGAGGTGAAGCCGGCGCACATGAAGCCGGGCCACTACCGCAACATCACCGGGAACGCCGCCCTCGCATTGGGGCTGGTGGCCTCGAGCGTGCGGGCCCGGCTGCCGATCTTCCTGGGGGCATACCCGATCACCCCGGCCAGCGACATCCTGCACGAGCTGAGCAAGCACAAGAAGCTCGGCGTGACGACGATGCAGGCCGAAGACGAGATCGCTGCGGTGGGCGCCGCGCTTGGCGCGTCCTATGGCGGTGCGCTGGGCGTCACCACGACCAGCGGTCCGGGCGTCGCGCTCAAGGGCGAGACCATCTCGCTGGCGGTCGCGCTCGAGCTTCCACTGGTGATCGTCGATGTGCAGCGGGCCGGGCCGTCCACCGGGATGCCGACCAAGACGGAGCAAGCCGACCTGAACATGGCACTGTTCGGGCGGCACGGCGAGGCACCGGTGGCGGTTGTCGCCCCGCAGTCCCCCGCCGACTGCTTCTACGCGGCGATTGAGGCGTGCCGCATCGCGCTGACCTACCGCACGCCGGTGATCCTGCTCTCGGATGGTTATGTGGCCAACGGCTCCGAGCCGTGGCTGCTTCCCGAGGTCGCCGACCTGCCGGATCTGACGGTTTCCTTCGCGCAAGGGCCGAACGGCGAGGACGGCAAGTTCTACCCCTACCTGCGCGACCCCGTCACTTTGGCAAGGCCGTGGGCGCCGCCGGGCGTGCCCGGCCTGGAGCACCGCATCGGCGGTCTGGAGAAGGCCGACAAGACCGGCGACATCTCCTACGACCCGGCCAACCACGACTTCATGGTGCGCACCCGGGCCGCCCGCATCGAGGCGATCGACGTGCCCGACATCGAGGTCGAGGACCCGTCCGAGGCGGCGACCGTGCTGGTCCTGGGTTGGGGGTCGACCTACGGACCGATCGGCGCGGCCTGCCGAGCCCTGCGCCAGCGCGGCTTCGCCATCGCCCAGGCACATGTGCGGCACTTGAATCCGCTGCCGAAGAACCTGCGTGAGGTGCTGGGCCGTTACGCCAAGGTCGTGCTGCCGGAGATGAACCTGGGCCAGCTCGCGCACGTCATCCGGTCCAAGTACCTGATCGACGTCGTGTCCTACAACCAGGTGCGTGGGATGCCCTTCACCTCCAGCCAGCTGGAGTCCATGCTCGAGGAAGTGATCAAGAATGCCTAGCGCTAGTGCGCCGCTTTCGTTGTCGGCCAAGGATTTCAAGTCCGACCAGGAGGTGCGCTGGTGCCCCGGCTGCGGTGACTATGCGATCCTCGCCGCCATGCAGGGCTTCCTGCCGGAGCTGGGCATCCCGCGCGAGCGGATCGTCTTCGTCTCCGGCATCGGCTGCTCGTCCCGCTTCCCGTACTACCTCAACACGTACGGCATGCACTCGATCCACGGGCGGGCGCCGGCCATTGCGACGGGCCTTTCGGTTTCGCGGCCGGATCTGCAGGTGTGGGTGGTGACCGGTGACGGCGACGCGTTGTCGATCGGCGGCAACCACCTGATCCATGCCTTGCGCCGTAATGTGAACGTGAAGATCCTGCTGTTCAACAACAAGATCTACGGTCTGACCAAGGGGCAGTACTCGCCCACCTCGGAGATCGGCAAGGTCACGAAGTCGACGCCCGCGGGCTCGGCGGACTACCCGTTCAACCCGATCTCGCTGGCGCTGGGCGCCGAGGCCTCGTTCGTGGCCCGCACCATCGACTCCGACCGCAAGCACCTCACTTCCGTGCTGCGCGCCGCCGCCGATCACCAGGGCTCCGCGTTCGTGGAGATCTACCAGAACTGCAACATCTTCAACGACGGCGCCTTCGACGTGCTGAAGGAGTCGGAGACCAGGGATGACTACTTGATCCGGCTCGAGCACGGCCAGCCGCTGACGTTCGGTAAGGACAACCAGTTCGCGGTGACCCACCCGGCCGGCAGCTTTGGCCTGACCGTGCAGGACGCCGCCGCGGCCGACTCGGCGGAGGTGCTCGTGCACGACGCCCACGCCGAGGACCCGGCCTACGCCTTTGCCCTGTCGCGGCTTGCCGGACCGGACCTTCGCTACACCCCGATCGGGGTCTTCCGCGCCGTGCAGCGTTCGTCCTATGACGAGCTGGTGCGCGGCCAGGTCGGCAAGGCGAAGGAGAAGTCGAGCGGCGACCCCGAACAGGACCTCGCCGCCCTGCTCAACTCCGGCGACACGTGGACAATTCTCTAGACAAATCTGTGGACGATTCCTTAAGAGATAAGGGCCTGTTGGAGAACGGGCCCTTATTTCTTCTTGCCTCCAGTCCAGATGTACCGGATCGCCGCAACGATGATCGCCAATCCTAGGATGAGGCCGACCAGCGACAGGACATTCTCCTGATTGGTCGTGAGATCCACGGCTCGCTCCTCCCATTTGCCGGTACACACTTCCGTAACACGCCTGCAACAGCTACATTCGGTCCACCGCGTATAGGACACTTTGGACAGCAGGTGACCCGATGTCTGGTACCCCCAAATGGGTTTTGTCCCTCGTCGTAATCGCCACCGTCATCCTGGGCATCCCCTCCCCCGCGGCCGCAGTCACCTTCGAGCAGAAGCTCATGGCGCTGTCTGACTTTACTCAGACCAGCGTCACGAGTTACAACTCGTGGAACTCGGCCCGGCAGAACCAGGCGGCATGGGCGGACTACCAGTTCAACTGGAGCACCGACTACTGCTCCGCCAGCCCCGACAACCCCCTCGGGTTCGACTTCCGGCTCTCGTGCTACCGGCACGACTTCGGATACCGCAACTACAAGGAGATGGCCCTGTTCGAGCCGAACAAGTCGCGTGTGGACTCGGCCTTCTACGAAGATCTCAAGCGCAAGTGCGCCACCTACAACTGGTTGGTGCGTCCCGCCTGCTACAGCCTGGCCTGGACCTACTACAACGCGGTGCGCGTCTTCGGCAACACCGCGACGGTGACCAAGTCCGACATCGAGCGCGCCAGGCAACAGGTCCGCCCCGAGCACCGGCACATGCTCCCGGCGACCTGACGGCTCTAAGTCTCTACGGCCGTCCCGATCCGTCTCCGGGACGGCCGTCGCTCTTCCCCCCGGACCATCCCTAGGCGATCTCGGCGAAGCGCTCCGACGGCTGGGCCATGTCGGGGTGTTCGACGCTCAATGCCAGATTGGCCGCCTCGCGCAGCTCCATCATCGTGCCGCGGGCATAGGCCTGGTCGAAAGCGCTGTCTCCCAGCGAGGCCCGTGCCACCTGCAGCTGTTGCTTCCAATAGGGCCCGAAATCGCCTGGGCCGCACTGCAACCGGGCATTCGTCGACTCGGCCGCCCCGAAAAGCGATACGCCCGTACCGAAGTCGCCGCCCTGGATGCACCGCACCGCCATGGCTTTGATCGCCGTGCAGGCGCGGCTGTGGAAGCCATAGGTCATGCGGGACCGCAGCGCCACCACAAGGTGCTCGTGCGCGGCGACCAGGTCACCGCGCCGCAGCGCGACCATGCCCAGCAGCAGGTCGACTGTGCGCCGGCCGCGTTCAACCGGGCGCAGTTGCTCGATCTGCCGGGTGGAGGCCAGCAGCTCCTTCGACTCGTCCAACGCGCCGCGCAGCATAAGCAGCTCGGCGAGGTTCATGGCGGCGAAGAAGGCGTCGGGGGTCACCTCGTGCATGGCGGCCCAGGCGATCACCTCGCGGCAGACCTGTTCGGCCTCGGCGGGCTGGCCGGCGTCGCGGATGGCGCCGGCCCGCCCGGCCAGTACCCGGACCAGCAGCCCGGGGTCGCCTGCACGCCGTGCGGCCGACTCGGCGCGCCGTGCAAAACGTAGCTCCTCGGTGAACTCCCCGTCCGAACCAGCCTGAAGCGCATGGATCTGGAACGCCACGGCCAGCTCGACGTCGGGGATGACCTCGCCGGTCTCGGCCAGGCGCGCGTACAGCCGGTACAGCCAGAGCCTGCCTTCGCGGGCGAGCCCGCGCTCGCGCCACCACTGGTCGAGCGTGCCGCAGATGCGCAGCCCGGAGCGGGCGCTGCCGCCTGTGCCGCACCACCGCAGCGCGCAGCGCAGTTCGGCGGCGAGCGGGTCGATCGAGTACAGCGACAGCGTGACGGGCTGGCCATCGGCTGCCTGCCGTGCCCGCCCGAGTTCGCGGGTCGCCCAGGCGACATGGCGGTTGCGGGCGGCGCTCTCCTCACCGGCGTCGGCGAGGCGGCGGGCGGCGTATCCACGGATCGGGTGGAGCATGCGATAGGCGACCCCGGCGCCGTCCCCGTGACGCTCCGCCTGGATCAGCGACTTGTCCACGAGCACGGTCAGCGGGCTCAGCGGGTCGGCCCCGATGAGGTACTCGACCGTCGACAGGCTCACCGGCCCGGTGAACACCGACAGCCAGCGCAACATCCGCGCCGCGTCGTCGGGCAGGGTGCGATACGACGAGGCCACGGCCGCCTGCATGGTGGCGCCGTGGGCACGGCCGGCATCGAGGGCCTGCAGCGGGTCGGCCTCGCCCAGCTCGGTGTGCAGGCGGGTGTCAAGCTCGCGGGCGGAGAGCACACGCAGGCGCGCCGCGGCCAGCTCGAGCGCGAGCGGCAGGCCATCAAGGCGGGCGGCGATGCGGGCCAGGTGCGGGCGCTCCTCTTCGTCCACCTGGTGTCCGCCGCGCGCCGCCGAGGTGCGCTCGGTGAGCAGGTCGACCGCGTCGCCGGCGAGCGCCAGCGGCGGGATGCGCCACACCAGCTCGCCCGCGATGCCCAGCGGCTCGCGGCTCGTCGCCAGCACCTTCAACCCGGGCGCGGCCGACAGCAGCGTGCCGACCATCGACAATGTCTGTCCCAGGTGGACCTCGCAGGTGTCCAGCAGGATCAGCATCCGGCGCCCGGCGAGATGATCGATGAGGGTGTGGATGATGGGGCGGCCGGGCTCGGGGCGCAGCCCCAACACCGTGCTCAGCGCCACCGCCACCAGCCCGGCGTCGGGGATACTCACCAGGTCGAGATGCCACACACCGTCCGGATAGGACGGATCAGGCACCAGGTCGGCGGCGACGACCGCGGCCAGCCTGCTCTTGCCCGCGCCGCCCGTGCCGACCACCGTGACCAGGCGGTTCGTCCTCAGCAGACGCTCAAGCTCGAGCCGCTCGGTGGTGCGGCCGACAAACGACGTCACCGGGTTGGGGAGGTTGTGCGGCGAGTCGCCCTCGGTCCTCAACCGGGGAAACTCCCGCTCCAGGCCCGGAGCGATCAGCTGATAGAGCCGCTCGCGGCCGTCAAAGCCCCGAAGCCGATGCAGTCCAAGATCAATAAGCTTTTCATGGGGTACCCCCGAAGCCGTCGCCGCCGACAGAAGGATCTGTCCGCCATGCGCCGCGGCCGCCACCCTTGCCGCCCGATGCACTTCGGGGCTGGCGTACTCCCGGCCATGTGGTTCGGCACGCCCGGTGTGCAAGCCCATCCGCACCAGCGGCCTGACCTGCGGATCGACCCACTTGTGGATGGCGAGTGCGCGCTGGGCGGCGGCGCATGCGCGCACCGCGTGGGCGGCCTCGGAAAACGCGAAGAAGTAGGAATCGCCCTCGGTGAACAGCTCGACCCCGCCGCCGGCCGTCAACACGGAACGCAGAACTTGCCGGTGCTCGCTGAGCACCGGCAGGTAGCCCTCACCAAGCATCTGGGCCAGGCGCGTAGAGCCCTCGATGTCGGTGAAGAGGAACGTCACCAACCCTCGTGGTAGCAAAACTTCTGAAATAGCTGTCACGTGCGAAAGACCTCCGCCCCCCTGGAGTCGCATTCGGATTCTGTGCAACGCCGCGTGCCAGGCAAATCGTTCGGACGGACCGATCTAGCTGACGTAACGACGACGGCCTCGATCCAGATATCGCACTTTCAGTCGGCGATGTAACCTCGACTGAGTGGGGACCGGGGAGACGACAGTTAAAAGTTTGGCGTTGACCGGCGCGTTGATCGCCACGCTGATCGGCGTGGCCACGACGGCCGGTGCAATGGTGGTGCCGCAGCTCGCGACGCCCTCCACCGCGCCCAAATATCAACCGCAGCCGCCACCGCTGCTGGTGGCCAAGCCGTCCACCGCGCCTTCCCCGCCCGCGGCCACGCCGACGCCGACGCCCACCGCCTCGGGGACGCCGAGCGAGTTCCGGCAGGGCCGCCCGGCCGCAGCCTTCAACACCTGGGCCGTCTCGCTGAGCAAGACGCTCAACGTCCCGGTCACCGCCCTTGAGTCCTATGCATACGCCGAGTGGGTGGTGACCCAGACCCGCCCGGCGTGCAAGTTGCAGTGGACGACGCTGGCCGGCATCGGTTCGGTAGCGAGTGATCACGGCCGGGTGGGCGAGCGCTCGCTCGACTCCGGCGGGGTGCCGCATCCGGTCTTGATCGGACCGGCGCTCGACGGGCTGGCGGGCCGGGTCAAGGTGCCCGATGTGGACGGCGGCGCGATCGACGGCGACCAGACGTGGGACCACGCGGTGGGGCCGATGCAGCTGATCCCGAGCATGTGGCGTGCGTCGGGAGTGGACGGTGATGGCGACGGGCTGGCCAACCCGCACGACATCGACGACGCGGCGCTGGCCGCCGCCTACCACCTGTGCGCCACCAACCAGGACCTTTCCGTGGTGGGCAACTGGAAGACCGCCGTCAGCAGCTACCACGGTATGGCGCTCACCATCGACAAGGTATATGATGCTGCTCAGCAGTACGGGCTGCTAAGTAAAGATCAACCCTACCCTGAGCGACGCCGATAGCGTTCGATCGATACTCAGGGTAATGGCTTGCCTACGATGACCCGTCCAGCCCCTTGAACTTTAAGCCATGCAATGTGCAAGCTGGACGGGTGAAGGTGCGAGAGTGGGATCCCCAGACCGCTTCCGCTACAGAGATTGGCTCCATAGTCGCCCTCCTGAATGAGGCAATGATTGTCGACCTGCCTCATGATCCACTGTGGTGCGACGGATCCATGCGCGATTATCTCGCCGTGACGATGCCCGGCGAGCGCAAAACGATGTGGCTGGCCGAGGAGACCACCGGCGACGCGATGCGCGGCGTTCCTCCCCTGGGCCAAGCGAGCATCCTGCTCGTGGGCGACATCGGTGTAGTGGACATCATCGTGCACCCCAAGGCGCGCCGCCTTGGGGTGGGCCGCGCGCTGCTCACCGAAACGGTGCGGCGTGCCCGGAGCGAGGGGTTCCCGGTGCTCGGCGTCGAGGTCCCCGGCGACACCAGCGGCGTGGACTTCTACCGCCACTTCGGCTTCAGCTGCGCCTTCACCGAGATGCGCAGCGTCCTGGAGCTGTCCTCGGTCGACTGGCTGTCCCTCGGCGAGACGGCCGCAGGCGTCGGCGCCGGCTACCGGATCGAGTTCCACGCCAGTGGCCCGCCCGAGCACCTGTTCGCCGCCTATGCCGCCGCCAAGGCCGAGGTCCGCGAGGCCTACGACCTCGGCGATCTCGAGCTGCGGCCCAGCTCCTACGAGCCGCAGCGGCTGCGGGCCAGCATCGACACCCTGGCCGCCCGCGGCCTCAAGCTCTACGTCGTGCTGGCGCTGCACGAGCAGTCAGGCGACGTGGCGGGCCTGACCGAGGTGGTGGTTCCGGCGCAGCACCCGACCCGCGCGGATCAATACGACACCGTCGTCGTGCCCCGGCACCGTGGTTACGGCGTCGGCCGCGCGATCAAGGCTCGCATGCTGTTCGAGCTGCGCTCGGCCGAGCCCGGCATCACCCAGGTGCAGACCTGGAACGCGGCGGTCAACGAGCCGCTGATCCGGGTCAACCAGGAGCTGGGCTTCGTCCCCGACCGGCAGTGGCTTGAATATGAGGCGGAGGTCGCAGACCTCGCAAGAAGGCTTGGCGTCTCTTAACCTGGACACATGCCGAGGTACGAGTTCCGCTGCCGCGCGTGCGGTGACACGTTCGTGGTCAACCGGCCGATGAGCGAGTCCGGTGATCCGGCCGCGTGCCCGCAGGGCCACGACGACACGGTGAAGCTGCTGACCACCATCGGGCTGACCGGGGGCTCGGCGAGCGGCGTCAGTGTGCCCGCCCCCTCGGGCGGGGCGGGCGGGGGTGGCTGCTGCGGTGGAGGCTGCTGCGGCTGAGGCTGAGCCGCGGGTCAGCCTGGTCCAGCTGCCCCTGGAGACGATCCAGGCGCTGGCCGCCGGCGACCTCGGCACGGCCAACGCGTATGTGCCCATCAGGCTGACGCCGTACTTCGTCCAGGCCGACCAGCGGGGCACCTGGGCGATGCGCGCCCAGCAGATCAAGGCCGACCCTGCCGCCGCGGCCTGGGTCACGGGTGTGATCTGGGCGCGGGACATCAAGATTCCCGTGGGGCGCGCGGGCTTTCACGGCCCGCCCGACGAGCGGGGCATGGTGGAGATCGGCTACTCGGTCGACCCCGCGTACCGCCGCCGTGGCTACGCCCGCGCCGCCTTCGAGGCGCTGCTCATGCGCGCCAATCGCGAGCCTTCGGTACGCGTGGTACGGGTCAGCATCGCACCGGACAACACCGCGTCGATGGCCGTCGTGGCGCCCTACGGCTTCGTCAAGGTCGGCGAACAGTGGGACGACGAGGACGGCCTCGAGTTCGTCTACGAGCGGTCCACCAGCCCTGCGGCCTCGGCAGCCCAATAGGTCAGGATCGCCTGCGCGCCGGCCCGCTTGATGGAGTGCAGGGTCTCCAGCATCACCCGCTCGCGGTCGAGCCAGCCGTTGGCCGCGGCCGCCTCGACCATCGCGAACTCGCCGCTGACCTGGTACGCGAAGACCGGCACGTCCGTCATCGAGCGCACCGCGGAGATCACGTCGAGGTAGGGCAGGGCGGGCTTGACCATGACGATGTCGGCGCCCTCGGCCAGGTCCAGCCGCACCTCGCGCAGGGCCTCGCGCAGGTTGGCCGGGTCCTGCTGGTAGGTGCGGCGGTCACCCTCCAAAGAGGACTCGACGGCGTCGCGGAAGGGGCCGTAGAAGGCGGAGGCGTACTTGGCGGCGTAGGCGAGGATCGATACGTTCTGGTAGCCGGCCTGATCGAGGGCGGCACGCACTGCGCCGACCTGGCCGTCCATCATGCCCGACGTGCCGACCATGTGCGCCCCGGCGGCGGCCTGCGCCACGGCCAGCCTGCCGTACGCCTCGAGCGTGGCATCGTTGTCGACCGTGCCGTCGGGCGCGAGCAGGCCGCAGTGGCCATGCGAGGTGAACTCGTCGAGGCACAGGTCGCTCATGACCACCGTGTCGTTGCCGACCTCGGCCACGACATCGCGGATGGCGGTGTTCAGAACTCCACCGGGATCGATGCCTTCAGAACCAAAAGGATCTTTTTCGGCTGGTACCCCGAACAGCATGATCCCGCCGACGCCGGCGCTGACCGCATCGGCGGCGGCCTTGCGCAGCGATTCGCGGGAGTGCTGCACGACGCCGGGCAGGGACGCGACCGGCCGTGGCTCGGTCAGTCCCTCCTTGACGAACATGGGCAGCACCAGCTCGGCCGGGTGCAGCCGGGTCTCGCTGACCAGCCGGCGCATGGCCGGGCTTGTCCGCAGCCGGCGCGGTCTCTCGCTCGGGTAGGGCATCACAAGTCTCCTAACGGAACCTCAAGGCCGTGGGGCCCTGCACCTTCGACCCGCGGCGCTGCTTCGCGGGCATCGTCGCCAATCGATCCCTCAGCTCGACAGCGTACTCCGCGAGGGCCTCGACGAGGTCGGGTACGGAGGCATGTTCCGGCTGGACGTCGACGCGCAGGCCGAACTCCACGGCGGTCTCGGCGGTCTTGGGACCGATGACCGACACCACGGTGCGCTGGTGCGGCTTGCCCGCGATGCCCACGAGGTTGCGGACCGTGGACGATGACGTGAAGAGCACCGCGTCGAAGCCACCGGACTTGATCGCGTTGCGGATCTCCTCGGGCGGCGGCGCGGCGCGCACGGTGCGGTACGCCGTCACGTCGTCGACCTCCCAGCCGCGCTCGGTGAGCCCGGCGGCGAGCGTCTCGGTGGCGATGTCGGCGCGCGGCAGCAGGATCCGGCCCACCGGGTCGAACACCTCGTCATAGGGGGCGAACTCGGCGAGCAGGCCCTCGCTCGACTGGTCACCGGCAGGGATCAGCTCGGGCTGGATCCCGAAGGCGCGTACGGCTTCTGCGGTCGCCTCGCCGATGCACGCGATCTTGACACCGCCGAAGTGGCGGGCGTCCAGGCCGTGCTCGGCGAACTTCTCCCACACCGCGCGCACGGCGTTGGCGCTGGTGAAGATGACCCAGGCGTACCGGCCGTCGACCAGTCCCTTGATCGCCCGCTCCATCTGCGCCGGGGTACGGGGAGGCTCGACCGCGATCGTCGGCACCTCGCACGGGATGGCGCCATACGCCCGCAGGCGCGCGCTCATCACCCCGGCCTGCTCCTTGGTCCGGGGCACGAGCACCCTCCAGCCGTACAGCGGCCGCCGCTCCCACCAGCCCAGCTTGTCGGCGTCGCCGACCCCGGAGCCGATCATGATGACCACGCGGCCGGAGAAGCCAAGCGCCGCGGCCACGAAACTGTCCACCGTGGACACCGTGGTGTACTGGGTCTCGCCCGTCCCGTCGCCGGTGATCGCCAGCGGGGTACCGCCATCGAGGCCGGCCGAGAGCAGCCCGTCGCGGATGGCCGCCAGGTCACCGGCGTCGACCGCCAGCGCCACCGAGCCGCTTTTCGCCGCCGTCACAAGGGAATCGAAGTCCACCGTGGACACGTCGTCGACGTCGAGCGTCGTGCGCACGCCCACGCCCACATAGGTCGCCACGCCGCTGGCCGTCGCGACGCCCGGCACCACCGAGAAGCGCACGTTGGTGCGCGCGATCGCCTGCACCTCCTGCACCACGCAGTCGTGGCCGAACGGGTCACCGGCGATCAGCCGCACCGCGTTGCGCCCCGAACGGGCCTCGGTCAGCAGCACCTTCGCCACGTCGCCGGGTCCGCCCTCGGCGGGGGAGAACTCGGTGTCACCTTTCACCTCGGCACGTACCGCATCGAGCAGCACGGCCGGCACCGCTAAGTCGAAGACCACATGATCGGCCTCGCGCAACGCGTCATGCGCTCGGCGCGTCAAAAGGCCAGGATCGCCGGGGCCGGCCCCGACGAACGCGATGTGACCGGCGGGCTTACGGGCCATCATGCTCAAGCTCTCCCAATACTCTCAATTACCCTGTCGGCTCCCTCGGCGAGCAGGTCGGCGGCGAGCAACCGCCCTACCCGATCGGCCTCGGCGAGCGTCCCGGTGCGCGACAGCCTCAGGGAATAACGCCCATCGGGGCTGATCACCGCACCGCGCAGGTATATCTCGTCGTCATCTGTCACTTCGGCCAGCGCGGCGACGGGCGCGCTGCACCCGGCCTCCAGCGTGGCCAGCA
>Ga0075421_100009371_pt1 | contig 12064 bp, 10 predicted proteins | sample SoiMetdeltSBSDD5_FD_75292 | JGI IMG/M metagenome (GOLD analysis project Ga0075421, IMG submission 75292) | Bulk soil microbial communities from a Populus tree surrounding site in Tennessee, USA - Soil MetaG P. deltoides SBSDD5 | ecosystem: Environmental > Terrestrial > Soil > Tree plantation...
ACGCTCGAGAACACGGTGGCCGCCGAGCTGGCCGGCTCCGAGGACGCGGTCCTGAGCGCGCTGCGCGGCCACCTCGACTGCGACTTCCACCTGCGCGGGAACGTGCTGACGCTCGACGGGGACGCCGGTGACGTGCAGACCGCCGCCACCGTTGTCGACGAGCTCGTCGACCTGATCGAGCAGGGCCACGAGATCGCCCCCGGCACGATCGAGGCGGTGACAGGCGCGCTTGACGCTCACGAGAGCCCGGCGGAGATCCTCGAGGACGTCGTCTGGCGCCACCGCAACACGAAGGTCGCGCCGAAGACGCTGAACCAGAAGCGCTACGTGGACTCGATCCGCCGGCACACGATCACCTTCGGGATCGGGCCGGCCGGCACCGGCAAGACCTTCCTCGCAGTGGCGATGGCCGCCGCGGCGCTGGCCGAGCGGGAGGTGCAGCGGATCATCCTCACGCGCCCCGCGGTGGAGGCCGGCGAGCGGCTCGGATTCCTGCCGGGCGACATCCAGGCCAAGGTGGACCCCTACCTGCGGCCGCTCTTCGACGCGCTCTACGACATGCTCGACCCCGACCGGGTGAACGGCTACTTCGACCGCGGCGTGATCGAGGTCGCGCCGCTCGCCTTCATGCGCGGGCGCACCCTCAACGACTCCTTCGTGATCCTCGACGAGGCGCAGAACACGAGCCCTGAGCAGATGAAGATGTTCCTCACCCGGCTCGGCTTCAACTCGCGCATGGTCGTGACCGGGGACGTCACCCAGGTCGATCTGCCCTCCGACCAGCGCTCCGGGCTGATCGTCGTGCGCGACATCCTCGACGCGGTCCAGGACATCGCCTTCGTCAACTTCGGGGGCGAGGACGTCGTCCGCCACAAGCTGGTGCAGCGCATCGTCGCCGCTTACGGCGAGCACGACGCTCGCGACACTTGAGCGCGGACCTCTCCGACGTGCCGTCCGAGCTGCGCCCCGCGGTCGGCGCGGCGCTCGCCGCCGCCGGCGTCGGGGACGGCCATGTCGCGGTGGAGCTCGTCGGGGCCGAGCGGATCCGCGAGCTCAACCGGCGGCACCGTGGCGTGGACGCTCCGACCGACGTCCTCGCCTTCCCCGTGGACGGCACCGGCCCGGCGGCCGGCCCCCGCGAGCTGGGCGACGTGGTGATCTGTCCGGAGCATGCCGCCGACCTGGTCGAGGTCGCCGTCCACGGGGTACTGCATCTGTGCGGCCATGACCACGAGACAGACGACGGGGAGATGCTGGAGGTGCAGGCGCGGGTGATGCGGAGGCTGCGGGCGTGAGGTCGGGATTCGTCGGACTCGCGGGAAGGCCGAACGTCGGAAAGTCGACGCTGATCAACGCGATCGTCGGCAGCCGGGTCGCGATCGTTTCCAGCCGCCCGCAGACCACGCGGCGGGCCGTGCGCGGAGTGGCCACCGACACGGAGGCGGGGTGGCAGCTCGTGCTGGTCGATCTGCCCGGGGTGCAGCGCCCGCGTGACGTGCTCACCGAGCGCATGCAGAAGCGGGTCGAGCGCGAGCTGGCGGACGCCGATCTCGCCCTGCTCGTGATCAGCGGCGAGGAGGGCGTGGGCCCCGGCGACCGCTTCATTGCCCGCGAGCTGCTGCGCCCCGGGGCCGGCGTGCCGGTGATCTGCGTCGTCAACAAGATCGACCGGATGGGCAAGGACCAGACCGTGCAGGTGCTGGACGAGGCGGCGCGCCTCGATGGGGTGGACGAGGTCTTCCCGATCAGCGCCCGCAGCGGCGAGGGGCTTGACGCGCTGATCGCCCGCCTCGGCGAGCTCGTCCCCGAGGGCCCCTACCTCTATCCGCCCGAGGACCGCTCAGACCAGGCGAGCGAGGTGCTGCTGGCGGAGCTGATCCGGGAGCAGGTGCTGAATCGGACCCGCGACGAGATCCCGCACTCGGTCGAGGTGAAGATCGGCGAGGTGAGGGCCCGCGAGGACGGGCTGAACGTCGTCGTGGCGGAGATCTGGGCCGAGTCGGAATCCCAGAAGGGGATCCTGATCGGGGCCGGGGGGGCCAAGGTGCGAGAGATCGGGACGGCGGCGCGGCGCGAGCTGGAGCGGGAGCTCGGCGGTCGCGTGCACCTCGACCTGAAGGTCCGCGTGAGGCGGCGCTGGCGCCGCGACGAGGGGCTGCTCGACCGCCTCGGCATCGACTGACGGTCAAAAACACCTAATAGTGGGGATGGGTTATGCCCCCTCCGCCGCCGTTAGAGAAGCAAGGGCAGTGCGCCTGCCTGCCCGCCTGCCGCTTTCCCCTTTGAGCGAGACCGAGAACAGCCCTGACGCGGTGCCCGCCCCGATCCGCGGGGGGGCCGCCGCGTTGCCCGGGCGCCTTGGGGCGTTCGCACTCGGCGCGGGGCTGGCGCTCGCCGCAAGCCTCTTCGCCGGCGCCGAGCCGCGGCCGCGGCTCGTCCTGGTCGCTGCCGTCGCCGGCGTCCTCGGCCTGTTCGGGCGCGAGCTGGTGCGCTCGATCAGGGAGCGCGCCGAGGAATCGCGCTCGATCCTCGAGTCCGCCCACGACGCCTTCATCTCGGTCGACGCGGCGGGGCGGATCCGTCAGTGGAACCGCCAGGCCGAGCTCGACTTCGGCTGGAGCAGGGAGGAGGCCATCGGCCGCGAGATGGCCGGATTGATCGTGCCGGAGCGCCTGCGCGAGGCTTATCGCGAGCGGCTGCGGGCCGTGCTGAGAAGCGAGGAGGGAGCTGGGCTCGGGCGTCGCCGCGAGGAGATCGCGATGCGCCGCGACGGGTCGGAGCTCCCGGTCGAGGTCAGCTTCTCCGCGGTGCAGACCGCGCGCGGCATGCGGGTCAACTCGTTCGTCCACGACATCAGCGAGCGGCGGGCGGCGAACGCGCACCTGCGCGAGGCGGAGGAGCGCTTCCGGCGCGCCTTCGACGACGCCGCGATCGGCATGGCGCTGACCAGCCCCGAGGGGCGCTGGCTCCGAGTGAACCGGGCCCTCTGCGCGATCACCGGCTACCCGGCCGAGAAGCTGACCGGACTCGCCTTCCGCGAGATCACCCACCCCGAGGATCGCGGTCGCGACGTGGACGCGCTGCGGGCGATGATCGCGGGAGAGCTGGAGCGCTTCCAGACCGAGAAGCGCTACTTCCACGCGGACGGTCACGTGATCTGGGTCAGCCTCAACGTCTCCATCGTCCGCGACGAGGACGGGAAGCCGCTCCACCTGATCTCCCAGATGCAGGACATCAGCGAGCGCAAGCAGGCCGAGGAGCGGCTCGCCTACCAGGCGTCCCACGACTCCCTCACCGACCTCCCGAACCGCGCTCTACTCGACGACCGCATGTCGGTCGCACTGGGAAGGCTGCGGCGCACGCCGCTCCCGCTGGTCGTCCTCTTCTGCGACCTCGACCGCTTCAAGCTGGTCAACGACAGCTTCGGGCACGACGCCGGCGACCGCCTCCTGCTCGAGGCGGGCGAGCGGCTGCGCGGCCTGGTGCGCCCGAGCGACACCGTCGCCCGCCTCGGCGGTGACGAGTTCGCGATCCTCTGCGAGGAGATGAGCCCGGACGCGGCGGCGACGCTGGCGCGCCGCATCGGCGACGCCCTCGCGGACCCGTTCGAGATCGTCCCGGGTCACGAGGTTGTCGTCACCTCCAGCATCGGGATCGCCATCAACCGCGATCCCTCGGTCGAGCCGGGAGCCCTGCTCGCCAACGCGGACGCGGCCATGTACGAGGCGAAGACCCGGGGACGCTCCCGCTACTCGTTCTTCGCCCCCGAGATGCGCACCCGCGCGAGCGATCGGCTCGAGCTCGAGTCGGAGCTGCGCAACGCGCTCACCGACGGTGCCTTCGACGTCCACTTCCAGCCGCAGCTGGAGCTGGCCACCGGGCGCGTCGTCGGCGTGCAGGCGCTGGCGCGCTGGCTGCACCCGCAGCGCGGCCTGCTCTCCGCCTCGGAGTTCGTGCCGATCGCGGAGGAGAGCGACCTGATCGTCGGCATCGGCGGCTTCGTGCTCGACCGGGCGATCGCGGAGACGATCCGCTGGCGCGCCGGCGGGGCTCCGGACCTGACCGTGACCGTGAACGTCTCCGCTCGCCAGCTCAGCGGGCCCGAGCTGCCGAGCATGGTCGCCGACGCCGTCTCCCGGCAGCCGCTCCCGCCCGAGGCGCTCTGCCTCGAGGTGACCGAGTGGGCGGTCGCGGAGGATCCGGAATCCGCCTTCGAGGCGCTCCGCGACCTCAAGGACCTCGGCGTGTCGCTGGCGATCGACGAGTTCGGCATCGGCACCTCCAGCCTCGGCCTGATGCGGCGCATCCCTGGGCTCGACGTGCTCAAGGTGGATCGCGCCTTCGTCGCCGGGCTGGACGCCGGCGGGCGCGCCGGGGGGCTGGTCGAGGTGATCCTGGGCATGGCTGACGCGCTCGGGATGCGCGCGGTGGCGGAGGGCGTCGAGTCCGCCGAGCAGGTCGCTGCGCTGCGGGATCTGAAGTGCTGGGCCGCGCAGGGCCATTACATCTCGAAGCCGCTGCCCGCGGACGAGATCGGGGAGCTGCTGGCCTCGGGTGCGCCCGGCGCGCACCGCAGCTTCTCCTGAGTTCCCGGCGGGTCTGCCTAGACTCCTCGCATGGCAGCGCGAGAAGAACGTGATATGCAGGCCGGAATCAGCTTCGGCGAGGACGGCCTGGTGCCCTGCGTGGCGCAGGACGAGGGCAGCGGCGAGGTGCTGACGCTCGCCTACATGAGCCCCGAGTCATTGCTCCTCACGCTGGAGACCGGCGAGGTGCACTTCTACAGCCGCTCCCGAGGCGAGATCTGGCGCAAGGGCGAGACCTCCGGCAACGTGCTCCGCCTGCGCAGCCTGCGCTACGACTGCGACGGCGACGCGCTGGTCGCCCTCGTCGAGGCCGCCGGCCCCGCCTGCCACACCGGAGAGCGCGGCTGCTTCTACCGCGACGTCGGAGGCACCGCCGGCACGGAGGCGGACGCGCCCCGCGCCGAGGGTGAGCCGGAGCCCGCCCCGCACGAGGCGCTGGCGGTGCTCGAGCGCACGCTGCGCGAGCGCGCCGCGGAGCGGCCCGAGGGCAGCTACACGGTCTCACTGCTCGAGGACCCCGGCCTGATCGGGGAGAAGGTGCGGGAGGAGGCCGAGGAGGTCACCCGCGCCGCGCGCGAGGAGTCAGACGAGCGCGTCGCCGAGGAGGCGGCCGACCTCCTCTACCACCTCGGGGTGCTGCTGGTCTCACGGGGAGTCCCCGAGGCGACCGTCCTGGAGGTGCTGAATGGCCGCCGGACCGGCTGACTCGCCGCCGGCGGTGGCCGGGCCGGCGATGCCCCTGGAGCCGGGGCTCGAAGAGGCCCGCGGCCTCGCCCGCGAGGGCAACGTCGTGCCGGTGCGGCTGCGGCTGGTGGACGACTGCGAGACGCCGGTCTCCGCCTTCCTGAAGCTCCGCGCCGCCGCCGCCGGCGCCCCCTGCTTCCTGCTCGAATCCGCCGAGCAGGGACAGGTCGGCCGCTATTCCTTCCTCGGCTTCCGCCCGCGTGCGACGCTGCGCTGGAGCGACGGGGTCCTCTCCGAGTGGGCCGCGGGCGCCGCGCCCGGGGACGAGCCCGCCAGCGTGACCGACGCGCCCGACCCCTACCGGGCCGTGTCGGAGCGCCTCTCGCGATACCGCCTCGCCGCCGCCGGCGACCTGCCGCCCTTTGCCGGCGGCGCGGTCGGCTTCTTCGCCTACGACCTGGTGCGCACCGTGGAGCCGCTCGGTGAGCCGAACCCGGACCCGCTGGGGCTCCCGGACATGGCGCTGCTGGTGACCGACGTGCTGCTCGTCTTCGACCACCTGCGCCACGAGCTGACGATCATGGCCTGCGCGTTCGCTGACGACGAAGGCGGGATCGACGCGGCCTACGCGCACGCGGCCGATGCGATCGGCGACGTGCGCCACATTTTGCGCGGCCCCGTCCCGGTGCCCGAGCAGCCGGTCACCGCGGAGCCGCCCGCCTTCACCTCGAACATGGAGCGCGAGGAGTTCGAGGGCGCGGTCGAGCGGATCATCCGCTACATCCACGCGGGCGACGCCTTCCAGGTGGTGCCCTCGCAGCGGTTCACCGCCGCTGCGCCGGTGGACGCGTTCTCGATCTATCGCGGGCTGCGCGCGGTCAACCCCTCGCCCTACATGTACTTCCTCGAGTTCGGCGACTTCCAGCTGGCGGGAGCCTCTCCCGAGCCCCTGGTCAAGGTCAGCGGCGACCGGGTCGAGACCCGGCCGATCGCCGGCACCTACCCGCGCGGCGCCAGCGAGGAGGAGGACCGCCGCCTCGCGGAGCGCCTCGTCAACGACCCGAAGGAGCGGGCCGAGCACGTGATGCTGGTGGACCTGGGGCGCAACGACCTCGGCCGCGTCTGCGAGTACGGCAGCGTCTCCGTCGACGAGCTGATGGTCGTGGAGACCTACTCGCACGTGCTGCATATCGTCAGCCAGGTCTCCGGGCGCCTGCGCGAGGGCATCAGCGCGATGGACGTGCTGCGCGCGGCGCTGCCGGCGGGGACGCTCTCCGGTGCGCCGAAGGTGCGGGCGATGCAGATCATCGACGAGCTCGAGCCGCACAAGCGCGGCTCCTACGGCGGTGCGATCGGCTACCTCTCCTGGAACGGCGACCTCGACACCGCGATCCACATCCGCACGGTGGTGGTCAAGGACGGCGAGGTCCACGTGCAGGCCGGGGGAGGCACCGTCGCCGACGCGGATCCCGCCTACGAGTACAACGAGTCGGTGAACAAGGCGCGCGCCGTGTTCCGCGCCGTCGAGATGGCCTGCGAGCAGCCCGAATGGCCATGAGCGCGGCGCGAGGCGAGCGACTCTGCCTGGTTCGACGCGAGCCGAGCAAGGCGCGATCCATTTTCTGATGAAGGTCCTCGTCATCGACAACTACGACTCCTTCGCCTACAACCTCGTCCAGTACCTGGGCGAGCTCGGCGCCGAGGTGGAGGTCGTGCGCAACGACCGCGCGACGACGGCCGAGCTGCTTGGCCGCGGGGTCGACCGCCTGGTCGTCTCGCCCGGCCCCTGCACCCCGGCGCAGGCGGGGATCTCGGTAGAGGCCGTGCGCGCCTTCGCCGAGGCCGGCACGCGCGTGCTCGGGGTCTGCCTCGGGCATCAGGCGCTGGTCGAGGCCTTCGGCGGGCGTGTCGTCCAGGGCGAGCCGATCCACGGCAAAGCCGCCGAGGTCGAGCACGACGGCCGCACGCTCTTCGCGGGGCTGCCGAGCCCGCTGGTCGCGGGCCGCTACCACTCGCTGATCGCAGACCCGGAGCTGCCGGGGGAGCTCGAGCTGAGCGCCTCCTACGGGGACGTGGTGATGGCCGTCAGGCACCGCGACCTTCCCGCCGAGGGGGTGCAGTTCCATCCGGAGTCGGTTCTGACCCCGCAGGGCAAGCTGCTGCTCGAGAACTTCCTCGGCGAGGACTCCTGATGCCCAACGACGTGGTGACCCGCGCGATCGATGCCGTCTGCGCCGGCGACCATCTCACCTCCGATCACGCCGCCGCAGTCCTCGCCGAGATCATGGAGGGCCGGTCGAGCGAGGTGCAGACGGCCGCCTTCCTGATCGCGCTCCGGGCGAAGGGGGAGACCGTCCCCGAGCTGGTCGGGCTGGCCCGGACGATGCGCTCGCTGGCCGCCCCCGTGAGCAGCGGCCGCGACGACCTCGTGGACACGGCAGGCACCGGGGGCGGGCCCTCGACCTTCAACGTCTCGACCGCGGCCGCCCTGGTCGCCGCCGGTGCCGGCTGCGCGGTCGCCAAGCACGGCAACCGCTCCAACACGAGCCGCTGCGGCTCCGCGGACCTGCTGGAGGCGCTCGGGGTGGACATCGAGCTCTCCCCGGAGGAGGTCGGCCGCTGCATCGACGAGGTCGGCTTCGGCTTCATGTTCGCCCCGCGCCACCACCAGGCGATGGCCCATGTGATGCCGGTGCGCAAGGAGCTGGCGGTGCGGACGATCTTCAACTTCCTTGGCCCCCTGACCAACCCGGCCGGCGCGCGCCGGCAGCTGCTCGGCGTCTCGGACCGCCGCTACCAGGAGACGATCGCCGAGGCGCTGCTCGGGCTTGGCAGCGCGCACGCGCTCGTCGTCACGGCCGATGACGGGCTCGACGAGCTCGCGACCACGTCACGCACCAGGGTGATCGAGGTGAGTGGGCGGGGAACCGAGGAGTGGTTCGTCTCCCCGGCGGAGCTCGGGCTTCGCGAGGCCTCGCTGGAGGAGGTGGCCGGAGGCTCGCCGGAGGAGAACGCCGCCGTCGTCCGCGCCGTGCTCGGCGGGGAGGGGGGGCCGGCGCGCGAGCTCGTCCTGCTCAACGCCGCCGCCGCGATCTACGCCGGCGGGCTCGCGCCCGACCTGGCGGCCGGCCTCCAGCGGGCCGCCGAGGCGATCGACTCCGGCGCGGCGGCGACCGTGCTGGAGCGGCTGGTCGCGGAGACCGCGCGGCGCAGCGAGGCCTAGCGGTAGGGTCTGCGCGTCAGTGGGACTGATCGAGCAGTTGATCGCCGCGGCCCGCGAGGGGGTGGAACGCCGCCGTGAGCAGACCCCCCAGCCCGCCCTCGAGGCCCGGCTCGAGAGCCGCGGCGAGGATCGCCCCTTCAACGAGGCTCTGGTGCGCCCCGGCCTCTCGCTGATCGCCGAGTTCAAGCGCCGCTCGCCGAGCGCCGGGCGGATCTCCGAGGGATCCGGGGTGGCGCCGCAGGTGCAGGCCTACGAGCGCGGCGGCGCGGCGGCGCTCTCGGTGCTCACCGAGGAGGACCACTTCGGCGGCTCGCTCGAGGACCTGCGCGACGCACGCGCCGCCTGCGATCTGCCGATCCTGCGCAAGGACATCATCATCGACCCCTACCAGCTCTACGAGGCGGCGGCGAGCGGAGCAGATGCGGTGCTCCTGATCGTTCGCGCGCTCGGCGACGACGCTCTGGCGCGCCTGCTGGACGAGGCCGGGGCGATCGACCTCGACTGCCTGGTCGAGGTCCACGACGACGACGAGCTCGAGCGAGCGCTGGCGCAGGGGGCCGAGGTGCTGGGAATCAACAACCGCGACCTCGACGACGGCACGGTCGACGTCGCCACCACCTACGAGCTGATGCCCGACGTGCCGGCCGGCAAGACCGTCGTCGCCGAGAGCGGGATCTCGGACCGGGGTGAGCTGGAGGAGCTGGAGCGGGTCGGGGTGGACGCGGCGCTGATCGGCGAGGCGCTGATGCGGGCCCCCGACGCGGAGGCCAAGACCCGCGAGCTGGCCGGCGATGACGAGGGCACGCGCGAGCATTTGCTGCCCTGAGCAGGGGCTTTAGGAACTTTTTCGCGGCGCTTTAGGGACGGCTGAGCGCGGTTTTGCACCATGCCGGGCATGGCCTCCGCCCGCAAAGTCGCCCAGACCCCACTCGGCTCCGCCGTGATCGGCGGGCTGATCGTCGCGCTGCTCGGGTGGCTCGCCATCGCCGCGGGCTGGGTCCACTCCGGGGACTCGAACACCACCAGCGTCGCCGCTCCCTTCGCAGCGCCGGTCGCCGACACCAACGGCGGCAGCACGCCCGCCAACACCGTCAACCAGATCTACCAGCGCGACGGGCAGGGCGTCGCCTTCATCCAGGCGGAGCAGCCGGCGCAGCCGGCCTCGCCCTTCAACCCCTTCGGCCAGCAGGGCGGGGGCACCGCCACCGGGTCCGGCTTCGTGATCGACTCGGACGGCCACCTGCTGACCAACAACCACGTGGTCGCCGGCGCCAACAACATCAGCGTCCAGCTCGGCGACTCGGAGAAGACCTACGACGCCACCGTGGTCGGCCGGGACCCGGCCACCGACCTCGCGCTGCTCAAGATCGACGCGCCCTCGGACCAGCTGCACCCGCTGGCCCTCGGCGACTCCTCGAAGGCCGCCGTCGGCGACCCGGTGGTCGCGATCGGCAACCCGTTCGGCCTCGACCGAACGGTGACCAGCGGCATCGTCTCCGCGCTGCAGCGCCAGATCCAGGCCCCGAACGGCTTCTCGATCTCGAACGTGATCCAGACCGACGCCGCGATCAACCCCGGCAACTCCGGCGGCCCGCTGATCGACTCCGAGGGCAACGTGATCGGGATCAACTCCCAGATCGAGACCGGGGGCGGCAGCAACGGGAACGTCGGCATCGGCTTCGCGATCCCGATCAACACGGCCCGCGACGTCGTCAGCCAGCTCGAGCAGAACGGCACGGTCGAGCACGCCTTCCTGGGCATCACCGGCACCACGATCACCCCCTCGCTGGCCCAGGCGGTCAACCTGCCGGTGCAGAGCGGCGTGCTGGTCGAGGAAGTTGTCAAGGGGGGTCCCGCGGATGACGCCGGGCTCCAGGGCGGTGACACCGCCGCGACGATCAACGGCGCCGCCCTCAGCCTCGGCGGCGACATCATCACCGCGATCGACGGCAAGCCGATCGCCTCGATGGATGACGTGATCAGCCTGGTCAACGCCGCCAACCCCGGCAAGACCCTCGACCTCACGGTGCTGCGCGGCGGTCAGAGGAAGACGCTCACCGTCACCCTCGGCGACCGGCCGAACTCGGTCCGCGACAGCCAGTCGGCGACGCCCGCTCCGTTCGGCAACTGAGCGCCCCGTAGGGCGGGAGCGGCTCCCGTACCCTTGCAGGCGTGAGGGTGAAGATCTGCGGAATAACCAACCTCGAGGACGCGGGCGACGCCGTGCGCCTCGGCGCCTGGGCGCTCGGGCTGATCTACCACGACGAGAGCCCGCGCAGCTGCGATCCCGCGCAGGCGGCTGAGATCGGCGCCGCTTTCCGCCGGCGCTGCGAGGTCGCCGGGGTCTTCGTCAACCCGAGCCTCGACGAGGTGACGCGGGCGGTGGAGAACGCCGGCCTGACGATCGTGCAGCTGAATGGCGACGAGGGCCCCTCGTTCTGCACCGAGGTCGCCCGGCGGACGGGGGTGAAGGTGGCGAAGGCGATCCACGTCTCCAGCGGGGCCGACGCGCATGCCGCCGAGCCCTACCGCACCGATTTCCACCTCTTCGACGCCAGGCACCCCGCCCTCCGGGGCGGCACCGGTGAGACCTTCGACTGGGGCCTCGCCCGCGAGCGCCGATCGAGCGTTCCGCTGATCGTCGCGGGAGGACTGCGGCCGGAAAACGTCGCGGAGGCGATCGCGGTCACCGACCCCTACGCCGTCGACGTCGCCAGCGGAGTCGAGGCGGAGCCCGGGCGCAAGGACCACGAGCTGCTCGCCGCGTTCTTCGAGGCGGCGCAGTCCGCCACGCCCTCGATCCCTTGATGAGCACTCCCACCCGGTTCGGCGCCTACGGCGGCCGCTACGTCCCCGAGACCCTCGTCGCCGCACTCGACGAGTTGACCGAGGCCTGGGAGCAGGCGCGCGCCGACCCGGCATTCCAGGCTGAGCTGCAGGACCTGCAGCGCGACTTCGTCGGCCGGCCGACCCCGCTCTACCGCGCCGCCCGCCTCTCCGAGCGGGTCGGCCGCACGGTCTACCTGAAGCGCGAGGACCTCGCCCACACGGGGGCGCACAAGATCAACAACGCCGTCGGCCAGGCGCTGCTGACGAAGCGGATGGGGAAGCCGCGGGTGATCGCGGAGACCGGCGCCGGCCAGCACGGCGTCGCCACGGCAACGGCCTGCGCGCTGCTCGACCTCGAATGCGTCGTCTACATGGGCACGGAGGACATCCGCCGCCAGCGCCCGAACGTGGAGCGGATGGGGCTGCTGGGCGCGGAGGTCGTCCCGGTGGAGGCCGGGGCGCGGACGCTGAAGGAGGCGGTGAGCGCCGCGATCCGCGACTGGGTGGCCAACGTCGAGACGACCCACTACGTGATCGGCTCCGTCGTCGGCCCGGCGCCCTTCCCGGCCCTTGTGCGAGACCTGCAGCGGGTGATCGGCGACGAGGCACGCGAGCAGGCGCTGGCTGCCACCGGGTCCCTGCCCGCCCGCGTGATCGCGTGCGTCGGCGGGGGCTCGAACGCGATCGGCGCCTTCACTCCGTTTCTCGACGACGAGGTCGCGCTGATCGGCGTCGAGGCCGG
>Ga0075421_100009372_pt1 | contig 12063 bp, 16 predicted proteins | sample SoiMetdeltSBSDD5_FD_75292 | JGI IMG/M metagenome (GOLD analysis project Ga0075421, IMG submission 75292) | Bulk soil microbial communities from a Populus tree surrounding site in Tennessee, USA - Soil MetaG P. deltoides SBSDD5 | ecosystem: Environmental > Terrestrial > Soil > Tree plantation...
AGCGCACGATGAGGAGAACTCGGCGAAGACCGGGGACACCGTGCGCATCATGGAGACCCGCCCGCTGTCGAAGGACAAGCGGTGGCGCGTGGTCGAGATCGTCGAGCGCGCACGCTAGGAGGGTGAGCCCATGATCCAACAGGAATCGATGGTCAAGGTCGCGGACAATTCGGGCGCCAAGCGCGCGCTCGTGATTCGCGTCCTTGGCGGCACGCGACGGCGCTATGCCGGGCTCGGCGACCTCGTGATCGTCGCGGTCAAGGATGCGCTGCCGAACGGCACGGTGAAGAAGTCGGACGTGGCCCGGGCGGTCGTCGTGCGGACGGTCAAGGAGACGCGGCGGAAGGACGGCAGCTACATCCGGTTCGACGAGAACGCCGTGGTGATCATCAACGACCAGGGCGAGCCGCGCGCGACGCGCATCTTCGGTCCGGTCGCGCGCGAGCTGCGCGACAAGAAGTACATGAAGATCGTGTCGCTCGCGCCGGAGGTCATCTGACATGCGTATTCTCAAGTACCGCAAGACCGATCGCGCGGGCGCGAAGAACGCGAAGCGACACACCATCAATGTCGAGCGCGTCAAGATGCGGGTCACGCGCGGCGATACGGTGCGCGTGATGCGCGGTGAGGACAAGGGCAAGGAAGGGAAGGTGATCCGCGTGTACCCGAAGACCGGTCGGTTGACCGTCGAGGGGATCAACCTCGTGAAGAAGCACCGGAAGGCCCGGCGCGCCGAGGAGCAAAGCGGGATCATCGAGATGGCGGCGCCGATCCACCACTCGAACGTGATGTTGCTCGACCCGAAGAAGGGCGTGCCGACGCGTACGCGCTCGCGCATCGACGAGGACGGCACGAAGGAGCGGCTGGCGGTCAAGAGCGGCGACGCGGTTCCGCGCGCGCGATAAGCACAGTAGCACCTCCCATCAGGTTTTCAGGCCATGGCGACGAAGGACAAGGAACAGAAGAAGGCGAAGGGCGACGGCAAGAAGGGTGATGCGCCGAAGCCGTCGCATGCGGGCGTCGGTCTGCCGGCGCCGCCACCGCGGCTGCGCGCGTACTATCACGCGACGGTACGCGAGCGGCTCGCCAAGCAGTTCGAGCTCACGAACCCGCATCAGATTCCGGGGCTCGAGAAGATCGTGCTCAACGTCGGGCTCGGCGAAGCGATCAAGCAGCCCAAGCTGCTCGACAAGGTCGTCGAGGAGCTCGGTGTGATCACAGGCCAGCGTCCGGTGCGCAAGAAGGCGAAGAAGTCGATCGCGAACTTCGGCCTCCGCGAGGGGCAGGAGATCGGCGCGTCGGTTACGCTGCGCGGCGCGCGGATGTGGGAGTTCCTGGACCGGTTCATCAGCACGGCCGTGCCCCGCGTTCGTGACTTCCGCGGGCTCAGCACGCGCTCGTTCGACGGTCGCGGGAACTATTCGCTCGGCGTGAAGGAGCAGATGATCTTCCCGGAGATCAACTACGACATGATCGAGCAGATCCACGGGATGGACATCACGTTCGTCACGACGACGGATCGCGATGATCAGGCGTATGCGTTGCTGCGGGAACTGGGTATGCCCTTCCGCGGAGATGACAAGCCGATTGTCGTCAACGCCTAGGCGTCGACGACAATCGGCTGCCATTGCCGCGAGCTATCAGCCATCGGCCATCAGCCATCAGCGGCTGAGCGCTGCTCGGTGATAGCACAGGGACCGTAGCAGGCAGCTGATGGCCGATGGCTGACGGCTGATAGCAGTAAGACACAAACAGGGAGTTTGCCTTATGGCCAGAAAGGCCATGATCGAAAAGTCGAAGCGCAAGCCCAAGTACCAGGTGCGGCAGCACAATCGCTGCGGCCGGTGCGGCCGCTCGCGAGCGTACCTGCGGAAATTCGGCATCTGCCGCATCTGCTTCCGCGACCTGTCGCTCAGCGGGATGATCCCCGGCGTGCGAAAGGCGAGCTGGTAGTTCCGGAAGACCGTCACGGGAGCGCGGCGGCGTCACGAAGACGCCGGCCGCTCCCACGATTCACTCACATTCCTACACGTCCCGCCGCGCTGGCGAGCGCTGCGGGATACGATAGGGACAAGGGACACACGACATGAGCATGACCGATCCGATCGCCGATATGCTCACGCGGATCCGCAACGCCTGCGGATCGAAGCATCGCCGCGTGGACATTCCGGTGTCGAAAGTGAAAACCGAGATCGCGCGAATCCTGAAGGAGAACAACTTCATCTCCGACTATCGCGTGCTCGAGACCGAGAACGGCCGCCCCGTGCTGCGCGTGGTGCTGAAGTACGCGCAGGGGGGACAGCCGGTCATTCGCGAGCTGAAGCGCGTCTCCACCCCCGGCCTCCGGCGCTACGTTGGCGTCACGGACATTCCGCGGGTGCGCAACGGACTCGGGATGGCCATCGTGAGCACGTCGCGCGGCCTCATGTCCGATTCGCAAGCGCGGCGGGCCAACACCGGCGGCGAGCTCCTCGCCCTCGTCTGGTAAGGAGTCACTGCCATGTCTCGTATCGGCAAAAAGCCGGTCCCGGTGCCTAACGGCGTGACGGTGACCGTGAGTGGAAACACGATCAGCGTGAAGGGCCCGAAGGGCGAGCTCTCGCGCAAGCTGCACCCCGACATGCACGTCGCGGTGGAGAACGGGAACGTCAACGTGACCCGCCCGTCGGACGAGCAGAACCACCGCGCGCTCCATGGGCTCACGCGGTCGCTCATCGCGAACATGGTCGAGGGCGTGACGCAGGGCTACCGGAAGCAACTCGAGATCACCGGCGTCGGCTACAAGGCCGAAGTGAAGCCGTTCGGGCTGCAGTTGGCGCTCGGGTTCTCGCACCCGGTGCAGTACCGCGCCCCGGCCGGCATCAAGCTGTCGGCGCCACAGCCGACGGCCGTGGTGATCGAGGGTGCCGACAAGGAGAAAGTCGGTCAGGTCGCGGCCGAGATTCGGGCGCTCCGGAAGCCGGAGCCGTACAAGGGGAAGGGCGTGAAATACCAGGGCGAGCAGGTCCGCCGCAAGGCGGGTAAGGCGGGAGGCAAGTAATGGGCAAGGTTCGCAGGCCGAAGACTCGGCAGGATCTGCGCTTCCGTCGCCATCTGCGCGTCCGGCAGCGCGTCGCGGGGACCGCGGAGCGCCCGCGCCTCGTGGTGTTCCGTTCGCTGAAGCACATCTATGCGCAGCTCGTCGACGACTCGACGAGCCGGACGCTGGCAAGCGTGTCGGATCACAAGCTCACCGGCAAGAAGAGCGAGAAGTCGACCGAGGTCGGGAAGCTGATCGCGCAGAAGGCGAAGGACGCTGGCTTGACGAGGGTCGTGTTCGATCGCGCAGGATACAGATATCACGGCCGCGTGAAGGCGGTGGCCGACGGCGCCCGCGAAGGCGGGCTGGAGTTCTAATATGGCAGAGAATCAGGGCGCGGGATCGGGCAGCGGTTCCGGCGGTGAATCGCGCGGCGGTCAGGGCGGTCAGGGCGGCCAGGGCGGCCGCGGCGGCGCTGGCGGCGGTCGGGGGCGCGGCGGCCCGGGCGGTGGTCGAGGCCGTGGCGGCCCTGGCGGCGGTCGGGGCGGGCGCCCCGGTGGTCGTGGCGGCGAAGGCGGCCCGGGCGGTCGTGAGGGCCGCGGCGGTCGCGGCGGCGGCGACGGCCAGCGCGGCGGTCCGCGCGGTCAGGCCGCGAGCGCCGACGGTGGACGCGAGGGGAGCGAGCTGGTCGAGAACGTCATCGCCATCAATCGTGTGGCGAAGGTCGTGAAGGGCGGTCGTCGCTTCTCGTTCAACGCGCTCGTCGCGGTCGGTGACGGACAGGGCAAGGTCGGCTACGCGACCGGCAAGGCGAACGAGGTGTCGGAGGCCGTTCGCAAGGCCGTGGATGCCGCGCGCCGGAAAATGGTGAGCGTGCCGCTCACGGGCGGGACGATCCCGCACGAGATCGTCGGCGAGCACGGGGCGGGGCGTGTGCTGATGAAGCCTGCTGCGCCCGGCGCCGGCGTGATCGCGGGCGGCGCGGTGCGCGCCGTGATGGAGTGTGCCGGTATCTCGGATATTCTCACGAAGAGCCTCGGCTCGACGAATCCGCACAACATGGTGCGTGCCGCCATGGAGGGTCTCCGCAGCCTAACGACGGTGGAGCAGGCCGCGCGCGAGCGTGGCGTGGAGCCGGGTTCCATCGGCTACCGGTCGCGCGCGAAGAGCAAGGAGGCGGTCAGTGCCTAGAACATTCGTCTGGCACCGCACGCGCGGTCCGAAGCACACGCCGAAAGAGGAGCCGGCGACGTCGGGCCAGGTGCGCATCGAGCAGGTTCGCAGCGGCATCGGCAAGCCGGCGATCCAGCGGCGCACGCTCGTGGCGATCGGGCTCCGGCATCACCAGGATGTCATCATCAAGCAGGACTCGGAGTCCCTGCGCGGTCAGATCAAGCGGGTGCGCCACCTGGTGAAGGTGACGCCTGTCGAGGAGTAATCGCACGTGGCCAACAACGAGAAGATCGGGCTGCATAACCTGGCGCGGGCGCCGGGCTCGCACCGGAACCGGAAGCGGCTTGGCCGCGGACCGGGGTCCGGGACCGGAAAGACCTCCGGCAAGGGGCATAAGGGCATCAAGGCGCGCGCGGGCCACCACGGCCCGGGCGGCGGCAAGCCGCAGTTCGAGGGCGGTCAGATGCCGTTGACGCGCCGCCTACCAAAACGTGGTTTCACGAACAGTTTTCGGGTCGAGTCCCAGGTTGTGACCTTGAGTGACCTGAGCCGCGTTCCCGAGGGCACCGAGGTGACGCCGGAGTCCTTGGCGGAAGCCGGAGTCATTCGGGTGCGCAAGGGGCCGGCGAAGCTGCTCGCCAACGGGGAGATCACCCACGCTGTAACCGTGCGGGGCGTGAAGGTCAGCGCCGGCGCCCGGGAGAAGATCGTCGCGGCCGGAGGCCGCATCGAGGAGTAAAAATGGCGCAACCGAATCCCGCCGCCGCCCTGGCGAACATCTACAAGACGCCGGAGCTGTGGGACAAGATCAAGTTCACGTTCCTGTGCCTGCTGATCTACCGGATCGGCTCGCACGTCACGGCGCCGGGCGTGGACGTCATCGCACTGACGGACTTCTTCAACAGCCAGGGCAACAGTCAGGGCCTGTTGGGGCTCTACAACCTGTTCGTCGGCGGCGGCCTGTCGCGCGCGACCGTGTTCGCGCTCGGCATCATGCCGTACATCTCGGCGAGCATCTTCGTGCAGATCGCGGGGGCCGTGATCCCGACGGTCGAGAAGATGCAGAAGGATGAAGAAGGGCGGAAAAAGCTGACGCAGTGGACCCGCTACGGCACGGTGGTGCTCGCGATCGTTCAGGCGTGGGGCTTCGCGCTCTTCACCGAGTCGCTGCAAGGAGCCGTGGCGACACCGGGGCTGGGCTTCAAGGTGCAGATGGTGCTGTTCCTGACGACCGGCGCGATCTTCGTCATGTGGCTCGGCGAGCAGATCACGGAGCGTGGACTCGGGAACGGGGCCAGCCTCCTGATCTTCTTCTCCATCGTCGAGCGCTTCTGGCCGAGCATCTTCGCGACCTTCGGCTTCGTGTCGACGGGCGCGATCGGTCTGTTCACGCTGCTCCTGCTCGGCGTGCTGATGATTGCGGTCGTTGCCGGCGTCGTCGCGATCACGCTCGCGGCGCGGCGCGTGATGATTCAGATACCACAGCGTACGATGTCGCGCGGTCGCATGCGCGAGTCGGCGAAGAACTTCATACCGCTCCGCATCAACTCCGCGGGCGTGATGCCGATCATCTTCGCGCAATCCGTCGTCGTCATTCCGGGTGCACTCGCGCAGTTCAGCGGGAACCCGCGGCTGCAGGAATTCGCGCAGTACTTCGCGCCCGGCACGGTGTGGTACTTCCTGCTGCAGACGATCCTGATCGTCTTCTTCACCTACTTCTACACGTCGATCATCTTCAACCCGATCGACCTGGCGGAGAACCTGAAGAAGCAGGGCGGCTTCATTCCGGGCGTGAAGCCCGGCGCAAAGACGGCCGAGTACATCGATTACGTGCTCTCTCGGATCACGCTTCCGGGAGCAATCTTCCTGACGGCGATCGCGCTGCTCCCTATCTGGATCGCGGATCTCGCGAACGTGCCGTTCCAGTTCGGTGGAACGTCGCTGCTGATCGTCGTCGGCGTGGCGCTCGACACGATGGCCCAGATGAACCAGCACCTGCTGCTTCGGAAGTACGACGGGTTCATGAAGAAGGGCCGCGTGAGGTTCCGGGGTCGGCAAGCTACGGGCGGTTTCTAGGACGTGACGAGGCTGATCGGGAACGGGAACGGGGAACGGGGAACAGAGGCTGCATGCTGATCGCGGCAACCAGCCCGGTTCCCAGTTCCCAGTTCCCAGTTCCCAAGTTCTCGCATGGATATCGTACTCTTCGGTAAACCCGGAGCGGGCAAAGGAACACAAGCGCCGCGCATTGCCGCGGCGCTTGGTGTCCCTACCGTCGCGACCGGCGACGTGTTGCGTGGCGCGGTGCGCGAAGGCACGCCGATGGGTCGCGAAGCCAAGGCGTTCATGGACCGGGGTGACCTCGTCCCGGACGACGTCATCCTCGGCATCATGAAGGAGACGCTCGCCAAGAAGGAGTTTTCGCGAGGGTCGTTGTTGGACGGCGTCGTTCGTACCACGCCGCAGGCAGACGGCATGACTCGCGTCCTGCGGGAACTCGGGCGAAAGATCGACGCCGTGCTCGTCTTCGACATCGCCGACGAGGAGCTGGTGCAGCGATTGAGCGCGCGGACGGTCTGTGAGCAGTGCCAGACGCCGTATACGGGGCGCGCGAGCGGCACGCGGTGCGATAACTGCGGCGGCACGCTCATCCGACGGAAGGACGATGAGCCCGAGGCCGTTCGCAACCGCCTCGCTGTCTATCAGCGCCAGACCGCGCCGGTCCTCGAGTGGTATCGTCAGGACGGTACGCCGATCGCGACCGTGGATGCGGTCGGGTCGGTCGAGGATGTGACACACCGAGCCCTCGAGTCGCTCGCGGGATTGGGGATTCGTGCCGGCGCATCGCGGTGATCCAGCTCAAATCACCGCGGGAGATTGAAATCATGGCGCGGGGCGGCCACATCCTCGGCGCCACCGTCGAGATGCTGCGTCGCGAAGTCCGTCCCGGCATGTCCACGTACGAGCTTGACGAAATGGCCGAGTCGTTCATCCGAAGCCACCCGGGCGCGACGCCGTCGTTCAAGGGGCTGTACGGCTTTCCGGGCAGCATCTGCGTCTCGATCAATGAGGAGATCGTCCACGGGATCCCGTCGCGCAAGCGCGTGCTGCAGGCGGGCGACATCATCTCCATCGACGTCGGCGTGAAGTACGACGGCTACCACACGGACTCGGCCACGACGGTGCCGGTGGGACCGGTGCCCGACGATTCCCAGCGGCTGCTCGACGTGACACAGCAAGCACTCGCGGCTGGTATCGAGGCGGCGAGGCCGGGGAATCACATCGGCGACATCGGGGCAGCTATCCAGGCGGTGGTGGAGGCGTCGCGGTTCAGCATCGTTCGCGACCTCGTCGGGCACGGCATCGGCGTCGCGTTCCACGAGGAGCCGCAGGTGCCTAACTATGGGAAGCCTCGGCGCGGCACGAAGCTCGTCCCCGGGCTGACGATCGCGATCGAGCCCATGGTCAACGCGGGTGGGCCGGCGACGCGCACCATGCCGGACCGGTGGACCGTCGTGACCGTGGACGGCTCGCGATCGGCGCATTTCGAACATACCGTTGCAATCACCGAGACCGGACCGAGGGTTCTGACCGCAGCGGAGTAAGCGTGCTGCAGGAGACAGCGCGTGGTGGATGAGTCGATGCAGCGACAGAGGACATGGTCTGGGGCTTCGATGCGCCCGTGGCTCGCGGCCTGTCTCGTTGTCCTCGGCGCGCTGCGAATCATCGCGACCTACGATGATCTGAGCGAAACGGTCGACGAGGTGGCGCATGTTGGTGCCGGGATGGAATGGCTCGCCCTGGGGCGGTTCACGCTCGAGGTCCGGCACCCACCTCTGGCCCGAGTTGCCGCGGCGTTCGGGCCCTACCTGCTCGGTGTTCGCTCACAGGGCCAGGTGAACGTGTGGGACGAAGGGCGACGCGTGCTGTACGCCGACAACGCGTACCGCCGTAATCTGACGGCGGCGCGCCTCGGCATTCTGCCGTTCTTCTTTCTCGCCGCGTTCTTCACGTGGCGGCTCGGGCGAGCCGCGTTCGGCTCGTCGGTAGCGCTCGGGGCGGTCGCGTGTTTGACACTCCTGCCTCCGGTGCTCGCGCACTTCGGCGTCGCCACCACGGACGCCCCCATGTTCGCGATGTTCGTCGCCGCGATGTCTGCGCTGACGCTCTGGTTCGCGTCGCCTAACGTCATGCGAGGTGCGGGTGCCGGCGTCGCCTGTTCCCTCGCGGTCGTAAGTAAGCTCTCCGCCATACCATACCTCGGCGCGACGGGACTGCTGGTCGCTGCAGCACGGACGTGGTCGGCGCGTCGGCCGGCGACATCCTCCGCCGGTGCCTCCTCTGGTGAGGCGACGCTGGTGTCCGCGAGTCCATGGCCGTGGCGGAAGGCGATCGTCTCCGCCATAGTCGCCGCAGTCGCCGGGTTTCTGGTCGCGTGGGCCATGTATCGATTCACGATCGGCACCATCCGCGGCATTCCCGTCCCGCTGGCGGAAATACCGCAAGGCATCAAATCCGTGGCCGAGCATAATCGCGTCGGCCATCCGGCGTATTTCCTCGGTGACGTCCATGTGTACGGCGTCTGGTACTTCTTCCCGGTCGCACTGGCGCTGAAGACACCGATCTCCGCACTCCTGCTTGGCATATTCGGATCGGCGGTGCTCGTCGGTCGTGCGGTGCGACAGCGCGCGTGGGTTCCGCTCGTGCCGATCGCCATCATGGCAGGTGTTCTGGGCATCGCCATGACGTCGGACATCACGATCGGCGTCCGTCACGTCCTGCCGTTCTATCTCGGACTATCGCTCGCCGTTGGCGTCGCGTGGGACTGGATCTGGGCGCGGTGGCGGGGTCGCGGCGCGCGCGCGGCCGTCATCGCCGTGACGGCGTTGCTGTCACTCCGAACGCTGACGATTCATCCCGATTATTTGGCGTACTTCAACGAGTTTGCGGGGCGGGATCCGTCGGAACTCCTCGCCGACAGCGATCTCGACTGGGGGCAGGACATGTTTCGCCTACGGCGGGAAGTCGAGGCGCGCGGAGTCGACACGTTGAAGTTCGCGTACATTGGAACGGCCGACATCAGCCCGATCGTCGGCGTCCCGGTGAAGTTCTGGGATGGCAACGGGCGGCCGAGCGGGTGGGTCGCTGTGGCGGAGACCTGGTATCGCCGCGGCCAGATTTACGAGCGACGGGGACGCTACGTAGTTGAGCCTAACGCGATGCATTGGCTCGACACGGCAGGAACCCTCACCCGCGTCGGCAAAGGGATTCGGCTCTATCACATTCCGCCGTAACGGCCAGGTCCGTTCGGGTCTCGCGTCGTTCCGCTCTCGGCCGTCAGATGGCTGCTTCGACCGCGGCGATTGCTCGGGCCGCGAACTCGCTGGTGAGGGTTACGAGCTGCACGGCTTCCGCGACGAGCGGCGCACCGCGCGACTTGTCTTCCATCGCGGCGATGTTGATGCGCACGTTGTACGCGGCACCGCGACACGCGGCCTCGGCGAGCAATGCGGCGACGCCGGCGTCGGAGACGGCGTTCGTGTTACCCCTGACCGCGACCGCCGCTGCGAGCTCTGCGACTCGCGCGCATGCGTGCGCTGTCTCCAGCGGTACCTTCGCGGCGCCGAGTAGGGCATCACCGATCGCCCGACCGCGGCGCGCAGCAGCGTCCTCGGGCTCCTTCGGTAGCTTGTACGCTTCGGAGACTGCGGTGTAAGCGCGCGCGTCGGCCTCCACGAGCGATGCGAGCGTATTTCCGAGCTCCGCCGCCTCGAGGCCGATCTGCTTCATGTCGGCTTCGACGGCCGCGTATTTCTTGCGGCCCACCGTGAGGCCGGCAACCATTTGCGCGAGCGCAGCCGCAAGGGCCCCGACGTGCGCGGCAACGCTTCCGCCGCCGGGCGTCGGCGTCGACGAGGCAACTGACGACACGAAGCCTGACAGACTCACGCCACCCGAAACTGCCGCGCGCACCTTGCGCTCGAGCACGAGATCGGGTGAGAAGTTCCGGAGCTGCACATGGCGCGCGGCCGTCTCGAACAGCGCACGCTCCGGCACGAGGCCAACGATCTCGCTCCACGTGGGCGACACCCCGTGCGCGGCCGCCTCCATCTTCACCATGTCGTACGCACGATAGAGCGGCGTCTTCTCGATATCGACGAGGTTCATCGACACCTGCGCCTGACCGTCCACCTCGAGACCGAGGCCCTTCACGTTCTTCAACCCACCGGACGACCCGCGCACGGCCTTCGCGACTTCTTTCGCGACGGCGAGGTTGGAGGCGGGGCCGAGGTACACATTGTAGGCGACGAGGAACGGACGTGCGCCGATGACGACCGCCCCGGCCGTCGGGTGAATCCGTGCCGGCCCGAAGTCGGGGTGCCGCGCGGGATTCGTTTCGATGTCCGCGCGCAGTCCCTCGAACTCGCCACGTCGCACGTCGGCGAGATTCTCGCGATCGGCGCGTGTTGCGGCGCGTTCGTACAGGTAGACCGGGATCTCGAGCTCGGTGCCGACGCGATCGCCGAGCCGCCGGGCGAGCGCGATGCAGTCGTCCATCGTCGTCCCTTCGAGCGGAATGAATGGGACGACGTCGGTCGCGCCGACGCGCGGGTGCTCGCCCTGATGCGTCGTGAGGTCGATGAGCTCGCGCGCTTTCGCGATCCCCGCGAACGCGGCGTCGACGGCATGCTCGACGCTCGCCACGAAGGTGATGACCGAGCGGTTGTGCGACGCGTCCGACGACACATCGAGCACGTGGACGGACTCGACGGCCGCGATGGCCGCGCGAATCGCGTCGACGGCTTCGGGACGGCGACCTTCGGAAAAGTTCGGGACGCACTCGACGAGTTTCATCGGGAATCGGGAATCGGGAATCGGGAATCGCGGGTGACGCCGAAGGCGAGCGCGGGACTCGCACCTAACGTGAACTACGCGGACTGCACCGTCGTCAAGAGCCATTCGTGGAGCGCGGCGCTCGCCGCCACGAGAGGACCGCTCCACAGCCCCGTCACTTCGCGCCCGTCGAGGTCCGTGACGACGCCTCCGGCCTCGCGGATCAGCAACACACCCGCCGCCATGTCCCACGGTGCGAGGCTCAGCTCCCAGAAGCCGTCGAACCAGCCGCTTGCCACCGCGGCCAGGTCGAGCGCCGCGGCGCCCGGGCGCCGCACACCCGACGTCGTCCGCATGATGGCGGCGAACTGGCGCTGATAGAGCTCGAGATGCACGAGGTGCTTGAAGGGAAACCCCGTTCCGATGAGCGCGCGCGACGGATCCGCGTTCGTCGACACGCGAATCGCCTCGCCGTCGCGCCACGCCCCCGCGCCGCGCACTGCCGTGTAACGGGTGCCGCGTGGAACATCGAGAACGACCGCCGCTTCGAGCACACCGTCCCGCATCACGCCAATGGAAACGGCGTAGACCGGAAAGCCGTGCAGGAAGTTCGTGGTGCCGTCGAGTGGATCGACGACGAAGGTCGTTCCGCGCGGCACAGCCGACGGACTGAGCTCTTCGCCGAGAATGACGGCGTCCGGTCGGCACGAGAGGATGATGTCCCGGATGGCCCGCTCGGCCGCCGTGTCGACTTCCGACACGAAATCGGAGTGGGTCTTGAGTTGCCAGGGTAACGTGACCGCATCAGCAGCGCGCGACCGGATGATCGCTGCCGCGGCGTCAGCCGCATCGATCGCAATGCGGAGCAACGACTGGTGCCCTTCGCGATCGTCTGCGCTCACGTCGACGCGAGCGACTTCATCCATCGCTTGCAACGCGTTTTTTTGCTCGGTAGGTTGCCCGGATGTCACGAATATTCAGCGGCATCCAGCCATCGGGCGAGCTGCACATTGGCAACTACCTCGGGGCGGTGAAGA